>Ga0187892_10008626_pt1 | contig 13853 bp, 25 predicted proteins | sample MA1701073metaG_FD_139345 | JGI IMG/M metagenome (GOLD analysis project Ga0187892, IMG submission 139345) | Bio-ooze microbial communities from a basaltic lava cave in the Kipuka Kanohina Cave System on the Island of Hawaii, USA - MA170107-3 metaG ...
CAACGGGACTATTCTACGCTGACGGCGGAGCTTTACGCGAAGGCCCGAGCCGCCGGGGCGAAGATCACGAGTGTTCTGTTGGGCCTCGGCTTTACGGCGATCCTGGGGGGTTGAGCAGCGCCCGAAAAACCTTTACCCCTCATGTAGAAAAGGGTAAGCTCAGTGTAGTGGAGGAGCCGCAAATGCAGTACCTTGGAGCCGCACCCAAAGCCGCTGCCGTGCCGGCGTTCGCGCCGGTTCCGGCGTTTGCGTTGGTGCCGCCGATCTCCGAGCAGACGAAGAAGCTCGTGATCTTCGGCGGGATCGCGCTGGTCGGCATCGCATTGTTGATCTACATGCGGTCCAGAAAGGGGACTTGAGTATGTTGGCGCGACCGCCAAGACCCCGGCCTGGGCCTCGGCCCGGACCCTGGCCTGGACCCCATCGTCCCGGTGGGCGTCCGCCGATTTGGGGTTATACGCCGGGAACGTATATCGTCGTGGCGGGGGATACCTGTCCGCCCGGTTATGCGTTTTTGCCGGAGAGCCTGCCCGCCGCTGGCGTGTATCTTCCGCCGCGTTGCGTTGCCTTGTCACAGGAAATGGCTGGCCTGGGCGCGCTGGGGTGCGGCGGGTGCGGTTGTCCAACCTGTCCTGGAAACACCAAGTCCGGCGTGAGTGGTCTCGGAGAACTTCACGAGGCGGCGCAGTCCAGTCTCGGTGTCGTTGACATCTTTGGCGGCGTGGCCAGCATTCTTGGCGGCGTGGTCGGTGGCGTCGGATCGATTTATGCCGCGAAGGCGCAGGAAGAGATGTTGAAGAAGCAGCTTGCCGCGCAGAAGAAGCAGCAGAAGTTCGAGGCCGAGATGTTCGGCGCGCAGGCGCAGCTTACGCAGCAGCAGGCCGCCGTGGCCGCGAGCAAAGAAGTCCGGCGCACGGAAATCGTCGTGCTGGTGTTGGCTGGAGCGGCGGCGGTTGGCGTGTCGTTGTGGCTGCTCAAGAAAGCCAGGAGCTAGGCCATGCGGCTTGCGGCGCTCGATCTTGAGGCGATTTACAAAGCGGCGACTTCGCTGCCCAAGGTCGTCAAGCAAGCCGAGTCGATTACCGGCGCGGCGCAGGCGATTCAGAGTCCGCAGTTTCAGCAGCAGGTCCGCGAGATTCGACGGGACGTGGAGACCTACGCGAAAGTGCAATTGGCGCTTCAGGTGCTTTCGACGTTGGCGATCGTGGGGCTGTTCGCCATTCAGTTGGCCGAGCGCAGGAGAAGCTGAACGTGGCTGCTCAATTTACAGCGGTTTTTGAAAAGCACGATCATTGGTGGCTCGGTTTCGTGCGCGAAGTTCCGGGCGCGAATACGCAGGGACGCACTCTCGCCGAAGCCAGGGAAAACCTGAAAGAAGCGTTGGCAATGATGTTGGAAAGCCACTACGAAGCCGCGCGTGGATTTGAAGGTCCGAACGCCATTGTGGAGAACATAACGTGCAAGACCTGATGCTGTTCGAGGGCGGCAGCGGTTTGGACGAGCTATCCGGCCTGGAGACGCACGACGCCGCGCTCCGGTATGCGGAGGGGTCCGTGCCGCCGGGCTATACGCCGCAGACCGGGCAGGATTTGCAGGGCCTCGGAGATATCTTGCCGCCATCTGGAACTTTGGGGCCTGCGCCGCAGTGGTACAAAGACCCGACGTTCCTGACCGTGGTGGGAGCCGGCGCGTTGGCATTGCTGTTCATCTGCTGGATGCGAAAGAGAGATTGAGATGCCTTCAGCCGTGTCGTGCTCTGAACTGAGCAGCCGTCTCGCCGAGGCGCGCAGAGATTTGCAGGCGCTACGGGGCCGGCAAGCCTACTTGATCGCGCAGATTCGGCGCTACTGGCCCGGTTTTCAACCCAGCGGGGGAATGGTTGGCGCTCCCGACTTGAAGCTGCCGCCGGATGCGTTGCGTGAGTTCTCTATGAATTTACGCGAGTTTGCGGCTTTGAGAAATAAAACCGCTCTTGCACAGGGCCGTGCGATGCGTCTCAGCGCGCAATTCGACCGTGTATGCCGCGCCGTTACCATGTCCGGTCTTGGCGTCGAACCCAGCCGCATTGTGGTTACGGCCTCCGAACAGATTGCGTCGTGTTTGGCCAAGGGCGGCCAGTGGATCATCGCGGAACCGGGCCGCTGGGAGTCCGGCGTGTGCGTGCCACAAGGGACGCCGTGGTCCGGTCCCGGAACGCGGGACGCCGGTTCCGGCGGCGGCGGCGCGGCGGGCGACAAACTGTTTCCGGAGTGGTGCGAGCAGAAGGGCGTCAACTGGTGTCTTGTGGGCGGTGTGGCGGCGGCATTGATTGCGCTGTCCGTACTTGCGAGGCGGTGAATGAACGCGGACCTGGAAGCCTTTGTCTGTCGCGATTTTTCCGGGCTTGTTGGCCTGGGCGATGTTTCATCGTCCACGGGGCAGTACAACACGCTGCTTAAGCGTCTCCAGGCCGCACAGGCACGGGCCGAGTCGGCAGGCCGTGTCAACGATTTTGCGCTGAATTTTCGCGAGGCCAACGACGCATTGAATTCGATCCGGACGGTCGTGAACTACTGGAGCAGTCCGTCGCCGGCAACCTGTTTGGTCGAACAACGCGGAAATTACGTCGAGGCGTTTCGGTCGAGTACGCCGATGTGCCGGACGTTTCTGGCGGACAGCGCCTACGAGCAGGTCATCGGGCAGCAGGCGCAACGGTTCAATACCGCCATTGTGCCGGTTGAACAGGCGTTGGGCGTGGCTGCGCCAAGCGGACTTTTGGACACGGCGCTGCAACGTTTGAAAGATGTCTTTTTCGAGGAAGAGACACCGCCGGTCACGGGCGCTCCGAAACCTGCGCCGTCACCGGGAACCGTTTCGTTGGCGCAAAAACTCTTTGGAGGAAAGACCGTGCCTGACACGACGAGCGTTGCGACGACGCCGGCCGTTGGCGGAGCGTTGAAATTTGAGTATCCGGATTGCTCCCGGTTCAGTTTTACGGGACGCCAGACGCCTGATCCGCAACTGTTCGCCGTGGACGCGGGCTATCAGTATTGCTGGGCGCGATATTTGGAGAGCCAGGAGTTTAAGAACATGCTGCGCCAGACGCCGGATGCGATTTCGACGCCGCAGCCGGGGACGACGCCAGTGACGATTACGGCGGACAGCATCTCGAAGATTCTCGCGGGCATCACTCAAGGCTGGACCGAGATCGAGAGGGCGCGGCTTCAGCAGGCGATGTTGAAAGCCGCTGCGCGTGGACAGAAGGCGTATGTTCGACGGGACCAGACAGAGTTTCAGCCCGGTCCGTCTTGGGGCCTGATCGCCGGTGGCGCTGGGCTGTTGATCCTGGGCGGCGTTTTGATCTACATGCTTGCCAAGAACCGTGGACGGTCCGCTGCGCCGGCGTCAATGGCTGCTGCCGTGCCGTCCGTTCCGGCGCTGGCGGGCGCGAAGAAGTAATTGAAGGAGAGGTTGCGATGCGGCATTTTGGCCGGTTTGGGTTGGCGGATGCGTTGCCTCCGGGCACACGGACGGACGTGTCGCCCGCGCTGGCCGCGATTCTGCAAACGCAAAAAGGCCGTGAGATTTTCGATACTGCCAAGCAGGGCGTGCGCGCCGGATGGAATGTACGCGCCGTGGGCGGCCAGACGCCGGAGCAAGTCACCGATCGGATTGCCGGGGTGTTCACGGAGTTCTACGCCGGGCGCTGGACCGCGCCGGTGACGCTGACGTTGATTGCAACGTCGCCTGAGTTGGAGCGCGTCGTCAATAGCGTCTGTTCGCTGTGCGCGAAGAAAGCGCAGTGGGAGTTTTATCCGCCGACGCCCGGCCCGAGTCCCAGTCCTGGGCCTGTTACCGATGGCGGTAAATCCTGGTTTGAAGAAAATCAGAAGACTTTGTTGATCGGCGCGGCGGTGGTTGTCGGTTTGTTGGTCGTTGGCGCGTTGTTTACGCGCCGGCGCGGCGCGGCTCCGGTCACGGCGATGGTGTCCGTGCCGGCGACATTGGTTCCGGCGAAGTAGCCAAGCGGGTGTGGCATGTCCACCGGTCCACAGTGGCATAACGATGCGGAGGCTCCAAACATGTATTATGGAATGGGTGAGTCGGACGGCTTGAGCGATCTCGCGGCCTTCGAGATGGGCCAGATGGGTCAAGGCCAGATGGGTCTCGGTCCGGCGGAAAGTTACAGCACCGCGCCCGGTCCGACGCTGCCGCCTCAATCTCAGCCATCCGTATGGACCCCGGATGCCTTCGCCAAGATTGGTAAAGGCATTGAAGATATTGCCAAGGTGTATGCGCAGAGTAAACAGACACGGGACTTGATGAAGTACGGTCCTCGGATGCCAGTGAGTCAGCAGCCTATGCCTGATGGCGCGCAGCCAACGCAGCCCATGACGACAGGCATGAAAACCGCGCTCGTCGTGGGCGGAATTGCGCTGGGTGGTTTGGCGTTGTGGTACTTCATCAAGAAGCGCCCCCAGGCCGCGAATGCGCGCAGCCGGGAAGACGGTTGGCACACGATCGGCGATTGATTGGAGCAACTCATGTACGGCACAAATTCGCTGGCGGTCCTCGGCGTCGAAGAAACGCAGGCCCCATCTCCACAGACCTGCGAGGAGCTTCAGACAGAGTACCGGCGATTTCTCAAGCTCTCGAAGACGCGCTCGGGCGAGCGCGCCAAGCGCGCGGCGGCAAACGCGGCGAAGCTCAAGGCCGAGTACGACGCTTGCATTGCCGCACGGGGTGGCATCACCGTTCCAGGTGTGCCGGTGACGCCGGGGACCGGGGGGTCGGCGTGGATTCCCACCGTGATTCCTGGCGAGGCCGTGCCTTACGGCATGTCGCCGGACGCCGTGGCGATGGGTCCGTTGCCGGAACAGCGGGGTTTGTTGCCGGGCGGTTGGATGACTTGGGCGGCGATCGCCGGCCTTGGTCTTTTCGCGTGGTTCACGCTGAAGAAATAGGAGCCTTCCATCATGTATTACGGAAACAGACCCGTCGATCCGGTGGCGCACTACCTGGGCGGTCTCGGTATGCTTGGCGCGAAAAGCCTCCGTGAGTGTGAACGCGAGAAAGCGCAGCTTCATCGGATGGTTGCCGATGCCCGGCGCGAGTGCCGCAAGAAGGGCGGGCATCTCGTCATTAGGTCGCTTCAGCCTTTCGATGTTTCGTGTCAGTATTTCGGGGTTGTAGAACCCGGTGGGCCTCCATCGGTACAGGATTGGCCGGGGCCGCCGCCAGGGGGTGTGCCTCCATCGGTACAGGATTGGCCGGGGCCGCCGCCAGGGATTGTGATACCGGTGCCGCCAGTGGGTGTGCCGCCGGTAGCCGCGCACGTTATGAGCGGCCTCTGCGGTCTCGGTATGCTTGGCGCGGAAAGCGCGAAGCAGACCAAGCTCATCGATCGTCGCATCGCGACGGCGCAGCGAGCCTGCGAGCGCAAGAAAGGCGCGTTTTCCGTCTCGTCGCGCCTGCCGCTGCGGACGAGTTGCATCGTGCCCACCGTGGTGCCGACGCCACTGCCGACACCGACACCGGCACCGACGCCGGTGCCAACACCTACGCCCGGTGCGCCGATCGTGCTGAAGAAGGCGCAGATCAACCGGATGGTTGCCGATGCCCGGCGCGAGTGCCGCAAGAAGGGCGGGCATCTCGTCGTTAGGTCGCTTCAGCCTTTCGATGTTTCGTGCGAGTATTTTGGCGGCGCGCCTGCCCCGGTAGCGCCGCCTGTGCCCGAGCCTGCGCCGGTTCCGGTGCCAGCGCCCGTGCCGGCCCCTGTGCCAACGCCACTGCCCAACTATCCTCCGATCTATGATCCATACACCGGTGCGCCGACATATCCGGGCGGTCCTCCCGTATTGACACCGATCGATCAGGGCTTTCCGACCGGTGGCGGCTTCGAGCCGATTCCGACCGGTGGCCCCGGATATGAACCGATTCCCGGCGGCGCGCCGGGCTACGAGCCGATTCCGACCGGCGGCCCCGGATACGAACCGATTCCTCAGGTTGCTCCCGGTTTCGAGGAAGAGCCGACGTTGCGAACCGATGCCGGTTTCGTGGATCAAGTGCCGTCGTATCAAGCGCCGGGTTTCGAGCCGACGCCTGGGATGCCGATGGAGTTGATTGACGAGTGCATGATGACGCAGCCGTTCGACTTCAACGACGATTACGGTCCGATCCGCGTGCTTCAGGTCGTGTGCGCCGCGCCGCCGGTCGCCGGTGGGGGTGGGGCCGGTTTTGCGTTTTCCGCCGTGCCGCAGGCGTCCATCGAACAGTCCGATCTTTACGCCGAGACCGGTTCGATGCCGTTGTTGGGGCTGGGCCGATGGTTGGGTTAACGCATCCTACACCGAGGACTGCACCAGGGACAGCATGGGTCGAGGACTTACGCAATGTACGGCTACATGTTAGCGGAAGCAGTTGGAGGCATGGACAAGGGCTTTGAAGCCTACGAGAAGTACGGTTTTGCTGGGCTGTTTGTAGTTGTGTTTTTGGCGCTGGTCGCGGTGATGTTGTACGAACGGATGAAGTTCACGGGGTTGACGGAAAAGGCCATTAAAGCGTTGGAACAGAACGCGGTGGCATCGGCAAGCATGCGCGAAGAGTTAGATTCGGTGAAGCAGGCGGTTTACCAGCAGGCCGAAAAAGTAAATGATTTGTCCACGTACATGAGAGCGCGAGATCAATTCATTGGGAGACGGGACCGATGACGCTCTTCGGTGTGCAGATTCGGTGGCCTTGGCCGACGCGCCTTGCACGGGCCGAGAAGCGGCTTGACGTGGCGTTATGTAAGCACGCGGAAGCCTGCGAGAGCACGCGCAAAGCAGCGCAGGAGCTTCGCGTGGCCGCCGAGGTTAATAAATCGGCCTGGGATAATACGGCGGTTGTGTTCAAGAAGTGGATCGATGAAGACACGAAGGTCAACTTGAGGCAAACGCCGTCACATGGGACGCCAAAGCCGGGCACGACTTCCCTGGGGACTTAGCGTCAAAGACTACAAGAAGTGGCGCGATGTCCAGGGGGTGCTGCTGTTCCAGGGCAATCAAGCCCAGGTGTTGTTGAGGGACAACGGCGAGCCGGTGTTCTTGATGTTCGCCAAACCGGTGGCGCTGCAAAAAGACCGGCGCGTGATCGTTGGGACGTTCGTGGTCGAGTCTCCAGAGGAGAAGTTCAAGTCCTGGCTCGTGGGTCCGTACTACCGGTGCCTGCAAGCCTTTTCGATTCCGGTGAAGCTGGAGGACTTCGGTTTCTTTCTCCGGCATCCCGAAATTGCGCGCTACTTGGATAACCGGGAACGGGATAAGGTGAACGAGACGTTGCGGAAACACGAAAAAGGAGAGGCAGCATGGCTGGATTCGGAGGGAAGGGCGGACTGCTGGCCCTCGTCGCCATCGGCGCGGCGGCCTATTTCATCTTCGGTCGGCGCGGTGCTCCTGCCGCCGGGGTCGCGGCCAAGCTGAAGCCGGCCGGGGTGGGCGCGAATGAGGCGGTCACGGCGAGCAGTTACCGGATCATCGCCTCGAAGCGGCCGGGCATGCAGTACGTCCAGGCGCAGGGGCAGGTCGGGGGGACGCTCTCGTTCCGGTCGGCGTCTGCGGGGACGTTCACGCGCAACGTGGTTCAGGAAGGCGGGGGCCTGTGGGCCGAGATCGCTGCCTAGCGCCCTCTCCCGTGGACGATGAACCGGTCTTGGTGGTCCGTGGGATGGCCATGAAGCACCGGCGCAAGGAACGGCTGGGCTTCGAGCGCCCGGCGCTCACGACCGAGGCGACGGAAGCGGTGCTGGAAAAGCGCGATACTAAAGACGCGAAGAAGGAGGGCGATGAACATGGCCGATGAACCGATCGAACGAACGGCAAGCGTCGAGATCACGTATGGCGCGGCCTGGAAGGAACAGCCGACGATTTTTCTCAATGCGAAAACGCTGCCGTCCGTGATGTTGCATCCGCAGCTTGCGTTCAATTTCGACAAGCTCAATCTGGTCAAGATCGAGCTTATTCCCTGCATCCAGCAGGCGCGCGTAAATTTCGCCGAGTTGCGCTATTGGGTGCTGGCGCTGGAGGGCGGGGAGTTCCCGGCCGATGGCGTGTTCGATTGGCTGAAGACGAAAGAGATCATCCGGCAGAAGTACACGCTGGGCCAATTGAAGTTGGTCTGCGTTGCACCGGCGTAGGGCTTTTAGATACGGAGGGCGAAGAAATGGATGGTGAGAAACGGAAGTATTACTTTGTCTCCGGGCTGCCGCGCGCCGGCAGCACGTTGTTGTGCAATGTCCTGGCGCAGAATCCACGGTTCGAGGTCACGGGGACATCAGGCATCATCAACGTCATTATGAACATCCGCAACACGTGGGACGATTGGCTCGAATTCAAGACGCTTTCGGAAAAAACCGCCGAGGCCGCGAAGAAGCGCGTGATGCGCGCCGTGCTCGACGCATATTTCGCGGACGCCGAGCGCCCGATCGTGTTCGACAAGTCACGCGGATGGCTCGCGTGGCTGGAGGTCTTGGAAGCGATCCTGGGCGAGAAGCCCAAGGTGATCGTTCCGGTGCGGGACATCCGGGACATCATGGCAAGTTTCGAGAAGCTCTACCGGAAGACCGCCGGACTGCGACAGCTTTCGCAGGAGCGAGCGCCCGCAGGCAAGCCGTTCGACATGGAAAACTTTTTCCAGATGCGCACGATTCAGGGGCGCTGTCAGGCGTTGGCGCGGCAGGACGGCATCGTGGGCAACGCGGTCATTAATCTTCGGGACGCGTTGTATCGCGGCTGGAAGGATCAACTGTTTCTCGTGGACTACGACTTGTTTACGAAGCAACCCAAGAAAACGATGCGGGACATTTACGATTTCCTGGGCGAGGAGTATTGCGAGAAGCACGACTATGAAAACGTCGAGCAGGTGACGCAGGAGGACGATCTGGTCTGGATTTGGAAAGACCTGCATAAAATCCGGCCGAAGATCGAGGCACAGCCGCCGCAATGGAAGGAGATTCTGCCCAAGGCCCTGGCGCAGCAGTACACCAGCGTTGACGCGCGCACGGGGGCAAAGGATTGCAGGTTTTGGGAGGATGTCGTCAAGGAGCTTGAGAAGAAAGACGATTGATTCGATGTTGAGCCAATTGGTCGCACAGAGCATTGACCCCCGAGCCGGGGTGTTTCCGGGCGCGCCGGCGCATCCCGATCTCGAATATCGTGTCGCCGTTCCGCTGGTCGGCCCCTGGTATCGAATGTCACCTTGGGCGTGGTCGGATGCGCCTCAAGAGTCGTTTTACAATCCCCGCACATATCCGTTTCCCGCCATTAATCCATTCCTTCCTCAACGGTCAGGGGCTTTCATCCAGCCGGGAAATCTCGATCCCTTAGCCTATCGGCTTGTCCATGAAGGCGGCAGTCTCGACGGTCTTGGGCAGGCCCCAGCGCCGTCCGGCCAAGCCGTCAAGTTCGCCGTGGGCACTTGGATCGCGTTTGCGATCCTGAAGAGCGCCGCTGGCGCGTTTATTCCCCGGCGTAAAATTCGGAAACTCGTTCGCGGCGTCGGTCCCAAAGGCGCGATGGCGTTGGGCGTCGTTGCGGCCGGGGGGCTGGCGTACTGGTTTCTTTTTCGCCGCGAGGCGTTGCCCCAGGTCGAGGTTTCGCTGCTCGGTCTCGATCAGGTTGGGCAGCCGTGGGCACCGGAAGACCCGACCGGGGGGGCTTACGGCGGCGGGGGCGATCCGATTTACGGCGATCCGCTTGGGCCGGGAGAGAATATCGCCGTGACCTCGGTGTGGGCCGGCAGCCTCAAGCCGCGCGGCTTTGCGACGACTACGGTGTAGGGTGCATTCAATGTTTGGTACGGTGCTCGTCAACAAATCGACGCTCATTCGGCGCTGTGCGCTGCCGAAGATGCTGCGGTCACTCAATACGTTCACCGGGGGAAACTGGTACTCCAGGAATAAACATTGGCGCGAGACGCCCGAGTGGATGAAATGGCTGCGCAGCAGCCAGGGTTTGGGGATTCCGGTGCCGCACGGCAACCGGAAGCGTCGCGTCCTGATCGTTCGGATGATGATTTCCCGGCAGCGATATTGGGACGACGAGAACCAGTATGGCGGCTCCGTGAAGCCTTTGAACGACGCGCTGGTGCGGCTGGGCTGGTTGAAAGACGATTGCCCGGAGTGGCGCAAGCTGGACCTGCGGCAGTCGTACAAGCATACGTTGTCCGACGACGATCGCATGGTGTTCGATAACGGCATGCGTACCATCGTGGAGATTCACAATGTCTAAAGCCTGGATTCCGGTGGCCCTGGTCCTGGGCGGCGTGGCGCTGTATTTGTATTGGCGGCGCAGTCAGCAGCCGCAAGCACCGGGGCGGCGCGTTGTTTATGTTCCGTCCAACATTGTGCCGGGTATGACGCCTGTGCCTGTGCCTATGCCTGTGCCGCAGCCCGGTGTACCTGTGCCTGTGCCTATGCCTGTGCCGCAGCCCGGTGTACCTGTGGGCCTTGAGGCGATTAGTTTGGCGCGCTGTGGTCCCGGTAAGACGTTGATTAGAAACGCTTCAACAAATTCGTTGCTGTGCTTGCGGTATTCTGGTGAGATTGCTAAACGCTGTTCCGGCGCATCGAGATGTCCTCCTGGGTCATATCGGTTTCCTATGAGCTGCGATTGCATTACGGAGCAACAGGCTCTTTCTTGGCCGATCATACACGCAGCGTGAGACTGAGAGAGGACAGAGCGATGAACGAATTCTCGGGTTTGCTTGGCTTGCATCAGTTTATGGCCATGCCCGTCAAAGCAAAGGCTAAACACACGGCGGTTATTCTCTATGCACCGCTTTTTGCTGGACTTTTAATAGGCGCATTGGTTGGTGGGCGAGAGCATCGTTTGCGCGGTGCGCTGTTGGGCGGTGCGCTTGGCGTCGTAGGCAGCGCGGTATGGCTTGGACAAGATACAGTAGGAGACCCATTCATAGTTTTCAAAAATCCTGAAGATAGCATTCGGAGGATTCCTATGCTGTACTTGGAAACAGCGCGAGCATTCCTTGATCCAAGTTGGGTTGGGGAGTATCAGACTGGTTGGTTGCCTTCCCCCGGATACCCGCGAGCGTAATACGGAGCATGGCATGGGTCTTCAGGCGTGGTTGGCCAGCATCGCGGGCGACGTGCACCGGTCGTACCGGTGTCTCGCGCTGTGGCCCTGGCCGGCGCTGGTGTTCAATCAGCCGCATCGCAGCGTGGATTGGGACGATTACCGCCTCGCCACGAAAGTCCTGGAGCCGGGCGATTTCATTCTGACGCGCTCCGAACCGTATATCCTGAGCAATTTCTTCATCGGCCGCAACCGGACGGCGTTCAGCCATCTCGCCGTTTACACGGGGTGCGTGGACGGTTTTCGCGATCAGAAAACGGACTTTATCCTGAAGGCGCATTCGCGCGGCCTTAACCACAAGCACAACGGCAAAGCCGACACGCATTGCTTCGAGCGGACCGTGACGCACGCGATCTCCGAGGGCGTGGTCTGCCAAGACCTTGGCGAACTGCTTTTTCACGCGGACTGGTTCGCCGTGGTTCGCCCGTGGCGGAACAAAGATCAACAGGGCGCGATCGTTCAAACGGCGTTGGAGCAGATCGGCTTGAAGTATAATTTCGAGTTCAAGCCCAATCCGACGTATGCCAGTTTTTATTGCACGCAGCTTGGCCAGTTCTGCTGTCAGAAGTCCGGGATTGGCGCGCCGACGCCGACGCTGGTAATAAATAGCATCCTTGGGCTGGTGACGCCGTTTGAGATGTTCAAAGCGCCCGCGCCGTTGGCGGACGCGTTCGTGAAGTTTCCGATGGTGGGCTGTAGCGTTTCGTGCAATGAACCGGGTTTCGCGCAACGCAGCCGGTTCGCCGAGGCGCTGCGCGCGGCGATCCGTGAAGCGCCCTGCGCGATGGGACGGGGACTCTGATGGCGCGATTGCCCAAAGGCGAGTATCTGCCTCGTTATCCGTCGCGCCCGGTCGCGACGGCGTGCATTGCGCCGCCGGTCGTGGACCTGGAAATTCACTGGCCGCAACCGACGCCGGGGCCGCGCTATCAACCCAAGGATTTTCCCTGGCATGCGAAAGAAGCCGCGCGGATTTTGTTGTTGGAAGGCGTCGATGTCGGTGGGCACCAGTGGTACGACAACATGTACCCGAACATGAAGGAAGCATTCGGCAACTACGCCGATTTCATGGTGCTGCTTCTGGCCGCGACTTCGCCGATGGCGGGCATCTCCAGCAATGCGACGAACGCGCAGAAGGCTTTCGCGCAATACTGCGCCTGGAGCGGCGAACACTTTGAAGGTTTCACCGGCACACATCTCGGAAACATTCAACGGGCCGCGCACGGCGAGCGGCTTTCGGGCTTCAAAGTCGAGAGTTTCGTCGCGGCGATGTTCGGCAACGACCGGGCCGTGACCGTGGATCGCTGGGTGGCGCGGGCATTTCAGGCCGAGGACGCCAATCTAGGTGGGTCGGATTATTTCGACATCGAAACGGCCGTGATCGAACTGTCCACGGAAGAAGGGGTGTCTCCGTCGCAAGGCCAAGCGGCGATCTGGACGGGCGCGAAACTGCTGGAAAAAAATGTGGAGCAGTTCGGCACGGGACGCCTGGACCTGGAATCGGTGCGCCGATGGCGGCAGTGGCGGCTCAAGCAGGCGCAGATGCAGCTTCCGTTTCAGAATCCGGCGGCGAGTCCGGAGCCGGGCACGATCGATTGGACGCCGGAGAGCCGGTTCCGGCTCTTGGAACAACTCTCGGGGATGCTGCAATAGGGACGCGGTAAGAGGAGGCAGGCCATGAAGGCGTTGAAGCTGCGGTTCACGGGGCGGGCACGGCGGCTCGTGTTGGATTTGCTGGAGCAACGTCGTTTTCGGGACGAGCTTGACCGGCGCGATTCGTACCGGGACCGCTGGGACGCGTTGTATCTGCGTTTTCACGACGGGCGCGCGGGAGCCGTGAGCCTGTTACGGGCCATCGCTGACGCCGCGTCGGAGTATGACGATGCGGACGATCAGGACATGTGGGACCGGATCACCGATCAGGTCGGGATGCTCGCCGGCGTGAATCCTCCGGACCATGACGACGAAGACGACGAGTACGAAGAGGACGACGAGGATGCGGACGAGGACATTCACGAGAGCGATGTCCGTTGTCCGGTGTGTCCTGGGCCGGGCGTGTTTTTAGGCCAACTCGGCAACCGGAAACATTACCGCTGCCGCGATTGCGCGGCTCAGTTTTCCGTCGAGGCAAAGAAAACTCCGGCTTAAGCCAGGAGGCCACGATGCTGAAGATCAAACAGTTGGTGTTGATCGGCGGTCCGTTCGATGGGGCCTCGTTCGCGCCTGCGGGTCCGTTAGCGCCGCAAAAGTTCTTCGACATCCGGGGTACGATGCTGCGTGGCGCTTACGCGCCGGAACTGGCGGAGAATTTCAAGAATGTCTATGTCCGGTACGCGCGCCGGAATTGCAGTTTAGGCACGGCGTTTTACGAGTACCGGACCATGACCCAGGTAGAGTCAGAGCACCAGTGTACGTGATGAACTAAGTAAAGGAGAGCGTCATGTCCCAGGGTCTTGTGCTCGGTCCGCCGGCGGCGCAGCGGTTTCCGAACGGAACAACCGTCATTCCGTTGGGGGGCGTGCAGGTCTCGGACGGCATCGTGGTGGCCAATAACCGGTTCACGATGGCCGAAACGGGCAACTATTGGATGCCCGTGACGCTGGCGGCCGTGGGCGCGAATAGCGACCGTAACTACACGCTGGAACTGGTCAACGTGACGACCGGTGTGACCGTGCAATCCTTGTCCAGCCTTATCGCGACCGTGGAGGGCGATTACACGACGGTTTACATGGCCTTCAATGTCGC
>Ga0187892_10008627_pt1 | contig 13852 bp, 15 predicted proteins | sample MA1701073metaG_FD_139345 | JGI IMG/M metagenome (GOLD analysis project Ga0187892, IMG submission 139345) | Bio-ooze microbial communities from a basaltic lava cave in the Kipuka Kanohina Cave System on the Island of Hawaii, USA - MA170107-3 metaG ...
GAAGAATGAAAAATGAAAAATGAAGAAACTGGAAAAATATTCTTCCTTACAATTCTTCATTTTTAATTTTGCAGTCTTCATTATTGACATTCCTTACAATTCTTCATTCTTCATTCTTATGTTTTCTCGTGAATCCTATACCTGTCGTGCGTCGGTCGTGTGGGGGCTGGTCTATAAATTCGCCTGTATCTGTTACCGCAGTCTCGACCGCATTTTTGACATCGTCTATTGGCCGGTGATTTCCTTGATGCTGTGGGGATTCACCAGTACCTTCGTTTCGAGCACCTCTTCCTTCTCCGGAGTGATGGAATTCTTTCTGGGTGGTGCAGTCCTGTGGAGTTTGTTCTGGCGTGCGCAGACCGATGTCGGCACGTTTATTCTCGAAGACTTTTGGAGTCGCAATATCTACAACTTGTTTGCTTCTCCAGTCACCCCGCTGGAGATTTTCTGTGCTATCGGGCTCATTGGCTTGCTTCGCTGCATCCTCAGCTTCTTCTTCCTCAGCGTGCTCGCTTGGGGACTCTATAGCTATAACATCTTCCATATTGGCGGACTGGCGATTACTGCCTTCACGACCGTGCTTCTCCTGTTCGGCTGGGTGATCGGCATTATCATCTCTGCCCTCATCTTCCGCTACGGTTTGCGCATCCAAGTGCTGGCGTGGTCAGTAGGATTCTTGATCCAACCGTTTAGTTGCGTCTTTTATCCACTCGACAGTATGCCACATTGGGTACAAGTCATCGCCGTTTTTTTGCCAACTACGCACGTTTTTGAAGGATTGCGCTATGCGATTGCCACCGGCACTCTCGCTATCCGCCCGTTAGTGACGGCGTTTCTTCTCACGTTCGTTCTCCTGATCGCCGCGCTGCTGTTTTTTCAGTACGCGCTGAACCAAGCGAAGAAACGCGGACTGTTGACGCGCTTTGAAATGGCATAAACAGTTCAGAGTGATGAGTTCCGAGGTTCGAGTCAATCTTGTTCAACTGACAACTGACAACTCTTTTCGGAGGCCCCATGCCCGGTAAACTTCACACATTTCACCAATTTCGTTCGGCAATGAACGAGAAGCTCCTGAACAAAGGCAACCTCCAGCTCAAGCGCTTTTTCAACCTTGACTCGCAGGTCTACACTCCTGGCGCGCTCCCCAGCAAAACCAAGGAACTCATGGGCCTGGTTGCCTCAGCTGTCCTCCGCTGCGACGATTGCATTACCTACCACTTGATTCAGTGCGCGGAAGAGGGAGTAACGGACGAAGAATTTTTTGAGACCTTCAACGTCATTCTTATTGTTGGCGGATCAATTACGATTCCCCACCTGCGGCGAGCAGTCGAAACGCTTGAAGAAATTCGTGCGCAAAAAAAGGGGAAAAAGGAGAAGCGGGTAAAAGAGAAAAAGGGGGAAATATGAAAAAGATCTGGTTCATGTTGCCTCTGTTGTTCACGTTCGTGACCATCGTTTTTGCTGCAGACGACAAACCGACTCCGGGAGTTCCTCCACCGAGGAAAAGTACACTCACCGATCAGTCGTCGATCGCGCTTACGATCTACAATAGCAACATCGCCCTGGTCAAAGATCAGCGTGACATTGAGTTCGGAGCGGGCGATAATACTCTCCACTTTATGGACGTCGCTGCGCAGATCATTCCGGCGACGGTTTACATCAAATCGCTCAGCGATGCTCAAGGACTCCGCGTCCTCGAACAGAATTACGAGTACGATCTCCTGAATCCCAGTAAACTGATGGAAAAATACGTCGGCAAAGAAGTGAAGCTCCTCGATAAGAACTACTATACCGGTAAAGATGAGTGGCTGGTCGGAACACTACTCTCCACCAACGAGGGCTACATTTATCAGATCGGCAACGAAATCCACATTAACCCACCTGGTCGCATTATTCTCCCACAGGTTCCAGAGAGTCTCATGGCCAAGCCGACACTCGTCTGGCACTTACGCACTGTGAAAGCGGGGAAACAGAAGCTCGAAGCCTCTTATCTCACTAACCAGATTACCTGGCAGGCCGATTACATCACCGTCCTCAACGCCGATGATAGCAAAGTCGATCTGTCAGGCTGGGTGACGATCGACAACAAATCCGGCACCACGTATCAGAACGCGACGCTCAAACTCGTTGCCGGCGACATCCATCGCGTTCAGCCAGAGAAATTGTACGCACGGACAATGGCAATGGACGCAGTTCCGGCAGCCCCGCCTCCACCCCAATTCCAGGAGGAAGGCTTTTTCGAATACCATTTATACACGCTCGACCGTCCCGCCACGGTGAAAGATAACCAGACCAAACAGATGACATTATTGTCCGCTTCGGCCATTCCTGTCACCAAGCTGCTTATTTTTCAGGGACAACCGATATATTTCTACAATCCGTATGGCGAAGGCAGTTTTCCTCAACAAAAAGTGAGTGTTTCTTTAGAAATCGAGAATACCCAAAAAAACAATCTTGGCCTGCCGCTGCCCAAAGGCACTGTGCGCGTGTATAAAGCCGATAAAGACGGCAGTTTGCAGTTCATTGGTGAGGACGCCATCGACCATACGGCGAAAGACGAGAAACTGACCGTCAAGATGGGTGAAGCCTTTGATGTGGTTGGGACCCGAAAGCAAACTGACTTTAAGCGTATCGCCGAGACGGTCTCCGAATCTGCCTGGGAAATTGTCTTACGCAATCACAAAACTACCCCTGCCACTGTTCGTGTTCTCGAGCCCGTTCCTGGAGACTGGGAAGTTTTGTCTGCTTCTCACAAATACGAAAAAGCTGATGCGCACACGCTGCGCTTCGATGTCACCGTGCCGAAAAACGGCGAGATCAAAGTCACCTATCGTGTGCGGGTGAAGATATAAGAGAAGAAAAAAGGACTGAGTAACGAGGACTGAGGACTGAGAAGGCGTAAGCGTTCAGCCGTCAGCTTTCAGCAAAGCCGTGCTTCCATTTTTCAACAATAGCGACAAAATTCTCTAAACAACGCCGTGCGACTGGTGCCTCACGCACGGTTCCTAACAGCCAGTCCTGCACAGGTTGGCTCTCAGGCCGCCGATGAAAGACTTCCGGTGACAGCGCCGAGGTCAACGAGTGAATCAGGTCGGACATAATTTGCGGCGTAAACTCCGGATGAAACTGCGTCGCCCAAATCCGTTCTCCGAGGGCAAATGCTTGATAGGGCCAATGGTCGTTCTCTAAGAGAGCAACAGCACGTGGGGGTAACTCGGTTACTACGTCTCCATGACTCATCTGGGCGACAAATGTTTCCGGAACTGAAGAGAACAAGGGGTTTGCTTTTCCGTGCGCGGTCTGTGTAACGGCGACGGTTCCCAATTCCCACCCGCGAGGACATTTCTCGACTTTACCACCGAACGTTTGAGCAAGCAGTTGATGTCCGAAGCAAACACCATAAAGCGGTACTGAACGATCGGCTGCTCGTCTGAGAAAATCTTCACTGCGTACAATCCAGGCATCACGCTCATACGTTGAGGCCGGCGAACCGGTGATAATAATGCCTGCCCACTCCGTATCAGGCAGTTCGTCTTTACGAGCGTCAACCACGACGCACCGCTCATCACCGATGACGTTCAGAAACGCACATTCGTAGGGGCCGAGGTTTTCGGTGACGCGTCGTGGCAGCTCGCCGGTTTTGAGAATGAGAATGGATTTCATACGTGTTGTGTCATTATCGCTCCCGATGATCGCGTTGTTGGCCTGGTTCCTTCGGATGGGCGTAAGGATGTGGGCGGCTAGTGTCGATATTGAACGGTACCGCTGCCATCCGTTGCATACCGTCCTTGAAGGCCGCTACGAGGTGATCTTCGCCTGCATAATCAAACGGGTCTTGCAAGCGTTTCTCGACCTCGCCTCCCGGCTCTGGCTTGTGATCGAGCAACCATTGGGTTGTTCTTTTCAAGCCCTCCTCTGGGGAAACAATGTCGGTATAGCCTAGCTCAGTCTTGATCTTGAATACGTCCATCAACCGGTGATGTGAAGTCTCTTGGAAGGCGTAAGGGCGGGAAGGGATCGCTACGGCATTGGGAATGCCAACAATCTCCCAGTGATAATTCATCGCCTTCGTAATAACCTCAACTGCCTGTTGGAGAGTAAGGGTTTGTTCATCACCGCAGTTATACACCTGCCCCGATGAGGCTTGAGGTTTATCAACTGCCAATAATACGGCATGGGCCATATTGGCGGCGTAGCCATGTGTAGCTAGCGTCAACCCACCGTCGGGAAGAATGATGTAAGGCCGCTTGTCGAGGATGCGACGAATAATACACCACTCGCGCGGGACCAGTTGATACGCCCCGTAGATATAAGGATAGCGGAAGAAGGCCGCGGTCGGATGGCGCTCCAGCACCACCTGCTCCGTCATGGCGATCAGATAAGAGAATCGCAGTTCCTCTTCGCTTGCCACTAATGGGAAACTCTCTGGTGTGGGCACCGGCAAACCAACGGGAAAGAGGTGGTTCGGTTGCATGTAGCCACGATAGCCAGCGACTCCGCCGATGCCGACAAATCGCCCGATCTTTCCGACCAGGGCTTCGGCCAGCAGGCGAATCCGACCGTAAGTGACGACAGCGAGATCAAACGTCCGTCCGGCTAACACAGGATCAATCGTTTCGCGGAAGTGGGGATCACCGTGAATATGTGCCACCTCAGGGGGAATTTCCGGCACCTCGTGCGTCCCGCGATGAAAAATCGTGACCTGATAACCGCGTTGCAGTAAGCCGTTCACAATATACGGTCCGGTCGGTCCTGTTCCTCCTACAACCAATGCTTTCATACGTCTCCTTTATGATGGTTCTCTTTTCTCAATTCTAGGTGGTCCTTACTGCACCGTCTCCTACCGTGGAATCAGCGGCAGAACAAGATGTGAAGGATATCGACTATCGTGAAAGATCGCTTGCTGGGCTGTGCGCAGTTCAGCGTCCACACCAAAATCATGTCCAGTGTTTGGATTGCGGTCGTAGCGCGGGAAATTGCTCGATGATACTTCTAGCCGCAACCGATGCCCAGCTTGAAAAACATGACTCGTTGCCCACAGATCGATGACATACTCGGAGACCTGCCCTGGAGTAATCAGGGTTGGCGAGGAGAGTGATTCACGAAACCGCGCACGGATGACACCTTCGGCAATGTTCTGTGCATATCCATCCGGTCGGACATCGACAAGCTTAGCGGTGAAGTCTGTATCTGGAGCCGACGAAGCCGCAAAGAGTTTAAGGGTGATCGGGCCAGTGACTTCGATAGCAGAAGTCAGCACGTCGCCGGTGTACACGAGGACATCCTCTCGTTCCTCTATTTTGTTTTGATCGAGCACTCCGAGCGCTAAACCCAAGGTTGTGCCACCGCGCGTCGGCACCGGGTCTTGCGGGTTGTAGACGTATTGATCTGCCTGCTCTTCACGAGGAGTCACTTGGGACAAGCTGCCGTTGCCTCGCACGCTGTTCGCCTTTCCTGCGCTGTGCAGATAGACGTTGGTGTACTGCGTGCGCGCCAGCGGCCATTCGTTTTCGTCGCGCCACCGGTTTTCGCCCATCACAAACAGTCGGATCGGGGCTTCATCGAGAATGTTCGTCGTCATGCCCTTGAGAAAATAATCAAACCAGCGCAGTTGGATGTCGTGCAGTTCGATCAGGGCTTCTGGCCCAAAGTCAATCTCGCCTGTCCCTTTTGAAGTGGGAACAGCATAGGGCAGCAAATGCCCCCACGGTCCCATGATCAACTTCTGCGCGTTTCGGGCTTCGGCGGTCATCGCCCGCTCACGGAGGCCAGTAAATATCGTCAGCGTGTCGTATTGAAAGACGTCATACCAGGAACCGACGTGCAGCATAGGCACGTTGATATGTTGGACCTGTCGACGAATGTCGGTTGTGTACCAGTAGGGACCATACGTCGAATGGCGCAGCATATCAGCAAGGTACGGTGCCCCGTCTTTGAACCGTTCTCCCCAATCGCGCAGCGGTAGATGGCGGTATTCTTCTTTCTTCAGGGGGCACATGGGAATTTCCGGGCGAGAGACATAGCTATCCAGAATGGTCTGTTGCTGTTCATAGAGCCCTTTTCGCTCCAATGTGTTGCGGGCCATCGCAGTAAAATAGGCCATCACCCAACCTAACTCAAAGACACCACGACGATAAGCAAAATTCTCGAAGTACGTCACCGGCCCGGAAACTGGACACATCGCTTTAAGGTGCGGTGGACGCGTCGGAGCAGCAAGGTACTGAACAAGCCCAAGGTAGGATTGGCCGACGGTTCCGACCTTGCCATCAGACCACGGCAAGTGCGCCGCCCATTCGATGGTATCGTAGCCATCTTCTGCTTCGTAGATGAAGGGATAGAACTCCCCCTCAGAACGAAAGCGACCACGGGTATCCTGGACACTAACGACATAACCGCGCTGGGGGAAATACTCCTTCTCCGTCAGCGCCATATTTTGACTTTTATCATAGGGGGTGCGGACGACGAGCACAGGGAATCGCCCTGGCGTATCGGGTCGGTACACGTCAGAGTAGAGGATCACACCATCCCGCGTGCGCATCGGCACGTCTCGGTCTACGACGACGCGATACTCAGCTTCACTCCCGGTTGTCATATCAGTCTCCTTCGTCTACGCGTTGAGCATCTCCCAGCGTTCGTTGTTCAATAATGCCTTGTTCTTGCCGCTCCTGCGACCGACGGATGGCTTCTTTTTGCGCCTGATTGAATTGTCGGAATGATTTCTGCCACTCTGAATTTCCTGCCGCTGTATCTTCATCGGAGAACCAGCCCGAAACGGTCTCTTTTACACTGCGTGCGGCACGGGTGTAGGGAGCTTCGGTTTTCCCTTGCGCGTTTTTCCGCCACCCGAACTCACGCTTCAATTCGTCGAGGACGCTCTCGTCCTGATGTGGGTCGTAGTAGCGATAGGGCACACGTTGAGTCTCTGTCACACAACCGAGGAGAAAAATGAGTACCCCTAATTGTATGATTCGCCACATCCATTGTTGTTGCATTCGGTATATATCCTCTCCGGCGTGGCGTTTACCCTACCACAGATGGCGTAAGCGAAAAAAGTGTGACATCCTCTGCCTGCTGATTACCTTGCTGCGGAGGAGGAACCATGAACGAGCGCACCAAGATTCTTCTCGATGAAAATGACATACCCAAAACCTGGTTCAACATCGTTCCAGTTCTTCCGCATCCACCCGCACCTCCTTTGCATCCAGCCACCCATCAGCCGGTTGGCCCTACGGACCTCGCACCGCTCTTTTGTGACGAGATTCTTGCCCAAGAGATGTCAATTGCACCAGAGATCGAGATTCCCGAACCGGTCCGTGACATCTATCGTTCATGGCGACCAACGCCTCTGTACCGGGCACGACGGTTAGAAAAAGTGCTCGATACTCCGGCGCACATTTACTACAAATATGAGGGAGTGAGTCCAGCTGGAAGTCACAAACCCAACACTGCGGTTGCCCAAGCGTATTACAACAAAAAAGCTGGTATCCGTCGCCTGGCGACAGAAACCGGTGCTGGCCAGTGGGGATCGGCGCTGGCCCTTGCCGGAGCGCTCTTTGATATCGAAGTCAAAGTCTACATGGTCCGGGTGAGTTACGACCAGAAACCGTACCGTCGCCATCTGATGGAAACCTGGGGTGCACGAGTGTTGCCCAGCCCAAGTCCGGAAACGGCATCGGGGAGGAAAGTTCTGGCCGAGAATCCTGATTCACCAGGCAGTCTTGGACTCGCGATTTCCGAAGCCGCCGAGGAAGCCGCAAGCCGAGCCGATACCAAATATGCCTTGGGGAGTGTGTTGAATCATGTCTTGTTACACCAGACTGTCATTGGCTTAGAAGCAATCAAACAATTCGCTCTGGCAGGAGAGGGACCAGACGTGTTGATCGCCTGTTGTGGTGGTGGCAGCAATTTTGGCGGGTTTACCTTCCCGTTTGTGCCCCGCAAGCGTGTTGGTGAAAATCTGCGTATCATTGCTGTTGAGCCAACGGCCTGCCCAACTCTGACCAAGGGGGCCTACACCTACGACTTTGGTGATATGGCACAACTTTCTCCATTGTTGAAAATGTATACCCTAGGACATGACTTTGTGCCGCCGGGAATTCATGCCGGCGGATTACGCTACCACGGAGATTCGCCATTGGTTAGTCAGTTGGTCCATGAAGGCATCGTTGAAGCGGTCGCTTACGCGCAACGTCCGATCTTTGCGGCAGCACGGATGTTTGCCCAAGCCGAAGGGATTCTGCCGGCACCGGAGTGCGCCCATGCGATTCGCGCGGCCATCGACGAGGCGCTTCGCTGTAAAGAGAATGGACAGAAAAAAGTCATTGCGTTCTGTCTGAGCGGCCACGGCCATTTCGACCTGACCGCCTACGACCGATATCTTTCCGGCGACATTCAAGATCTCGCGTTCTCCCAAGACGATATTCAGCGTGCAATGGCGAATTTGCCTCGGGTGAACACGTAATCGGGTGTCATTTTAAGACAGGCGATCAGGTTTTCCCTGTCTTCTTTTACCCCAACAAAATCATCAGAATTTAATGCTCTTGAGAAACTTCGGACTTTTCCCCGCATCCAACAATGGCATAGATTCTGCTTAGTTGAGGACAGGGTTTCTACCCTGTCCTCAAAGGAACTTACGGTTGGGGGTGTCACAATGGTCAACAATACACTAGGGGAAGAACAATCTTTTACCACGCTTGAAGCCGACCTGATTGTTCCCTCGCAATTTTTTGATCGCATTAAAGTTGAAAACTCTGCTCAGCCGGAGAAACGGTTGATGTTGGCCGTGATGGAAGACGCCATTTCGACATTTCAGAAATCGGTTCGCGGAGTCACACGACGGCAACGGCGTCTTTTACGTGAGACTGAAGACTGGGTCGATTCAGCCGATAGCCATTGGCCGTTTTCCTTTGAGAACATCTGTGCTGCCCTTGATATCGAACCAACATATCTCCGGCGCGGACTTAGCCAATGGAAAGGTAAGCTACTCGCTCAATATGAACAGACGAGTGGGACGGGGCCACTTTCACCTTTTCGACGTGTCAGCGGTCGTCGCCATGCTCTCTCCGCCGGACGGGCTGAGCGAGTGCCAAAAGCAAAAGCCGCATAACTCTTCCTTGTTCTCCTCCCTCCCCAAGGAGGGGCGTTCTCCCCCGCCCCTCCGCTCCCTCACTCTCCAATTCAAGTTCTGCACGAAAGCCCGCACTCTGGGCCAACACTCGGTCATATTGCTCCGTTATGAAAAAAAATCGAATTGCATTTACAGTCGTCGCCACGTTCGTCTTCGCCACTCTCACCGTCGCCGATCCCAAGGTGTCACCCCAGTTGGAGATGGTCGCCACGCACGACCGAGAGTGGGTGCCAACGGCAGCGAGATCATCAGCATCCGCACGAACGGCACACCAAACTCTGTCGCCGTCCACCCCCAGCACGACTATATTCCTGTAGGAAATGGGTCCTACAACCCGGTGGTCAACGCCCTAACGGCATACCGCGAACCCGATGGTATTGCCCTCGATCAGACCGGACGATTCTTCGTGACGGCCGACGAGGGTGACACCCGGGATGCTGCGGGAGCCAGTGGACCCCGTGGCGGGCGCACTGTGAGCGCGTTCGATGCCCGCACCAGTGTGTTGCTCGGCGATACCGGCTCGCAGCTCGACGACGCGACAGCGGCGGTCGGGATCTATCCGGGCAATCGTAGTAACCGCGACGGTGCGGAACCCGAGGTTCTCGACCTCACGCACCAGCGTGGCATGACCCTGGTTGCGGTTGGTCTCGAGCGCGCCAACGCAGTCGCGCTGATCGATGTCAGTAACCCTGCGGCACCCGTCGTGGGCGATCTCGCGCCGGTCGACACGGCGCCTGAAGGGATTAAGTTCTTCCGCTGTGGTAACCAGCTGTTCGTGGCCGCGGCGAACGAAGTGTCGGGGATGGTATCGATCCTCGAAGTCGTCTTTTCCAAAGGAAACTGACGGACTGTCCTGTAGGGATCCTAGTTGCGTGTCCCATTTTCGGCCCCCCAACATCCAGCTTGACCTGGATCTTGCGGCAAGAGTGATATGCATGCGGGTCACTCCTACCGCCTGTCCTAAGGGTTAGGATTTAGTGGCCTTGGCCGTGGGCTGCTTGACCGCTTGCGCCGCTGGAACTGGGGCTGGCTTTGCAGTTGCCGCGGTAGCTGGCCCTGGCTTTGATGGGGTTTTTGACGCGGCGGCGCTGGGTTTCGCTGGGCCTTTGGGGGTGAGACTATATTGCCCATTCTGGGCGCGCACGACCCTGGCCTTCACTAACGCCCTGAGTTGTCGCTGTACCGTCTTTGGCATGACAGACAACCCGTGTTGCTGCAACCGTTCTCGGATCTGCTTGGACGTGAGGCGCAGACTGGGAGCGGCGGTGAACAGCTTCTCAATGGAGGCGCGCGTAGTTGGGGGTTGGCCGCTGGTTGCCGCGACAGGAGGTGCGGCGGGTGCAACCGTGGGCTTTCCCATCCCTTGTTGCAGGATCTCTAAAGCCCGGCGGCGGCGCGTCAGATCCTGTTCCAATTGCCGAATCTCGATCTGTAAGGTTTCAATGCTTCCGGTGGTCATGCTCCCTCCTTTACAGTATAAATCACAGAGAGATTTATCCATGCATACTCTCTGTGTTCTTTCTTAGTACACTAATTGCAGCCTGAGTGATAGATTGGGGAGAAGCCCAGATGGGGGAGTGGCAGGCACGGGAGCTGTTGACCAACGGTCATACCAGACAGGGGGGCATGGCGTGTCGCTTCGCGTTGCCTTTAGAGAAGAGCTGGAGGGCTTTCTCTTCTACAAACCCATGCTATGGTAGCCGCCGCCAACTTTTTGATTCCGTTTTAACAAAGGCCTAATCAACGGTATGAAAATACTTGTTCGTCTTCTCGTTGCTATCTTACTTTGTAGCGCATGTTCGTACATTATCCCGCCACGCAAAGTGGAGTGCTGCGAACAGAAAGCCGCATGCTGTTTTGATCAGATGTGTTGTCTGCCACGCTATGCCAAAGCCGCCGGTGTCGAACCAAAAGTTTTCACCCCAGAGGTGCCAGTCTATAGCTCAGCCCAAAGCCTTGATCCTCTGCCCGGAGAGACCATCGACAAACCCGGCTGGTTTGACCGGTTTAATCCCTTCAAGGGTGAGGCAGGGAAAAGTTCGCCCTCATCTCCTGCTCCCCAAACAGCGGCAAAGGAATCCACCGAAGATGAGGGTGATGGATTCTGGGGGAACTTGTGGCCCTTCTAAAGTGTAAGACGCTCCCCTACCAACACTAAGATCCCCGAGTATTGATGGAGAGCCGAGTGTTGACGAATCGGCGCAATCTCACATCCAGTGAAAAATCCGATCAACGGAATCTCCCCAAAGTATTGCTTAATATAGGACGTATCGAGATCGGGAAATCCGTAGAGCCCGGCGCCGCGCCCCAAGCAATTAAAGTACAGCCCAAATCCAGGGGGACTTCCCTCCCACATCTGCGCTTGTGCTTCAAGCGTACGTTTGAGGTCTTCGCGTGACCCGTTGCCGTTCCGCAACGCCAGGACCATCTTCTGCCCCTGACGAATCTCATCGGCAACGGCAATGATCCCTTCGTCTGGGTCGAAGCCAACGATATTGCGAATGACATACTCGCCAGGGGTAATATGTTGTCGCTCTGGATCAACCGGTAGTCCGACAAACACTGAGGCCGCAGCCCGGCGGAGGTCGTTGATGAGAGGCTGCCGCACCACTTCGGCAAACACCTCAAAGGCTGGCCGGCCGTCGAGTTCAAGCAACAAATTCTGCTGCGCTTTCGTCACCGTATGCACGGGTCCAATCGGCAGACACGCCTGGGCATTCCCCACAGTGACCCGAAAACTGCCGCTCAATAGTAAGCCGCTGACGGCATTGTTCGCCACCGTATCCCCACAGAGTTGAAACGTCTCTCCGAGACTGCCATCCTCTGAGGCTCCCCCGCCAACCGTAGTGAGATCAGGAACACCTTCAGCAAGACCGTGAAAAAAGGCTGCGGCATTGAAGTTATACGTATCGGGGAAAACGGTCAGCAGATTGTCTACCCCCAAACGCGGCTGGACATACGCAGCAATCTCTTTTCCAGTTTCATAACCACGACCACGGAGCTGCGGCATGAAGAAGCGGAAAGCCGTGAAAGCATCAGTTCGCACGACCAAGACCGCCACACCAGGTGTATGCTCAATTTCACCGTCGGTCGTCAGCACTCCACCGGCACTACAGCCAACGACGTGCGTGGCGTGTGCGGTGTCTTTAATGGTGCGTAAGAGCAACGAATACCCAGGGCCGTGTCCAGTGGTCGCAAAGACGAGGGCAAAATCGGCAGTCTGACATCCTGCCCGTTGTAAGGCCATCTGCGTTGCTTCAGTCGCAGCCTTTTGGGTATCCTGTTGCGTCGAAAGTCCAACTCCAGCCTGTAACATATAGACACCTCCCCCTTCTTCTCAGGAAAGAAGGATGGCGGAGAGCACAAAATCAGGCCACACGAGAACTGTGGCAATGGAGCAGTCACGTTTTACTTTGTGGTCGCTTCGGGTTTCTTCAAGCCAAGCCGCTCATAGTACTTTGCCGGAACTTTACTGGGGTCCTTGTAGATAATGAATGAGCAGTGCTCCTTCCCTAAGACCGCCGCTGGTTCCACGACAACAAACGGCGCACCGTTCTTTTCGATATCGACAATCTCCATTGGTGGTTCATGCGCACAGTACACGGGAAAGTTGGCCCGGTGATACGTCATGCGTTGCGGTTTCTCGACGGTGAGGAAGGCATTCGACCCTTCGTATTTGCCCTCGAGCACCAACCGCCCTCCGCTGCCACACGGTCGCATCTGGATCACCACCTTCTCTTCATCTTCTTCGATATGCATCGGCTGCAAATGACCTCGCAGCCCGGCAACAAACATCTTGATCCGTTGTGGCAAAGTTTCCGGCCCTTTCGGCAATTTTTCCAGGTTCGGCAGCCACCAGGCTTTTACTCCTTCCGTCATAATCTGATCGAGCGCCTCATCACCAAACTGGCGGCCCACTGCACTCAGCGTAGCTGTAACCCAGTCGCGATAGAGATCATGCATACTGACAAATTCGTTGTACATCCGTTGGCCAATTTTTTTGGCCTTCTCTTTGTCCCCAGCTTCGATGGCCTCAAGCAAACGGTCTACCGTTCGCTTCTCCATCTCCGCGATTTCCGTCTGAGAAAAAAATCGGTCTTGCATATCTGCCCTCCTGGATTCGTTAATCTTCATTCGTCCTGTGCGCCCTATACCTCAAGTCTGGGCTCCATTGCAAAGCCCTCTTGGCTGCTTTAAGGAGAGGGGTATGGGTGTTGCACGAGTTAGTGAGCGCCGGTTCGCTCGAACCGCGCAGATGAAACTGTCACCGATCAAAGAGATGGAACTTGCCGCCAGCCAGATTTCCAGCGTAGTCTCGCTCGCACAAGGCATTCCCAGTTTCGATACTCCAGACCCGATCAAAGCGTTTGTCCAAAAAAAAATTGCTGAAGGAGCTTGTGCAAAGTATTCTCTGACACCCGGTTTGCCGCAGTTGCGCGAGTTGATTGCCGAATCGTTATTGCGCGAGGGGATGCATTACGATCCTGATGATGAAATTATCGTCACCTGCGGGTCGATTGAAGGTATTGCTGCTACCCTGTTGACCCTCACACAGCCTGGCGATGAAGTGATCCTCCCCACTCCCAGCTATGCGTCGTACCAGGAAGTCGTGCGGATGGCAGGCTGTATTCCCCGCTTCGCTGCGCTGCGGGAAGAAGACAATTTTGCCTTTGATGTGGAAGCCTTTGAACGCTGCATCTCCGCTCGCACCCGGGCGATTCTTTA
>Ga0187892_10008628_pt1 | contig 13849 bp, 15 predicted proteins | sample MA1701073metaG_FD_139345 | JGI IMG/M metagenome (GOLD analysis project Ga0187892, IMG submission 139345) | Bio-ooze microbial communities from a basaltic lava cave in the Kipuka Kanohina Cave System on the Island of Hawaii, USA - MA170107-3 metaG ...
CCCGGCGCGCTCGCGCCATCTGCACGTGCACGAGGGGCACCTGGTCGAGCTCACCGAGCGCGACCGCAGGAACCTCGCTCCCGAGCTCGCGGCGCTGACGACGAGCGGCACGCCGGCGCAGCTCCGCGAGCGCGCCGCCGCGCTCGCCGCGCAGGGCGTTGCCGAGCTCGTCTACTGGCCGATGGGTGAAGACGTTCCGGGTGAGCTCGCGCGCATGCGCGAGGCGCTCGGGTAGCGCCCCGGACATGCTGCAGTCGCAGGCCTCGGAGTTTCTCCGCTCGCCCGTCGGTCGCTACGTGACCGGTCCCACGTGGCTGAGCTGGTGCATCGACACCGGGGTGTGTGGGATGGCCGTCTGGGGCCGGCTCGACGAGGTCGAAGTCGGCAGCCTGCTCGTGCCGCAGCAGGCGTTGACCGAGTTGCCAGCGCCCGGCCGACGCGCCGTGTTGGTGGACGCCAGTCGCCTGGAGCGGATCGACGCTGCCGCCTTCGCGCGCGTGGCGCGCTTCGTCGGCGACAGGCGGCCTGCTTGCGAGAGGCGGACGGTGCGACAGGCCCTCGTGCGCCCGGCAGGCGTCGTGGGTGCGCTGGTCGCCGGCTTCTACGAGGTGTGTGGCCGTCCGTCCTACCCGGTCCGCACCTTCACGAACGCGCTGGATGCGCTCGACTGGCTGGGCCAACCGGGCCGCGCTGCCCTCGCGGACGAGGTCTCCCGCCTCGTCGAGGCGGCGTCCGCGACATCCCAGACGGTCCGTGAGCTGCGTACGCTCCTCGCTGGCGATCTGAGACTGCCGCTGGGCGTGGCCGCCCGGCGCCTCGGCGCTTCCGAGCGCTCGCTCCAGCGCGAGCTGCGGCGGGCGGGGACCTCGTTTCGCGCCGAGCTCGACGCAGCGAGAATGCGGTCCGCCGAGCGTCTCCTCGCCGAGACCGAGCTCAAGATCACCGCGATCGCGTTCGAAGTCGGCTGCGCGTCTCTCCAGCACTTCAGCGCGGTCGTGCGCAGGCTGACCGGTCTGAGCCCGAGCGCGTGGCGCGCGAAGCTGCAGTCTGTCGCCCTTGCGTAAACGTTTGGCGCCGCCGCGAACGCGCCGTCGTCGCGATCGGGTCTAAGCCTATCCGCCGGGGTCACCGGCGATGGACGCACGCGAGCACCCGCTCTGGAAGCGAGCCGTTCAGCGGCTGTTCATGACGCGGCCCTTCGCGTGGCTGGGGCTGCACGTGCTGAGCCGCATCGATCCGTTCCTGATGCGCCTCAGCAGGGGGCGGGTGTTCAGCAGCCGCCCTCTGGGGCTGCTCACGATCCTGCTGACCACGACCGGAGCCCGGTCGGGCCAGTCGCGGCAGGTGGCGCTGCTGGCCTTCGAGGATGGCGACGATCTCTTCGTGATCGCCTCGCGCGGGGGCATGCCCCGACACCCGGGCTGGTATCACAACCTGAAGGCCGACCCGCGCGCGACGGTGCTCTGGCGGGGACGCGAAGAGGCGCGAGTCGCCTGCGAGGCGGCCTCACCGGAGCGCGAGCGCCTGTGGCGCCGGGCGATGGACGTCTTCCCGACGTTCGACCGCTACCAGGCGCGGACGCGCGGGAGGCGGGTCCCGGTGGTGATTCTGAGGCGTGCGGTGTCACCGCCGCCGCCGGAGCCACCAGAGGGTGGGCAGGACCAGTGCGAGCTCGGGGCCGAGGCCACAGAACGCGAGCGCGGCGGACGCCGCCTCGGCGTCGTCGTCGGGCGCTGCGCAGTCCGGGTCGGCGAGATCGACGGCGCCGTCGCGGTCGTCGTCGAGGCCGTCGTCGCATTCCGGGTCTTCGCGTGGCGCTCCCGCGGCGGCGCAGCCGGGATCGGCCGGGAAGTCGGCGAGGCCGTCGCCGTCGTTGTCGACGCCGTCGCTGCAGGCGGCGACCGACGCGGGCGTCGCCGACTGCACGCGCTCGTAGAGGAAGGGGCAGAGCGAGCCCTTCATCGGATCGAGGACGCCCTGGGTCGCGCGCAGCAGATCGAGGTCCATGCCCACCGCTCGCGATGCCTGGCGGGCCGCGCCGCGGAGCGTCCAGCCGAGGTGCACCTTGTGCCGGATCAGGTCGGCCTTGTCGTAGAAGCAGCCGGCGTTGAAGGCCGTCCGCGGGTCGGGCTGGGCCTCGAGGAGGAGCAGCAGCGCGGGGTCCTTCTGCATCCAGTCGTGGAGGATCAGGAGGTTCACGAGGCCCGCGAGCGAATCGGTGGCGACGTTCCAGCTCGGGTCGGGCGTCTCGCCGGCGAGGCGGTGGAGCGAGAACGTCCCGGCGGGGTCGACGCCGAGGTGGCGATAGAGCGCGTCTCGGGAGGCTGGTGTGACGCCCCGCGCGAGCAGCGTGGCGGTCACGGCGTTGCGCGCGCCCGAGCTCACGTAGCCGCTCGCGTCGCTCACCGCGCAGTACGAGAGCGTGAGCAGCTCGTCGCGAAGGTCGCGGTAGCCCGGCGCCGCGCGGAGCCTCTGGAACGCGCCGTCCGCGACGGCTGCGCCGAGCTCGAGGTTCAGGATCGTGTTCGAGTACGCGTAGTAGCGGCCCGGGAGCCGCACCACGTCGCCGGCCTCCCACGGCCCGCCGCCGTAGGGGGGCGGGATCCCGAGCGCGAAGAAGCGGTCCGAGGCGCCGGGATTCGCGCGGAGCTGGTTGAGGCGCGTCGCCTGCGCGGCGGTGACGCGGTCGCGGTCCGCCCCGAACGCGCCCGGCCAGCTCGGGTAGCTCCCCCAGAACGGCCGCGGCGGGTCGGCGTGGCAGCCCGTGCACGCGGCGTCGTCGGCGGAGAGCGTCGGCGGGCTCGTCCGGAAGTCGAGCGCGCGGAGCTTCCAGTGTCCGTCCGCCTCGAGCTCCGCGAGATCGACCACCTCGCGCGTCGGGTCGGCCGGGTCGGAGCCGAAGCTCAGCAGGAAGCGCGCGTCGGAGCCGAAGAGGATCGCGCGCGGGTGCTCGACGGAGGCGCGGTGCGCCGTCCGCGTCTGGTCGATCAGCACGTGGTTCGAGTGAAGCCAGCCCGGCAGGACCGCGAGCAGCTCCGCCACGCTCGCGACGCCGGCCTCGGTCACGAACGCGTGGAGCGCGTCGATCTCCGCCTCGGGGACGCCGGCGGGCGCGATCGGCTGCGGATCGGCGACCTCTACGCCGGCGTCCCGCCAGTCGGCGGGGCAGGTGTACTGCGCGAGAGCAGTCGACGGCGCGCTCGCGAGCAGGAGACCTGCCAGCGCGAGCGCGATGCGAGCGGGTATCGTCGTGTCGCTTCTCCGTGGCCCGGTCTCACCGCCGGGCGGAGCGCGCACGCACGGCGCACGCGGACTCGCATCGTATCACCGCCCTTCCCGGCGAAAGCTCGGGAAAAGCTCAGCTGACGCCAAACATCGTTTCGAAGCGAGAATCCGACGGCGCTGCGCTCGCTTGCGAGCGCAGCGCTTCCGACGGTGGCGCGCGCGGAGCCTAGCTCGCGCTGCATTCTCCGTCGGTGTCGGCGACGCCGACCGCCTCGACGCGCACCTTGGCCACGCCCGAGCGCACGAGGCCGATCTCGGACGCGGCTGCGCGCGACAGGTCGATCACGCGGCCCTTCGCGAACGGGCCGCGGTCGTTGATTCGGACGACGACGCTCTTCCCGGTGCGGAGGTTCTCGACCTCGGCGCAGACGTTGAACGGCAGCGTCTTGTGCGCGGCGGTGTGCGCACCGTGCGCGTCGAAGCGCTCGCCGCTCGCCGTCTTCCGGCCGTGGTGCGCGGAGCCGTACCACGAGGCGACGCCGACCTCCCGGTAACCCTCCCAGTCGCGGAGCGGCACGTACGTCTTGCCGTGCACGCGGTAGGGTGCGAGGCCGCCCACGCGCGCGCGCGTGCCCGGCGTCGCGCAGCCCGAGGCGAGCGGTGCCGAGGACAGCGCGAGCGCGAAGGCCAGCCCGACGCAGAGGACGCCCCGCTCCTTCGTCACGACGAAAGCTCCTGGCGCCGGAGGATGCGCTTCTCGAGCTCGCGGCGGAAGTCGTCGAGCCGCGCGGGCTGCCAGAAGAGGATCTCGAAGCCGGCGAGGTCGAAGTGCACGCGAGGGCCGCCCGGCACGTGGGTGGGGCTCTCGGGATCGTGGTCCGCGCGCGCGGTCAGGATCAGGTTGGCCAGCTTGCTCACGCCGATGGCGTAGCCCACCTCGAGGTAGCAGTTCGGCCGCTCGTTCGTGAGGTCGGCGACGAGCACCTCGGCCTCGTCGATGAAGGCGATGATCTCGCTGACCAGGAGGCCTCCGCGGTTGTGGCGGTCCACCCGCCGGGGCGCGAAGCCCGAGGCGGTGAGGGCGGGCGCGACCGCCCGTTCGTAGACGGTGTCGAGCTCGGGATTTCCGATCTGCATGATGACGAAGCCTGGACGCATGGCTCGTGCCCGGATGAAGTTCCGCCACACGGACCATCGACCGGCCGGCCCTGCGTTCCGGTGACGCGGGTCACGCACTACACTGGCGGGCCCGCAGGAGGCTCCGTGGCGTCGCTCTTCACGAAGATCATCCGCGGCGAGGTCCCGGGGCGCTTCGTCTGGCGCGACGCGCGCGCCGTGGCGTTCCTGACGATCGCGCCGCTCCGCCCCGGCCACACGCTCGTGGTGCCGATCGAGGAGATCGACCACTGGCTCGACGTACCGCCCGAGCTGATGCAGCACCTGACGCTCGTCGCGCAGAAGGTCGGGCAGGCCGTGCAGCAGGCGTTCCGGCCCGAGAAGGTCGGGCTCATGATCGCCGGGCTCGAGGTGCGGCACGTGCACCTCCACGTGGTGCCGATCCAATCCCTCGGTGACCTCGACTTCGCGAAGGCCGACGCCAAGGCCGCGCCGGCCGCGCTCGACGCGGCGGCCGAGCGGCTCCGGCAGGCCCTGCGCGAGGCCGGTCACCGCGAGGTGGCGGACAAGTAGGAGGCGCGATGGACCTCGGGCTCGCCGGGGCGACGGTGGTGGTGACGGGCGGCTCGAGCGGCATGGGCCGCGCGGCGGCTGAGTTCCTCGCCGCGGATGGCGCGAAGGTCGCGGTCTTCGCGCGCCGCCGCGCCGAGCTCGACGAGACCGTCGCGGCGCTCCGCGCGGCCGGGAGCCCCGAAGCGCTCGGCCTCTCGGTGGACGTGGCGTCGGCCGCGGACATCGAGGCAGCGTTCGCCGAGGTCGGCGCGCGTTGGGGCGCGCTGAACGCGCTCGTGAACACGGTCGGCCCCGGCGACACCGGCACGATCGACTCCCTCTCCGACGAGGGCTGGGCGCGCTGCCTCGAGCTCGGCTTGATGAGCGCCGTGCGCTGTACGCGGGCAGCGCTGCCGTGGATCCGGAAGGCCGCGTGGGGCCGCATCGTGAACGTGTCCGCGCATTCCACCAAGCGCCAGACGCCGACCCTGATCGGCTACACCGCGGCGAAGTCCGCGCTCACCAGCGTGAGCAAGAACCTCGCGAAGACGCTCGCCAAGGAGAACATCCTCGTGAACACGGTCTCGCCGGGGACCTTCCTCACCGGCGGCGTGAAGAGCTGGCTCCAGGGCATCGCGAAGCAGCGAGGCATCGACCCGGAGAGCCTCGCGGACCTGAACCGCATCATCGCCGAGGACTTCCACGAGCCGAGCGACCTCGGTCGCGCCGGGCTCCCCGAGGAGATCGGCAGCGTGATCGCGTTCCTGGCCTCGCGCCGCAACAGCTACATGACCGGTGCCAACGTGAACGTGGACGGCGGCTCGGACTTCACGTGACGGACACGCTGCCCGGTGTAGACGCGCTGCTGGCCGAGGCGCGCGAGCGGACGGGGCTCACCGACTTCGGCGACCCGGACTTCCGCGAGGGGCTCGACGTGCTCCTCGACGACCTCGCGCGGACCGAGCTCTCTCCGCTCGGGCAGCTGGTCTGGCGCGGGCGCCTCCTCTCGCACCTCGCGCAGCGTCTCCGGGTCGTAGACTGGCTCGCGGGTCATCCCGAGCTCGAGCGGCTGCCCGTGCCCGCACCGATCTTCGTGGTCGGACTCCCGCGCACCGGCACGACGGCGCTCTCGCACCTGCTCGCGCAGGATCCGGACACGCGCTCGCTCCGGGTGTGGGAGTCCGCCCAGCCGGTGCCGCCGCCGGAGAGCGCGACCGAGCACACGGATCCCCGCATCGAGGCGGCAGCGAAGCAGCTCGCCACCATGCATCAGCTCTCGCCGCGCCTCGCCGCGATGCACGAGGACACGCCGACCGGACCCACCGAGAACCACGACCTGCTCGGCATGAGCTTCCGCACCTTCCACTTCGAGGGGATGTCGTGGCTCCCCCGCTACGTGGCGTGGTGGCTCGCGTGCGACATGCGCCCGGCCTATCACTTCCACCGCCGCGTGCTCCAGCTGCTCCAGTCGCGCTGCCCGCCCGATCGCTGGATGCTCAAGTCACCGCCCGACTCGTTCTGTCTCGACGCCGTGCTCGCCGTCTACCCGGACGCGCGCTTCGTGATGACGCATCGCGACCCGGCGGCGGTGCTGGGCTCGGTGTGCAGCCTGATCCACACCATGTACGAGATGACGGGCCGGCCGCCCGAGCGCGAGCGCATCGGTGCCGCCGAGCTTGCGTCATGGAGCGAGGCCATGCGCCGACTGCTCGCGGTGCGCGCGCAGATCGGCGAGGAGCGCTTCGCGGACGTGCACTTCCGCGAGCTCGTCGCCGACCCGCTCGGAACGATCGCCCGGGCCTACGGGAAGCTCGGCCTGCCGTTCACCGCCGCCGCCGAACGGGGGATCGCCGCCTTCGCGGCGGCGCACCCGCGCGGCCGCCACGGCGAGCACCGCTACCAGCTCGCGGACTGGGGCCTCGCGCAGGAGGCCGTGCGCGAGACGTTCCGGTTCTACAGCGAGCGCTGTGGCGTGGCGCTCGAAGACTGACGTGGCCCGCGCCAGTGAAGTCAACGCGGGGACGGAGTTGACATTCAATTTTCGCCCCATGGGGAAGTAAAATTTCAACTCCGTCCCTGTGTCAACTTGCGGCTCTCCTCCTCGCGCTCGCGGCTGCGCCCGCGGACGCGAGGCCCGTCGTGATCCTCCTCTCGCTGGACGGCGTGCGGCACGACTACCTCGCGCGCGACGCGCTCCCCGCCTTCGAGCGCGTCGCCCGGGAGGGCGCGCGCGCGGAGGCGCTGGTCCCGATCTTCCCCTCCACCACCTTTCCGAACCACGTAGCGCTCGCCACGGGGACCCACGCCGACCGCCACGGCATCGTGGCGAACCGCTTCCTCGACGCCGCGCTCGGCGAGTTCGACTACGGGAACGACGCGCGCTTCCTCGACGCCGAGCCGCTCTGGGCGGCGGCGGAGCGGCAGGGCGTGCATGCTGCGGTCTTCTTCTGGGTGGGCTCCGAAACCGACTGGCGCGGGGTCGGCGCCCGCTATCGCAAGGCGCCCTTCGACTCGAAGCTCGGCGAGGCGGCGAAGGTCGCGCAGATCCTGGCCTGGCTGGATCTGCCTGAGCCCGAGCGCCCTGGCCTCGTGATGGCGTGGTGGCACGGCGCCGACCACGCGGGGCACGCGCACGGCCCCGATGCGAAGGAGACGCGCGCCGCGCTCCGCGCCCAGGACCGCGAGCTCGCGAAGCTCCTCGCCGGCCTCGACACGCGAAAGGCGTGGGGCGAGACGACGCTCCTCCTCGTGAGCGACCACGGCATGACGACGTACGAGCAGACCGTGGACGTGAGGAGCGTGCTGGCCGAGGCGGGCGTGCGCACGCGCCGCGTGATCCAGAGCATGGCCACCGCGCAGATCCACCTGAAGGATCCGGCGCAGGCGGGTCGCGCGGTCTCGGTGCTGCGGGCGCTCCCGGGCGTCGAGGCGTGGCCGCAGGGCGAGGTGCCCGACCGGCTCCGCTACCGCCACGCGCGCGCCGGCGATGTCGTGGCGCTCGCGGCGCCTCCGCTCGCGCTGCTCGCCGGAAACGACCGCGGCGCGCGCTTCGGGGGCATCGCGCGTCTCTTCGGCCGCTCCCGCGGCGCGCACGGCTACGACCCGGGCCGCCACCCCGAGATGCACGGCATCTTCGCGGCGCTCGGGCGTGGCGTGCCGAAGGGCGCGCGTCTCCCGCGCGTGAGCGCCGTCGACGTGGCGCCGACGGTCGCGCGCCTCCTCGGGATCGCGCCGCCCGGGAGCTCGGAGGGGAAGCCGATCGCGCCGCTCGGCGAGGCGCTCGCGGGTGGCGCGCTCACGGCTTCGGAGCCGCCGCCGCGACCGCCGCCATCGCCTGCTCGCTGATCCCGAAGCGCTTGCCCGCGTGGAAGCCGCCGTCCACCGTGATCGCGCCGCCGGTCACGAAGGAGGCCTCGTCCGAGACGAGGAAGAGCGCGACGTTCGCGACCTCCTCGGGCTCGCCGAGGCGGCCGAGCGCGTGCGCCTCCTCGATGCGCCGCGTGATGGGCGCGAAGGCCGGGTCGGCGAGCACCGTGGTCATCGGCGTCCGGATGAAGCCCGGGCAGATCGCGTTCGCGCGGATGCCGTGCGGGCCGTAGTCGAGCGCGAGGTTGCGCGTGAGCAGCACGACGCCGCCCTTCGACGCGTTGTAGGCCGACATCGACTCGCCGCCCTCGAGCCCCTCGACGCTCGCCAGGTTGACGATGCTCCCGCGCTTCTGCGCGAGCATCGCCGGCAGCGCGTGCTTCGTGACCAGGAACGTCCCCGTCAGGTTCACGTCGAGGACGCGCTTCCACTCGGTGAGGTCGCAGAGGTGCGCGGGCCCGCCGCCCGCGACGCCCGCCGCGTTCACGAGCGCGTCGAGGCCGCCGAGCGCGCGCGAGGCAAAGGCGATGGCCGCCTGGACCTGCGCCTCCTCGCGCACGTCCGCCTCGTGGAACGCGACGAGAGGGACGTCGGGCGGCGGCTTTGCGAGGTCGATGCCCGCCACGCGCGCGCCCTCCCGCGCGAAGCGCCGTGCGCACGCCGCGCCGATGCCCGAGGCCACGCCCGTCACGAGCGCGCGCATGCCGTCGAGCCGTCCCGCCAGGCCGATCCTCCCGTCGAGCGAGCCAGCGTAGGCCAGCCGGGGGCCGTCAGCGCGCCGGATCCTCGGGGTCGAGCGTCTCGGCGGCGAAGACCAGGAAGTGCTGGCGCGCGAGGTAGTCGAACGCCTTCACGAGGCGGAAGCCCGCCGCCGTCAGCTCCGCCTCGATGGTCTCGCGCGCGGTCGAGTGGCCGGTCACGTCCGGCCGGAACTCCACGATCGCGACGCGCCCGCCGGGCGCGAGGTACGTCTCGCGAAGCGCCCGGAAGTACGCCACCCGGCTCTCCAGGTGGTGGTACGTGTTGCAGGTGAACACGAGGTCGACGCGCTCGGGGAGGCGTGGATCGGAGGGCGCGGCGAGCACCGGGGTCACGTTGGCGAGACCCAGCTCGGCGGATTCCCCGGCGACGTACTCGAGGAGGCCCTCGTCCAGGTCGGCCGCGAAGACCCGTCCGCTCGGGCCGACCGCGCGCGCCAGCCGGAACGTGAAGTAGCCCCCGCCCGCGCCGAGGTCGGCCACCTTCCCGCCCGAAGCGAGCCCGAGATCCGCGACGACGCGCTCGGGCTCCTGCCACTCGTCGCGGCCGGGGGGCTCGTAGGCGATGCGCTTCGCGAGCGTGCAGCCGCTCGCGAGGAGCGCGAGGCCGAGGAGCGCCGACGCGACCGCGCGCGCGAGGTGCGGGCGAGTTTGCGGTCGTCTAGCGTTGGGCATCGCTCCTCCGACGGTGCGAGCCCCAGCTTACCGGAGCCCCACGATGGACCTGTTGCTCGAGTCCCCTGTCGCCTGGTTGGCCTTGCTCGTGGCCCTGACCGTGGGCTTCGTGATCGGACGCGCCACGAACGCGGCGGCGCGCCGGGCGCAGGCGCTCGAGGCGGAGCTGCGCGCCGAGCGCAGTGCGCACGAGAAGACGCGCGACGCATCGGTGAGCTACCGCAAGCAGGTGTCCGATCACTTCTCCGAAACCTCGGAGCGCCTCCACGACCTCACGCTCCAGTACCGCTCGGTCTACGAGCACCTCGCGAAAGGCGCGAACGAGCTCTGCCCGGAGGGCTTCGCGAAGCTCGAGGGCGGCCTCGGTCTCGACGCGCTCCCCGAGGAGGCAGAGGCCCGCGCGAAGGCCGAATCCGCCACCGGAACGTGACGCAGCGCACGTCGTAGTGCGCGCTCGGCGGCGATCCTTCCCTTCGGTCACTGGGGGGTGAGCCGTGCGAAGAGGTGTCTTCGAGTGGGCGGCGGCCGCGGTCGTCGCGGCGAGCGTGGCGTCTCCGCTCGGTGTCGGGTCGGACGCCGCGTCGGCTGCCGGTGCCAAGGTCGATCTGACGAGCTGCCTCGCGCCGAACGCCGCGGCCGGCGACGTGCGCGTGTTCGACACGAACCGGGGCACCACGCTGACCGAGACCGTGCTCGCGGTCGAGCCCTGGAAGGGAAAGACGGGCTGGGCGGCGACCGTGGTCGCGCAGCTCGGCGCGCACACCCCGACCGTGCGCGAGACCTACGTCCGGCCGGGCAAGCGGCTGCTGCTCGGCGACCTCAGCGTGGGCGACCTCGAGATCCAGGTCGGCGCTCCGGACGCCTGGCTGCCGCTCTCGGCCGTCCCCGGCCGCGCCTATCGAGCGAACGTGAACGGCAAGGCCGTACGCGCGGGCGAGAAGGTGGGCAAGGCCCAGGTCACGAGCAGCTGGGAGATCGTCGGCTTCGAGCCGCTCACCACTCCCGCCGCCAGCTACAGCGACACGGTGCACATCGCAGCCGCGCGGAGCGTGGAGGTCAGGGAGCGCGCGAGCGGCGCCACCCTCCGCCAGCAGAGCGACGTCGAGCTCTGGTGCGTTGACGGCGTCGGCGTCGTCGCGGCGAGCTACGTGTTCCGCTTCTTCGAGGACGGCGAGCTCGTCGGCGAGGTCGCCGACCTCGACAGCTGGCTCGTCTCCGCCACCGTCGGCGGCGTCGCGGTGAACTAGCCCGAGCCGCTGCCAGTCGCCCGGCTCCCGCGGCCTACCTCTCCACCCGCTTCCTGCTCACCACCCACGCGACGACGAGCGCCGCGCAGAGGAGCGTGACGGTCATCTGCGCGGGCGGCACGTCGAGCGTGTGGGCGAGGGCGAAGCCGGGCAGGGCGGCGGAGAGCGCGACCGCGGGCGCGAGCCAGAGGAGGGGGCGCGACTCGCGCGCGAGCCGGCGCGCGACGAGCGCGGGGAGCACGAGGCAGCCGAAGGTGTAGAGCATGCCCGAGACGCGCATCGCGAAGCCGACGCAGATGCCGAGCCAGACGGCAACGCCCACGACGAGGCGGCGGCGCGGGACGCCGAGCGCGCTCGCGGTCTCGGGGTCGAGCGCGGTCAGGAGAAGTGGATCGCGGAGACGCCAGGCTGCGGCCGCACTGGCGAGGAGCGCCGCGGCGAGGAGCGCGAGATCGACGGGTTGCGCGCCGAGGAGCGTCGAGAACGAGAGGCGGTGGATCTCCTCGAGGCCGTGGGGGCTCCGGGCGAGGAGCAGCGTGGGCGCGCTCGCGGCGAAGAGGAAGATCCACGCCACGAGGCCCTCGCCGCTCTCACGGCCGTGGCCTCCGCCGCGCGCCGAGACGAGGGCGGTCGCCACCGCAGCGGCGACGGCGAGCCCTGCCGTCACGCCCTCGCTCTCCGCCCAGGCCGCCTCGCTCCAGGCTCCGAGCGAGAGCGCGAGCGCGATGCCGAGCGTCGAGGCCTGCGACACCGCGGCGCCGAGGAAGATCTCGCGGCGCGCGACGACCCAGATGCCGATCAGGGCGAGGAGCGCCGCGCTCACGAGGCCGGCGCCGTAGCTCGGCCAGAACAGGGACCACGAGATGAGGAAGTCGCTCACGGCAGGGCGAGCCTCCCGCCCGCGAAGGCGCGCTCGGCGTCGCCGCCGGTGAGGACCGCGTCGCGCGTCCCGGCGATCACGCGCCCGTCCACGAAGAGCGCCACGTGATCCGCGCGCTCGCGCGCGATCTCGAGCCGGTGCGTCACCACGATCAGCGTGAGGCTCGCCTTGCGGTGGAGCGCGCCCAGGGTCTCGAGCAGCGCGTCGTTTGTCGCCACGTCGAGCCCCTCGGTGGGCTCGTCGAGCACGAGCAGCTCGGGACGCCGCACGAGCGCGCGCGCGAGGAGCGCGCGCTGCCGCTGCCCGCCCGAGAGCGACCACACGTCGCGCGCTGCCATCTCCGCGAGGCCGACGTGCGCGAGCGCCTCGCGCACCGCCGCGGCGCGCTCGGCGCGCGGCACCGCGGAGCGCACGAGCCCGAGCTCGACGAGCTCGCGCACCGTGGTCGGGAGCGCATCGGAGAGCTCGGAGCGCTGCGGCACGTACCCGATGCGGGCGTGGTCGGCGAGCCGCGGTGCGACGCGAAGCTCGCCGGTGAGCGGCGAGAGGAGCCCCAGAAAGCCACGCAGCAGCGTCGACTTCCCGGAGCCGTTCGGGCCGATCCAGCACCAGAATTCTCCGCTCCGCACGGAGAGCTCCACGTCGCGTAGCACCGCGTGCTCGCCGTAGCCGAGCGCGAGGCCGCGTGCGGTGAAGAGCGCCTCAGCCTCCACCGAGCGCCTCTTCGACCCGCCGCACGTTGAGATCCACGGTGGACAGGTAGTCGTCCGCGCCCGGGAGCGCACCCACCTGGTGCGCGAGCGTGGCGATCGGGATCCCCGTCCGCTCGGCGACCGAGCGTGCATGGCGCGGGTCGAAGTACGGGCTCGCGATCAGGAGCCGTACGTGCTGCGCCTTCACGAGCTCGATCACTTCGGCGAGGTGCGCCGTCGTCGGGGCGATGCCGGGAAGCGGCTCCAGCTCGGCCACCGGGCGCAGGCCGAAGCGGCGCGCGAAGTACGGCCAGAGGCGGTGGTCCTGCACCACCGCCGTCCCGCGCGCATTCGCGAGCCCGCCGAGCCAGCCGCCGAGCGTTGCGGAGCCGCCGTTGCTCTCGAGCCACGCCGCGAGCCGGTCCTGCGCCAGCGCGGCGACGATCTCGTCGGCCGGATGGCGCGCGGCGAGCTCGGGCCCGACCAGCCGGCCGAGCAGCGCCTGCTCGAACGCGGCCTCGCGGGCGGCGAAGCCGTCGGCGGCCGCGGGCCGCGCCGCCGCGAGCCGGTCACGCAGCAGCCGCGCGACCAGGAGCCCGTTCAGCGGATCCGACAGATAGTGCGGGTTGCCGTAGGCGTGCACGTCGCCCGCCGCCCGCGTCAACGTGCCGGTCGGGACCTCGAGCGGCACGATGGCCTGCGAGGCGTCGACGTAGCCCTCGCCGCCGGGCCGGATCTTCGGGTTGCGCGCGCTCTGGAGCAGCACGGGGCTCCAGCCGACCTCGAGCTGGAGGCCCATCTCCACGTAGAGGTCCGCGTCGTGGAGCTTCCGCACGAAGGTCGGCCGTGGGTCCATGAAGTGCGCGTCCTGCGGGCCGCGCACGAGCGACTCCACCTCGACCTCCTCACCGCCGACCACGCGCACGAGGTCGGCGAGATCCGGCACGGAGGTCACGACAAAGAGCGGCTTCGCGAGCGCGGGGCCGGAGAGCGAGAGCGAGAGCACGGCGAGAGCCGTGAGACGGATGACGATTCGCGACATGCTGGTTTCCTCCGCGGCCTAGAACGCATGGGCCGGGTGCGTGCCGAACAGCCACTCGAAGCCGAGCCAGACGCCGTGTGCGGGGTCGTCGCCGCCATCGAGGAAGTCGGCCGTGTCGTAGTTGTATTGCAGGCGGATCCGCGAGAACTCGGAGGGCTGGTAGACGAGGAGCGGCGAGACCCGGATGCGGTCGTCGCGGAACGGATCCTCGTCGCGCGAGTAGTCGAGCTCGGCGTTGTTGCCGCCGCTCCCGGTCGCGTACTCGCCGCGGAGACCCGCGGACCAGCCGCGCCGGA
>Ga0187892_10008629_pt1 | contig 13848 bp, 15 predicted proteins | sample MA1701073metaG_FD_139345 | JGI IMG/M metagenome (GOLD analysis project Ga0187892, IMG submission 139345) | Bio-ooze microbial communities from a basaltic lava cave in the Kipuka Kanohina Cave System on the Island of Hawaii, USA - MA170107-3 metaG ...
CGAGCGCCGGCTTTGCCGGCGCAACGGATTCCTTGGGGGCGGGTATGGGAGGGGGCCGTCGAGGCCCCCTCCCAGGATCGAGCGCCGGCTTTGCCGGCGCAACCGGCTTCTGGGGGGAGGTTCGGAAGGGGGGCGGAGCCCCCCTCCGAGTTCCCTAACGCGTCTCACCGAAGTGTCGTGTCGTGTCGCGCCGCGCTGCTGCTGCTGTGCGTGCTCCTCGTCAGCGTCGCCCTCGGCACGGGCCCGGCGGTCGCCGAGCTCGCGATCCCGCCCGCGCCGACGCAGCGGATCAACGACTATGCGCGGGCGCTCTCCGCCGCCGACCGCGAGCGGCTCGAGCGCAAGCTGACGGAGCGCGAGCGCGGCAGCAGCAACCAGGTCGTGGTCGCCGTCTTTCGCTCGCTCGAGGGCGCAAGCCTGGAGGACTATTCGATCCGCCTCGCCCAGGCCTGGCGGATCGGCCAGAAGGGGCTGGACAACGGCGTCATCCTCCTGATCTTCGTCGACGACCGCAAGATGCGGATCGAGGTGGGCTACGGCCTGGAGCCGACGCTCACGGATGCGACCACCTCGTCGATCTTGCGCGACGTGGTGGCGTCGCGCTTTCGCGAGGGGCGGCTGGCCGACGGCATCGCGGCCGGGCTCGACGCCATCGATCAGGCGATCACCGGGACATACCAGCGCCCGGCCGGGGCACGGCCAGCGCCACGGACCTCGCCGCTCGAGACGTACGGGACCGTGGTGCTCTGGCTCTTGATCGGCGCCGCGCTTCTCTGGATCATCGTGCCGGCCCTGTTCACCTCGGCCGCGAGCCGGCGGCACGGCTGGACCGCCGGACCCACCGGATGGGGCGGTCCGTATCTCGGCGGCGGGTGGGGTGCAGGCCGGCCAGGCGGCTGGGGTCGCTCGTCCGGCGGGGGATTCGGCGGGGGCGGTGGCCGCTTCGGCGGCGGCGGCTCGAGCGGGAGCTGGTGATGGACCGTACGCCCGGCTGGGTCCGGCGCTTCCTCGGCCGGAGCGATCGTGAGGCCGTGAGCCGCGCCATCGCGGACGCCGAGGCGCGCACCTCGGCGGAGATCCGCGTACACCTGGACCAGAGCTGTCCGGGCGATCCCATCGCGCGCGCGGTGGCGGTGTTCGGGCGGCTGGGCATGCTCCGCACGGCCGAGCGACACGGCGTGCTGCTGTACGTCGGGGTCGGCGATCGGAAGATCGCGGTGATCGGCGATCGCGGCATCCACGAGCGCGTGGGCGCCGCGTACTGGGACGCGCTCGTCGTGGCCGTCGTCGGTGAGCTTCGCGCGCGGCAGCCGGCCGAGGCGCTGACGCACGCGGTGCAAGAGCTCGGCCGGGCGCTCGGCCGGCACTTTCCACGCGCGCCGGGCGACACGAACGAGCTCTCGGATCAGGTGAGCATCAGCTGATGGAAGCGATCCTCAGCGTCTTCGGCACGATCGTGCTGGTCGCGGCCACCATCCTCGAGACGGTCTTCGCTCAGGCCCGGTGGCTGATCGGCCTGCTCCTGCTCGGGATCGTGGTGGCCGTCGTGTGGACGATCTGGCTCAGCAAGAAGTGAGCGGGTGGCCGTCGCTTACACCGCCCGCTCGTCGGAGCGGAGCGCCTGGGTGGTCGGCTCCCCGGACGGAACGCCTGGATCCGGGTGCCAGTACACCAGCGACGGGCACTGCTCGGGAAACCGCCGCACGTACTCTTGCATGAGCTGGCCGAGCGCCGCTCGGCAGGCCTGGAGGTCCCGGGCCGAATCGGAGTCGACCGGCGGAAGCGGGGGGTGGACCGTGACCACCTGCAGGCGGCCCTCCATGTGCGAGAGCACCGGCACCACGATCGCGCCGGTGTGGCGGCGCAGCGCGAGCCAGCCCGATCTGATCGGGAGCGGACCACCGGGCAGATCCAGCTGGAATGCTGGTCGACCATGTCCATCGCCGAGCGTGAACAGCGTCCCGCCGTCGAGGAGGCGGCGACGGGCCTCGTAGAGCGCGCTGCTCAGGAACTTCGTGTCGTCGATCGGCACCACGATCTGGCCGGTGCTCTGGAAGCGGCGCCAGGCTTCGTTCAGCCAGCTCCGAGACACTCGTGGCCCGCCGAGCCGGATGAAGGAGTGGCCGGCGAGCTTCAGCGCGACATCCGAGCCCTTGGCGCCGAGGTGAAAGCCGAGGACAATGGTGGGCCGGCCGGGCGCCGGCAGATGCTCACCTCCGCGCACGAGCACGAAGCGTCGCAGCTCGTCGGGGCCGCGGCGCCCGAGCATGGAGGCCTGGGCGACGAGGCGGCCCTGGTACGCGCACAGCGCCAGCGCGAGACGCCAGCGCGGGCGCGGCTGGCAGGCGGCCCAGCGGAGAGCCTGGCGCAGCCGCGCGGTCCGGAGAAAGGCCCGCGCCACGAACAAGCGCGCCAGGATGTCCTCCCCCCACGGCCAGGGGAGGAGGTCGAGGGTCAGCAGCAGCGCCCAGAGCGTACGCGAGTAATACGAGGGGCGGACCTGCCAGAGCGCTCGCACTCCCGGCCCTGTCGATCGATCCGCGTTCACCGGGTCTTTCTCGTGATCGTGTCGGTGAGGGTGCGGACAGTGCTCAGGCTTTTCTCGCTGAGATCGTCGTTCGTGTCGAAGGTCATCCCGAACTCCTGCTCGCACGCCACGATCACCTCGAGCAGGTCCACCGAGTCCAGCCAGTAGCCGCCTTCACCGAGCGGAGTCTCGGGAGTGGGATCGCGCGGCAGGCGCGCCGGCCCGGCGACCCGGGCGACGATGGTGTCCACTCGCCTCAGCACGGCGTCGTCGCTCATCAGCTCGTTCCCGAGCCCGCCAGTCCGAGCTTCAGGATCTCGATGCACGCCCGGCGGTCCACCCGGCCGCTCGGCAGGCGCGGCAGCTCACGCGCCGTCTCGACCACGCGGGGTTGGCACCAGGGCGGCAAGGAGCCGGCCAGGTGCGCCCGGAGATCACCGGCGGTCACGCCGACCGGGCTCTCCGCCAGCAGCGCAATCACGCGCTCACTGCCGCTCTCGAGCGCGACGACCGCGGCTTCGGTCACGGCGGGGTGCGCTTCCACGGCTGCGGCGATCGTGCCCGGATTGACGAGGTGCCCGGCCGCGGTTCTGACCACGTCGTCCAGCCGTCCGTCGAGCATCAGGCGCCCGGTCGCGTCGAGGCGGGCGATGTCCGGGGCGGGCCACCACCCGTCCACGAGCTCCGGCGGCTCGAGATCCGGCGGGAAGCCGTACCCTTGCAGGCCCCACGGGCTCGAGATCCACACGCGACCCGGCGTGCCGGCCGCGAATGGCGAGCGAGGATCGTCGCCGATGCAGAGCCGGGTCCCGGGTAGCGCCCGGCCCACCGTCGCCGAGCGAACCGCGGGCGCCGGATCGGCGTCCTGCGCCACCGGCCCCTGCTCGGTCACGCCGTACACGCCTCGCACCGGCACGCCGAATCGGCCCTCGAAGCTCTCGTATAGCCTTGGCGACAGCCGGCCGCCGATCATGCATCGGCTCGGCGCCGGATGCGAGCCGGAAAGCGGGCACCGGCTCAAGAGGTCCGCCATCGCGGGAGTTCCCGCCCAGTAGTGGTACTCGCCGGAGGCGAACAGCGACAGGACCACGTGGTGGTTGAACCGCTCCACCAGCGCGATCGGGCAGCCGAGCAGGGCGGGCGCCAGGAGGCAGTGATTGAATCCGTATGCGCGATCCAGCGGGAGCGTGGCGATCGCGCCGCCTTCCCCGGGGTAGCCCGCGACGAGCGCCGTCGCCGCGGCCGCCTGGAGCACGTGCGCCGTCGTGCGGTAGACCGGCCTGGGCAGACCGGTCGATCCCGACGTGAAGAGCACGAATCCCGGGAGCCGCATGAACCCGTCGAGCGCCGTGCCGGGCGCGTCGGCGGGTTCGGGCAGCACCACCGCGCGCAGACCCAGCGACTGCGCTGCTCTTCCGAGTCCGGCGAGAGTCGCGGGCAGGACGAGTCGGGTGCCGGGGGGAATCGGGGGCGACGTGCGCCAGCTCCGCGGGTCGGCCGGCAGCAGGATCAGCGGGGCCCGCCCCGACGAGAGCGCGAAGAGCAGGGCCACCGCCTCGGGACGGTTGGCCATGACCATGGCGACCGGGCGCGACGACTCCAGCGTCTCGGGGCCGAGCGCCCGAGACCACGCGCCGGCCAGGCTCGCGACCTCGTCGCGGGACCAGCGCCTCCCCTGGTGCACGAGCGGCGGCGGGAGGATCGAGCTCGTGTCGATGGGCACGGGCCAGTGCGACATCGCGGTAGGCGCCGCCGGCCGCGCGCTACGTGGCCGAGACGAGATACTGTTCCGCCGCCGCCAGTCCGGCGCCGAGCGGGACGTCCACACCGAAGCTCTTGAGCGTCATCTCGACGCCGGCGAGGCCGCCCAGCAGCTCGAGCTCGTTCAGGCTGCCGAGATGGCCGATCCGGAACACGCTGCCCTTGACCTCACCGAGTCCCACGCCGAGCGACAGGTTCAGGGTCTTCCAGGCGTGGGCGATGTACTCGTCCGAGTTCCGACCCGCGGGCATGCGCACGGCGGTGAGCGTGTTGGAGTACTCGGCCGGATTGCGGCAGAGGAGCTCGAGGCCCAGGGCCCGGACCGCCCGGCGGCACGCCTCGGCCAGCCGCGCGTGGCGCTCGAACACGTTCGACAGGCCTTCCTCCGCGAGCATCAACAGCGACTCGCGCAGCCCGAACAGCAGCGACGTCGCCGGCGTGTACGGAAACTCGCCCCGCTTGTTCCGCTCGATGACCGGCGTCCAGTCCCAGTACGAGCGCGGACAGCGAGCCTTCTCGGAGGCGGTGATGGCCTTCTCGCTGGCCGCGAGGATCGCCATGCCCGGCGGCAGCATGAGCCCTTTCTGCGGCCCCGTGAGCGTCACGTCCACGCCCCACTCGTCCATCCGGTAGTCGATGGACGCGAGCGACGACACGGTGTCGACCAGCAGCAGGGCCGGGTGGTGCGCGGCGTCCATCGCGTTCCGGATCGCCGCGATGTCGCTGGTCACGCCGGTCGATGTCTCGTTGTGGACGACCAGCACGGCCCGGAGCTGATGCGCGGCGTCGGCGGAGAGCCGCGCGCCGACCTGGTCGGCCGGGATGCCGTCTCCATAGGGCACGTCGAGCCGCTCCAGCTCGATGCCGTACGCCGCCGCCGTCCGGGCGAAGCCTGTCGCGAAGTGCCCATTGACGCAGGCGAGCACGCGGTCGCCCGGCGACAGCGTGTTCACGACCGCGACCTCCCAGGCCCCGGTGCCGGAGCCGGGAAAGAGCAGGATGTGACCACCGGTCTGGAAGATGCGCTTGAGCCCGTCGAGGCACTCGTGCACGAGCGCGGCGAAGCGCGGCCCGCGGTGGTCGATGATCGACTGCGACATGGCGCGCGTGATGCGCTCCGGCACCAGCGTGGGGCCGGGAATCTGCAGGAACGGGCGTCCCGACGGGGTCACGCGCGCCGCCCCGGCCCCGAGCACGTGCGGAGCAGCGCCGTCACGCCTGGACCCACGTTTCGGAGAACGCCAGGAAGGCCGTGCTGCTCTTGCGCCCGGCGAACTCGCGCGCGACCGCCTGCCCGCGGAGCGGGCGGCCGTTGACGGTGGCGGCGACGTGCTGGGACTCGACGAAGAGACTGACCATCTCGTGCCGGCCGGTCGCGGACATCGTCCTCGGCAGCTCCACCATGAACGGTTCGCCCAGCTGCTCCCAGGAGAGCGTCACGTCCAGCGCGTCGGCCTTGACCCACTCCATGTAACTGGCGCGCTGATCCCCGGACGGCTGCACGCCCGTGAGCGGCACATACCGCATGGAGCGCAGCGCGGAGGCGCCGCGGAAGGCGCCGAACCTCGCCACGAACTCCGTCGCGAGCCAGCGGGCCAGGGGCTCGTTGTCGGTGATGCAGATGTTCAGGGCCTCGGGCACGCTGACGTCGAGCCCCGGCGACTCGAGCAGCACGAGCGCGTGACCGCGGCCATACGGGGAGAGCACGACCCGGAAGAAGCTCACCAGCGTGACGAAGGGGCCGTCGGCCGTCTCCTTGAGATACATGCCGGGATTCTCGCCCGACCAGTCCACCTGGCCCGGGTGGATCGGCGCCCGTTCGGTCATGGGCGCCTATCATACACGTGATACTCTCAGCGAGCCATGACCCGGGACGAGATCGCGACCCCCGCGCTGCTGCTGGACCTCGATCGCTTCGAGCGCAATCTGCAGAAGATGGCGGCGCACGTGCGCGCCGCCGGGAAGAAGCTCCGCCCGCACGCCAAGACCCACAAGTGCCCGGAGATCGCGCGCCGGCAGATCGCGGCGGGCGCGATCGGCGTGTCCGTGGCCAAGGTCTCCGAAGCCGAGGTGATGGCGGCCGCCGGAGTGCGTAACCTGCTCATCACGACGGAGGTGGTCGGCCCCGAGAAGATCGGCCGGCTGCTGCGCGTGCTCGAGCGCGCCCCGGAGACGCTCGTCGTCGTGGACCATCCGGACAACGTGCGCGAGCTCGGCCAGGCGCTGGCCCGGGCGCGCCTGGTGTTGAACGTGCTCGTCGACGTGGACGTGGGCGGCCGGCGCACGGGCGTGGAGCCGGGTGAGCCCGCGCTCGCCCTCGGCCGGGCGGTGCGGCACGAGCCCGCGCTCAACCTGCGCGGGCTGCAGGGCTATGCCGGGCACTGCGCTCACGTCGCGGGGTTCGAGGAGCGCCGGCGCACGTCGCGGCGCTGCATGGGGCGGCTGATGAAGACGCGCGACCTGTTCGCCAAGCACGGGCTGCCGGTGGACGTGGTCAGCGGCGGGTCCAGCGGCACCTTCGACATCGACTGCGAGCTCGAGGGACTCACCGAGCTTCAGAGCGGCTCGTACTGCGTGATGGATCTCGACTATCGGCGGATCGGCGGCAAGCGCGGGGACGCGTTCGACGAGTTCGAGATGGCGCTGACCGTGCTCACCACGGTGGTCAGCGTGCCGAGCGATTCGATGGCCATGGTCGACGCCGGCTTCAAGGCCTTCTCCACCGACAAGCCATTCGTCCCCGAGCCCGTGGAATGGCCGGGCGTGGAGTACTCGTGGGCCGGCGACGAGCACGGCCGGCTCACGCTGACGCAGGCCGGACGCCGGCCGGGGCTCGGTGACCGCATCGAGTTCTTCCCGCCGCACTGCGACCCCACGATCAACCTCTACGACCGTCTCCACGCGATGCGGGGCGACAAGGTCGAGGCGGTCTGGGACATCACGGCGCGCGGCCGCTCGCAGTAACGGTTCAGGTCGAGAGACGAGACTCCGGCGGGTTGCAGTCGGCCTCCGCCGGTTCCAGCACCAGCACGTACACGTATTCGGGTCGCTGGGGCGACGGCGGCTCGATCGACACCACGCGCCATCCGGTCCGCGCGAGATCCGCCTCGAAGCGCGCTCGCCACTCCTCGCGCTCCCAGTCCCGAGCACGGATGTGGAGCGTGACCGTCGGCATGGCCCTCAATGCAATCCAGTGTCGGTCGCTCGCGCCATCAGGTGTTTCCTGTCATCGTCAGGCAGGTATTACCCCGCGCACAGCGGCCGCCGGTGGGCACGACTTATGCCCTGACATACTGGCATGGTTCACGAGGAGATCCTTCGACGGGAGGCTCTGACACGGATTCGCGATGGACGACTGCCCGCCTACGTCCCCACGCGGGCCTGGGGCGGACCCGGGACAGGGGAGGCGTGCGCGCTTTGTAATCGCGCGATTGCGCGCGATGACACCCAGATCGAGCTACGGTTTGACGACGAGCGGCACCCGCTGCTGATCCGATTTCATCCGGCCTGTCATGCCGCCTGGGAGGTGGTACGCGAGCAGATCTAGGTAGGTAATTTCGTCACGGCGCTCGGCGGCCTCACTCGTCGCGCGGCTCGTCGCTGATGAAACGCCCGCTGCGCAGGTCGCGCAGCGCCTGCTCGATCTCCGCGCGCGTGTTCATCACATCCACTGGATGTCACCCGCGCCGATCGTTCCGCGATGCCCGAGTGAATCACCGTGCCGCACCTCGCCCTTCCGGATCAACGTGACGGTTTCGATCCCGCGGTGCGGATGATACGGAACCCCGGCTTCGTAGTCGGCCGGCTCGACCGACTCGAAGTGGTCGAGGAGCAGGAACGGGTCGAGATGGTCGAGCCGCCGCGTGCCGATGCTCCGCCGGAGGTGGACGCCGGCGCCTTCCACCACGGGCTCCGGGGTGATGATCTGCGCCACCGAGCGGGAGGATACGCTCATCGTGCCGCTACCGGCTCTCGGAAGCCGCCGGCACGGGCGCGGCCCAGTAGCGTTCGAACACCGCCCAGACCTCGTCGGCCGTGCGCGCCTGGAAGATCTCGGCCCGGCAGCGGGTGGCGTGTCCGAGCCCCTCCGTGTACCAGGCGAGGTGCTTCTTCATCTGGATCACCGCGTACTTCTCGCGGAAGTGCTGCTGGATCAGCTCGCAGTGCCGGCGGATCACGCGGAAGCGGTACTCGTACTGCTCGTCGATCGTGAACGCCTCGAAGCCTTCGTCGAAGATCCACGGCCGTCCGAGCGCGCCGCGGCCGATCATCACGGACTCACAGCCGGTCTCGGCCATCATGCGCCGGGCCTCGGCCATGGATCGCACGTCGCCGTTGCCGCTGACCGGGATGCTGACGGCTTCGACGACCTCGCCGATGATCGTCCAGGGGGCCTTGCCGCTGAACCGCTGCGAGCGCGTCCGCGGGTGCACGGTGATGGCATCGACGCCCTCGCCTTCGGCCATCTGGGCGACCTCGACCGCGTTCAGGTGCTCGTCGTCCCAGCCGCCGCGAATCTTGATCGTGAGCGGCACGCTGACCGCCTTGCGAAGGGCGCGCAGGATCAGCGCGGTCCTGGCCACGTCCTTCATCAGCGCGGCGCCCTTGCCCTTGCCGGTGATCTTCGGCATCGGACAGCCCATGTTGAGGTCGACGATGTCCGCGCCGAGGCCCTGGAGCCGCTCGGCGGCGGCGACCAGGAGGGCGGGATCCTTGCCGAGGAGCTGCATCGCCAGCGGTCGCTCTTCCGGGTAGTAAGCGGCGATCGCATTCGCGTGCGGCGTGTTCATGAGGAGCGCGGCCGCGTCCATCTCCTCCGTGGTGGTGAGACCGCTGCCGCACTCCCGGGCGATCAGCCGGAACGGCGCGTTGGTGACGCCGGCCATCGGCGCCAGCCGCGCGGGCGAATCGACCCCGAGCGCTCCGATCTTCACGTAGCCAGTATACCGCTGGGGTCAGGCCTGACGGTCTGGTCACTTTGCGCGAAGTGATAAGGATGTACGGCCTGACCCCGCGGTCAGAGGGCGCGCTTGAAGATGGAGCCGGCCTTCATGATGAGGTGGAGGTTGTCGGGGTTTTGCAGGATGCGCAGGTCCTTCAGGGGGTTGCCCTTGATCGCGATGAGGTCGGCGTACTTGCCGGGTTCCACGCTGCCGATGCGGTCCTCCATGCGGAACAGCTCGGCGTTGACGCGCGTGGCGGACAGCAGCACCTCCATCGGCTTCATGACCTGCGCTTTCAGCTCGAACTCGACCGTCCGCTGCGCCTGCATGTCGCCCAGCAGGTCGGACCCCGATCCGATCTTGCAGCCGGCGCGATACGCGTTTGCCAGCCCTTCCACGCTCTTCTCGCGCGCAATGTTGATCTTCTGGAGCTGGTGCTCGCCGATGCCGAACGCCTTGCCTTCGCGCCCGATCGCCTCGTAGGTCACCATGGTCGGCACCAGGAAGGCCCCGGCCTTCTTGATCTCCCGGGCTCCCACCTCGTCGATCAGGTTGCCGTGCTCGATCGAGCGCACGCCGGCCTGGAGCGCGTTCCGGACCGCTGAGGGCGAATAGGCGTGGGCCAGCACGTACTTGCCGACGGCGCGGGCCTCCTCGACCACGGCGCGCATCTCCTCCACCGTGTACTGCGTGGTGTCGAGCTCGTCCGACGGCGACATGGCGCCGCCCGAGGCCATGATCTTGATCTGATCCACGTCGTGGCGAAGCTGCTCGCGGGCGGCCCGGCGGACCTCGTCGGGCCCGTCCGCGATCACGCCGGCCATGCCGGCGCAGCACTCGATCGGTGAGATCCACTCGGAGCGGCGCCGCTTGTCGCCATGGCCGCCCGTCTGCGACAGCACGCGCCCGGAGACCAGCATCCGCGGACCCGGGTACAGGCCCGAGCTCGTCGCCTCGCGAAAGCCGTAGTCCGCGCCGCCCGCGTCCCGCACGGTGGTGAAGCCCTGCATGAGCGCCTGTTCCAGGCGACGGAGCGCCTTGGCCACGATCAGCGTGGGCGGGTTCTGACGGTGCTGCTCGGCGATGTTGCCCTCGACGGCACAGACGTGAACGTGCGCGTCGGTGAGCCCCGGCATCAGCGTGCGTCCCTTGAGATCGAGCGTCTCCACGCGGCCCTTCAAGGGCCCCACCCGCCTGACCACATCCTTGATGCGCTCGCCCTCGATGACGACGGCGGCGCCCTCCACGGGGTCCTGACCGGCGCAGTCGATGAGGAAGGCGTTGGTGAGCACCGTGATCGGCATGCTCCTCTCCTCACTTCGCCGCGGGTGTCTTGGGCGCAGCGTCCTCCGCCGCGGAGTCCTTGGCCGGCGGTGCGCCGATGGTGGCGTGCAGGAATTTGATCAGGTCTGGCGTGAAGATCTTGAACCCATCCGGCTGATAGAACATCTGACGGCCGTTGTCCTTGAAGTCGGGATACACGACCAGCTGCCCGCGCTTTCCGGACGCCTGCAGCCGCTGTTCGAGATCTTTCCCGACGGCGGCATCGATCGGATCGTTCTTCGCCCACAGGATCAGGACCGGCGCCTGGATGGTCTTCGACACCTCGGTCCACGCGCGATCGAAGAGCGGCTTCGCCTCGTCCTTGCCCTGCGCCGGGAGCTGCAAGCCGCCCGCCAAGCTGACCACCGCGCGGATGCGCGGATCCTTGGCGGCGGCCAGCAGCGCGACGACACCGCCGGCTCCGACGCCGCTGACGGCGATACGTTCCTTGTCGACGAACGACAGCGTGTGGAGGTAGTCGACCGCGGCGACCAGGTCCGACGACTCCGCCTCGAGGTCGTCGTACAGCTCGGCGGGGTTCACCGGGGTCTCCCCCGGCTTGGGCAGATACGTGCGCGTGCGGCCCTGCGAGCCCCAGTGTCCGCGGCGCGCGACGAACAGGACGACATAGCCGTCGCTGGCCAGCTGATCGAGATACGAGCCCGGATCCGGCCGCACGAGCGGAACCGGCCGCCCGGCGACCTCCTCGGTCATGCGATCGTGCGTGTGGATGAACGCCGGGTACCGCGTCTTCTCGCGCTTGCCGCGCGGAGCCCCCCGGTGGTCCCCCTGGCGCGAGGCCACCCGGGGCCGCGTCAGCATGGCGCGGATCTCCAGCGTGCCGCTCTGGAAGCTGGCTGTTCCGCCCAGGTAGGGCAGGACGGCCTGCGGCCACGCGGGCGGGATGACGAGAGTGGAGAGCATCAAGGCGGCGAAAAGGGCGCCGATTCCGAGGCGCGCGCGACGGCCGAAGAGGCGCTTCATCGCGCGACCACCTTGGCCTCGTACATCCAGACCTTCTCGTCAGCGCGCGGCGACCATTCGATCCAGTTGGCGACACCGTAGAGATCGTGCTGCTGCCAGAGGAAGACCCAGGGCACCTCGTCGTGCACCATCCGCTGAAGCTCGGCCCAGGCTTCCAGCCGCTTCTTCGGATCGACGATGGTGACGGCCTGGGCGATCTTGGCCTCGATCGCCTTGTTGCCGCCGTACGAGGAGTAGGTCTGGCTCGACTGGAAGAGCTGCTCGATGGTGTTCTGGGCACTGAGCGCCGGCCCCCAGCCGAGGTAGAACATGTCGCCGGTCGTCCGGTTCTTGATCTTGTCGAGGTGCGTGCCCCACTCGTTCACCACGACGTTGACCTTGACGCCGATGCGCAGGAGCTGGGAGGCGATGGCGAGCGAGATGTCCTTGTCGAGCGGGTAGCGGCCGGAGGGCGTGTCGAGCGTGAGCTGGAGCTTGCTCGGGTCCACCCCGGCTTCCTTGAAGAGGGCCTGCGCGCGCGCCGGATCGTACTTCGCGCACTCGAGCCCCGCCGCATAGTCGACGTTCAGCGGTGACAGCGGGCCGCACATCTTGCTGGCGCGGCCCTTCAGCACCTGCTGGATGAGCTCGTCGACGTTCACGGCGTGATGAATGGCCTTGCGCACCCGCAGGTCCTGCATCGGGCCCGGCTTGAGGTTCACCAGCGCCAGGTAGTTGATGCGCGAGGACACCGTGGCCCGCACCTTGCTCTTCCCGCTGCGGTCCACCATGTCGGCGGCATGCGGCGGCACGTCCTTCATGATGTCGATCTCGCCGGCCAGGAGCGCCGCCAGGCGCGCGCTGAACTCCGGGATGTAGCGGAAGGTGACCTTGTTCAGATCGGGCGCGCCCTGCCAGTAGTCGGGGTTCTTCTCGAGCACGAGCCGCTCGTCCCGCACCCACTGCACGAACTTGAACGGGCCCGTGCCGATGGGCTTGGCCAGGAGCGCCTGTACGCCCTGCTCCTTGAGCGCCTTCGGCGGCATGGGAAGGAAATCGGTCGTTTCCGAGATACGGTCGATCAGGCCGGGCCACGGCTTCTCGGTGACGAAGCGCACCGCGTAGTCGTTGACCACCTGGACCTCCTTCACGAGCGCCCAGCGCGGCAGGTAGTGCGTCTTGTTCGCCGGGTCCTTGATGTACTCCATCGTCGCCTTGACCGAGGTGGCGGTGAACGGCTCGCCGTTGTGGAACTTGACACCCTGGCGCAGCGTGAACTCCCAGGTCGTGTCGTTGACGATCTTCCAGGTGGTGGCCAGCATCGGCGCCGGCTTGTAGCTCTTCGGATCGCGATCGACGAGCCGGTCGTAGATGTGCTCGACCTGATTGTTCGTGGTCCAGTCGACGATGGTGTTCGGCAGGAGCGTGCGCGGCTCGGCCGCGAACGCCACGATCACCTCTTTGGCGCGGGCCCTGTCCTGGGCGTGGCTTGGCGCGAGCGGGGCGGCCAGCAGGCCGATGAGCGCGGCCAGCCCGGCGATGAGCTTCACGGATGTCATGTTGGGACCTCCTTCAGATATTTTTCACGTAGCGGAGCTGGTTCGGCTCGCGTTCGTAGATCGAGCTCCAGAACTCGACGGCCCATGGATGATTGCCCTCGACGACGGCGGCGAACCGGCGCGCGCCGCGCGCGGCCAACTCGCGTTCCACTTCCTGGACCAGGGCCCGAGCGATGCCCCGCCGGCGGTACTCGGGCGACACGGCCAACCGGTATATGTTACCGCGCCAGCCGTCCCAGGCGCCGATCACCGAGCCGGCGATCGTCTCACCGGCCATCGCCAGCAGCAGCACCGCCCCGGGCTCGGCCAAGAGGCGCGCGAGCCCGTCGGGTGTGTCGGTCACGCTCGGAAGGGAGGCCGCGCGGGTCCAGAGATCGAGGACGGCCGCGGAGTCGTCCAGGCGGCCGGGACGGATCGTGAGGCCGGCCGGCATTCGGCTCAGACGCGGAACTTGGGATCCAGCACGTCGCGCAGCCAGTCCCCGACCAGATTGATGCCGAGCGCCGTCAGCGCGAGCGCGGCGCCCGGAAACGCCGCCAACCACCAGGCCACGTAGAGGAAATCGCGACTCTCCGAGAGCATGCTGCCCCAGGCCGGCGTCGGCGGCTGGACCCCGAACCCGAGAAAGGAGATGGCCGCCTCCGCCACGACGAACTGCGAGAACTGCAGGCTCGCGACGATGATGATGGACGGCGCCACGTTCGGCAGGACGTGACGGAGCAGCATGCGCCCGCGCCCCATGCCGAGCGCGGCGGCGGCCTGCACGTAATCG
>Ga0187892_10008630_pt1 | contig 13848 bp, 12 predicted proteins | sample MA1701073metaG_FD_139345 | JGI IMG/M metagenome (GOLD analysis project Ga0187892, IMG submission 139345) | Bio-ooze microbial communities from a basaltic lava cave in the Kipuka Kanohina Cave System on the Island of Hawaii, USA - MA170107-3 metaG ...
CCGTATGCGATAACAAGCGTCAAGTTGGTATCGGAACCTGGTGCATGTCGGTTTTTCGCGCTGCGTCGCGGTTATTGCACCCATTTCTTTGCCGAATAGCTCAGCTATTTATATACGCAAATCACACTCGGGTACTCGTAGTACTATAGGAAAGTCTTGCAGACTTGGAAGACCACAATACATGCCCACGATGCGGGGCACCCGCGATAAGAAAAAATCCATATACAGACAGACTCAAAGGTATATCTGGAGGTGCCGGTGCATCGGAGGCATCAGGCAAAGTAAAGGTTGACCTTGAGCCCAATCCGCAAAAAGAAGAATATTGCATCTGCAATGGTTGTACTTTTACATATGTCTGGGCATCAGTTGATATCAAATTGATTCTTGGGCACTTGCGCGTGCCGCCTAATATGGCGGTGCTAATTCAGCATTATTATGGGAAGAGCATCACTCTTACTGACCTCATGACTCAATATTGTACAGGAATTGTCAGAAGCTATCATAGCAGGCTAAATTTTATATCGACGAAGCTGGGCAAAAGAACGTTGTACGCATGCTTCAACGTTGATGGCAAGCGCACATTCGGCACTTTTAAGAGAGAGGAAGACGTAACGAATGCGTATACCTATGCTATGCGGACATTGGAGCCACCAAAACTATGACAAATGAATCGCATGTAGAAAGGTTCTATTCAACCCAGGAAATCGACGATATGATAAAGACAAAGGACTTTCCAGAATTCAAATACACGCTATCGGATGCCGTAATGTTCCTGTTGGCTGCTCGTAACAAACCGATAAAGGGCAGAACTAGACAAATGAAAGAAGTTTTCTTGGCTTTAGGTGAAGTGCTCCTGAAAGAGCGTGTGCAGCCTGTACACTTTATCAAACACAGACTTGGCCCATATAGCGAAGAAGTTGAGTACACTATCGAACATTTGATAGCTTCAAACTATCTTTCCGCGAGTGGACAAAAAAACACGGGCGATTTCGCTATCAAGCTGACGCCAAAAGGACTAAAGCATATCGAAGGAAAGTACAACAGTTTGCCTGAAAATACAAGGAAGCTCTTGTCGCGAAAACGACAAGAATGGGATTCCTTTATCTCACAAGGTATTCTCAAGCTAGTCTACACTCACTATACGGATTATCTCGAAAATTCTGTGTACAAATATAGATATGAGAAACTCGATTGGAATAATGATAATCAGAGGCCGGAAAAGAAATGATACTCGAAGACGTAACATTCATTGACAAGGTAGAAAATGAAACACAGACTCCACCATTTTATCGCAGTAGAATCATGAAAATAACAACGGACTTGAATTCATTTTCAACTCCTGCCAGAGTAACCACGCGTTCGGAGCATCATGCTCGTTCCCTTGCACCACTATCGCGAACGGTTCCGTTGGATCTTGCTATAGATTTTCGAGAACTTACTGATAATCAAGTATTGAAATTTAACGATGACGACGGAAAGGTGTCAGCTAAGCTTGTGCGATTGGCGCGGCAATTCAACGACATAACAACAGATGCCATCTTCAGAATCTCTGTATTTCAGCCACCAGATTCTGTGCTAGCGATTTTGTCAGATCAAAAGAAAATCAAGTTCGCCGAGTCACAGGCAGAATTCTTGCAAAGCAGACTAGGCTCGAACATGATCACTTATCCTTACCTTGACTTGCCTGTTACGGATTACAAAGCATTCATCGATGCGCATTATCTTAGAACAGAAAATGCATCGACAATATTCTTCTTCGATATGGCCATGGATAGCAATAACCTTCGTGGGCTTATTGATCATATTGTTAAGAAGGAACAGCCCGCAATTGTGGGATTGAAATATCGTAAATGGGAAGATAGCATACCTCAACATCGGGTTGTAGCCTCTTTCTTTAATAATCAAAGAACTGCATTCTTTGCGGCGCAGGTGGAAAGGGAAGAGCCAGATACCCACGTAAGCAATTTGCATTCAGTAGCTTTTGAATGGGGATTAGATTTCGTTTCACTGAACCAACCGCGGGGACATCCAAATAAGCAAAAACTGAACCTGAATAAGATAAGGATGATTGATCCTAATTCACTAGTTATTAGCAACATTGAGCACACTCTAGCGGATTCAAATAGGAACATACTTGGGGAATTTGATATCCCGCTTGAAAACTTTAATGACATTTCATTTGTACAGAGAGTGCTGCGGGGGTATAGGGGAGCGAAAGTTCACCCGAAAAAATTCCAGACGCTTTTCCGTCTCGCCAGAACACATGAGGCTATAACAAGCTGCAAAGCATTTGACACATCAAGAGAAAAAATTCCTGAAAAGGAACAGATGAAAGACTATATCGATCATACTGGGCTGAAGCTCGCGCCTCTAGCGCTGGCTAGATAGTGGTCTGACGACAACGGTAACATAAAAGTGAGCAGCTCGACACTTTCGAGCCTGTCAGCGTGGCAGGCGAGGATCTCAGGCGGCCCGAGGACTACAAATGGTTATGCTAGGCATTCCGTCTAAGACAAACGCAACACTGTCAGAATTACAAAAATCCCTGTTCCTTAGCAAACCGTTCGCGTTCCTTGACGAGCTCATCACTGAAAAGAATCTCTTCAAGCTGATAGCATGGAGTTACCAGGGCGATTCCTGCGTTCTGTCTTTCAACAATACTCAGATAGTCGTTTGGCTCATGGATATGCAGATCGTCATAATGCCCTTTCATCACGCCGGCTAGCAGCACCGTGGCATGCTCGTAGGCTGCTCCTCTTTTATCTTGTCGTAACTCGTGATGTGCGAAGAAAACTGGGGAACCACTGCTTCCTGCGTCCGCCTGGCATTCGAACATGTATAAATTAGCCAGTTTTTCAGGCTCTGCTTGTTTATTGATTGGGATTTTTTCTTCAGTAAGAAGAGAAACTTTTCCGAATCTTACAACGGGCTGATTCCTTTCCTTCCCAATAAAATGACCGAAGAGGCCAGAATAGAACACATCGTCACCTTCGACTATTCCACTCAAATCTTTAGTGCTGAAAAAGTCTCTTGTTATCGTCGTATAGTCATATGTCGTGATAGATAGCGCGCAACGAAATAATGCGATATCCAGGTTCGGATCAGGGTGTGTAATTATTCTTAGTTTTGGCCCAAAAATGAACTGCACAAGCTCGGACATGCCGTTTCTCTTGTTCATTCTTGCGTAGACATCGGGATATCGTTTTCCTTCAGGTTCTAGAACATGCTTCGCTGTTACCAGGTAGGTATCGAATCCTTTGCCTATCCTGATTGCAACGAAGAAACCTGTTCCTATCGGCAGATACCCTTCTCCATTCGGATCTTTGACGAACAGGAAGGTCACACATTTCTTGATCAGGGGTATAAAGTCCCTATTCAACGCCTTTGACTGCCGTTTCATAAAGAAAAAGATTTAGAGCATACAAGCCAGAACGGTTCGCTCACTCTTCTTTTGGCGATGATTTAGTTTGCCTTGCTCTGGTGGGTCATCGCCGGCATCAAACCGCATAGAAATGCCATGATCATTCAGTAATTCGACGCAGAAAAGCACGCACAATTGCCCAAATCGGCGTGATTACTTGAGAAAGGAGATTATTTATATAAAAGTGTCCCTGTTAAGGAACAGAATGAACTCCTCTAGGTGGCATCTGATATTTGCGATACTAGCTGGTGTGAGCCTGATCATGGCCCCAACAAGTCGACCGCTCTTCGCACTCGGTGAAGGTGGTGCAACAGACGAGGCTGCCAGGAATAAAGTCAACACAGATTTTTACGATAAGATCAAGAAGAAACTTGATGCTGGAGAAACAGGGTATTACAACGTGGTGATGCAAGTTCGCAAGGACTTTCTGGTATCTGAAGGAGAGGACAAAGTCCTGCACAGCGAATTTGATGCTGCCAACCCTGCGAAGAAGCACAAAGACATTGCGGAAGCGGACTTATTGGCGAATCACAATGCAAAGAATGTGAACAAGCTCGAAGTCCTTTCCTTCGTATATGCTGACGTTCCCTTGGACGGGATTTTCAAGCTTGCCGAATACGATTATGTCCAAGGGATTGATGACGGCGAATTGGAGGGCGAAGCTCTGGGCGACGACGCTTTTTCAGTAGGAGCATTAGAAATAGACGTGCAAGACGTTCCCGACCAACCTATCCTGGGCGAGGTTCAGAACGTGATTCAACCCGACATGGACGACGCCCGAGAGGTGATGAAGGCTGACAGCACAGGCTATACAGGAAGCGGCGTTAGGGTTGCGGTCATCGACACCGGCATAAGACAAAACCATCCGGATCTCCCGGTCGGTTCGAAGATCATCTATCAGGCAGATTGTACGGGAACTTCCTGCGTCACGGCCAGCGGCTCAGCCGTTACTGATAACAACGAACACGGCACGCACGTCGCCGGCGTGATTGCGGCGGCGGGTTCGAGCAATCCGTACAGGGGCGTGGCGTATAACGCTCTACTCATAAATGCCAAAGTCGGACTGATATCTGGCAAGGTACCGCAGGCCATTGACTGGGCTATTACTTCTCCGAGAAATGCCAAGGTTATCAATATCAGCGTCGGTACTCCATGCGGACTCACCGTTGGCCCTCCCCCCACTATTACTTGGAATGCAGCATCGAGCGCGGCTGACGAGGCTGTCGAGGCAGGTGCAATAGTTGTGGCTCCGGTGGGCAAGAACTCGGTTTTGGTGAACCCTGGATGCGCATTTAATGTAATAACAGTTGGAATGGCAGACGACCATCAAAATCCAGACAGAAGTCTGACTACTCTGGAGCCGTCAGGAACTCACAATTCTTTTGGCCCGGCGTGGGACGGCAGGACGAAGCCAGACGTTATAGCTCCGGGAAGAGGTATAATGTCTACGGCAGGGGACACAAGCGTTCTCTACAAGAACAAGAGCGGCTCCAGCTTTTCATCGGCCATGGTGACAGGGGCGGTGGCGCAGCTGGTCCAGAAGAATCCCTCTTGGAATCCCGCTCAGATCAAGGCGGCCATAAAGCAGAACGCATACCTGAACTCAAACCTCAGTCCGCTGTCTGAAAACCAGCGAGGAAAAGGGTTGGTAGATGTTAGCGAAACACTGTCGCAGTCGTTATCTGGTATCGACTATTCTCTAGCGTACGGCCTAAACGTGAACTCATTCGTGGGCACTGACAAAGGATTAGACAGTGTGGAGTTCCGGTTTGCAAAAGAAACGGTCGGTTCGAACCCGGGTGCAATCTTCGTTCATTCAGGTAAGCTTAAGGATGCCAACGCAGCCGGACCTCTGATTAGGGCTTTCGACAAGCTTTCTGTTAGCGGGATCAAGGTTAATGGAGTGACGAAGACGCTCACAGACAGCAAGCTCTACTCGGGACCTAGGGTTGATATCGGAGGCTCATCTGCGCACGCCTATGTCAAGTACGATGTGGACGGCGACAGGATAATCCTCTTCTGGCAGATAGACGGCGGCAAAGACACTGGAGGCGGGGGCTCACTATCTTCGTTCGCTCTCTTCAGCTCTGGCGGCGGCTCAAAGACCTTCGAGGCCGTACATTACATGGATTTCAGCATTGGTTCGAGTGCTACGGACGACAAGACGACTAACGCGTTCAGCCCTTACGAAGTTCACAATGTTGAGCGGCATTTCCCGACGGCCAAGAACTTTCACGTGCGGGAAAACGCGTTTGGTGAACCTTGGGTAAAACTAGTCGCACAGGTTTCACCAATTGTTGTTAACGAGTGGATTCTGAACTGGAAATCGAATGAAGTCCCCACCAATAATCCCGCAGCATACTTTTCTTTATCGGAGAGCATTAATCCTACTGGCACAGGAACCAATATCCTAGTGTATTACAAGGGTTCGTGGACTGCGCCGGCGGTACCAATCGGACCAGATGTATATGTAAACTGGAGCACACCTCCGTAGAAGGCGGCTGATGCTTGCAGTTCCATGTTGGCAAAGTAGGATGAAAGAACAGAGAAATGGAAACAAGATTGCTGATGGCATCTGTTCTAGCTGCGTGTCTTTTTCAATCCGCGGTTCACGGAACAACATTCGGACAGTCGAACCAAGATGAATCTGTGATAGAATCCGTAAAGGTCGGATTTGAGGGAACCGAGTATATCATCGCTTACAAGGCTTTGATGGTAAATATTGAGCGTGTGGTAGTGGATCAGTTTGCAATTGTGATTTCGGTTAACTCAGAACAGGAAGGTACGCTGGAAATAGCTATTCCCTACGAATTGATAAAAGCAGTCTGGCCTGATCTCTCCAGTGCCACTACAACGGCGCTCAACATAGATGTCGATGGGCAATTCGTTGAATTTCAGACAACTTCCGTCGGCTCGATGAAAACGTTTAGTGTGGAAGTTCCAGTCGGTACGGAGTCGATCTCAATACTTGGTACCTTGATTCCTGCTGACATACCATCTATCACCGTTGGCACATCCTCAAGGTGGACCGAGCCGGGATCTGAGGTACCAATTGGAGGACGGCTATGGAACCTAATCGAGTCTGACAGTATTCCAATAGCGGTTAGTGTCGTCGATTCTATGGGCATTGAAATCTGGAATGGGAGTGCCACGACTAATCAAACAGGTCACTTTAGTGCTTCTTTTCCGCTGTCTTCCGGTTCTAGTGGGGGCTCGTATGAAATTCTTGCGGAGCTAAGGAATCACCCCGAATACCAGGACACACAGGGATACGGCTATTTCTACGCGAACTCTCCAGGGCCGTTCAAAGTAACTGCAGATGGAATAAGCAAAGTTTTCTACGTATCGTCGAACTCGGTTTCTTACGAACCGTTCCTAATGAAGGAAAACAAGATCCTGGGACTAATCATCACCGGAGATGTTGAGTCAAATGGGATGACTGAGATAGTACTGCCCCATGACTTGCTGGGAGGGAATCTTTCTGCGATAGGAACGGGCTCTGCTCTTGAGGTCCGGAGCAACGCCACTCATTCAACAGTCGAGCTCCGTTATGACAGCTCCTCGCAGCCGATTGTTGTGGGAATAATGGGAACTACAGTTATTCCGGAATTCGGTCCAGTCTCTGCGCTGATTCTCGCATTCGTAATGTCAAGTGCAACTATTGCGAGTTTGTCGATGCGCAGGACTTGGAAGAATCGATAAGCATATCCGGCTTCTATAAATGGAAAGTCTGGAGGCTCAGAGGCGTTGCCGATGAAGGTCAAACCCGCCATAATAAATAATCTTGAGCCTTTCACTGTTGAGTTGAGTGGATAGTCAAAACTTAATAACTGCAATTTACTGCGCAGTGTTGTTATTCATGCCTGTAAACTCCAACAGGACCGAGCGGTGGAAGGAAGACTCTGCTCTCTCTGTTGATACTTACAACGCATGGTTCATGAAATTTGCACCCAAGACCTACAGGGAGGCTCGGGTTGGCGCAACAAAGGAGGTTGAAATGGCTCTGACCATTACAAAGAATATGACAGACATGTCGCCGAAACTGTTGAAGGAGCATCCTGGCATCCTGCCCATTCTTAGGATGTCCACGGCTCCTCCGATTGCCCGGGACCGCGTAATTGGACTAGCTGGCGTCTCTCGCAATCTCGTCACAGCTATGGAGAAGCACAAGAGAGTGCCATCAAGGCTAATCACGCTAGAAGACGATCTCGTAAAGATCGGAGTTCTGATAAAGAAACTTGTTGACAAAGACATCTTCGTGTGGTTAGATGATGGAAAACGACCTACCGATATTCAGATTCTAAGGGCCTCCACGATTGTTGCAGACAGACTTTGCGGCGCATCATCTGATCCCATTATCAGGAATGCCCAGGAAGCAAGGCAGAGGAAACTGATAGGCCAGTGGCTTGACATGCGAAGATACAAATTTGTCAAGGCGGGCGAGGGCTTGACGTTTGACAAGATGTTGCCGGGGACCTATGCATTCCACCTGAATATTCCGATAACTCAACGAAACAATAAGCGAGTAAACATCCCGGTTGATGTCGCTGTCAGGCCAAAGAGCGCATCACATGGTGATTTTCCACTTTTCATCGAGGCAAAATCCGCTGGAGATTTCACGAATACAAACAAAAGGCGGAAGGAAGAGGCAACAAAGATAGCTCAGCTGAAGGCTACCTACGGCGAATCGATTCGATACGTTCTATTCCTGTGCGGCTACTTTGACACCGGGTACCTCGGGTACGAAGCTGCAGAGGGGATAGACTGGGTCTGGGAGCATCGAATCGATGATCTGGCCGAGTTTGGAGTCTAGAAATTGAATCCCTTGGAGAAGACTGAAAAACTGCGAATAACCATTCAGGATGTGCTAGATGCAGTGAAAAGTCAGAGGGAGCGGAACAAGCTAGGCCAGTTTGCCACGCCGCTTCCGCTGGCCTTGGATATTCTAGGTTTTGCCAAGTCATTGATACCTGAAACCAAGGTCAGGTTTCTCGATCCTGCTTTCGGTACGGGATCGTTTTATTCTGCCCTCCTCCAAACTTTCGGACAGTCGGAAGTCGAGGCTGTCGAAGGCTACGAAATCGACAGGAGGTTTGGCGAGCAGGCTCGAACAATCTGGAAAGAAACGGATCTACACCTCCACATTGCCGATTTCACGAAAGCATCGCCTGACGATCGTTTGAAGGCGAACCTGCTAATTTGCAATCCGCCCTATGTCCGCCATCATCACCTGTCGCAACGTGATAAGGAACGCCTGAGAGCAGCCGCGGAGAGTGCGACTGGAGTTAGGCTGAGCGGTCTTGCAGGACTTTATTGTTATTACATGCTGCTTGCGCATCAATGGATGGATCAGAATGCTGTTGCTGGCTGGCTTGTCCCAACCGAGTTTATGGATGTCAATTATGGTACTGAACTAAAGAACTACTTGATGAAGAAGGTGACTCTCCTGAGAATCCACAGATTCGACCCATCAGAGGGCCAATTTGCGGATGCTGATGTGTCATCGGCCATCGTCTGGTTCAGGAATGCTTCACCAACAACGGATCACTCGGTAACTTTCTCGGAAGGTGAAGGGTTGAGCAATCCCAATACCTCCAGAGTTGTGCCGCTTTCACGCCTCAAGGCAACTGACAAGTGGACACCACTCGTTAAGCACGCATCATGGGAGATAGCCGAGCCAACGATGCGTCTTTCAGACCTGTTCGTGATCAAGAGGGGCCTGGCCACCGGAGCAAACGAATTTTTCATTCTTGATGAAAAGACTGCAAGGGGTCATGACCTTCCAGCTAAATTCCTTATTCCCATCTTGCCTATGCCAAGGATGCTCGACAGCGACGAGGTATTCGCTGAAAACAGTGGAGAACCCAAGCTGAAGAGAAAATTGTACCTACTATCCTGCGGCCTTGCTGAAAATGCTGTTAGACAAGATTACCCTGCATTATGGAAGTATCTGAGGAGTGGGATTGTGCAGGGGATTCATGGAAGGTATCTTTGCAAACACAGGACGCCCTGGTACTCGCAGGAGCGGAGGCCACCAGCTCCGTTCCTATGCTCATACTTTGGACGGACGACGGAGTCCAGAGAAACGCCGTTCAGGTTCATTCTCAACTATTCCAATGCGACTGCCACGAACGCGTACCTAATGTTGTATCCTAGGCCAACCCTGCAGAATGCCCTTGACTTGGATCTTTCATTATATCGAAAAGTCTGGACTGCCCTGAAGCAGATTACTAGGGACACTCTAGTGGTGCATGGACGGGTTTACGGAGGTGGTCTGCACAAGTTGGAACCGAAGGAGCTTCTGAAGGTTCCAGCTGACGGGCTTTTGGGCATTCTTGCCAATTATGCTAGTGGCAAATGATAATTAAGGTCCTTTCTAAAGCTGAAACAAGTTAGGAAATCGAAATGGATACAAACGCAGTGGAAAACCTTGTTGCAGCGGCTGGAGGAGAAAAAAGGAATCTTGAGTTCAAGCAGTCCGTGGACTGGAATAACTTTGACAATCAAGTTCCGATAATCCGTTCTATACTTGGGATGAGCAATATAGAAGGCGGCGGCCGTATCATAATTGGTGTAGTCCAAAACGCCAACGGAATGGTGACTGCTGCCGGGATGTCACAGAGTGACTTCGTTTCTTTTGTGAAGGACCAGATAAAGGCTGTCGTGGCTAATTATGCCGACGAACATGCAGAATTCGAGGTAGATTTGGTCGCAGACAATAACAAGCGATTCGTCGTGATCACAGTGAGTGAATTTGCAGAATATCCAGTGCTTTGTAAGAAGACCTGCAAGTCATCTAATGGTAAGAAGGAGCTGGAGGATGGGAAGCTGTATACCAGATCCTACAGGATACCGGAGACGATTGAGGTGCGCACAGTGAAAGAGCTAAGAGATATTCTGGAGCTCGCCACTCGCAAAGGCATTGCAAGGTTTCTTGGTCTTGCAACGGCTCTGAAGCTATTACCAGCTGCTGCCCAATCTGACACCGATACGGCACAATTCGATAAGGAGATTGCAAGCCTGAAATGACCTTGACGAAGGATCGGCCAGAAATTCTGGCCAAAATTGAGTCAAAGGGACACTGGGTCGTAAACATTCGACCGGATCGATTCGTGCAGGAGCGAATTACCTTGCCGGAATGTGAGGAGGTGATCGAGAAAAGTTCAGTCATGTTACGTGGTTGGGACTATCCACATTTTAACAGAAATAACTTGACGAGAGGTTTGAACTACGCCCAGTGTGTAGCAGACTTTTGGGGTCATATAGAACTCTGGCGGTACTTTCAAAGTGGCCAATTTTTCCACAAGTTTTCGTGTGTAGAAGACTGGGACGCCAAAATGCCTCAGAACTCATTGGAGATAATCATGACCCTGTATAGACTCACAGAAATCTTTGAGTTTGCGATAAGGCTAGCCAAGAAAGAGCTGCTGGGAAGCAACGTAACAATCAATATCGTTCTGAATGGCATGCAAAATAGAAGACTTGCGACTCTCGATTTCGGACGAAGTTTGTTCCGGGACTACGAGTGTACATTGCCTTCCCTGCCAATCTCCAAAACAGTTCCCACGACTGATCTCATTAGTCATGGACACGATATGGCACTTGACACTACAGTTTGGATATTTCAAAGATTCGGCTGGATGTCCACCGATGTCAAAAGCGTAATGGCAAGCGATCAACAACGATTTCTCAAAGGCCTTATCTAGGAAAAATCGAGGGACGGTGTATTTTTTCGGACAGCCATGCAAGCCTATGTCTGTTTGAAGGGTTGGGCGTCCTGCCCTTCAGCTTGTACTCGGCCCAGCTCCCCTGTGGGTTCTTCCGAACGAACCGAGCCATGGATTTACATTGTCTATGACTTTAGACGTGCTAGGCTAGTAAGCCCGCCTTGCTAAACAGGCGGCTCCAGTTTTGCACTGTTCGATCAATAATCATATCACTGTCTTGAATTAACCGTTCCTTTACATTTGGGTTAACTTCTTTTCTAATTTTTATGTCGAGTTCCTTTGGAAAATCAACCGAAATAGTAATAGATAGTTTGCCCTTCTCTATCATCCCGCCTTGTTTTAGGACGTACCCAATGAGATCGTTAGCTAATTTAAACATCTTTTCATCAACATTTACCTTCGCTTGGGTTTGGATAGTAACTGAGTCTATTACTGCTTCTGCAACGGTCCTGTAAAAGGTCTCAGCATCTTTACCGAGAAGCCCTCTCACAGTTAATTCTGCAAACACACGTTCTAATCTATCCCGTGAATTGAGATTCTTCTTTATTCCCGCAAGCATTAGCTGGGCTGGTACGACAGTCTTGAAATAAGCTGAAGGCACTTGTCTTAGCTTGTTTATTCCCTGTTCAGTAGTACTATACAATCCGCTTGCGCCGTCATGATCTAAAAGCCTCTGACTGGTTAGTCGCTTTAAGTGGTCTGTTAACGTGGGATCAGATCTCTCCACTATGTGCGAAAGCTGCGACCATGTCTTTGGTCGGATGCACGATTCCAAAATCAAGAGTTTCGTATCGCTAATTGTTTCCATCAGCTTGGCACACCAAATAAGAACACCACGCGAATATTTAACCTTAGCGGAGTCCTTGCCTTAGGAAACCGATATAACTAAGGAGAGGGCTATGGTAAGGTAGGGGGACCTAGACTGCCATTTTCTGATATGACATTTATTTCTGCTCTCAAAGTATTTTCAACCAAATCTTACCGCAGATTCCATGGATATATTGACGAAGCCGTAGAGAAAGGATTCATAGAGCAAAGTTGTCATTACTCATCCATTAGCAGCTTCATGCGAATGAAGGAGCTAACTCCGATCCTGCACGATTTGATTAGGATCAGTAGCATACCGATAGCTAATGTCGATGTTGAGCGAGAATTTGCTGTTGATAGTACTGGGTTTTCCACATCGACCTATTCCAGATACTTCAGCTATAAACATGGCAAAGATAAAGAAGAGAAGAAGTGGATAAAGAGTCACGTCTGCTGCGGCACGAAGACAAAGATTGTAACGGAAATCAAGGTGACGGACAACATGGTTGGCGATTCACCTCTGTTCAAACCTTTGGTAGAGAGTACGGCCCAGCGTTTCAATCTAGAAGAGGTATCGGCGGACAAGGCGTATTCGAGCAGGCGTAATCTCCAACTCGTAGAACAACTCGGCGGACAAGCCTTCATACCTTTCAAGAAGAATACAAAAAGCTGGGCGTTCGGTGCGCCTGCCTGGAGACGGATGTATTACTATTTTAAACTTCACGAGGATGAGTTTATGGACCACTATCACAAGCGTAGCAGCGTCGAAAATGTGTTCCATATGGTCAAGTCAAAGTTCTCACACAGAATGTGTCATGGAATTTCATGAACGGATCTTCGGACAACGAGCAACAGGCTCTTTTCATGGATGACTTGAAACGAAATCTAGGCACCCTGATACAGACCTTCCACGTTGAGCTACAGACGCAAGAGGATTTTCATCGGCTTTTGACAATACGCGACAAGTTCTACTTTCTTGTGCTCAACTCTGTCATGAAGGCCTTAGGAAATACGCAGGCAATGAGGGTCAAGAAAAGTAAGGATGAACTAACATTCAAGACTTACATGGATGGATATCGTTACCTTATCGACTTTTACCTTAAGCGCATATTCGAAAAAGTGAGTGAGCAAGTGCGCCAAAGATGTCCAGAACAGTTTCGTTACTTAAGCAAGTACGACGAGGTAGGTTTCTTCTATCATCCAGACAAGTAGGGCAGTTCACCGTGCTTGAGTTCGGACCGCCAGAAGCCTTTTTAGCTAATGCCTTCGAAGCAAAGTTGGAAAACCCAACAAAATAGGAATTATATAATTACGCAGCGCCTTGGGCCCAGCTTGCTGGCATTCGGGTCAGCTGCAATCCGCTTTCCGAATCTGTGAATCTGGATTTCGGTCAGAAAAGTCACAGATCCCTCCGAACCCGCTACAGGGTCGTAATTTAGATGGTATTCGCCCCTAATTAGGGTCAGAAACGTCCGGACTCATCCTGTTCTCGCATTTCCCAGAAGAGCATTAGAACCCGCTTTTTTCCACGATGCAATCCCGACGGGCCCCGCCATCGTCGATCCCTCAGATCCTGGAGTCTTCCCTGACTTAACCAGAAAGCTTTAAAGCTCAGTTGGCCGTTGATGCTCACATGGGATGCACAAACCCTCTACCAACACACGGAGGTTCGAGTCCCTCTCCCGGCGCTGTATTTCATTAGCAATATTGGCGCTCGAAAGAGTTTCGAAACGCATTTCATGATCTCTCATTTGAAAATATTCTTGTGGTCATTTTCGCAGACCCATTCGCCCCGCCAATTCCCCTGAAGGTCAATCCGCAGATCATTTTTCTTTATTATTCTGGTCCCGCAGATAACACAAGGAGGCAATACTCGGACATTGTCGAACAAGC
>Ga0187892_10008631_pt1 | contig 13846 bp, 12 predicted proteins | sample MA1701073metaG_FD_139345 | JGI IMG/M metagenome (GOLD analysis project Ga0187892, IMG submission 139345) | Bio-ooze microbial communities from a basaltic lava cave in the Kipuka Kanohina Cave System on the Island of Hawaii, USA - MA170107-3 metaG ...
CCATCACCGTCTCAACCGAGGCACTGAAGTCAGAACTGCTGCAATGGAATCCCAACATCTACGTCCTGCCCAACCTGATTGACGAACGCCTCTGGACACAGACGCAACGGCCGCACGCTGGACCCGTCGTCATCGGTTTCACGGGAACCAGCACTCATGGTGACGATCTGCGGATGATCGAGGATGCCTTCATTCAGATTTCCGCAAAGCACGGGAAGGGAGTTGCCTTCCAGTTCATGGGCTGCGTGACGGATCGACTGGCCCGTCTTCCCGGAGCCAAGGTTGCCGGATTCACACCGGACTATGAGTCCTTCGCCAGGGCGCTCCAGACGACTCCAATGGATGTTGCCGTTGTTTCGTTGGAAGACAACCTCTTCAACCGCTGCAAGAGCAACATCAAGTGGCTGGAGTATTCCGCCTGCGGAATCGCGGGAGTCTATTCAGATCTGCCGCCTTACAACGGCTGCATCCAGCCTGGCCAAACCGGTCTGCTGGTTGGAAACCGCGTCCAGGATTGGTTTCACGCCATCGACACGCTGGTCACCAATCCTTCGCTTCGCCGTGCCATCGCGCAACAGGCCCGGCAGGAAGTTCTTTCGGGGTACACGCTGGCTTCGCCCAGAGTACAGCTGTATGCAGAGGCCTATCACGCCATTCTAGGGCGACCGCTTCAGGGCAGCTCTGTGAGCAGCGTTGTTCCGTTCTCAGTTGAGTCTGAAAGCCGGAGGTTCCAGATTCGCGGTATCGATCTGGAGAAAGCAGTTGCCCAGGAGCCCCATCTCCAAGCCGTGGTCGAGCGAGTGAACCGTGCTCTCAGTTTGGGAAGAACCCAGATGGCGGCTCGGATCGTTCAGAAGGAGCTTGGGCATCGGAGCGAAGTGGCCAGGATTCTGACGCTGCTGGAAGAGCCGCAGCTGACGGCAGTGTCGTGAAAGCAGTGAAATGACGGGACTTTGCGCTAATGCAGGTCGTCAGAGTTTCCGAAGTGAAGATGAAGGGGGCTTGCAGATTGCGGCGGAAGGCCAACAGCAAGAAAAAGAATGATCCGGTTAACACGGCTGAACCAAACTGAAGTAATTCTGAACTCCGACCTTATTGAGCACATCGAGATGGGAGCGGATACAGTGGTTACACTCACAAACGGCAGCTCGTTTGTGGTCCAGGAGAACGCTGAACAGATTCTCGACAAGATCGTGGATTTCAAGCGGCGGATTCTCGGTCAACCCCGGCCTGCCGATCAGCTTTCGACTTGAGGAGCGTTTGTGGATATCGCGTCGATCATAGGACTGGTTCTCGGGATTACAGCCATTGTGGGCGGCGCCCTTTTGGAGGGCCTGCACCTGGGTTCAATTGCCCAGCCGACGGCCGCACTCATCGTTGTGGGCGGCACCATTGGCGCCACCGTGCTTAGTTTTCCACTTAAGACCGTGAAGAGCGCACTTGCCGGAGTGCGGCGCGTGCTGCTCGACAAGAAAGGCAACTCGGCTGCGGTGGTTGAAGAGATTCTCAGCTATGCCATCAAGGCGCGCAAAGACGGGTTGCTCTCATTGGATAGTCGCATCCCGACAGCGTCAGACGACTTCCTGAAGAAGGCGATGAGGCTGGCGGTTGACGGCACAGATGCGAAGGTTTTGCGAGACACGATGGAGATTGAGTTGGATCACCTCGACGAGCAAGGTGAGCTGGATGCCAAGGTGTTTGACGCAGCTGGCGGTTTCGCTCCCACCATCGGCATTATCGGCGCTGTTCTCGGCTTGATTCATGTAATGGAAAACCTGTCGGACCCGAGCAAGCTCGGAGCCGGTATCGCCGTAGCCTTTGTAGCGACTGTTTATGGCGTGGGATCAGCCAACCTGATCTTTCTCCCCTTTGCGAACAAGCTGAAAGTGAAGCACCGTAGGACCGTAGCCGCCAAGGAAATGATGTTGGAAGGTGTCATTGGCATCATGGAAGGCGTCAACCCGAAGATCATCGAGGAGAAGCTCAAGGGCTATCTGTCAGTGGAAGAAAGGCGTTGGGTCAGCCCCAGGACAGTGCAGAAACCAGGACGCAAAGCAGCTTAGATTAGTGGCGAGTGGCGAGTTGCGAGTGGCGAGTTCCATCACTCATCACTAGTCACTAGTCACTCGTCACTTGTCACTCATCTATGGCGCGACGCAGAAAACGACCCGAAGAGCATCCGAATCATGAACGCTGGCTGGTGTCTTATGCCGACTTCATTACGCTGCTCTTTGCCTTCTTTGTAACCTTGTATGCAATCTCGCAGGTTGATGCAAAGAAGATGACGACGCTAGCCCAGTCTATGCAAGCGGCGTTTGCTACCCGAGCGTTCGACGCAGGCAGCCGGAGGCTGAGCCTTTCCGACGGGATCACACCCGGCGTTGAACAGCAGAAGTTGATCGAGCCCGCCAACCCAGTGGTTGCCCGTGCCGACCTGTCGCTGCAGCAGGTCCGCGGCATCGTTCAGCAACGTTTGGCCAAAGAGAACTCGCTGGATCGGGTCCGTTTAAGCCAGGACCGTCGCGGATTGGTGATCAGCCTGAGCGAAGCGGGCTTTTTCGATTCGGGTGCAGCCACGATGAAGGATTCCTCTTTGCGCGTGCTTGATGCCATTGCCGAATCGGTGTTGCCGGTGTCCAACCAGATACGGATCGAAGGGCATACCGACAACACGCCCATTCATACCGACCAGTTCCCCTCCAATTGGGAGCTGTCCACCGCCCGCGCCACTCAAGTGATCGCTTACCTTACCAGCCGGTTTCCATTGCAGGCCAGTCGCCTGTCCGCCGCGGGCTACGGCGAGCATCGGCCCGTGGCAAAGAATGCCACCGCTGAAGGGCGGGCGTTGAACCGGCGGGTCGATCTGGTTGTTCTCAGTGAAGCCGCCGAGAGACAGGAGCCCAGGTGAAGAAATACGTGAAACGTGACAACCGGACCTGTTCACGGATCACGCAGCATGCTTCCAGCCTGTACTGAACCCATGTTCTTCTTCAAACGAAAAAGCGAGCCGTCAGAATCCGAATCAAGCGGGGTTCAGAAACGCAAGCACAAGCGCATCTTGTATAGCTACCCGGTGGAAATGATCATCGGGGAAAAGCGAACGCAGCGTTCCGCCCGAACGCTCAGCGTGGGCGGTCTCTATATCGCGGCTCCTTTTGAACTTCCCTTGGAAACGCTCGTCCATCTGAGAATTGGCACGGAAAGCCGTTACCGATTCATTGAAGCCTATGGCAGCGTTGTCTACAACCAGAGTGGACACGGCATGGGAATCAAATTCATCCGCATCAGCCCTGAAGACCAGAAGAAGATTCAAGCCATTATCGAGAAGAGCTGGTCACAGGAAGTTTAGTCGTTGCTGTCAACTCCGACCTAACTCAGACGACCCAAAACAAAAGGGTCGTCATTCCCGCGAAAGAACGTCACCCCGGCGGAGAGTAGGCCGGGGCGGGAGTCCAGACCTTCGTCCACGATCCTCTCGATTCCTGTTTCGCGGGAACGACGCGCAAAAGCCTGGTGGACCGTCTGAGATGGATCACCGGAAACCAGGGTCCTGCTTGCGGTGTGGTTGCGATGTCGTCTCAGTGTTCCTAGCATTCGTTGACGACCCTCACCTGGACGACGAGCACGCTTTTCCATGACCGATCGGTTCCCAAAGACTTCTGACGGGGCCTGCGGCTCCCGCTTGGCCTGCTGTCTCTACCTACCGGTTGTGATAACATCCCGCAGCAGTTTCGAGAAACGAGGGACTTGCGATGACCGATAGGAAGGTATCCCGGCGGTTTTTCTTCATGACCAGCGCGGCATCCGTGTTTGCCAGCACGGCGCTCGGACGTCCTGCCAGCCTAAGCCGGCTGGGGTACAAATCGCCCAATGAGAAGCTGAATATCGCAGCAATCGGGGCCGGAGGCAAAGGCGCTTCCGACATCGAAGGCTGCAAGAGCGAGAACATCGTGGCCTTGTGCGATGCGGATTGGAAGAACGCAGCCAAGACTTTTGCGAAGTATCCGAATGCCAAGCAATACAAAGATTTTCGAAAGATGCTGGACCAGCAGAAAGACATCGACGCCGTAACGATCTCGACGCCCGATCACACCCATGCCGTGGCCGCCATGTGGGCGATGGAACGAGGCAAGCACGTCTACGTTCAGAAGCCACTCACTCATTCCATCTGGGAAGCGCGCAGGCTGGCGGAGGCGGCGCGAAAGTACAAGGTTGAGACACAGATGGGCAACCAGGGGCATTCCAACGAAGGGGCCCGCCAGTTGTGCGAGATGATCTGGGCAGGTGAGATTGGGAACGTGAAAGAGGTTCACGCTTGGACGAATCGTCCCCTCTGGCCGCAAGGCCTCAACCAGGCACCGGCCGGTGAACCGGTTCCGGAAACGTTCGATTGGGATGTCTGGCTTGGGCCAGCCAGCCAGCGTCCTTTTAGTTCGGGTTACGCTCCGTTCAAATGGCGTGGCTTCTTCGATTTTGGCTGCGGAGCCCTGGGCGACATGGCTTGCCATATTCTCGACCCGGCCAACTGGGCGTTGCAGCTTGGTTATCCGACCAGCATCGAATGCAGCCGGCAGGAAGGACGGACTGAGCACTGTTTTCCCAACAAGTCAGTCATTCACTTCGAGTTTCCGGCCCGTGGCAACATGCCGCCCGTCGCTGTTACGTGGTACGACGGCGGAGAGATGCCGCCCCGGCCTGAGGGCATTGACGAGGACACCAAGTTGGGCGACGGAAACAACGGATCTTTGTTTATCGGCGAGAAGGGCATCATCACGACGGGCACCTATGGCGAAAAGACCCGGCTGCTGCCGGATGGCCGCATGAAGGACTACAAATTTCCCGAGCCGTTCTTGAGCCGCTCTCCCGGCCACTATCGGGACTGGATTCGCGCCTGCAAAGGAGGCGAGCCGCCCTGCTCGAACTTCGACTATGCTGGCCCGTTTACCGAACTGGTGCTACTTGGCGTCATCGCTCAGCGCTTCGACGGAAAGCTGCTCTGGGACGGCGACAAGATGAAAATTACAAATCACTCCGAAGCGAACCGCCGAATCAAGGATTCGTATCGCAAAGGCTGGGAGCTTTAGGGAGACAGCGCCGGCTGGAGTCGATCAAAGGTATGAAAACCATCGAGGGTTGATTCAAGCGGTCGCGTGAGGGCATGTGACCCCACTATCTCATTGGGCTGCGTTGTGCGCCCGTTCCCATCACCCGGTGCTGTCTTTCCTAGCTCCAGTGCCACCTGATGGGTGACCGACCAAGGAAACCGAAATGAAAGCATTGATACTCGCCGGCGGCGAAGGCACCCGGCTGCGGCCTTTGACGCTGGCCATGCCAAAGCCTGTGGTTCCGGTCGTCAATGTTCCGTTCTTGCGATACCAGCTTGAGCTGCTCCACAAGCATGGTGTAAGCGAAGTCATCTTGAGCTTAGGCTACCAGCCGCAGAAGATCGAGGCAGTGCTTGGCGATGGGTCTGCGATTGGCATGAAGATCCACTACGTGGTCGAGCAAAGTCCGCTGGGTACGGGCGGCGCTTACAAGAATGCCGAAGCGCTGCTCGATGGTCTCACGATTGTTTTCAACGGAGACATTCTTTGCGATCTCGACTTGACGGCGGTGCTGAGGCAACACCAGTCGCATCGGGCAGCGGCGACGCTGGTGCTTACCCGCGTCCAGAATCCGTCGGCTTACGGACTCGTGGAAACGACGGACGGCGATCGCATCACCCGTTTTCTGGAGAAGCCCTCGGCCGATGAAATCACCTGCAACACGATTAACGCCGGTACGTACATCCTCGAACCCGAAGTCCTCAAAGTGATTCCAAGCGGGGAGAACTATTCCTTCGAACGGGGTGTATTCCCAGAGTTGTTGCGCGACCAGCGGCCCGTCTACGCCTATGTTTCCGAAGGGTATTGGATTGACATCGGTACGCCGCAGAAGTACATGCAGGTTCACCAGGACATACTGCATCGGCGGTTTTGCCCGCCGACTTCTCCAGTAGCTGCAGCGCCGTCAATCGCGGCTACGGCCCGCGTCGATCAGAACAGCCAGTTTGCGCCGGGTGTGCTGATTGGAGAAGTGGCCAAAGTTCAATCGTCTTCCCTGGGTGAGGGGTGCAGCATCGGGAACAATGCGATCGTGGAAAGTTGTGTCCTGTGGCCGGGCGTTTCCGTCGGAGACAACGCCCGGCTGGTGGGCTGCATTATCGGGAGAAATTGCCGGATCGGCCGCAATGCAGTGATTTCGCGAGGGGTGGTGCTCGGCGACCACTCCGTGGTCACCGACTACAGCTTGCTTTCCAGCGAGGGAACAACGCGGAGCTACGTGTGAGTCGGCACTCGCTGAGCTTCTCAAGAGCTTCGGCCTCCCCTCGCCCCAACGCGTGAGAGGGGTTTGGGGGGTGAGGAGGATTCCAGGAAATTTCCAGAAGCCCAGCCCTTCTTCAAAGTGTTCCATAGATCGAGGTTCGCTTTGTCCCAAATCAAGTTTGGTACCGATGGATGGCGAGGCGTCATCGGTCGTGACTTTACATTTGCGAACGTGGAGGTTGTGACGCAGGCGGTTGCGGATTACATGGAATCGCAGAAGCCAGCTTCCCGTGCGGTTCTGGTGGGGTACGACTGTCGCTTCATGGCGCGGCAGTTTGCCCGCCGGGTGGCCGAGGTGCTTGCCGGCAATGGGTTTCAAGCCGAGCTTCTCGACCGGCCTTTTCCTACCCCCTATGTCTCCTATGAGGTGAAACGCCAGAGCTTGGCGGGAGGCATCATGGTCACGGCCAGCCATAATCCACCGGAGTTTTGCGGTATCAAATTCAAAGCTCCGTTTGGCGGGTCGGCTACACCAGCCATCGTCAAGGAAATTGAGAGCCGGCTGCATCAAACTGCACCTCGAATCGCCACCGGCGCAGAGGGAATCGAAGAAGTGGGGCCGCGCCAGGAGTATTTCGACCACGTCAAGTCGCTGGTTGATTTTGGTGTCATTCAGAAAGCCAAGCCTCGCGTCTTGGCCGATGCCATGCATGGGGCCGCGCGAAATCTTCTGGGGCAGATCCTCGGAGAATTCGGGATCGATTGTTTGACGATCCGCGATCATCCAGACCCGCTGTTTGGCGGCGTGTTTCCGGAGCCGATGGAAGAAAACCTTGGCGCGCTGCGGACAGCCATCTTGAACGCCAAGGCCGGCATTGGGCTGGCAACCGATGGCGATGCCGACCGGCTGGGTGCAATGGACGGGGAAGGGAATTACGTTAACACCCACCAGATTCTGGCGCTGCTTATCCTGTATCTTGTGCGGCAGCGGGGTTGGACGGGGAAAGTGGTCAGGACGGTTTCCCAGAGCGTCATGATCGATCGCATCTGCCAGAAGCTGGGACTTCCATGCGCCATTGTTCCCATCGGGTTCAAGAATATTGCCGACCTCATGCTCCAGGAAGATATCCTGATTGGCGGTGAAGAGAGTGGCGGCGTGGGCATCAAGAACCATATTCCGGAACGCGATGGCATTCTCATCAGCCTGCTGCTGCTGGAAGCCTTTGCGCACAGCGGACACAGTCTGAGGCAAGGAATCGAAAAACTCTGGAAGGAATTTGGCGAGTTCCATTTCCGCCGGCGCGATTTGCACGTGCCTCTGGAGTTTGGAAAGAACCTCGTGCAAAGACTGAGAGACAATCCACCGACTAGCTATTCCGGCCTGGCTTTGCAGCGCGTGGACTCCTTGGATGGCACGAAGCTGGTTTTCACTAACGAGAGTTGGATTCTCTTTCGCCAGTCTGGCACGGAGCCGTTGCTGAGAATCTATTGCGAAGCCGGAAGTCTGGACCAGGTGCGGCGCATGATGAAGGAAGCCGAAGATCTTGCGCAGGTAGGCTGAGCGGGACGCCACGACCGGATGAAATCGTCCCCTTGCAAAGGGTACTTCGAGACTCGAGCAATGCGTCGTGCAGCCGGTTCCGATAATTCGTCTTGCGGAAAGCAAGAGGAGCGCCTTATTCTACAGGTGCCGGGTAAGCCGGCCGGACTCCGATGAGTTGACGCGTAATATTTCCTGCCGCGCCACGACCCGCGCGCCAGGCGCCCACGAAGGGCGCTCGAGCACTCACCCCGTTTGCCTCGATTTTTTGATTTTACCCGGCTTCTGAAGTCCAACTACAATCAAACCTGAATTGATATCTCGGAGACTGGACACGGCATGACAAGAAGGAAAAGGATTCTGGTGGCAACCGGCGGTGGCGATTGCCCAGGCCTGAACGCTGTGCTGCGCGCCATCGTGAAGAAGGCCACTGGCCAGTATAACTGGGAAGTGTTGGGTAGCATTGATGCCTTTAACGGAGTGCTTTCCGAGCCGATGCAGCTGAAGGTGTTGGATTTAGCTGCAGTTTCAGGCATTCATGTTCGCGGCGGAACCATTATCGGCACCACAAATCGCGGAGGTCCGTTTCATTGGCCGGTGAAACGATCCGACGGGACGTGGGGTACTGAAGACCGGTCGGACGAACTCATTCGTCGCCTGCAGTACCAAGGTATTGAGGCCGTGATCAACATTGGCGGCGACGGATCTCAGCGGATCTCCCAGGCGCTCTTTGAGAAGGGACTCAACATCATCGGTGTTCCCAAGACCATCGACAATGATCTGTCGGCGACAGACTTCACGTTCGGCTACCAGACCGCCGTTGAGGTGGCCACCGATGCTGTTGACAAGCTCGTGACAACGGCCGAAAGCCACAACCGCATGATGGTGCTGGAAGTGATGGGACGCGACGCTGGCTGGATTGCCTTGGCTGCAGCGATTGCTGGAGGGGCCGACATCGTCCTGATTCCCGAGATTCCCTATAGTATTGAGAGCGTGATGCGGAAAATTGACGACCGGTTTCGATCTGGCCGGGGCTTCGTGATTGTCGTCGTCGCGGAGGGGGCAAAACCCGCGGGAGGCGACGTGGTAGCCACTGAAAGCGAAGAGTTCGGCTATCATAACCGCATGTTGGGCGGTGTTGGCCGATTCTTCGTCGGTCAGGTCAAGCAGCATATGCCGGAGGTTGAGGCTCGAGTCACGGTGCTTGGCCATCTGCAGCGCGGCGGTTCCCCCTGCGCTTTCGATCGGATTCTGGCTACGCAGTTTGGGGTGGCCGCCGTCGACCTCATCAAGGAACAAAAGTTCGGCTACATGGTTGCCAGCGAGTATCCGAGGATCGTGGCATTGCCGCTCAAGGAAGCCATTAGGAGCTATCACTATGTGGAGCACGACCACCCGCTCGTGCATACGGCCCGCGGACTAGGGATATGCCTCGGGGATTGAGAAAGCAATTGGACGCAGATGGCGCAGATGAACGCGGATAGAAACAGCCGCATCGCCAGTTTTCCCAGGAGTTGGGATCTGAAGGAAGGAGTCCCGCAGTTGCAGCGTGTTTTCTGTTTCCATTTTCTCGGTTTGCGCTGGATGGATCTGCGTCCTTCTGCGCCATCTGCGTCCAATGCTTTCGCAGGTCTGTCTCCTCTCTTTCTGATCCTTGCGTGGCTCATTTCGGCCCAAAGCGCTTGGGCTGAAACGTCTAACGCCGAGACTCTCGAGTGGCACGGAAAGGTTGTGGATGAAAGTGGCCTGCCGGTTGAGGGTATCGTTGTCGACGTGGTTGATGAGGCGGGCAGATCTCTTCTGGAAGCCCGTTCCGACCAGGAGGGAAAATTCTCCTTTGCATCCGCTGCTGCAATAGGAAAACTGCGCGTGAGGCATCCGGATTTTGAACCGGTGGAGCAGGTGGTGGGCTCATCAACAGAGGCGCTGATCGTGACGTTGCGGCCAGTTATGGTGCGGGAAACGATGACGATTACCGCGACGCGGACGCCTCAGCCGGTCGAGGGAGTTCCGTCCGCAGTGGTGGTTGTCAGTCAGAAGGATCTGCAACAGTCACCGGCGGTAACACTGGACGATACGTTGCGGCAGGTGCCGGCCTTCAGCCTCTTTCGACGGTCGAGCAGCCTGGTGGCGCATCCCACGACGCAAGGAGTTTCTTTGCGCGGCATTGGTCCCAGTGGTGTAAGCCGCACCTTGGTGCTGTGGGACGGGATTCCCCTAAACGATCCGTTCGGTGGCTGGGTCTACTGGCACCAACTCGATAAGAACAGTTTGCAACAGGTTGAAATTGCTTCTGGAGGCGGATCGAGCCTCTATGGGAGTTCGGCTCTCGGGGGCGTCATCCAGGTATTGTCCCGCTCGTTTGAAGCCAAGCATTTTGAATTGGATTTACATGGCGGTTCGCAGGCGACAGCGGGTGTGGACTTGCTCGGCTCGACGGTGCGCGGACCCTGGAGTGGCAATTTTTCCGGCTCTTTCCTGCACACGGATGGCTATTACATTGTCGCTCCTCCGGTCCGCGGCCTCGTGGACGACCGCGCTGGATCGGTGCGGTATGCCTTGCGGGCCGGCGGGTTTTACAAACCAGATAACCGACGGTCGCTCTTTCTGCAAGCAATCCATTTTGCTGAGGACCGCGACAATGGCACTGCGCTTCAGAAGAACCAAACAGACATCACTAGCCTGCGCGCGGGCTACCGCCATGAAGGGACCAATGGAAGGGAATGGCAACTGCGTGGTTATGGCTTGGTTGAAAAATTCCTCAGCAACTTCACTTCGGTCTCAGCCAATCGCAGCCAGGAGACGCTGATTCTGGACCAGACGGTGCCAGTCAGGAGCGCCGGTGGCTCGGCTCAATGGACCGGACTGCTCTTCTCGCGCCATCTGGTGACTTCTGGTGTTGACTGGCAATGGATTCGCGGCAACAGCGAAGAGGTGATCTTTGCAGGGGGACAGCCGACGCGCTTTCAAGTCGCGGGAGGAAACCAGCAACTCGGCGGAATTTTTGTGCAGGATCTGTTTACTCCCACGAACCGCTGGATGATACAACTTGGCGCTCGGCTGGATGGCTGGAGCAACTACGACGCCCAGCGCCGTGAAGTGCTATTAAGCAACGGGGCACTCACGACCACTCCATTTGTCACGCAGAAACGAGGCACAGTCAATCCCAAGGCGGGTGTTTCGTATCGTGTGCGGGAACAGTTCACTCTGCGGGGATCCTATTACCACAGCTTCCGTGCGCCGAATCTGAATGAGCTGTACCGTGGGTTTCGCGTCGGCAACGTGCAGACAAATCCCAATGACCAATTGGGGCCGGAAAAGCTGAAAGGCGCGGAAGGAGGTATGGACGTGCACCTGGGCTCCAATGTGACGGCCCGGTTTACCGGGTTCTGGAACAAGCTTGAGAATGCGGTTTCGAACGTCACGGTCAGCGCCTTGCCAACCTTGATCACGCGCCGCCGGGAGAACGTGGGCGAGATTCGCGCTCAGGGAATTGAAACCTCGCTCTCCGTCCGCTGGCGCCGCGATTGGTCTTTGCAGGGAGCTTACCTGTGGAGTGATTCCAAGGTCACCCAATTCCCGCCAAATCCTTTGCTGGAATCCAAGTTGTTACCGCAGGTGCCCAGGCATCGAGTTAGCGCTTCGCTGAGCTACTCCAACGCGAGAGTTTTGAGCGCCTTCGTCTCGGCTCGTTTCGTGGGCGCTCAGTATGATGATGACCTCAACGCATTCCTGCTTGGTAATTTTGCGGTTCTCGATTTCCAAGTTTCCCGGACCCTCCACCGCTCCCTTCGCGTTTACGCCTCAGTGGAAAACGTCTTCGACCGCCGATTCGCGGTTGCACGGACACCCCTTGAAAATGTCGGGGCGCCGCGAATGCTCCACGCCGGATTGAAATTGATATTTTGAAGCTTTCGGCTGTGAGCCTGGCAGTGCTTCAAACTGAACCTGGGATTTAGTGGGAGGCGGGGTCTGCGCCGGGTATCTCAATTGGAATCTGCTCGACGACGCGGATGCCATAGCCCTCCAGGCCAACGATCTTGCGTGGGTGGTTCGTCAGAAGGCGGATGGATTTCAGATTCAGGCGGGCGAGGATCTGAGCGCCGGTTCCGTAGCCGCGCTGTGAGCGTTTCACGCTGTAGCTTTCTCCCTCCACCGCTGGCATCCCGTGATAGAGAATGCGGGTGTCTCCATCCGACTTGACCACTTCGAATCCCCGGCCTGTCTGGTGCATGTAAAGCAGCACACCGCTGCCTTCCTGGGCAATCATCTCCATAGATCGTTCCAACTGGACCTGGCATTCACACCCGGTGGCGTGAAACACGTCTCCTGTCAGGCAGTGAGAATGCACCCGCACCAGCACAGGCTTCTCCGGATTAATAGTCCCGTACACCAGCGCCACATGGGTTTCCCGGTCGATTTCGCATTCAAATGCCAGCATGCGAAACACCCCGTACCGCGTTGGCAGGTCGGCCTCAGCCACCTTGTGGACGAAGCGCTCCGTCTGCAGGCGAAACTTGATGAGGTCGGCCACCGTGATCATCTTCAGGCCGTGAAGCTTGGCGAACTCGTGCAATTGTTCGACGCGCGACATGGTGCCATCGTCGTTCATAATTTCGCAGATGACGCCGGAAGGATTTAAACCGGCGATGCGAGCCAAGTCAACCGCCGCCTCGGTTTGCCCGGCGCGCACCAGCACACCACCTTTTCGCGAGCGCAGCGGAAACACGTGCCCGGGCCGCACCAGGTCGTGCGGCTGGGTGCCGGGATGGATCGCCGTGAGAATGGTCTGGGCCCGGTCGGCTGCCGAAATCCCGGTCGAAACCATGCGTTTTGCTTCAATGGAGACACAAAAAGCAGTCCCATAGAGTGAGGTGTTGTCGCTCACCATCAGCGGAATCTGCAATTGGTCTAAACGTTCTCCGGACATGGCGAGGCAGATCAGACCGCGGCCGTATCGCGCCATGAAGTTGATTGCTTCCGGGGTAACCTTCTCTGCGGCAATCGTTAAATCTCCTTCGTTCTCGCGGTCTTCATCATCCACGACAATCAACATCTTGCCGGCCTTGATGTCTGAGATCGCCCCTTCAATGGTTGAAAAATGCATTGGTCAGATTCCTGGGATTGACGCCCTCTAATACCCACGGTCCTTCAGATATTCCTATTCCTCAGTCAGCCGCGATTTTGCCGGGCGAATCTCCCGCTGTTTCAGCATCGACTCGACGTACTTGGCTAGAACGTCGCACTCGAGGTTAACTGCATCGCCGATCTGCCGCGTCCGCAGATTGGTGCTTTCCAGCGTATGCGGGATGAGAGCGACTTCGAAGGCTCCCTTTGTCAGCGATGCGACGGTGAGACTGATTCCATCCACGGCAATGGATCCCTTTTCGACGACGTAGCGCTCGATGCTGGCAGGCAGGAGAAACTTCCACACGGCGAAGTCTGCATCGGCCCTTATTGCCAGGACTTTCCCAACCGCATCAACATGACCCTGAACGAAATGCCCCCCCATCCGGCTGGTAGGGAGCAATGGCCGCTCCAGGTTGACGAGGCTTCCCGTTTGCAGGTTTCCGAGGGTCGAACGGTTGAGAGTTTCTTCTGAGAGTTCAACTCGAAAACTTGCCGAAGATTGACGTCGAACAGTGAGGCAGACACCATTCACCGCAACGCTGTCGCCCACCTGCATGCTCTGCAAGACCTTGGTCGCAATGACCTCGAGCACGGCCGCTGTGCCACGCCGACTCAGCGTGTCAACGCGCGCAACTTCTTCGATAATGCCTGTGAACATGATTCCCTTCGTCAGTGTGGACACAGTGCTGTGCAACACGCAAACTTCCGGCGAGCGGTGTGGCCGTCTCAGTCGGCTGCGTCCGAAGAACCTTTCCTTTCGCTGACATAAGCTTCGACGAGCAAGTCCTCCCCGATGCGTTCAATCGAGGCAAAACGCAATTCCAAGGACCGATCCAGCCGGACGAACCCCTCCCCGCCGACCAGTGGCAGC
>Ga0187892_10008632_pt1 | contig 13844 bp, 7 predicted proteins | sample MA1701073metaG_FD_139345 | JGI IMG/M metagenome (GOLD analysis project Ga0187892, IMG submission 139345) | Bio-ooze microbial communities from a basaltic lava cave in the Kipuka Kanohina Cave System on the Island of Hawaii, USA - MA170107-3 metaG ...
ACATGGATGTGTACGCGCAGCATCCCGACGGCACCGGCGTGCGCCGGCTCACGGATCACACGGCGGTTGACTACCAGGCCGCGTGGTCGCCCGACGGCTCGCGCATCGCATTCGTCTCCGTCCGCGATGGCCACCAGGAGATCTACACCATGCGGCCGGACGGCTCCGAGCTGACCCAGCTGACGCGCGGCGCCGCGCACAACAGCGAGCCCGCCTGGTCGCCGGATGGCCGCTCCATCGCATTCCGCTCGGAACGCGACGGCCGGCCGCAGGTCTACGTGATGAACGCGGACGGCTCGGCGCAGCGCGCGTTCACGCGTGACTCCATGAGCGCCGCCTCGCCGGCATGGTCACCGGATGGCCGCAAGCTGCTCTTCTCGTCTCCGCGCTCCGGACATGGAGAGATTCATGTCATGAACGCGGACGGTTCGGCGCAGACGCAGCTGACACAGACGGCCCGGGGCCATTCTGGCGCGGCGAAGTGGTCGCGCGACGGCCGTACCATTGCCTTCTGGTCCACGCGCGATGGCAATGACGAAGTCTACATGATGAACGCCGACGGTTCGAACCCGCGCAACGTCACGCAGAACGCGGCTCGCGAGATGCCGCTCGCTTGGACGCGTGACGGCGATCTGCTGTTTCGCTCCACTCGTGACCGCGCCGCCGGCGACGTCTACCGCATGAGGCCGGATGGCTCGGGCGTGACGCGCATCACAACGACGCGCTGACGCTTGGCTCCCCCGAGCCAGGCGCCCGCGGTTCCGCTGCGCCCCTGATCAGCGCGGCTCGAGCCGCACCACGCGCAGGTACGGCCGCAACGTTTTCCAGCCCTGCGGAAATCGACGCTTCGCTTCTTCGTTCGAAACCGTGGCGGGAATGATCACGTCTTCGCCCGGCTTCCAGTTTACCGGCGTAGCCACACCCTCCGCCGCGGTCAGCTGCAGCGAATCGAGCAGGCGCAGCACTTCGTCGAAGTTCCGGCCCGTGCTCATCGGGTAGGCGATCATCGCCTTCACTTTCCTGTCCGGTCCGATCACGAGGACGGAGCGGATCGTCGCGTTGTCGGCGGCCGTGCGCGCGCCGGGCTCGGCGCTGGGGTGAAGCATGCCGTACAGTTTGGAGACCGCGAGGTCGGTATCGCTCAGGATCGGGTACTCGACGGCGACGCCCTGCGTTTCCTTGATGTCCGCCATCCATGCCTTGTGATCGGCCACGGGATCCGTGCTGAGCCCGAGAATGCGGCAACCACGCCGTTCGAACTCCGGCGCAATGCGCGCCATGTATCCGAGTTCGGTTGTGCACACGGGGGTGAAGTCCTTGGGATGGGAGAACAGGATGGCCCAGCGGGCGCCGATCCAGTCATGGAACCGCATGGTTCCGTGCGTGCTGGCCGCCACGAAGTCCGGAGCCGTATCGCCGATCCGCAGTGTCATGAGTTCCCCCGGGGCTGAACCGTCGAGGCCCGGCCGTTCCCGATGAGCGGCCTGCCATCTTCGCATACGCAATCCGGGGCGGATTCCCCTCAGACCGGCCACGCGGACCGCGCCCCTTGAGGCTGTGACGGGAATAGGGCAACGTGTACGTTGGAGTTGACATGATGACCGATTCGAAAACGTCCATTACGGCGCTTCTCGAGGCCGCGGCCCTGGGCGACGGCCAGGCCGCCAACGAGCTGTTCACGCAGATCTACCCGGAGCTGCGGCGGCTTGCGCGCCAGGTGCGACATGGCCGGGCGGGCGAGACGCTGAATGCGACGGCGCTGGCCCACGAAGCGTTCATGAAGCTCGCGGGCGCCGGCATGGTCGCGTGGCAGGGTCGCGCCCACTTCTTCGCCGTTGCCGCCCGTGCCATGCGGCAGATCCTGGTGGACGCGGCGCGCCGCCGCCTCGCGCTGAAACGCGGCGGCGACGCCGATTGGCACGTCAGTCTCGATGAAGCGAGTGCCGCCGCACCGGTACGGCCGGCTGAGCTGGTTGCGCTCGATGACGCGCTGGCCCGCATGGCGGCCCTGGATCCGCGTCGCGCCGCAGTGGTCGAGCACCGGTTCTTTGGCGGGCTGACGCTCGACGAGACGGCGGAAGTCCTCGGCGTCTCGACCGCGACGGTCGAGCGCGACTGGCGTACCGCCCGAGCGTGGCTCGCCGCCGAGCTGGGAGAATCCTGAGCCATGAGCGCGCCGCGGCCCGACGTGCTCGCCCTGTTCGAGCAGGCGCTCGCGCTGGCGCCCGAACAGCGAACGCAGTTTCTCGAGGCCGCATGCGATCAGGACCGTGTACTGTTCGATCGCGTGCAGAAGATGCTCGGCGCCGATGCGCGTGCCCACGCGCTGCTCGATCGCGCACCCGGCGCGCTCGTCGCCGGGCTCGCGCAGCAGCAGCTGTCCTGGTGGGAAGGTCGCGAGCTGGGGCCTTACCGCCTGGTCCGCGAGATCGGCCGCGGCGGCATGGGCGTCGTCTATCTCGCGGAACGCGGCGATGTCGGCGCGCGCGTCGCCATCAAGCTGCTCGCCAGCAACTTCGCTTCGCCCGGGCGCGTCGAACGCTTCCAGTACGAACGGCGGCTTCTCGCCCGCCTCGAGCATCCCAACATTGCGCGGTTCCTCGATGCCGGCGTCGCCGAGGATGGCACGCCCTGGCTCGCGATGGAATACGTCGAGGGCCGACCCATCGACGCGCATAGTGACGCGCGCTGCCTCACGCTCAACGAACGGCTCGTCCTCATCGAGAGCGTCGCTGAGGCCGTGGCCGACGCACATCGCAATCTGCTCATCCATCGAGACCTAAAGCCGTCCAATGTTCTGGTTTCCGATGCCGGTGTGCCCAAGCTGGTAGACTTCGGCATTGCAAAGCTCGTTTTCGATGGTGCGGCCGAAGGGATCACGGAAGATCCGGCGCTTCGTCCGCTGACGCCGGAGTACGCGTCGCCGGAGCAGGTACGAAGCGAGCCGCTGACGACGGCGAGCGATGTGTACCAGCTGGGCATTGTGCTGCACGAGCTGCTGACGGGCCGCCGCCCGGCGCGGCGCGACGGCGAGCCGCTGCGCTTCTTCGATCGCGCGGCGGCTGTGCCCATGATGCGACCGTCCGTTCTGGTCTCGATGGAAGTCACACCGCAGCAGGTGAGCAGCGGCGTGACCTCGCGCACGGCTGCCGAGCTGAGCGCGCTGCGGCGATCGACGCCGAGCCGGCTGCGCCGCCAGCTGGCGGGCGATCTGGACACGATCATCGAGACGGCGCTGCATCCGGATCCTGCGCGGCGTTATGCGACGGCGCGCGAGCTCGCGGAAGACCTGCGCCGCTTTCGGCAGGGCCGTCCGATCGTGGCGCGCAAGGCCTCACTGTCCTACCGCCTGGTAAAACTCGTGGGCCGGCACCGCATCGCGGCCGGCCTCGCAGCATCGCTGGTTGCCATTGTCGCCGTCTCCGCGATCACGCTGGTGATGCAGTCGGGCCGGGTGACGCGGGAGCGGGACCGTGCGGAACAGGTCGCCGCCGTGCTCCAGCGGCTGGTCCTGTCGTCCGATCCGTCGAGGGGGCAGACGGACAGCGCGGCCGCCCGCGCCGTTCTGCGCGATGTGATCCATGAAGCGCGGGCCGGCCTGCCGGTCGACCCGGCGACCTGGGGCCGCATCCTGGTTCTGGTCAGCTCCGTGTACCGGAACATGGGCCAGGTGGACTCGATGATCGCATTGTCGCGCGAAGCGGTGCATGCACTCGAAGGCCGCGTCGCGGCCAGCGACGCGTTGCTGCTCGATGCGCAGGGCATGCTCGGCACGGGTCTCGTCGAGGCAGGCCGGTTCGACGAGGGCCTCGCCGTTCTCGCGCGCATGCTGGGCCGCGCGCGCCAGCTGCCGGACGACAAGCGGGCCCAGTTCGTCGAGAGCCTGTACAACGTCGCATTCGGCCGGCAGATGACGGGCGACGACGTGGGCGCGCGACAGCTGTACGACGAAGTGCTTCGCCTGACCGTTACGCTGCCGGATTCCGGCGAAATCGTCTACGACCGGACGCTCCTCAACATGGGCTATCTCAGCGAACGGCAGGGCCGGCCGGACGATGCCGAACCCTATTTCCGGCATGCGCTGGCGCGGCGCGTGATTCGCGATGGGCCGGAGCATGAACGAACATTGAACGCGATGGCGGCGGTCGCGCGGATCACTCTGCAGCGGGGCAACCTCGCGGAGGCGAGCGTGCTGGCCGACACGGTGCTCACCGTGCGCCGGCGTCTGTTCACCGCGCCCAACCACCCTCTGGCCGACGCGCTCGACCTGCGTGCCGCGGTGCTGCTGCGCCAGGGTCAGCTCGAGGCTGCGGAGATCGTCGCTCGCGAAGCCTGGGCTGCGTACCGGGCCGCGTATGACAATGATCATCTGCTCGTCGCATACGCCGAGTCCAGACTCGCCAACGTGCTGGAACAACGGGACCGCCTGGACGAGGCCGGTCGACTCCGCCGCGCTTCCGTTGCGCTGTACCGCCGGACCGGTGGCCACCGGCACCCCGCTACCGCCGATGCCATCATCGACCTCGCCATGCTGGAAGCCCGGCTCGGCCGAACCGTTGAGGCCGAGGCGCTGTTCCGCGAAGCCATGCCCGTGCTCGATTCCATTCGGGCGGGCCGCGCAGTGCTGGCCGGTCCGCTGACAGCCTTCGGCGAGCTTCTCGTCGAGACGAACCGATGCGCCGAGGCCGAGGTCTACCTGCGCCGCGCCGTCGAGCTGGCCCGCAACGAGTGGCCGGTCGGCGATGAACGCGTGAGCCGCGCCGAGACCCTGCTCAACCGCTGCACCGCGATCGAGCTGCGGCTGCGCGAGCGCGGCCGATCCGGCGCACTCGCCCGCCGCTGAAGCCGCTCGGCCGGCATCGCCCGCCGCGCCGCCACCTTGCCGATTCGGTCCGTTTCTGCAACCCTTCTGCGTGCCACTCGCGGTTCCATTTTTCTTCCACGTTCCTTCAGCCGGGATTCCCGTGGGACCTGAACCCCTGATGAGGCCGTCCTTCTGGCCGGCCCTGCTGACTGCGGGCATCGTCTGCGCCGCCGCCGCGCCTGCCCACGCCCAGGATGGGGGCGCCAAGATCGCGCGTGCCGTTCGCGTCGAAGGCGCCTCGCCCCGCATCGACGGCACGCTCGATGATGACGCGTGGGCACGCGCTCCCGCGATTTCGGATTTCGTGCAGAAGATCCCGCGCGAGGGCGCTTCGCCCAGCGTGGACACCGAAGTTCGACTGCTTTATGACGATGAGGCGCTCTACATCGGAGCGCGGCTGCGCCGTCCCGATCCTGATGCGATCCGCCGCTCGATCACACGTCGCGATGGGGAAAGCGACGCCGAAGTCTTCACGGTCTCGCTCGATCCCTACCTCGACCGTCGCACAGCGTACAGCTGCTCCATCTCGTCCGGCGGCGTGCGCGGCGACTGGTACCTGCCGCAGGACAGCGAAGACAGCGGCCGCGAGACGCAATACGATCCCGTCTGGAGCGCGCGGACCCGTGTGGATGGCGAAGGCTGGATCGCCGAAATGCGTATTCCCTTCTCGCAGCTCCGGTTCAATGCCCGGGATGCGCAGACCTGGGGCATGCAGCTCACGCGTCATGTGTCGGACAGGAGTGAACGCCTGCAATGGGTGCTGATTCCAGCGGAGGCTGCGGGCTTCGCATCGCGGTTCGGCCGCCTTGAGGGCATTGCCGGAATCCCGCCCGCCCGCCGGCTCGAGCTGCTGCCCTATGTCGCGGCGGATTTCACGGATCGTGCGGACGTGCATCCGTCGAATCCGTTCGATGAACGAACGGCCGGAGGCGCCGGCGGCGACCTGAAAATGGGCCTCGGCCCGAACCTCACGCTCGATGCCACGTTCAATCCGGACTTCGGCCAGGTCGAAGCCGATCCGGCCGTCGTGAATCTGACCGCCTTCGAAACCGTCTTCGATGAGCGGCGACCCTTCTTCATCGAAGGCAATGAGCTCCTCACCGGCCGGGGCCAGAGCTTCCTCGGCCGTCCCACATGGTTCTACAGCCGACGCATTGGTGCGGCGCCTCGCGGAAGTGCGACCGCCGACTTCGTGAAGCAGCCCTCCAGCACGACCATTGTGTCCGCGGCCAAGATCTCCGGCCGGCTTGCGTCCGGGCTCTCGATCGGCGCACTCGCCGCGATCACGCCGCGCGAGTACGCGCTCACCTGGGATTCCGTGGCCGGCGAGCAGGGCAGAGTCGCGGTCGAGCCGCCCAGCATGTTCGGCGTGGTCCGGCTCCAGCAGGATCTCGGTTCGCAGCAGTCGAACCTCGGGTTGTCCGTCACGAGCGTGGTTCGCTCGCTCGACCCGAGGGGCAGTCTCGACGCGCTGCTCGCCCGTCACGCCCTTGCCGGAGGCGTGGACTGGAAGCTCCGCTACAAGCAGGGCATGTACGAAATCACGGGCTGGGTCGGTGGCAGTCACGTGCGCGGCGATGCCGCAGCCATTGCGAGGCTGCAGCGCTCGAGCGCGCATTACTTCCAGCGGCCCGATCAGGATCACGTCAGTTACGATCCTCTGCGCACGTCTCTTTCCGGATTCAGCGCATCGCTGCGCGCGGACAAGAATGCCGGCCGCTTCACGCTCTGGGGCATCCAGCTTTCGACGCGGTCTCCGGAATTCGACATCAATGACGCCGGCCAGATGCGGAGCGGCGATGACATCGACTTCAATGCAGACATCCAGTTGCGTGACACGCAGCCCAACCGGCTGGTGCGTTACTTCCAGTTCGGCACGTCGACCAACGCCAGCTGGAACTACGGCGGGATCCGCCAGCATGCGCGGTTCACGCAAACGGGCCAGGTCACACTTCACAATTTCTGGAGGATCACGGCGCGCGGCACACTCCACGTGCGCTCACAGAGCGACGATCTGACGCGAGGCGGGCCGCTGATGGGAACGGCAAGGGGTTACACGGTGAACGGGCAGGTGTCGAGCCGCGCCAACGTGCCCGTGGTCTGGACCGGTCGAGCCGAGTACTTCAACGACGAGTTCGGCGGCTGGCGCTCCGACTTCAGCACCGGACTCACCGTGCGCCCCGCGTCCCGCTGGCAGGCGTCCATCGATCCGTCCTATTCCCGATCCGTCGACGCGCGGCAGTACGTCGCCACACGCACGGGCGGTGCCGCCCCGACTTCTGGCCAGCGGTACATCTTCGCGTTTGTCGAGCGCAGCACGGTCTCCACGCGGTTCCGTCTCAATTATGCGCTCACCCCCAACTTCACGGTCGAGGCCTACGCAGAGCCGTTCGCCGCGAGTGGCCGGTTCTACGACTTTGGCGAGCTCCCGGCGCCGCGAAGCCGCGAGCTGCGCGTCTACGGTCGCGCCGGCACCGGTACCACGATCAGCGCCGATTCCACCGGCTACATCGTGCGCGATGGTGCCCAGACCTTCGCGCTGCCCGCGCTCGACTTCGAGCGCCTGTCCTTGCGCTCCAATCTCGTGCTGCGCTGGGAGTGGCTGCCCGGCAGTACCGCCTTTCTCATCTGGCAGCAGAACCGCCAGGAGCTGGACGATGCAGCGCGACTCGTGCAGCCGCGGGACCTGTGGAACGCCGCGCGCGCCGGAGGCGACAACATCTTCGTCGTGAAAGTCAGCTACTGGTTCGGCGTGAACTGAGAATTCGAACGACGCACGCAAGGAAGGACTCATGAATCGATCATCGATGCTCCGGATGTGGACGGCGGCTCTCCTCGTGGTCAGCTGCAAGTCCGGCGATGGCGCCACCGATCCGCCGGAAGATCTGGTCGTCGGATCCATCGTCGCGAACATCGATAATGTCGCCTGGAGAACCACAACGGCTATCGCGGTCTACTCCGGCACGCGCCTGGCCGTTGCCGGGTCCGGCGGCGCTGGCATCACCGTCGGCTTCGGTCTGTCCACACTTTCGCCCGGGACTTATACCGTCGGAAGCAACTTCGCGCTCTCCGCCACCATGGTCGATGGCACGAACACCGTATGGGAAGCGAATTCGGCCGGTGGCACGGGCACGCTGACCGTCACCAGCTCCGACGGACGGCGCGTGGCCGGTACCTTCTCCTTCACGATGGTTCGCACAACGGGTGCCGGCACGCCGGTCCAGCGAGTCCTGGCCAACGGGCAGTTCCACATCCAGTACTGACGCGAACGGCCAGCCTTGCTGCCCGCGATCGCGCGAAGCTACTCTTCTTCACCCCACTCCGACGGAGCCAGCGATGAGAACCCACTCTGCTGCGTTCGCCCTGATCCTGTCCGCCCTCGCACAACCCGCCCTGGCACAGGGCGGCGCCGCACTCGGCTTTGCCCGCGATCCGCACTTTCACAACGGCAAGGTCATCTTCTCGTTCCGCGGCAACCTCTGGCAGGTGAACGAGGACGGATCGAATCCACGCCAGCTCACTCGTGCGGACGCGCGCGACATCAAGCCGCGCTTCTCGCCTGACGGCCAGTGGATCGCATTCACCAGCAGCCTGGCCGGCAACCCGGATGTCTACATCATGCCGGCGGCGGGCGGCGATCCGAAGCGGCTGACCTGGCACAGCGGAAACGATGAGGTCCAGTACTGGGCGCCGGACGGGCGCCACATCCTCTTCTCGTCGGCGCGCGGACCCGGCGCGTGGGACAGCCCGCTCTACACGGTGAGCATCGAAGGCGATCTGCCCCGCGCCCTCGAGCTGGGCTCCGGCGCCGCCGGCATGTACTCACAGGATGGCGCCATGCTCGCGTTCAACCGCACGCGCTATCCGGATCCCAAGCGACACTATCGGGGCAGCAACAATGCGGATGTCTGGCTCATGAACGTCCGCCAGAACACGTTCAAGCAGCTGACCGACCTGAACATCGAGGAATACAAGACCGCCGTTCACGACGCCAATCCGATGTTTGGCGCGGATGGCATGATCTACTTCCAGTCGGAACGCGACGGTGTGTTCAACATCTGGAAAGTCAGCGCGGCGGGCGGTGCGCCCGTGCAGGTCACGCGCCACGCCCGAGGCGGCGTGCGCTTCCCTGCGATCAGTCCGGATGGCCGCACGATCACGTACTCGAACGAATTCGATCTCTGGGTGCTGCCGATCGATCGGCCGCAACCCAGACGCCTTGCCATCGATCTGGGCTACGTCGTGGACCGCCCGCTGAGCGAAGTCGTGACCACGCAGAACACGGCTGACGCATTCTCGCCCTCGCCGAACGGCGCCCACATCGCCGTCTCGTTCCGCGGCGAACTCTTCGTGGTTCCTGCGGATGAAGGCGTCGGCGAGCGACGTCGCATCACCGAGTCTGCCTGGCGCCAGGGCACGCCGCTCTACTCGCCGGATGGCAACTCCATTGCCTACCTGTCCGACGAATCGAAAGAGGAAGAAGTCTGGTTGTTCGATGTTCGTACGGGCGAGCGTCGCAAACTGACGACGCAGCCTTCCAAGAAGAGCCAGCTTCGCTGGTCACCCGACTCGAAGCTGCTGTTCTTCGCGTCCGGCACGCGCATCTACTCCGTCGACATTGCGGGGCCGCGCACGACGGAGATCGCTCGGCATGAAGCCGGCGGATACACGATCAACCAGATCACGCCGGACGGCCGCTGGCTTGTGGCCACTCGCCGTGATGATTACCAGAACAGCGAAGTCGTGCTGTATGACGTGAGCGCCAGGCGCGAGCACAATGTCACGGCGCACCCCGCGCGTGAGACGAATGGCCTGCTCACGCCGGACGGCCGCACGGTTGTGTTCATCTCGAACCGGGATGCCGGCGTGAACCATCTGTTTGCCGTGTCACTGGCCTCGCCGACCGAGGACCCGGATGATCCGCTCGTCAAGGAGCGGCGCCAGGCGGCCGGCGGACAGCGCGGCGATGAAGGCAACCGTGGCGGTGGGGCAGGCGGGCGAGCGGGCGGCGCCGGCCCGACACAAGCCGCGGCCGTGAATCCGGTCATCGAGCCGCGCGACATCGGACGCCGCGCCGTGCAACTCACCACGGGAGCGGATGCCGTCTCGAATCCGTTCCTCTCGAGCGATGGCCGCACGATCTACTTTGTCGCAGGGGGCGCCGCCGGCGCGGGCGGTGGCAGGCGCGGCGGCGCAGCGGGCGGTGCGGCCGCGGCGGGCGCAGGCGGGGCCGCGCTCTGGGCCGTCAATATCGATGGCACGGACCGGCGCCGCATTGCGGACGGTGCGTTCCAGGGTATGGAGCTGACCGCCGACGGTCGCACGTTGTTCTTCCGCGAGAATGGCGGCATCTCGAAGATGGCGCTGACGGGCACCAACCGCACGAAGACGCCCGTCCGCTTCGCCCTCGCCTTTGCCGTGGACAAGCGCGAGGAGTGGCGTGAAATGTTCGATGAGTTCTATCGCCACTGGAAGTACAGCTATGTCGAAGAGGACATGCACGGCTTCGACTGGGCCGGGATCCGCCGTCGCTACGAGCCGCTGGTCGACAAGATCGGGCAGACCGACGACTTCTATATGCTCGCCGCCGAAATGCTGAACGAGCTGAACTCGAGTCACTCCGGGATCACACCGCCCGCGGAGCCTGACGAGGGTGGCGCGCCCGCCGGCGGCCGCGGCGGCGGCCCGGGCACGGGCGTGATCCGGCCGAACCAGACGCAGTTCACCGGACTCGAGCTGAAGCCGGACAGCCGCGGCCTGGTCATCAGCCACATCTACAAGGATGGCCCCGCGGACAAGCCGTGGCTCGCTGTGAAAACCGGCGACTACGTGCTCGCGATCAACGCGACGCGCGTCGGACGCACGGACAACTACTGGAAGTTGCTGACCGGGCTGCTCAACGAATGGGTGACGGTGACTGTGGCTGCCCGGCCGGACGCGCCGGCCGCGGAGCAGCGCAATCTCCGAATACGCACGGTTTCTTCACTCTCCAACATCAAGTACGAGGACTGGGTCGCTCGAAATCGCGCGTTCGTGGACAGCGTCTCTGGCGGCAAGATTGCCTACTTCCATATGCGCGGGATGAACCAGCCGGTGCTCGACCGCCTCACACAGGAGATCGACCAGTTTTTCCACAAACAGGGCATGATCATCGACGTGCGCTACAATGGCGGCGGCAATATCGACATGCAGCTGATGGACGTGCTGCTGCGCAAGCCGTACCAGTACACGTGGACGAAGACGGGCTCTCCCGTCTGGGGCCGCCGGCCGCAGCAGCTGATTGCCGGGCCGCAGGTGATGATGACGAACTGGCGCTCCAACTCCAACGCCGAAATGGTGCCGCACGCCTTCAAGGCGCTCGGGCTCGGCCCCGTCGTCGGCACGCCCACCAACGGCGCCGTCGTCTCCGCGCCCAACTATCCGCTGCTGGACGGCGGATCTGTGCGGATTCCGGGGACGCGCGTGGTCAGCTACGATGCGACGAAGCCGTACAACTTCGGCTACAACCTAGAGAACTACGGCGTGCCACCGGACATCTTCGTGAAGAGTTCGCCCGAAGATGAACTGCGCGGGCTGGACCGCGAGCTGCTGACGGCCGTGCAGGAAGCCTTGCGGCTCCTGTCCACGGGCCGCTGGCAGAACATCACAACCAATGATGGTTCGCGCGACTGACCCATGATGAAAAACCGCGGAGCACCCCGAGCGCGGGCGTGCTCCGCGGTACCCGGCCCTGCGACGGGCCGGTTCAGTCGAACGCGGCGCCCACCATGATGTTCCGGATCAGCAGCCAGGGCGAGCCGTGCGAGATGCTGTTCGTCTGCGTCGGCTGGCCCTTCGCGTCCCCACCCGTGCCGTGCATCTGGTACTCGCTCGGACCCGTGAGGCCGTCGAGGTTCGCCCAGAAGTCGGTCGTGATGGCGTTGTACGTCACGTTGGTCACCATGCGCGTGACCTTGCCATCCTTGATCTCCCAGAAGACGTGTCCGCCGAACTGCCCGTTGTAGCGCTGCTGGTCGATCGAGTAGCTGCCGCGGCCATCGATCATGACGCCGTTCTTCACGTCGGCGATCAGCTGCTCGCGTGTCGGCGAATCGGGCGGACCCGCCTCGACGTGCACGTTGGGCATGCGCAGGAACGGATAGTCGCGCCACGAGCTGCCGTACGTGCAGCCGCGGCTGAATTCCTCGTTCACGAAGTGCGCCGTCTCGCGGTTCGTCTGCAACCCGACCAGGATGCCTTCGCGCACGATGGGCCACTCCATCGTCTTCACGCCATCATCATCGAAGCCGACTGTGCCGAGGCCGCGGCTCGTCCTGTCCGCCGTCACATTGAACAGCTTCGAGCCGTACTTCAGCCTGCCGACGTCGCCCAGCTTGACGAAGCTGGTGCCCGCGTAGTTTGCTTCGTAACCCACGACGCGATCGAGTTCCGTAGCGTGCGCCACGATCTCGTGGATGGTGAGCATGGCGTGAGCCGGCGACAGGATCAGGTCGCGCAGTCCGCTCGCGCCGAGTGGCTTTGCCGTGCAGAACTCGACGGCTTCGTGGGCCACGCGCTCCGCGGAAGCGACCAGGTCCGACTCCTCGGCCAGCTCCCAGCCGCCCGTACCGGCTACACCCGGATAGTTGCGCGTCCGCGTCACATCGCCTACGCGGGCCGTCACGCTGAGCGACGGATTCGTCGTGTAGATCTCCTGCTCGATGTATGAACCTTCCGTGGACGCGAAATACCGCCACTCGTAACCATGCGTGACCGACGCGTTGACCGCCGTCACGCCCGCAACGCCGCGCGCGCGGTCCACAATCGCCTGCGCCCACGCCTGCTTGTCCGATTGCGCGACCGACTGCGGTGGCTTCACCATCGGCGTCACGTAGTTCTCGATGTAGCGCTCCACAGGAGCAAGCCGCACGTCCGCCCGCTTGGCGATGGCGCTCGCTCGCGCAACCTCGACCGCCACACGCGTGATGCGCCGGATCTCATCCTCCGTCACGATCGGACTGCTCGCAAAACCCCACACCCCGCTGTGGATCACCCGCACGCCAAACCCGGCCGCCTGCCGGTCCGCATCGCTCGGGATGCCGCCGCCGCGGCCGCCGCCGCCACGGCCCCCACCGCCACCACCGCGCCGGCCGCCACCGCCACCACGCCCGCCTGTTTCGCCGGCCGCGTTGAAGTTGGCTGTGGCGCCCGGCAGATTCGATGTCATGGTAAAGCGGACATCGGCGTAGCTGCAACCGGCCAGACGTGCCTCGCCGAGAACGAGGTCGGCCAGGCCCTTGAACTTCGACTGCAGCACGCGGCCCTGCGGCGACTGCGCTAACAGCTCCGCTACCAGGTCACGTGAGTAGAGCGCGGCGGCCGCCGTGGTCAGGCCCACGCCCTTGACGAAATCTCGACGCGATACGCTCATCCCGGTTCCTTGTCAGGGCGCAACGGCCGGTGAAATCGAGGTCATGTAGAACTCTTCGATGCGGACCGGCGGCACCAGCGCCGTCCCGCCGCCATCGTACGACTCGCCCATGTGCATGGGCACGGGCTTGCCTACCAGCGACAGATTGTTGTAGCCGACAAGCGGCGACATATTCCACCGGAAGTTCTGCACCGGTCCTGCGATTTCGCCGTTCTCGATCAGGAACAAACCGTCGCGCGTCATTCCCGTGTTGAGCAGCGGCTGCGACTCCGAAGGCACGCCGCGGATGTACCAGAAGAACGTCACGAGCAGGCCGCGCCGCGTCTGCCGAATCATGTCGTCGATGGACAGCTCCGAGCCCGCCTGCACCAGGCTCATGTTCACTGTGGCCGGTTGGGACTCTCCCAGATTGCGAAGAATCCCGTTCTCCACCCAGGTCACCGGTTGCGCCGGCCGATTGTCGTTCTGGATCGGCGTTTGCCGCAGGATCGCATTGCCCACATCGCTTTTCAGCGTGAACAGATCGCTGAACAGCTTGTCGCCGGGTTTCTTCCCGGCCATGAACGCACC
>Ga0187892_10008633_pt1 | contig 13844 bp, 7 predicted proteins | sample MA1701073metaG_FD_139345 | JGI IMG/M metagenome (GOLD analysis project Ga0187892, IMG submission 139345) | Bio-ooze microbial communities from a basaltic lava cave in the Kipuka Kanohina Cave System on the Island of Hawaii, USA - MA170107-3 metaG ...
GAGTCCGGCATCGCGACGAAGCTGACGTGGCGCGGTGGCGAGGCGGGCCCGCTTCACTGGCCCGCGCCGTCCGCGTTCGACGAGGGCGAGCTCGTCACCTACGGCTATGCAGGCAGCGTTCTGCTCACGAGCGAGATCCGCCTCGATCCGACGGCGGAGACGCTCGGCGTGGACGCCGACGTGCTCGTCTGCCGCACCTCGTGCATCCCGGCGAAGCTCTCGCTCGAGCGTCCGCTCGCGGCCCCGTACTTCGGCGAGGGACAGGCCGCGGTGCGGCGCCTGTTCGCGCTCCACGACGAAACCCTACCGCGCGACCCGGCGGCGCTCGGCTTCCGCGTCGAGCGCGAGGGCGACACGCTCGCCGTGCTCGCCTGCGAGGGCGGCGCCGAAGGCGCGCCGTGCCGGAGCGTCGAGGCGCCGGCGGGCACCGTGTTCTTCCCGGGCGACGCGGGCGTCCGCGTGGCGGAGGTGAGCACGGCGGACGGCCGGCTCGCGCTGCGCTTCGAGCGCGAGGCCGGCGTTTCGGGCGACGTCGAGGGCGTGCTCGCGCTGCTCGGCGGCGACGGCCGCATCCACCACGTCGAGGTCGCGGCGGAGGCCGCGCCGAGCCTCGCGGCCGGACGCGTGCTCGGAATGCTCGCGCTCGCCGTGCTCGGCGGGCTGCTGCTGAACCTGATGCCCTGCGTGCTGCCCGTGCTCGCGCTCAAGGCCTTCGCGGTGGCGGAGCTCGCGGGCAGCGGCCGGCGCACGGCGCTCGCGCACGGCGGCGCGTACACCGCCGGCATCCTCGCGAGCATGCTCGCCCTCGCGGCCGTGGTGCTCGCGCTGCGCGCTGCCGGAAGCGAGGTGGGCTGGGGCTTCCAGTTCCAGTCGCCCGGCTTCCTGGTCGCGGTGTCGGCGCTCTGCACCGTGTTCGCGCTCAACCTGTTCGGCGTGTTCGAGATCGGCTTCGTGCCCGGCAACCTCGCCGCCGTCGGCGCCGAGGCGCAGGGCGCGCGGCGCAGCTTCTTCGAGGGCCTGCTCGCGGTGACGCTCGCGACGCCGTGCTCCGCACCGTTCCTCGGCACGGCGGTGGGCTTCGCCTTCGCGAGCGGCGGCGCCTTCGTGGTCGCGATCTTCCTCGCGATCGGCCTCGGCCTCGCGGCGCCGTTCCTCGTCATTTGCGTCTTCCCGCCGACGGCGCGCTGGCTGCCCCGCTCGGGCGCGTGGATGGGCGAGCTGCGCAGCACACTCGGCTTCGCGCTGCTCGCGACGGTGGTGTGGCTCGTCTGGGTGATGGGGCGCAGCGCCGGGTCCGACGCCGCGGCCGGCCTGCTCGCGCTGCTCGTCGCGCTCGCGTTCGTGGCGCGCTGCTTCGGGCGGCTCGCGGAGCGGCGCGCGCTGCGCGGCCTGCTGCTCGCGACCGGGGTCGCGCTCGTCCTGGCCGCGCCGAACTGGATCACGACCACGGCCACGGAGGCGGCAGCGCCGGCCGCGGGCCGCGCCGCGTGGTCTCCCGCCGAGGTCGAACGTCTGCGGGCGGAGGGCCGTCCCATCCTCGTGGTGTTCACCGCCGACTGGTGCCTCACCTGCAAGGTGAACGAGCAGACCGTGCTCGAGAGCGACGCTGTCACGGCGGCGCTCGCGCGCGGCGGCTTCGCCGTGCTCGAGGCCGACTGGACGCGCCGCGACGAGGCGATCCGGCGCGAGCTGGCCCGTTTCGGGAAGGCCGGCGTGCCGATGTACCTGGTCTATCAGCCCGGCGCAGCCGAGGCGCAAGTGTTGCCCGAACTCCTCAGCGTGAAAGGCATGCTCGCCGCTCTCGAGGTCCGTGAGCGGGATCACGTGCAAGCCACACGCGAGGCCGATGCGTCATGAACGCAGCGCGGGCAGCCGAAGGAGTGGAAATGCACCGGGAACGCGCTCTCTCGATCCGTCAGCTCGCCGCGGCCACGCTCATGCTCGCCCTCGTCCTCTCCGGGTCTGCTCTCGCGCTCGGGAAGGGCGACGTGGCGCCGGGCTTCAAGCTCGCCCGCCTCGATGGCAGCGGTGAGGTCAAGCTGGGCGACCTGCGCGGCAAGATCGTATTCGTCGACTTCTGGGCGTCGTGGTGCGGGCCGTGCCAGAAGTCGATGCCGCAGTTCGACGCGCTCGCGAAGGAGTTTCCCGCCGACCGTTTCCAGCTGATCGGCGTGAACGTGGACAGCGACATCGGCGCCGCGAAGAAGGTGCTGACCAAGCGCCCCGTCTCCTACACCATCGTGTCCGACCCCTCGGGCAAGCTGCCCGAGCGCTACGGCGTCGAGACGATGCCGATGGCGTATCTGATCGACGGCGACGGCGCGATCCGCTACGCGCACAAGGGCTTCCGCGACGGCGACATCGAGAAGCTGCGCGAGCACATCAAGAAGCTGCTCGCGGAGAAGCGCTAGCCATGGGCCGCTGCGGCATCGCCGCGCTCCTCGGCCTGGCGCTGCTCGCGACGGCCTGCACCGGCGTGAAGCCCTGGGAGCGCGACCAGCTCGGGCGGCCCGAGATGGCGTGGGACCCGAATCCGCACGAGGCCGCGTTCGAGGGCCACGTCTACTTCAGCAAGGAAGGCTCGATCGGCGGCGGCGACGCGGGCGGCGGAGGCTGCGGCTGCAACTGATGCGGGACCCGAGGCCGCAGAACCGTGCAGCGCGGCGGCGCGCTCGGCATCGGCGCCGGGGCCTGCGCCAGCGCCAGGGCGTGCTCGCGGCGCTGAGCGCGAGCGCGCTGCTGCTGCCCGGCCTCGCGCGCGCCCAGGAAGAGCGCTGGTCGATGGACTATTCGTTCTCGCTCTACTCCGAGGACGAGCTCGACTCGAGCAAGCTCAACGCCGGGGACGCGGAGCGCTACGAGATCAGTACGCACCAGCTGTCGCTCCAGGGGCCGCTCACCGGCCGCATGGACCTCGGCATCGACTTCGCGTACGAGACGATGACCGGCGCCACGCCCTGGTACATCGAGCAGAACGTGGACGGCGACCCGGTGGTGGTGATGACCGCCGCGAGCATCGAGGAGCAGCGCACCGACTTCCTCGGCCGCGGCACGTACTACTTCGACACCTCGCGCCTCAAGCTCAGCAGCGGCTACTCGACCGAGGACGACTACAGCGCCATCAACTTCGGCTTCGGCACCGAGCACGACTTCAACGACAAGAACACCACGTTGTCGTGGGGCTTCGGCACGTCGCTCGACACGCTCGACCCGCAGCCGACCGACGTGAACCTCAATCCGTCGGAAGAGGACAAGCGGACCATCAGCCTGTTCGCGGGCTGGTCGCAGGTGATCAACCGCAGCTCGGCCTTCCAGGCGATCTTCAACTACCAGAACGGCAGCGGCTTCCTGTCCGACCCGTACAAGCTGGTCTCGGTGGCGGGCGCGAACATCCCGGACGATCGACCCGACTCGCGCAACCAGTTCGCGTTCATGGTGCGCTACCGGCGCCACTTCTCGAGCATCACGGGCTCGCTGCACCTCGACTACCGCTACTACTTCGACGACTGGGACGTCAACTCGCACACGGTCGAGCTGGCCTGGTACCAGTCGCTGTTCGACGTGGTCCAGGTCATCCCGTCGGTGCGCTACTACACGCAGAGCCAGGCCGACTTCTACGGGCCGTACTTCGTGGCCGCGCTCGATCCCGGCGACCATGTGACGAGCGACTACCGGCTCTCGCCCTACGGCGCGGTGTCGGGGAAGCTCCGCGTCGAGACGCGCATCTCGGACTGGCCCTTCCACATGGCCTGGCGGCTCGGCGCCTCGTTCGAACGCTACCAGAGCAGCGGCAGCCTCGCCGTGCAGAGCGTGGACCTCGAGAACCCGGCCCTCGTCTCCTTCAACGTGATCATGATCAACCTGTCGGCCCGGTTCTGAGCGCATGCGGCTCCACCGCCTCGCGTTCCAGGCGATGGGGAGCCCGTGCGAGGTGCGGCTCCACGGCGGCGACGAGACGCCCGCCGTGCTCGCGGCCGCGCAGGCCGAGGTGGCGCGGCTCGAGGCGAAGTACTCGCGCTACCGCGACGACAGCCTCGCCACGCGCATCAACCGCAGCGCGGGCGACCCGGCCGGCGTCGAGGTCGACCCCGAGACCGCGCACCTGCTCGACTACGCCGACTCGTGTCACCGCCAGAGCGACGGCCTGTTCGACGTCACCTCGGGCATCCTGCGCCGCGCCTGGAACCTGAAGTCGGGCAAGCTTCCCGCGCAGGCCGAGCTCGACGCGCTGCTGCCGCTCGTCGGCTGGACGAAGGTGCGCTGGCGCGCACCCCGCCTGGTGCTGCCGCACGCCGGCATGCAGCTCGACTTCGGCGGTTACGTGAAGGAGTACACCGCCGACCGCGTCGCGGCGCTGTGCCGCGCGCGCGGCGCCCGCCACGGCCTCGTGGATCTCGGCGGCGACCTCGCCGTGGTCGGCCCGCATCCGGACGGCGCGCCCTGGCGCGTCGGCATCCGCGACCCGCAGCACGCGGAGCGCGCGCTCGGCGCGCTGCCCGTCGGCTGGGGCGGCGTCGCCTCGAGCGGGGCCTACGAGCGCTGCATGGTCCTCGACGGCGTCCGCTACGGGCACATCCTCGACCCCCGCACGGGCTGGCCGGTGCGCGGCCTCGTCTCGGTCACCGTCGTCGCGAGCCACTGCCTCGTGGCCGGCACGCTCACCACCATCGCGATGCTGAAGGGCGAAAGCGGCGGCGCCTGGCTCGAGGCGACGGGGGCGCACTGCCTGTACGTGACCGACGCGGGGCGCGTGGGCGGGACACTCGTGCGGCGCGTCATGCCGGAGGGGACGCCGGGGTCCGTCGCTCGTTCCTCGAGGGGCTGCGGGGGCCAGACGACGGCGGCGTGATGGGCGGGCCTAGGCGCCGCCTCCGCCAAGCTGCCAGAGTGAGCAGTCCCGCCGTCACGAGCAGACCTGCACCAGGCTCGGGAACGACGCTCGCGACGCGAAACCCGACGAGGCCATTGCCGGACTCCGGGTTTCCATAGCTCGTGCCCGACGCGCGGAAGTAGTTGGCGGTGTAGTCCCAGCCCCCGCTCCGGAGACCCCGGGAGAACCCGTCTACGATCTGTTCGTTCCACTGAAAGACATTCCCGCCCATGTCGTACGCGCCGTAGGGGCTCGCCGAGCCCGTGTAGGCACCCACGTCGGTCAGCCCGCCCACCACGTCGTTGCAGTTCGCCGTGTTCGGCGTCGCCCCGGGCGCCGCGCACGCCGTCTGCGCGTCGGTCCCGTACGGGTAGTCGAAGAAGCTCATACCATCGAAATACGCAGCCTTGTAGAACTCGTTCTCGCTCGTGAGAAATGTGACCGCCCCCGGGTTGCGCGTCACGGTGTACACATTGCTCGGGATCGGGGTGCCACCGAGCAGGGTGTAGGCACCCGTCTCGGTTTCGCCGTTCCCCTGGCCGTTGTTCAGCCAATTCGCAAAACGCAGGGCATCGGCGAACGTGACGTAGACGACTGGCTTGTTCTCGAAGCCCGGCTTCAGTGCGTAGGAATAGCTCCCGTTGCTCCCGCTCCGCGCGATGCCGCCAACGTTCGCGTCGAGCCCCATCCCGATGTGGTAGAGGGCCAACGGATCCGAGGCTGCCTTCGCATTCAGGAACTCTGCGTACTGCGAGTTCGTGACGACGTACTTGGAGATCCGATAGTCGTAGTCGACGGCTCCGCAGTTGGGCCCGTAGCAATTCGAGGCTGTGTCGGCCAAGTTGCCAGCGTCACCGACGAGCACCCAGTCGATGGTCACGGCGTTGGCGGGTGTAGCGACGGGGGCCAGAAGAACCACGAGAGCGAGCAGCCAACGCACGGTGGGCCATTCCTTTCGACGTCCAGCCCTTCTCCCCGTCCTGCATTGTGCCATGGAACCTCCGCAGGTAGAGCGTCACGGCGTATGCGCGCTGTGGGGCAGGGCGAAGGACCGGCGCGCGATCTCCATTCCGAAGTACGAGACCGCGCGAAGCGGCAGGTCCACGACACTGCGGTCGAAGTAGCGACGCTCCTCGTCGAGCGCCGCCCGCAGCGTCTCGATCGGGTAGAGCCGGCCGCGTGCGACCACGGCCTCGATCGTGTCGAGGGCGGCGAGATCTCGGGTCGGGTCCTCGCGGAGCACCAGAAGATCTGCCGGTGCGCCGACCTCGAGTCGCCCGAGAGCTTCGATGCCGAGCGACTCGCCGGCGACCGAGGTTGCCGCGGCGAGGGCCTCCTCGGCCGAGAGCCCCGACCCGACGAGGAGCGCGAGCTCACGGTGGAGGCTTGCGCCCGGGACCACGTAGGCCTGGATCGGATCGGTCCCGGCGTGGATCCGCACGCCGCGCGCGTGGAGGCGCCGCACGAGCGCCTGCATCAGCGCGAGCGCATCCGCGTTCGCCTCGTGCACCACGCGCTGCCAGAGGGCGTCCCGCCAGAAGCGCGGCATCAGGTCGAACGGGGCATCCGCCGTCCGCGCACTGCGCGCGAGATGCGCTTGCCCTTCGAAGACCACGAGCGTCGGCGTATGGGCGACGTCTCGGACCGCCGAGCCCTCGACGAAGGCCTCGATCTCCTCGGGCGAAACCGAGCCACAGCGCGGGTAGCAGAGATGCTGGACGTCATCGAGCGGAACGTCGGCGAGGGGCAGCGCGAACGGCACATGGCCCACGACGGGCAGGTCGAGAGCGCCCGCAGCGGATCGGATTCCTGACAAGGCGTCCGCCGAGATGCCCTCGTACACCTTCACACAGCCTCCGCCGTGTTCGGCCAGATCCCGCACGGCGATCTCGCCCTCGGCATGCGTACGGACCACGCGCGCCACGGGCCAGCTCGCCGGGTCGCCGTCGAGGATGGGCCCGCAGGCGACGATGCGAGGGCCCACACGCTCGGCACGCGCAAGCGCGAACGCCCGCCCGTCGAGGGAGCCGACCTCGCGGATCGTCGTGACACCGTGCGTGAGAAAGAGAAGGTCGAAGAGGTCCACGAGCCCGGGCGCGTAGCGCGGCGGCAGGTGAACGTGCATGTCGATCAAGCCCGGCAGGACGTAGCGCTCGGGCGTGTCCGATCTCGCGGACGGCTCGATCGCCGCAATGAGACCGCCCCCGAGGACGACCCGTCGATGCGCCACGCGGCCGATCCCGGGTGTCACGAGGGTGACGTTCTCCAGCGTTGTCTCGCCCGAGACCGGGAGCGCGGGCGCCGGCGGCCAGACCGCAAGAGCGAGCGCACCACACCCGAGGCCGAGTGCGGCGAGCGCCTTGGCCCAGGGCCCTATTGCAGCGCCGGCAGGCGGTCGAAGGCGCCGCTCAAGATCACGTAGACCGGTGCCCCCGGCCGCGGGTAGTCGTCGTCGGCGTTCGTCGCTGTGCCGACGAGCTGGACACCACGTCCGGAGACGCGGGCCCCGCTGACGTCGATCTCGCGGTCGCCGGCGAGGCTCCTCGCCTGCGCGCTCTCGGTCGTGAAGTGAATCGGGAGTCGCTTCACGCCCGGCGCCTCCGGGTGGTCGAGCGTCACGATGACGTAGGCGTCGACGTCGATTGCGATCCGCCCGTCGCTCGCGAGGCGCATCGAGCCCGTCGCCGTCTGGGCGAGCGTGAAGCGGAGCGACTCGTCCGCGTGGCTGAGGGTCAGCGGCGCGATCAGCGCCGCGCGCGGCCTGATCACGAAGGGGAGCGCGCCCGATCCCTCGGCCGCCGCGAACTCGAACTGGATCTCGGAGCCCTCGGGAAGCGAGTAGACCTCTTGGTCGCCGAAGGACACGATCGAGAAGGGGTCGAGCCGGAGCGTCGCGAGGAACGGCTCCTCGGCAACCGCGCGAGACGAAAGCAATGTCAACGAAAATGCAAGAGCAGCAAGAAGCAACGCGCGACTCAACTCGGCTCCTCCCCCAAACAGGTGGGATCGGTCATTGTCCTCATTGTAAGAGGCGTTTCACCGACGGAGTCAAGACGATTTTCATTGACTCGAAACCAGATCTCCGTCTAGAGGATTGTGGAGCTGCGAGGCGTTCGGCATGCGCTCTTCTGCTGTACTGGTACTCCTACTCGCTCTAGTGGTTTCCACCTATGCCCATGCCGACACAGGCACGAGCGCAGGTGACGGCGGCGGCGAGGGGGGTGGCCCCTTCGCGGGGATGCTCCAGGCGCCCGAGGCGAACCTGTTCACGGGCGGCATCTCGCAGGCGATCCCGATCCGCATTCCACCCGGGCGGAAGATGGCGACGCCCAACCTGAACCTCGTCTACTCGAGCAGCGGCGGTGCCGGCTTCTACGGCGAGGGCTGGACTGTCCCGGTGGGCTCGATCGAACGCAGCACGAAGTGGGGCGTTCCCCGCTGCGCAGGGAGCATGACCAACGAGTTCGTGCTCACGATCAACGGTGCGGCGGTCGAATTGGTGAGCTTCGGCGCTGGCCCGGATGACAGCGAGGTGTACCGGCCGCGCACGGACCATTCGTTCCTCGAGGCGCTGCGCAAGAACGACAACACCTGGGAAGTCTTCGAGCGTTCGGGCCTCCGCTACAAGTTCGGGACGACCGCGGAGTCGCGCCGCACGCGGAGCGGAACGTGCGGCTTCACGACTGCGTGGGGCCTCACGGAGATCAGGGACCCGAACGACAACACCGCCGCGTTCATCTACCTCACGGGCAGGGACGCGCTCGTGCTCGACAAGGTGCAATACGGGGGCGACCCCGGGAATCAGGCCTTCCAGGTGCGCTTCGAGTACGTGACGCACCCGATTCCGACGACCTCGTACCGCAGCGGCGTGCTCGAGGTGGTGGAGGACCTGGTCGACCGGATCCACGTCGAGGCGAAGAGCAGCGCAGGCGGGAGCTTCGGGCCCGTGCGGATCTTCGACCTGAAGTACGACGACGACTTCGGCACGCAGCCCCCGGCCGGCTGCGACGCGCCGGATCGCGTGCTGCTGTGCGAGGTGTCGGTGAACGACGGGCTCCCCACGCAGAGCTTCGAGTACGCGTCGGCGGTGGTCGGTCTTGCCGGCGGGGGGCCGCCGCCTGCCCCAGGAGGCACGAACCACCTGCGCTCCGCGACGCCCGACGCGGACGTCGAAGACAGCATGATGGACATGAACGGCGATGGGCGCCTCGACTGGGTGAACGCCTCGGACCAGCAGGAGACGCACTACTCGACGAGCGTGGGCCCGTGGTGCGCAACCGGCGGAACGATCGACCACTCGAAGCTCCGGCGCGAGACGGACTTCGAGAACGGCTACGCCTGGACCCAGAAGGAGACGATCGACCTCACGGGCGACGGGCTGCCAGACTTCGTCGACGCGACAAACCAAGTGTGGTTGGTCTACCCCGGCTCGCTCGCCACGAGCTGCGACACTCTCGGAACGATCCCGGGCTTCGTCCCCACGGCGATCAGTTGGAGCGCGCCCGAGGTTTTCTCGACGCTGACGCACAAGGAGACCATCCAGAACGTCGAGCACATCCGGACCTGGAAGCGGCTCGTGGACATGAACGCGGACGGAAGCCCAGATCTCCTGGTTGCGAACGCGGCGACTGGGGTCTGGACGGTCCATCTGAACTCGGGCTCGGGGTTCGTCGCGGCCTCGGACTTCGTCTACGGGCCGATGGGCCCGATTACCTACGAGATCAAGGAGAGCGCGACTCAGACCGGCTCCAAGCGCCGCACCCGGCTCGACCTCTTCGACTTCAACGGCGACGGGCTTCCGGACCGGGTGGAGAGCGGGTCGGGGACCTTCCAAGTGCGGCTCAACAACGGGCGGTCGTTCGACGCTCCGATCCCGATTCAGGCCGTCGGCGACGACGCCATTCGTCTCGTCGACAACAGCAGTGCGGAGACCTGGGCGGACTTCGTGGACGTGAGTGGCGACGGCCTGCCCGATCGCGTGCGTGTCGCCGGCACGACGTGGCACGTGAGCGTGAACCTCGGCACCGACCTCGCGGGCGAGGAGAGCTGGGGCGCGGTCGCGAGCTCGATCCGCGAGAGCAACAGCAAGGGCAACACGAAGGCCGACATGATCGACTGGAACGGCGATGGCCTGCTCGACCGGGTGGATACGACGGACAACGGCGGCGTCTGGCTCGGGGTCACGGCATCCGGCCCCTTGATCCGGCCGTACCTGATGACCGCGGCCAAGAACGGCCTCGGAGGCGCGTTCCGCGCCACGTATCAGCCGAGCACGAGCTTCCCCAACACGCTGCTGCCCTTCGTGAGCTGGCTTGTGACGGCCACGCGGCGCACCGACGGGCTCTGCACCGGAACGGCTGCCGCGTGTCTCGCCTCCGGGAACGAGGTCCAGCGGACCTACGCGTACGCCGACGGTTACTTCGACGGTCCGTCGCGCGAGTTCCGCGGCTTCGGAACCGTGACCGAGAGCTACATCGACTCGAGTGGACATATCAGCAAGCGGGTCGTCCATTTCCACCAGGAGGACCACCTGCGGGGGCAGATCGAGAAGGAGGAAACGTTCACCAGCTTCAACGTGCCAGTTCGAACTGTGACCTCCGCCTGGCGTACCAAGCCCCCGGTCGGACCCCGCACGCAGGTCTACCTCGCGGAGATGAAGACGGAGGAGTTCAACGTCGACAACCTGACCGACCCCCCACAATGCCGGATGGATCGCAACGTCCTGCCCGACGTCTACGGGCGGGTCTCGACGCGCTGCTCACTGCCGTGTGGCACCTCGGCGCCGGGGGACTGTTCGGTCAACCCGGTGGGGCAGGTCACCACGATCTCGACCTGGGCGGACCCCGGCTCGGGCTACGTCGCCGGAACGACTGCGGCAGTTCGTGAGCGGCCCGCCTCGGTCACGGTCTCCTACGTGAAGGCCGGCGGTGCCAGCGAGACGCTCAGCCAGCAGAACTTCACCTACGACTGGCCCGAGGGGAACGTCCTCACCGCCACCACGATCGGCGACAGCACCACCGGCGGCAACGCGGTCGTCACGACGGGGTATGGCAGCTACGGGAACATGACCTCGGTGATCGACCCACGGAATGGTCAGTCGACGAGCAGCTACACGGGCACGCCCTTCCAACTCTTCCCGTCGTCCGAGACCAATGCCGTCAGCCACACCGTCCAGACGCAGTGGGATCTTCGCTACGGAAAGGAGACGCAGGTCACGGGGCCGAACGGCGAGGTGACGGTCGCCAGCTACGACGCGGCCGGCCGCGTCACGTGCGAGGCGAAGCCCGGCCAGAGCTGCTCCGTGCCCTCCGCCGCGTACACGTACGTCGTCGGGAACCCGTCGGCCGGCACCTGGGAGGGGAAGCTCTCCTACGTCGAAGTCAAGACACGAGAGCCCAACAACACCACGGGCACGCTGCCGGGCTACCTGCTGACGCGCGTCTACACGGATGCGCTCGGCCGCGAGCGTGCGACAGCGACGTGGCGTGTCGTCGGCGCCGGCAACGACCTGGTCTGGGTCGTCACGAAGCAGGTCGACTACGACGCGATGGGCGCCGTGAAGCGCGTCTACGCCCCGTATCAGACCGGCGTTGCCAGCACAGGCGCGGTCGGGCTGTTGCAGAGCCCCGCCTCCGCCGCGACGGTGTACGACTACCTGACCGCCTTCGGCAGCGTCGACCCCACGAACCGGGTGCGCTCAGTTACGGCGCCCGACGGAACCGTTGTCGCCACCCAGTACGCGGCCGCCTGGACACACGTCACCGACCAGGAGGGCCACAAGACGAGCAGCGAGGCCGACTTCCTCGGCCGCGAGACGAAGCGGCTCCTCCACGAGGGCAGCTCGACGCTCCTGATGCAGTACGACTACACGTACGACGGGCTCGATCGTCTACTCACGACGCGGGTCGGCGGCTCGGGCGGCCCGACGGTGACCTCGGCCTGGGATGCCCTCGGCAGGAAGCGCCAGGTGATCGACCCCGACTCCGGGACCTGGCAGGCGCGTTTCGACCTGAGCGGGAATCCGATCCTGCAGGACGACCCGAAGACCGGCCAGCGCGTCGAGGCCTGCTACGACAAGGCCAACCGCGTGGTCCTCCAGTGCTCCTACCCGAGCGACGGCACCGCGAGCTCGATCTCGTGCCCGGCGGAGGACCCCGCGGAGGCCTCCTGCGGCAGCGGCACGCCGATCGCGCGCTACACGTACGATGATCCGCCGGGCGACCTCGAGTGCGGCGGCCCCGGTCGCATCGGCCAGCTCACCGCGGTGGTCGACGCCACCGGCGGCGAGTGCTTCGCCTACGACAGCCGCGGCCGAGTCACGACCCAGAAGAAGACGATTCTTCACAACGCCGTCACGACCAACGCGAAGTCGGACTTCGGCTACGACCAGGCCGACCACCTGCTCTGGGTCCGCTACCCCGACGCGACCCTGTTCGACAACGGCTACCAGGCCGACGGCCTCCCCGACTCGGTCGAGTGGATCATCGGCGGCGTCGAGTACGACCTGTTCGGCCGCGCCACCAAGATCGCGAGCCTGCGCAACACCGAGGACCTCTACGCCTTCGACACGACCGGTGCCGACAACTTCCGGCTCCAGACGATCCGGACGTGGCAGCCGTACCCCGGTGTCTACCACCTGGACCTCGCCTACAGCTACGAGGAGCGCGGGAAGCTCGAGGAAGTTCTCGACTACCGCGACGCCGGGACGCCGCGCTCGAACGCGGCCTCGTATTGCTACGACGGCATCGGGCGCCTCACGAAGGTGGATCGTGACCACACGCCGGGCGCCGACCCGTGCGCGGCGACCCCGGACGAGACTTTCGCGCACAACAGCCTCGGCAATCTGACCGCGAAGAACGGCACGAGCTTCGGCTTCGCCGCGGGCACGCATCGCGCGACGAGCTTCGGCAGCACCTATCCCTCGATCAGCTACGACGCGAACGGGAGCCGCACGTTCAAGGACAAAGGCGGCGGGACCAAGGACGAGCTCCTCTACGACGCCCGGGGCCTGCTCACCCAGGTGAAGCGCTGGACGGGCGGGAGCGTCACCAGCAGCCAGACCAACCTCTACGACTGGGCGGGCACGCGCGTGGTGCGGGCTCCCTCGAGCGGCGCGGGCTCGACGATCCGCACCTACAGCCGCTACGCCGACGCCTCGGGGGGGTACCTGACCAAGTACCTCTACCTCGGCGACCGCATGGTCGCGAGCTGGGTCGTCTCGGCGCCGAGCCTGTCCGAGCGCGAGCCCGGGCTGTTCGTGCCGCCATCTCGCATCCCGCTACCGGACGAGCTGGTCTGGCCCACCGCGGGCGTGGTGCTGCTTCTGCTCTTCCTCCCGCTCGGGCGAAGACGCCGGCTCGGCGTCCGCCTCTCGCTCGCGCGCTCGGCGAGCCTCTCCGTCGTCCTGCTCACGGCCTCCTTCCCGGTCGTGCTCCTCGCGGGCTGCGGCGGCGACCCGCTCGTGCGCCTCTACCACGTCGACCGGCTCGGCTCGACCCAGGCCGTGACGGACTGGAGCGGGAACCTCTACCGGCAGGTGCGCTACTTCGCGTACGGCGAGGTCCGCGGCCGCTTCGACCTATGGGGCAACCCGGCGGGCTACGCCGAGGACGCGCGGTTCGAGTTCACGGGCTTCGAGACCGACTTCGCGGGGCTCGACTACGCCGGGGCGCGCTTCTTCGATCCCGAGCTCGCGCAGTTCGGGAGCCACGACCCGGCGGGGCAGTACCCGAGCCCGTACGCCTACGGGCCCGGGGATCCGGTCAACGGGACGGATCCGAGCGGGGAGTCGTTCCTCGTCATCTACGCCGTCTACATCGCGGTGCAGGCCGTGGTGGCCTTCATCGACGCCAAGAACCAGACCGGCAGCACGCGCGAGGGGATGAAGGCTGCGGGGCACGGTGCCGCCGACGCCGCGACGTTCGGGATCTACGGCGGCGTCAAAGCGATGTCGAGCGGCGAGTACGGGAACTAC
>Ga0187892_10008634_pt1 | contig 13844 bp, 14 predicted proteins | sample MA1701073metaG_FD_139345 | JGI IMG/M metagenome (GOLD analysis project Ga0187892, IMG submission 139345) | Bio-ooze microbial communities from a basaltic lava cave in the Kipuka Kanohina Cave System on the Island of Hawaii, USA - MA170107-3 metaG ...
GCCCCGTGCGCGCGCAGCATCTCCTCCGGCACGCCCAGGAGCTGCTCCTTGGCCTGGTTCGAGTAGACGACCACGCCGCGCTCGACGTAGCGGGAGGAGCCCGCGATATTGGTCAGCCGGTGGCCGACCAGCCCGCCGGTGCAGGACTCCGCCATCGACACCGTGAGCCGCCGCTCCAGCAGGAGCCGGCCCACCACGACTTCGAGCGTGTCCTCGTCCTTTCCCCAGTAGTCGGTCCCGAGGGCCTCGCGGACCTCGCGCTCCACCGAGGCCAGGGCCACCTCCGCCGCGCTCCGGGAGGCCGCGCGCGAGCGGAGCTGCACCCACACGTCGCCGTCGACCGGTACGCAGGAGACGGTGACCGCCCCCTCCGCGCCCAGCCAGCGGCCGAGGCGCCCCTCCGCGTCCGTGGGCGAGAGACCGGTGGTGTGCAGCGTGCGGAGCACCGCGCTCTCGCCCGCGCCGAGCCGCTGACGCGCGAGCGGCCGCAGGTGCGACTCCACGAGCGAGGCGAGCATCGCGGAGCCGGCCGGCAGCACCGCCACCGCGGCGCGCCTGACCTCGAGCACCCACGCCGGCTCCCCGGCCGCGGGCCAGAGCAGCGCGCCGTGCGGCAGCAGGGCCAGGCGATCGAGCCGTCGAGGCATCGGCTGGCCGCGCCGGGCGAAGTCTTCCTCCAGCGCGGTCAGCAGCTTGTCGTTCAGGGCCAGTCGCGCCCCGCTGAGCCGCGAGAGCGCCCGCCGGACCACCTCGCCGGTCGAGCCGCCCGGTTGCGCCAGCACCACGACCAGCGCGGCGGCCTCGACGGCGCCCCGCAGGGCCTCCTCCACCGCCGTCTCGTCCTCGTCCACGACCTGGCGCGAGGCCACCGGCACGCCTTCGGCCAGGAGCGCGCGGGCCACCATCAGCCCGGCCGGGTCGTCGGCCGCCCCGAGCTGCGCCGCGCCCACCGTGACGATCCACACCCCGCTCACGGCCGGCTCACGCGGGGACACCGAAGAGGGCGCGCGCGCCCAGCACGAGCACCAGCGCGTAGACGCCCGCGATGAGATCGTCCACCATCACGCCCACGCCGCCGGTGAGAGCCTGGCTCTCGCGGGCGGGGAACGGCTTCCAGATGTCGAAGAGCCGGAAGAGCAAGAACGCGGTGATGAGGACGGGAATCGTCCGTGGCAGCAGGATCACCGAGAGCAGCATGCCCGCCACCTCGTCGATCACGATGACCCCGGGGTCCTTCCGGCCCAGCACGCGCTCCACGCGCGAGCCGGCCCAGATCCCGACGAGGACGACGACGACCAGGGCGACCGCGATGCGTAGCGGAGTGAGCGGCAGGAGCCAGATCGCCACCACGGTGACGAAGCTGCCCACCGTGCCCGACGCCACCGGGGCATAGCCCGCGCCGAAGACACTGGCCAGCACGAAGGCCAGGCGGTCGAGCCTTCCGCGCGGCTTATTCCCCGACGAGCTCGTAGCCCTCGACCTCGACGATGCCGACCTCCGCGAAGCGCCCCGGGGTGAGCTTGCGGTCGCGCAGCAGCACCACGCCGTCGATCTCGGGCGCCTGGCCGGCGGTCCGGCCCTCGAAGGGGAACGCGGAATCCGCGCTCGGCCCGTCCACCAGCACGGTCTGCCGGGTACCGAAGAGGGCCTTCTGGCGCGGCCACGCGAGCCGGTCCTGGAGGTCCTGCACCTGCTGCGCCCGCTCGGCCATCACCTCGGCCGGGACCTGATCGGCCATGTCGGCGGCCGGCGTGCCTTCCTCCACCGAGTAGGTGAAGACCCCGAGCCGGTCGAAGCCCGCGTCCTCCACGAAACCGAGCAGGTTCTGGAACGCGGCCTCCGTCTCGCCCGGGAAGCCCACCAGCACCGTGGTGCGCAGGGTGACGCCGGGGATCGCGTCGCGCAGCCGGGCGACGATGTCCTTCATCCGCTGGGCGGTGACGCCACGGCGCATCGCGCGCAGGATCCCGTCGTCGCCGTGCTGGACCGGCATGTCGAGATACGGGACCACGCGCGCGCGCTGCCACTTGGCGATAAGCCGCTCGGTGACGTGGGCGGGATGCAGATACATCGGCCGGATCCACGGCATCTGGGTCTCGGACAGGGCGAGCAGCAGGTCGCCGATGTCGCCGTTGCCGGAGAGATCGCGCCCGTAGGCGAGCGTGTCCTGCGAGACCAGGATGGCCTCCTGGATCCCGCGGCGCGAGAGCCCGTCGACCTCGGCCACGATGTCGGCGAGCGGGCGGCTCCGGTGGCGCCCGCGGAACTGCGGGATCGCACAGAACGTGCAGCCCATGTCGCAGCCCTCGGCGATCTTCACGTAGGCGTACGGGACCCGACCGGTGAGCAGCCGCGGGGTCTGCGCGTCGTAGAGGTAGCCGGGCGGCGCCTCGCTCACCCAGGCCTGCCGCCCGTCGGCCTGGTTCACGAGCTCCACGATGCGGTGCAGCTCCGAGGTCCCGAGGATCGCGTTGATCTCCGGGATCTCCGCGCGGATCTCGAGGCCGTACCGCTGGGTGAGGCAACCCGTCACGATGAGCGAGCGAGCCCGTCGCCGTGCCTTGACCTGCGCCATCTCGAGAATCGTGTTGACCGACTCCTCGCGGGCCCGGTCGATGAAGGCGCAGGTATTGACCACCAGGCAGTCGGCGGCCTCCGCGGCCTCCACGATCTGATGCCCGGCCTCGGTCAGCATGCCCAGCATCAGCTCGGAGTCGACCTGGTTCTTGGGGCAGCCGAGGGTCGTGAAATGGACTTTCATGACGGGCCCTTATGATCCCACAGGGCCTCCGGCCACGTCAAACACGGCCCCTGGAACCTTCCTTGACGTGGCCCGGTTGAGTCGTTACCGTGTCGTGTATGCCGCAGTTGCACCGTGTGTCCCTGGCGATGCTGACGCTGGCCCTCCTGGCCCTCGCCGGTCCCGCCGCGGCCCACGTCGTCTCGCCGACGGCGCCCGCCGTGGTCCTCCCGGCGCCGGAAGCTCTCGCGATCATCCCGGTTCTGACCGCGGCCCCCGCCCCGCCCGCGCTGCCGTGGTATCTGCCCGCCGCGCTCGCGCTGGTCGCCGGGGCTCTGTGGCGGCGCCCGCGCGGCGCGCTGGCCGTGGCGCTCACCCTGCTCCTCTGCGTCTTCGCGTTCGAGCATGCGCTGCACTCGGTGCATCACGGCTTCGACCCGCGGCAGCAGGAAGAGTGCACGGTGGCCGCGGCCTCCGCGCATCTGGCCGCCGTGCAGGTGGACGATCACGGCTTGTCTTCCGTCGTGCTCGCCGTCATCGGGCGGCCCGACGCCGCTCCGCTAGCCTCCGCCCCGACCCGCTTCCTCAGCCCCGATCAGGGGCGCGCCCCTCCCTCCGCGATCCTGTAGCTCACCGCGGTCTCCCGCGCCCCGCGCGCTCCATGCGCCGTGGCCACGCGCGGTCGTGGTTTCCAATCCTGGCCCTTGCGGAGGGGAGTGTTCGTGCTCAGCGAGCTGTCGTGGTGGCGTGCAATGCCGATCGGCGTGTCCTGCCTGCTGCACGTGGGGCTGGTCACCGGTCTCATCCTGGGTCAGCACTGGCTGATCAGCGTGGTGGCGCCGCAGCCGCCGGTCCTCCCCGTGCAGCTCGTCACGCTCGAGGCCATCGAGCCGCCACCGGAGCCGGCGCCCCCGGTACCGCCACGGCGTGAGCGGACGAGCCCGGCCCGGCGGCCGGAGCCACCGCGGCCGGTGGAAGCTGCCGCGCCGAAGGTCGAGGAGCCCACCCCGGCGCCGCTCGCTCCGGCTTCGGCGCCGGCACCCGCGCCCGCGGAGGTCGCGCCCGGGCCCGTCGCGGTGGCCACGCTGCCCGCCATCAGTGAGCCCGCGCCGGCCCCGGGCTCGTCGACTCCGGCCGCGAGCAGCACGGTGGCGCTTCCGCCGTCGGTCCCCGTCGTGGCCTCGACGCCCCCCAGCACGACGCCCGATAGCGTCACCCGCACCGCGCGGCCACAGGGCGGCTATCAGGTGCGCCCGGCCTACCCGTCCGCGCCCCGCCGGCTCGGGATCCAGGGCACCACCATGCTGCGCGTACACGTCCTGGCGGACGGGCGCATCGGCGCGGTGCTCGTGGAGCACTCGGCCGGGCACCCCGACCTCGATCAGGCGGCGATGGAGGCGGTGCGGCGCTGGCGCTTCGAGCCGGCCCGCCGCGGCGCCGACGCCATCGCCATGTGGGTTCTACTCCCCGTCGAATTCCGGCTCACCCAGTGAGGAGATCCATGCGTCCCATCATCCTGGCCCTCGTCGTGGCACTCGCTCCCATGGTCGCGACGGCCCAGCCGCAGCCGGCGACCCCCACGCTCCCGCCGGTGATCGTCGAGGGCAGCCGCGTGCCCGACGAGCGCACGCGGACCGACACCGAGGCGCGCGAGGAGCTGCGCCGGGTGCCGGGCGGCACCGGGGTCGTCGGCCAGCAGGCGATCGAGCAGTCCCGCGCGGCCAATCTCAAGGACGCGCTCGACTTCGTGCCGGGCGTGTTCGTGCAGCCCCGCTTCGGCGCGGCGGACGAGAGCCAGATATCGATTCGCGGCTCCGGCCTCCGCAGCAACTTCCACCTGCGTGGTCTCAATGTCCTGATCGACGGCTTTCCCTACGGTAACGCCGACGGCTTCAGCGACTTCGAGTCCCTCGAGCTGCTCACCACCAAGCGCCTCGAGGTCTACAAGGGCGCCAACGCCCTGCGCTTTGGCGGCTACACCCTGGGCGGGGCCATCAACTTCGTGAGCAAGACCGGCTACGACACCCCGCTCATCGAGCTGCGCAGCGCCGCCGGCTCGTTCGGCTTTCTCAAGAACTACGTGGGGACCGGCCAGGTCTACGGGCCCTTCGACCTCTATGTCGGCCTGAGCGATACGGAGCTGAACGGGTTCCGGCAACACGGAGACCAGATCCGGCGCCGCGCCCACGCCAGCCTCGGCTATCGCCTCGCCGGCGGAACCACGGTGCGGCTCGACCTCGGCTATGTCCAGAACGAGGAGAATCTCCCCGGCGCCCTCACCCAGCAGGAGATGGATCGCAACCGGCGTCAGCGCAACCCGGCCGCCAGCGCGTTCAGCGAGGAGCGCAACTACGACTACACGCGGGCGGCCCTGACCGTCCGCACCCCGCTCAGCGAGAACCAGGTGCTCGAGTGGTTCACCCAGCTCAACTACCAGGACATGGATCACCCCCTGTCGTTCGCGATCATCGACGACACGACCTACAGCTACGGCACCGAGCTGCGCTACGTGCTGACCACGCCCTTCTTCGGCCTGGCCAGCCGGCTCACCGCGGGCTTCCAGTTCTTCGGCACCCGCCAGATCGACGTGAACTTCGTCAACAACCGGGGCAACCGGGGCGCCAAGAACAAAGATCAACTCAATATCGCCAACAATATCGCGGGCTACCTCGAGGAGCAGCTGGACCTCACTTCCACGTTCACCGCGGTGGCGGGCGGCCGGGTCAACTACGCCACCCGGGAAGTCCGCGATCGCTTCCTGTCGAACGGCAACCAGTCGGACGCGGTCGACTTTTTCTCCGCCTCACCCCGGGCCGGCTTCGTCTGGAAGGTGGCGCCCACCGTGCAGGTCTTCGGCAATGCCAGCCACGCCTACGAGCCGCCGGCGCTCCTGGAGCTGGCCGCGCCCGGCCAGATCGGCGGCAACCTGAGCCAGCTCGCCGCACAGAAGTCCTGGCAGTTCGAGGTGGGCACCCGCGGCAATGTGGGCGAGCGGCTCGCCTGGGACGTCGCGGTCTACGACGCCGAGCTGTGGGACGAGATCCAGAACGTGAACGTCCAGCCCTTCACGGGCGCCCCGTTCACGATCCCGCGCTTCCGCAATATCGACCGCTCGCGGCACACCGGGGTGGAGGCCGGCGTGGACCTGCTGCTGGTCAAGGACATCCTGTCGCGGATCGGTCTTGGCCGCACCGGTGACACGCTGCGGGCACGCGCCGCCTATACCTGGTCGCGATTCGTGTTCGTCAACGATGCCAACTTCGGCGACAACGACCTGCCCGGCGCGCCGCGCCACTTCATCCAGACCGAGCTGCGCTACGATCACGGCTCTGGGTTCTGGATGGCGCCCGGGCTCGAAATCGTGCCCAAGAGCTATTTCGTCAACAGCGAGAACGACGCGCGTAACGACCGCTACACGCTCGTCAACTTCAAGGCCGGCTTCGAGCACAAGGCGAGCGGGCTCGGCGTGTTCTTCGAGGCCCGCAATCTGGCCGACACGCACTACTCGGCGGCGGTGGCGACGGACGATGCCAACCGGCGCTTCTTCTTCCCCGGCGACGGCCGGTCGTTCTACGGCGGTCTCTCCTGGAGGTGGCGATGAGCATGAGACAGATCGGGGTGGCGGTCGCGCTGGTCCTGGCGGCCTCCGCGCCCACACCGGCGGCGGAGCTGACCCTCGGGCCACGCCTCGAGTACAAGCACGTGACCCGGGGGCACGAGTTTCATCTCTCCGGCGCGGCGGTGGCGGCGGGCCCGGACGGCCGCCCGCTCGTGGCGTGGGCGGCCCAGGAAGGCCACGCCAGCCAGCTCTACGTCCTCCAGATGGGCAACGGGCAGATGGGCAACGGAAGCTCACCGGTGCGGGTCAACCCCCAGGCGCTCACCGTCGAGGCCCTCCACCACCCGCCGCGGCTGGTGGTCGCCCCGGGCGGACCCGTCTACGTGTCCTGGTCGTCCGGGAAGCCCAAGCCGGAGGGCACGCTCTTCGCTTCCGATCTGCAGCTCTCCCGCTCGCTCGACGGTGCTCGGCGCTTCGAGCCGCCCCTGCGCGTGAACGAGGACCGGCCCATCTCCCACTCCTTCGATGGCCTCGCGGTGGCGGCCGACGGCACCGTGCTGCTCACGTGGATCGACGGCCACGAGGGCCGCAAGGACCCCGCCACCTGGGTGGCCCGCGTGGTCGAGCAGGGCACGCGAGTCGAGGGCGTCCGGAAGGTCGGCGACGACACCTGCGTGTGCTGTCGCGTGGACGCGGCCACCGGGCCGGGCGGCACGGTCGCGCTCACCTGGCGGCGCGTCTTCCCGGGCGATATTCGCGACATGGTCCTGGCGGTCTCGCGCGACGGCGGGCGCACCTTCGGCGATGCCACGCTGGTGAGCGCCGATCACTGGAAGATCCCTGCCTGCCCCCATCGTGGCGGCGCGGTGGGCCTGGATGCGAAGGGTCGCGTGTACATGTGCTGGTACACGGAGGGCAGCGACATCCGGCCCGACCTGAAGTTCGCCGTCTCGACGGACGGGCGGCGCTTCGGGCCACCCAAGCGTCTGCACACCTCGGCCACCTCCATCCCCGACCAGGCGCGCATGGCGGTGGACCCGGCGGGCCGCGCGGTGATCGTGTGGGAGGAGTCCACCGCGGTCCGTCGCCGCATCCTGCTGCGCTACACCCTCGACGCGGGCCGGACCTTGAGCCCCATCCGCGTGCTGTCCACCGCGATCAAGGCCTATGCCCCCGACATCGCCCTCGCGTCCGACGGCTCGTTCCTGGTGGCCTGGCACGAGGAGCAGTTCCCCTTCCTCAAGACGGTCGTGCAGCCCGTCCGCATCCCGAAGGCCCGATGAGCCCGGCCGCCCGACACTTGAGGCTCGCGGTCCTGCTGGCTGTGAGTATCATCGGAGCATGCCTTCCCGGGCTCCCCGACGCGCTGGCGCATGCCATCATCCTCGAGTCCGGCCCGCGCCACGAGGAATCGATCCCGAGCCCGAAGCGGCTCGTCCTGCGCTTCAACAGCCGTCTGGAGAAGCCGCTCTGCTCCGTCCAGCTCGTGGGGCCACGCCAGAAGACCATCGTGCTGCTGCGCCAGGAGACGGATACACCGGCCGACACCCTCGCGTACCTCCTGCCGCTGCTCGAGCCGGGCGCCTACCAGGCGCGCTGGAAGGTCATGGCCGCCGACGGCCACGTGACGGAGGGCACCGTGCGCTTCACGGTGAGGGCACCGGAGCCGACCGGGAAGCGGTGAAGGCGGTCCGCGCGCGGCGGTCGTGGGCCGTGGCGCTGGCGGGCGCGCTCCTCGTCGGTCTCTCCTGCCCCGTGCCTCCCGTGGGGGCGCACGCCTCCCTGGTGCGGTCGGTGCCCGCCCATCGCGCGGTGCTGGGCCAGATGCCGGAGCGCGTGCAGCTCTGGTTCAACGAGCGGCTCGAGCCCGCCTACAGCACGGTGTCGGTCTGGAACGAGGCGGGCGCGCAGGTGGACGCGCGCGATGTGACGGTGGGCCCGGACGATCCGCGCCGCCTGTCGGTCACGGTGGAGACCCGGCAGCCCGGCCTCTACACCGTCACGTATCGTGTCCTCTCGGTGGACGGCCATATCGTCGACAATCGCTTCACGTTCACGGTGAAAGCATCACGGTGAAAGGACCACGCTCATGACACGACCCGACAGCCGGATCCGCTCGCTCCTCGTGATGGCCGTCGTCGCCGCCCTGCTGGGCCTGGGCGCGGCCGCGGGCTGGGAGGCGGTGCGGGCGCAGGGCCACAGCCACTCGCACACCCATGGGGCGGCGGATCCGGGCGGCTGGTACAAGCGCCTGTCCCCCGACGCCCGCGCGGCCGCCATCGAGCGGCAGTTTCGCGGCTTCGAGACCGCCATGGCCGAGGTCTCCTACCGCTACACCGAGATGTATTTCGGCGCGGTCGACGGCAACTGGGACTACGCCGGCCACATGGGGGCGACGATGGCGAGCGCGCTGACCGCCGGGCTCGAGCGGCGGCCGCAGTTCCGGAAGAACGCGGACGCCCTGTTCCTGAAGGGGCCGTATCCGCAGGTGATGGACGCGATCAAGGCCAAGAACCTCACGGTGTTCAAGCAGCGCATCGAGACCCTGCGCGCGGCCTGCACCGCCTGCCACACGGCGGAGGCGCACCCGTTCATCAAGATCGGGGTACCGACGGTGAGGCGGAACCCGGTGGTGAACGAGTAGCGTCTCCTCCCGGGGAAGACCACCCCTCACCCTGCCCTCTCCCCTGAGGGGAGAGGGGGGTGAGGAGCGCGCGGGGCGTGGTCTTAAAACTTGTCGGGGAACTGGGTGACGATGGCCTCGGCGAGCGGGTCCGCGATCATCTGCATGTGACCGGCGCCGGTGCGCTGGGCCGTGAAGGCCCGGCCGTGATCCTTGGCCGCCTGGGCGTCGATCACGTCCTTGAGCGTCACCACGTGGTGCTTCACCAGATCGGCCACGACCGACTTGGGCAGGTTCGGATTGGCCGCGGCGAGGAAGGCCCCGAAATCCTGGGTGTAGCCGAGCAGGTCGGTCACCGCCTTGTCCTGCTTGGCGCGGTCGCTCGTGGCCGCGCCGACCGTGTAGTCGACGACCATCCCGATGTGCTTGCGCCAGAGGGGCAGGAACGCTTTCTCCGCGTCCGGCCCGTACACCGAGCCGATGGCCTTCGCGATCGCCACCGAGTTAGCGTCCAGCGCGCCGGCGGCGGCCTTGAACTCCGCGTCGCGGCCGCCCAGCGCGGCGTTCGTGGCCGCGGAGGCGAGGTAGACGTGCTCGCGCAGGGCCAGGTTCAGCGTGGTCCGGAGCGCGGCCGCCGGCGTCCCGGTCGCGCCCGCGATCTTGCCCGGGAACTGGGTGACGATGGCGCCGGCCAGCGGGTCGGCGATCATCTGCATGTGACCGGCGCCGGTCCGCAGCGCGATGAACGCCTTCTCCTGGTCCCGGGCGGCCTGCGCGTCGATCACCGCCTTGAGCGTGAGCACATGGTGCTTCACCAGGTCGGCCACGACGGCTTTGGGTAGGTTCGGGTTGGCGGAGGCCAGGAAGGCCCCGAAGTCCTGGGTGTAGCCGACCAGGTCGGCGACCGCCTTGTCCTGCCTGGCACGGTCGCTCGTGGCCGCGCCGACCGTGTAGTCGACGACCATCCCGATGTGCCGGCGCCAGAGGGGCAGGAACGCCTTCTCCGCGTCCGGCCCGTACACCGAGCCGATCGCCCGGGCCACGTCCACCGAGTTGGCGTCGAGAGCCGCGGCCGCAGCCTGGAACTCGGGCTGGCGGCCGGCGAGCGCCGCGCCGGTCGCGGCGGCCGCCAGGTAGACGTGCTCGCTGAGCAGCGCGTTGAGCCCGACGCGCAGCCCGGCGGCCGGCGTGGCGGACGTGGGCGGGTTGAGCCGGGCGGCCCAGACGTCTCCGACGCCCATCGTGGTGACCGCGAGCAATGCGAATCCTCCGATCAGTCGAATCATCGTGCGTTTCATGGTGGTCTCCTTTCGTTGAGGCGGTTACTTCACGCGGATCTCGCCGCGCATGGACTGGTGGCGACGGCAGAAGTAGGAGTAGGTCCCGGGCTCCCGGAGCTCCACGGTGGCGGCGGCCCCCTTGCCGTCGAGCCGCACGTCGAAGCGCCCGTCCGGCTGCTCCGGCGTGCCGGAGGTGGCGGTGTGGCCGATGTCGTCCTGGTTGGTGAAGGCGAGCCGGGTGCCGGTCTTGACCTCGAGCTGGCCCGGCCTGAACTGGAAGACCTGGACGCTCACGCCCGGCTGCGAGCGGCCGGGCGCCGCCACGCCGAGGATCAGCCCACCCACCACCAGGGCCAGCGCGGTCTTGCCGATTCGCTGCGTGCTCATCGTGACCTCCTGTACCCACGTCTACGCCGGCTCCGGACGTTTGGATTGCGCGCGGGGGTGGATCGAAAAACGAACGGCGGCACGGGCGCTTGAGGCCCGTGCCGCCGGGGTCTCGGGTGACGCGGGGGGGCTAGTTGGGGAGCACCACCCGGTCGATCACGTGGATCACGCCGTTGGACTGGTAGACGTCGTACGTCGAGATGCTGGCCACCGCGCCCTTCTCGTCCTTGAGCACGATATTGCGGTCACCGTTCATCATGGCCCACAGCATGCCGCCACTGGCGGTCTTGAGGGTGGCGATGCCGTTGCCCGCCTTGATCGCCTTCTGGAGCGTGGCGGCGTCGAGCTTGCCGGGCACCACGTGATAGGTCAGCACCTTCGTGAGGCCGGCCTTGTTCTCCGGCTTGAGCAGGCCATCCACCGCGCCCGCGGGGAGCGCGGAGAACGCCGCGTTGGTGGGGGCGAAGACGGTGAACGGCCCCTTGCTCTTGAGGGTGTCCACCAGGCCGGCCGCCTTGACCGCGGCCACCAGCGTGGTGTGATCCGCCGAGTTCACCGCATTGTCCACGATGTCCTTGCTCGAGTACATCGCCTGTCCGCCCACCATCGGGTCGCTCGCGGCGAGCGCCACCGCGGGCAGGACGGCCAGGGATCCCAGCAGCACGAGCGCGATTGTCCGCTTCATATCGTCCCATCCTTTCCGGCTAGAGTTGGCCCGGGCGGAGGGGGCGGTGGGCGCCCCGCTCTCCGGGTTCACCCTGACTTACGGCGGAGGGGGCGGGGGCGGATCTACGTGGAGCGGTAGTTCGTGAACTGGAGCGCGATGCCCAGGTCCTTGCCCTTGAGCAGGGCGATGACCGCCTGGAGGTCGTCGCGGTTCTTGCCGCTGACCCGCACCTGCTTCTCCTGGATGGAGGCCTGGACCCTGATCTTGGAGTCCTTGATGAGGCGCACGATCTCCTTGGCCTTCTCCATCGGCACCCCGTCCTGGAGCGTGATCTTCTGACGCACCAGACCGCCGCCCGCCGGCTCGGGATCGTTGATGGTCAGGGCCTTGAGGTCGATGCCGCGGCGGTGAAGCTTGGACTCCAGGATGTCCAGCACCGCCTTGAGCTTCATGTCGTCGCTCGACGTGAGCACGATGTCCATCTTCTCCGGGGTGATCTCGTTCTTCGTGCCCTTGAGATCGTAGCGCGTGCTGATGTCGCGGCGGGCCTGGTCGATCGCGTTGGTGACCTCCTGCATGTCGATCTTGCAGGCGACGTCGAAGCTGTTCTCGGCGGCCATGGCGGGTTCCTCGGCTAGCGCGGGTCGAGCGGCACCACCGCCGCGTCCTTCGGCGGCGTGAAGACGAAGAGGGTGTCGCTGAGCCCCGGGTTGATCGTGACCTTGTTGAAGCTCATGGTGACCGTGTTCTGGAACTGATCATAGAGCACCGCCTGGCGGACCACGTAGTCCTTCGGGTCCACCGTGATCACCAGGCGCGTGAGGAGCGGGGTCGGCTGCTTGGGCGTGAGGTCGAGCACCGGTCGGCCGGTGCCGTCGCGCGGACTGGCCGGATTGAGGAAGCGCACCGCGAACTCCTCGCGCAGCTTGCCGAGTCCGGAGAGGAAGCTGCCCGCCGGCCCGGCCAGGGCCTTGGGCGCATTGCCCTTGTTCACCTGGTTCAGCTCGGGCGTGTACACCCAGAGCGAGGCGCCGTCGGAGACGATCTGCTGCGGGGCGGGGCTCTTGTAGTCCCAGCGCATCTTGCCGCCCTTCTTGAGCAGCACGATGCCCTCCGCCTTGATGTCCTGGCCGAGGCTCTTGTTGCGGGCGGTCTGGGTGAACTCGGCGCGAAGGTCCACGATCTTGCCGTAGGTGCCCTCGACGCCGTTGACCACCTCGTCGAGGGTCTGGGCGTGCCCCGCGGTGGGCGCGAGCAGGAGGAAGCAGAGGGCGAGAACGAACACCGCCCCCTCACCCTGCCCTCTCCCCCTTCGGGGGCGAGGGTAAATGGCTCCCTCTCCCCTCTGGGGAGAGGGCCGGGGTGAGGGGCGAAGTCCTCGTGCCACTTATTTGCCTCTTTTCTGTAGGTATTCGGGGCCGACGAGGATCTCGCGCGGCTTGGCGCCGTGGCCGGGCCCGATGATGCGATCCTGCTCCATCATGTCGATGAAGCGCGCGGCCTTGGGGTAGCCGAGACCGAGGCGCCGCTGCAGGAACGAGATGGACGCGGCCCGCTGCGCGATCACCAGGTTCACCGCGTCCCAGTAGATGTCGTCGCGGTCCTCGCCGTTGCCGCCGGGGCCGGCCTCCTCGGCGGGCAGCTCCACCGTCTCGTACACCGCGGAGCCTTGCGTGCGCAGGAACTCGCACATGGCCTTCACTTCCTTGTCCGAGACCCACGAGCCGTGCACGCGCATCTGCCGGCTCGCGCCGGGCGGCACGTAGATCATGTCCCCGCGGCCCAGGAGCTGCTCGGCTCCGTTGCCGTCGAGCACGGTGCGCGAGTCCACCTTCGAGGCCACCTGGAAGGCGATGCGGGTCGGGAAGTTGGCCTTGATCAGGCCGGTCACCACGTCGACCGACGGCCGCTGGGTGGCGATGATCAGGTGGATGCCCACCGCGCGGGCGATCTGGGCCAGGCGGATCAGCGAGTTCTGCACCTCGCCGGCCGAGACCATCATGAGGTCGGCCAGCTCGTCCACCACCACCACCCAGTAGGGCAGGCGCTCCTCGGGCGGCACTTCCTTGTTGTAGCCCTCGATGTTGCGGACCGCCTTGGCCTGGAGCTGCTTGTAGCGGGCGTCCATCTTGCCCACGATCCACTTGAGCCGCGCGGAGGCTTCCTTCGCGTCGGTGACGACCGGGGCGAGCAGGTGCGGGATCTTCTCGTAGACGCCGAGCTCGAGCCGCTTGGGGTCGATCAGCAGGAACCGGACGTCCGCCGGAGTGGCCTTGTAGAGCAGCGAGCAGATCATGGTGTTGAGGCCGACCGACTTGCCGCTGCCGGTGGAGCCCGCGATGAGCAGGTGCGGCATGGCCGCGAGGTCCGCGATCACCGGGTTGCCGGTGGTGTCCTTGCCGAGCGCCAGGGGGAGCCGCCCCTTGGTCGAGACGAACTCCGGGCTCACCAGGATCTCGCGCAAGTACACCGTCGCGGTCTCCGGGTTCGGCACCTCGACCGCCACCGTGCCGCGCCCGGGTATCGGCCCGACGATGCGCACCGCCGCCACCTTCATGGCCAGGGCCAGGTCGTCCCCCAGATTCACC
>Ga0187892_10008635_pt1 | contig 13842 bp, 14 predicted proteins | sample MA1701073metaG_FD_139345 | JGI IMG/M metagenome (GOLD analysis project Ga0187892, IMG submission 139345) | Bio-ooze microbial communities from a basaltic lava cave in the Kipuka Kanohina Cave System on the Island of Hawaii, USA - MA170107-3 metaG ...
AGGGCGTCGTACTCGCACAGGATGGCGACGTGGGGACCGTCGCCGTCGGTCCGGGCTGCGAACGCGGTCTCGACCCCGTAGGCGCCGCGCTCGACGGCGAGGCCGGCCGCTTCGAGCTCGCCGGCCAGCAGGTCGGCGGCGAACCGCTCCTCGTAGAGCAGTTCGGGACGGGCGTGGATCTGGGCGGCGACAGACTGGAGCCGCTCGTCGAGCCGTTCGACCTCGTCCCGGACGCGCTGCTTGGCCGTGCCCAGGTCCACGCTGCGAGCCTACGGCGCGCCGACACCCCGGCGTTCGGGCCGACCCGACGGTGTGCAGGAACTGGGCCATAGGCCCAGTTCCTGCACACTGTCGACCGGCCAGCCCAATGACGACGGGCCGCCGGGAGCCAATGCTCGGCGGAGCGCCCATTTACCAATGGCGTAACGCCCGCCGCTGAGTGACCGGTCGAACCGACGTGCCACGAACCTCGCAGGACTCGCATCATCGCCTTGCTCGTCCTCGTCGGGGTGGTGACCGCCTCGTGCGCAACACCTGCCGCCCGGCGTCGCCTCACGATTCGGTGAACTCGGCGGGCGGGCCGCCGCGACACCCTCATCCGGGAGACAACCGATCTGGCCGGCGGCCGCGCGTCCTGGGCCTCACGCTCCTGCTCGCGGCCTGCGATCGGTGTTCGGCCGGCGACACCGGGCCGGCGACCGGCGTCGGCGAGACGATGGCGCTGCTCGGCGCCGCCGTGCTCGTGCTCCTGGCAGTGGCCGCCGGGATCGAGTTCTGGGCGCGCGTGCGTCGGTACGACTGGCCTGACAGTCCGTGGCGGGCCCCCGTCAGGCGGACGGTCGCGGTCGTCGTGTTCCTCGTGCTCGGCCTCGCAGCCCTGGTCGGGTACGGGGTCCTGACGGTCTCGTCGGCGCTCGTCGCCGCGACCGGCTTCGAGACCAGGAACGAGGAGGAGTGCTTCGTGGAGGACATGCAGATCGGGGGCTTCGTCGGGTTGTTCCTCCTGGTGACGGCCCGCGGCGCTTTCGGCGAGGCTGCCGGCCTTCTGGCCCGCAAGCGGTGGGCCACAGGCGTCGCAATAGCCGCCGCCACAGCCGTCCTGACATGCCTGCTCCTCGTCGCCCTCAGCCTGCTCGTCGGCGCCCTGGGGTCGGGGTAAGGGGGGACGACCCGAGTCGTCGCCGCCATGGGCTTGCTCGGAGCGTGCGCTCAACGCCTCAGGCTTGATGCAAACTCAGTCGCCCTTTAGCTTGTCGGCGATCGAGTCGATGGCGTCCTTCACCTTGCCGGTGCCCTGGTCGATTTTCCCCTCTCGCTTCAGCTCTTCGTCGTCGGTGAGGTCCCCGGCGGCTTCCTTGAGGCGCCCCTTGGCCTCGTCGAAGTTCCCACTCATGGTGCGCCTCCTTGGCTCGGGCTCACCTGTGGTTGTGTCCGGTGGGCGGGGCCGGGAAACCCAGCCGGCCGCTCAGACGTACACGACGAGCGCGTCGGGGACCACGCGCACGACGATGGTGCGGGCCGTGGCCACCACCGTGCCGTCCAGCCGCACCCGCAGGGCCCGATCGAGGTCAGCCTGGCGGGCCGCCGTCCGCCGCTCCCTGATCCCGGGATGGGGCAGGTGGGCGCCATGGTGGAGCCTTGCCCGCACCGCCAGGACCTGGTTCACGGGAAGCGCGGCCTGGTAGGTGTCCAGGAGCCCGTCGCCGGGATGGGCCCGCGGCCCCAGGTTCCACCGGCCGACCCACTGGGCGTTCATGGCCACGAAGGCCCGGGTCCACAGTCGGTTGCGGGCCACGAGGTGGGCGATGAACAGCGACGGCCCCCGCCCGTCCAGGAACGCCTCGCCCATGTCCACCGTGAACCGCACCCGACCGCCGCCACCCAGCGTCCGCCACAGGTCGCCGCCCCGGAGCTGCAGGGCTGGGAACCGCTCGCCGGCGGCCCGGGCCGCCTCCAGCACGGCCCGGGCTTCGGCGTCCGAGCTGACCGGGACAACCCCGTCGGGCAGAGCGTCCACAGGCTCGCCCCACGGCTGACCCTTGGCGATCGGCACCGGCCCGGCCCGGCCTACCCGCCGACGACCGACGAGGCCGCCACCACGCCCCGGAACAGCCGGTCGGCCGCCTCCCGGGCCGTCTTGGCCGTGGCCGGCTCGGGCGCCACGTCGCCCAGCTGGCGCAGCAGGTCGATGAGCTGCTTGACGTTGCGCACGAAGTCGCCGCCCGTCAGCTCCTCCTCGGCGATGACCTCGGCCAGCCCCTCCCCCGCCGCCCAGCCGTAGGCGGCGGCGAAGAAGCCGGGGTCGGGCGTGCGGGTGAGGGGCAGCCCGGCCTCGTCCTCCACCTGGTTGAGGTCGCTTGCCAGCTTCTCCATCTCCGCCCACCGTCGCTTCACCCGGGCCGAGGGGAACCAGGGGGCGGGACGGGCCGCCGCCCCCGGCGGTCCCCGTGTCTCGTAGGTGAACGCCGACGCCAGGGCGGCCAGCGCCGACGGGTCGAGGTCGTCGAACAGGCCGGTGCGCACCGCCTCGGCGATGAGCAGGTCGCACTCGTGGTAGATCCGGGTCAGCTGCTCGCCCGCCGCCGTCAGCTTCCAGTCCTCCACGTAGCCGAAGGCGGACATCACCCGCAGCACCCGGTCGAACTGGCGGGCCAGGGACTCGGTCCGTCCCTCGATGCGCCGTTCGAGGCGGCGGACGTCCTTTTCGAGCCGCTCGGCCCGTTCCAGGGCCCGCAGGTGGCGGCGCCGCTCGGGGCACTGATGGACGGGGTGCTCGGCGGCCGCGCCCGACCCCTCGTCACGCCGCGACCGCGACGGTGACGGCGGCCGCCGGGCGGGACGCAGCTTGGCCCGTCCCAGCGCCTGGGCCACCGACCGCTGGAACGACGGGCTGCGGGGGGCGTAGGGCGTGGGCAGCTCCACGTGGCCCACGACGGCAGGGGGGACGGCGAAGTCGCGGCCCGACAGCGCCAGGTAGCGCCGCTCGGGCGTGACCGCACCCAGCCGCACCTCGCCGCCCCGGCGATGCGACAGCGACACGACGGCGGCCGGCCCGCCCGACTTGCCGCCTTCCACGGCGATGATGTCCCCCAGGCGGACCTGCTCCAACGGGTTGGCCCGGCCCGGTGCCGGCGCCCGGACTGCGCCGACCCCGCCCTCCTGGAGCAGGCCCCGGTACTCGCGGATGTCGCCCCGGTCGCAGTGGGCGTCGCGCCGGTAGCCGGCCAGCACCTTCTCCGACTTCTCCAGCTGGCTCTCGAGGCGCACCACGTCCCGGTCGGCCCGGTACTGGGCGAACGAGAGGTTGAGCAGGTGGTGGGCGGCGTCGGGCGGGTAGCGGCGCACCAGGTTGGCGGCCATGTTGTACGTCGGCCGGAACGACGAGGTCAGGGTGTACGTGCGGGTCGACGCCAGGCCCGCCACCTGGTCGAAGGGCACGTACGGCGACCACAGCACCACGGCGTGGCCCACGGCGTCGATGCCCCGCCGCCCCGCCCGCCCCGTCAGCTGGGTGTACTCCCCCGGCGTCAGGAACTCGTGGCGCTCCCCGGTGAACTTCGACAGCTTCTCGATGACCACCGACCGGGCCGGCATGTTGATGCCCAGGGCCAGCGTCTCGGTGGCGAACACGACCTTCGCCAGCCCCCGTGCGAACGCCGCCTCCACCGCCTCCTTGAAGGGCGGCACCATCCCGGCGTGGTGGGCGGCGAACCCCGCCTCCAGGCCCGCGAGCCACGATCCGTAGCCGAGGACCCGCAGGTCCTCGTCGGACAGGCTCTCGGCCTTGGCCTCGGCGACGGCCCGGATCTGCTCCCGCTCCTCGGGCGAGGTCAGCCGCAGCCCCGAGTTCAGGCACTGGCGTACGGCGTCGTCGCACGCCGCCCGGCTGAAGATGAAGTAGATGGCGGGGAGCATCCCCTCGCCGTCGAGGCGTTCGACGACGTCGGCCCGCAGCGGCGTGTGGAGCCGGCTGCGGGGCCGCCCCCGCCACCGGTCGCCGGCCCGGGCCGACGACGAGTCAAGGCGGGCCGCCTCGGGGTTGGGCCGCTCGTCCACGAATGTCGGCAGCAGGTGCAGCCGGTCGGATTCCCGGTCCCCGACGAGGTACAGCTGGTTGAGCTGCACGGGCCGCCGTTCCTCGATGACGGCCGCCGTCGTGCCGCGCACCGTCTCGATCCAGTCGGCCAGTTCCTCGGCGTTCGACACGGTCGCCGACAGGCACACCAGGCCCACCTCGGCGGGCGAGTGGATGATCACCTCCTCCCAGACCGAGCCCCGGTACTCGTTCCCCAGGTAGTGGACCTCGTCGAGGACGACGTAGCGCAGGCCGCCGAGCGTGGGCGACGAGGCGTAGATCATGTTGCGCAGGACCTCGGTGGTCATGACCACCACCGGGGCGTCGCCGTTCACGGCGTTGTCGCCGGTCAACAGTCCCACCCGCGCCGGCCCGTACTGGCGCACCAGGTCGCCGTACTTCTGGTTCGACAGGGCTTTCAGGGGCGTGGTGTAGAACGCCTTCCCGCCTTCGTCCAGCGCCTTGGCCACGGCGTACTCGGCCACCACCGTCTTGCCCGAGCCGGTCGGTGCTGCCACGAGCACCGACTCGCCCCGATCGAGGGCGTCGATGGCCTCGACCTGGAAGTCGTCGAGGGTGAACGGGTACCCGGCGGCGAACTCGTGCCGCTTCATCTCACCGCTTGAGAAGCCGGCCGATGAGGATGGCCGCCTCGTAGAACAGGTACATGGGCACGGCCATGGCGAACAGGGCGTAGGGGTCCTGGGTGGGCGTGATGACCGCCGCCACGGCGACGATGACGACCGCCGCCGGCCGCCGCCACTTCCGCAGGCGCTGGCTGGTCAGGACCCGGGCCAGCTGGAGGAACACGAGCACGACCGGCAGCTCGAAGGCCACGCCGAACGCCACCATCATCAGCACGATCAGCCGTAGGTACCGGGACGGGCTGAAGAAGGCGTCGAGGTTGTCGCCACCGATCCCGATCAGGAACCTCAGCGCCTGGGGGAAGGTGAGGATGGCGATGGCCGCGCCCAGGAGGAACAGCAGGATCGAACTGACGATGAAGGGGATGGCGTACTTCTTCTCGTGCTTGTGCAGCCCGGGCGTGATGAACCGCCACAGTTGCCACAGTACGACCGGCGAGGCCAGCAGCAGCCCGCAGTAGCCGGCGATCTTGAGGCGGGTGGTGAAGCCTTCCAGCGGGTCGGTGATGAGGAGCTGGGTGCGGCCGGTGATGTCGGTGTAGGGCTCGATCAGCAGTTCGAGGATGCGGTTGTAGAGCAGGAAGGCGACGATGGCGCCGAGCGAGACGGCGATGACCGACAGGATGATCCGCCGCCGCAGCTCGGTGAGGTGCTCGACCAGCGACATGCGCTGGCCAAGGTCCCCGTCCTCGCCATCACCCACGAATGCGGCCATCGCCGCTTACAACCGCTCGGACTCGGGCGTGGTCGTCGGCTTGGCCGCCTTGGTGAGGTCGACCGGCTTCGGGGGGTCGGCGGGGACGGCCTCGACGGCCGGCCCGGGTCGCTGCACGAGGGGGCTGTCGGGGTAGTCGTCGTAGGACGGCGGGCGGTCGGACACGGCCGCCTCCACGTCGAAGGCGGTCTTGACCTCGGACCTCACGTCGGTCGTCCACTTCCGCAGCTCGGCCAGGGCCTTGCCGACCTGGCGCCCGGCCTGGGGCAGTTTGGCGGGGCCCAGGACGATGAGGGCGACGACGAGGATGACCAGGATCTCCGCCGGACCCAGCGACGAGGGCATGGCCGCCAGCTTAGAGAATGCGTGGCGAGAACAGGACGTACTCGCCCTCCGGCGTCCGCCTCCGGGCGGTGCCCGATATATCCCGCTCTTGGCGGCTCCGCCGCCGGGCCGCTCGGGCCACGGGCTGCGCCTTCGGCGCACCCTCTTACTGGCGGCGCCTTTCCTCGATGGACTTGTTGAGCTCGGTCATGTCGCCCGCCAGGCGCTGCAGGCGAGGCCCCATCTCGCCCAGCTGGGACAGCCCGTCCCGCACCTCGGACATGGCGGCGTTGAGCCGCATCACCGACCGGGCGAGGAAGTAGAGGCCGGCCACGAGCACGACAGCGGGAATGAGCCACAGGGCTTCCATGGCTACGAGCGTATCCGGGTGCGGGCGTTACAGTCCCGGCCGTCGAGCCCCTCCGCCGCCCTCCCATCGCGTTCGCCCACCGGGGCGGACGGGCCCACCGCCCCGAGAACACGATCGAGGCGTTCCGCCACGCGCTCGAGCTGGGCGCCTCCGGCCTGGAGTCCGACGCCTGGCTGACGGCCGACGGGGTCGTCGTCCTCGACCACGACGGGCTCGCGTCACGGGGCCTGCGGCGGCGGCGCATCGCCGACGTCGCCCGCTCGGCGCTGCCCGCCTCCATCGCGTCCCTGGCCGAGCTGTACGACGAGTGCGGGACGAACTTCGAACTGTCCATCGACATCCGAGACGTCCGGACGGCGCCCGCCGCCGTCGAGGTGGCCCGCGCCGCCGGGCCGGCCGCCCCCAAGCGGCTGTGGCTGTGCCAGCCCGACCATCGCCTGCTGGCCGAATGGCGCCAGTCGTTCCCCGACGTCCGCCTGGTGAACAGCACCCGCGGCCGCGACGTCAAGGGCGGCATGGAACGGCGGGCCGCCGAGCTGGCCTCGTCAGGCATCGAGGCCATGAACCTGCACCGCACCGAGTGGACGGGCGGTCTCGTCGCCCTGTTCCACCGCTTCGAACGGCTGGCCTTCGGCTGGGACGCCCAGCACGAACGCGAGATCCGCGAGCTGGCCCGCATGGGCATCGACGGCGTGTTCAGCGACCACGTCGACCGCCTGCTGGCCGGCCTGGCTTGAGACCAGCCCTGAAAGGTTGCCGTTAAGGAACACGGCACCAAGGGACAAGTAGCCAAGTTGACAGCCCCGGTTCGGCCGCCCGCGCCGCGTAGTGCTCGGCGCGGTTGGCCTCCGAAGTCGGCGGGGAGATTCCTCGCCGGGGTTACGCCAGTCGCGGCCGCCCACCACCCAGATCGGCCGGGGTGGAGGCGGTGGCCCTGATGACGGCGGCCACCGATTGGCCGACGGCGACGGTAGTGGTAGGCCCGAGCACGCGGGAGCCGGGCTGCCTGCCGCCCGTGATGCGCTCGCTGGGGTTGAGCAGCAGCGGTCCGTTGCCCGCAGGCGTGACTCGAGGGCCCCATGCGCGCCAGGTGTTCTCACCCGGCGGGGGCGACCCCGAGCCGCCCCAGCAGCTTGGCGGCCGAGGCCTCGTGGCGGCCCCAGTCGGGCTCGACGGGTTCTCGGGGCTCGAGCACGAAGCCCCGGTGGCCGTCGTTGCGAACGCGCTCGGCCACGACTCGATAGCCGCTGAGGGAGAACAGGGCGATCGCGCTGGAGCGGGAGAAGTAGTAGGGGTGGTCCACCTTCACCAGCGCCTCGATCGACTCGACCCGGCCCAGCAGCAGGCCGATGTCGACGATGTCCACGAAGGCCCGGCCGCCCGGCGCAGTCATCCGCCGTAGCGCCGACAGCGCCCGCCGGGCGTCGAGGAGGTGGTCGATGGCCTGGCACAGCATGACCAGGTCCCACGTCCGCCCTTGCGCGTCGTAGTCCTCGGCGAAACCAGCGACCGTCTCGATGCCCGCCGCTCGGGCCACGGCGAGCTCGTCAGGGGCGGGGTCCACCACGGTGGCGGCGGCCCCGAACCGGGTGGCGATGGCGGCGGCCACGACTCCCGTGGAGCCGCCCATGTCGAGCAGCGTGCGGGGCGGGGCGGGCAGCCGGCGGGCGAGGTACGCCCCCAAAGCCTCACCGTAGGCGGCCTGCTCCTCCTGCACGGTCTCGGCGTCGATGCGCCGGCCGTGGTAGGCGGACACCAGCGGGCGGTAGACGGCGGCGTAGAAGCCGGCATAGGCGGCCGCCGTCATCCGTGGCGACAGCCAGCCCAGGCCGCAGCGGCGGCAGACGAACAGCCCCGTCTCGAAGCCGTAGCGGTCCCGGCTCGCCGCCTCGACGGGTCGCCCCTCGGGGCCGCACACGCTGCACGCACCAACGGGCTCCCTGGGCTGGGCGTCGTAGTCCCAACCCAGGGCGCCGATGCGGGCCTGGCGTGCCGCCCGTGGATCGGGCTCGCTGGGTGCGCCCACGGGCCTAGCCTCCTATCGCCGATGTTGGACTGGGACGAGCGTGTGGTGGTGGTGGGCGAGGTGGGCCAGGCCCACGACGGCAGCCTGGGGACCGCCCACGCCTTCATCGACGCCATCGCCGACGCCGGCGCCGACGCGGTGAAGTTCCAGACCCACATCGCCGCCGCCGAGAGCCGCCTGTGCGAGCCGTGGCGGGTGGCCTTCAGCTACGAAGACGAAACCCGCTACGCCTACTGGCGCCGCATGGAGCTCTCCGAGCAGGCGTGGGCCGGCCTGCGCCGCCACGCCGCCGACCGGGGCCTCGCCTTCATGAGCTCGCCCTTCTCGGTCGAGGCCGTACAGCTGCTCTCCCGGGTCGGTGTGGCCGCCTGGAAGGTCGCCTCCGGAGAGGTCGCCCATCCCCAGCTGCTCGAGGCCGTGGCCCGGGCCGGCGGCCCGGTGGCGCTCTCGAGCGGTATGAGCCCGTGGACAGAACTCGACGCCGCAGTCGACCGCCTGCGGCGCGGGGGCGCCGGCCCCCTGGCGGTCCTGCAGTGCACCTCCGCCTACCCGACCACCCCCGAGCGGCTGGGGCTGAACGTCATCGCCGAGATCCGGGCCCGCTACGGCTGTGCGCCTGGGCTCTCCGACCATTCGGGCACGATCTACCCGGCCCTGGCCGCCGCCGCCCTGGGGGCCCGGATGCTCGAGGTGCACGTGACGCTCAGCCGGCGGATGTTCGGGCCCGACGTCGCGTCGTCGGTCACCGACGCCGAGCTGCGGGCCCTCGTCGAGGGGGTCCGCACCATCGAGGCCGCCCTGCGCTCGCCCGTCGACAAGGACGCAGCCGCCGCCGGGCTCGCTCCCATGCGGGCGCTGTTCGGCCGCTCGCTGGTCGCCTCCCGGCCCCTGGCCGCCGGCCACCAACTGCTCGAGGGCGACCTGGTGGCCAAGAAGCCCGGCGGCGGGGTGCCTGCAACCGAGGAGCGGGCGTTGCTCGGCCGGCCCCTGCTGCGCCCGCTGCAAGCCGATGAGCCCATCGAGCGCGCCGACGTCGGGTCGCCCGAACCGGCCCCGGGGCATCTGGCGACGTCCTAAGCCAGGACGCCACGGGTCGCGCTGACCTCGGCGGCCAACCGGCGGTGGGCGAGGATCTGCAGCTCCACCGCGACGTCGACGTTGCGCAGCCAGACGCGCTCGGGGACGCCGATTGTCGTGGGACTGAAGTTCAGCACCGCGCCGACGCCGGCGGCGACCATGGCGTCGGCCGCGGGCTGGGCCGCCTCCGGGGGCGTGGTGAGCAGTCCGATGACCCACTCCAGGCCCGAGACCACTGTCCCCAGCTCGTCGAGGTGGCGGACCGCGACACCCCCGACGCGCTGGCCGACCTTGGCCCGGTCGACGTCGAACAGGGCGGCGATCCGGAAGCCCTCAACGGCGAAGCCGCCGTAGCCGGCCAGTGCCCGCCCCAGCTGCCCCGCGCCCACGATGACCACAGGGGTCGGGCAGCTGCGCTGCAGCTCTCGGGTGGTGGTGGCCACCAGGTGGGCGACGTCGTAGCCGACGCCGCGGGTGCCCGAGGCGCCGACGTAGGCCATGTCCTTGCGGACCTTGGCCGGGTGCATGCCGGTGAGCTGCGCCAGGCGCTCGGAGGAGACCACCGACTCCTCGGCGTCGGCGAGGCGGGTGAGCGACCGCAGGTACACGGGGAGGCGGGCGATGGTGGTTTCGGGAATGGGGTAGCGGTGGGTCAAGGGTTGCTCCTTTGGTGAGGTGGGGCCAGGCTCCGTCCGCCCGCTCACGGCCCAGTCGGACGGGGCAGCGGGCCGTGCTCGTCCACAGGGACGGCGGCGGAGTCTGCCTTGGTCTAGTAGGTCCACCCGGGCGGCGTGGACAGGCGCGGCTCGTCCCGGCGGGCGACGTCGCCCGGCCACGTCGAGCACCTCGGCGACCAGCTCGGGCTCGACGGTGCCGGACTGGTGCGCCAGGCGTCGCCAAGACGCGGGGGACCGGCCCGAGGATCGAGGCGAGCGCCGCAAGCCGCGGGCCCGGTCGGCGGCTGTCGCCGTGCGTGCGGATCGTCACCGGAGGCCGACGCCGTGCTCAGCGCCGCCGCCCGTCCCACGCCTCGGGGTTGAGGAGCTGCGGGGGCCGCTCGCCAGCGAGGGCCATGAGCACGATGTCGACGGCCATGGCGCCGCTGGCCACCCACACGCCGTACGTGCTCGGGCCGCTGTGGGGCGTCATCACCACGTTGTCGAGCTCGGCCCAGCGGGGGTCGACCATGGGCTCGGTGGTCCAGGCGTCGATGCCGGCCCCGGCGATCCGCCCCGACGCCAACGCGTCGTAGAGCGCGTCCTCGTCGACGAGATTGCCCCTGGCGGTGTTGATGAGAAAGGCGGTCGGCTTCATGAGGCTCAGCAGCTCGGCGTCCACCACCTTCTCGGTCTCGGGCATGGACGGCAGGTGGAGGGTGACGAAGTCGGCCCGGGTGAACACCTCCCGCAGGGGCACCAGCTCCACCCCGTGCTCCTCGACGAACTCCGTCACCGGGTAGGGCTCGTAGGAGATGACCGGCATGTGGAACCCGAGCCCCCGCAGCGCCACCCCCCGGCCGATGCGGCCCAGGCCGACGATGCCCAGCGTCGCCTTCCACACGTCCACCCCCCGGCGCACCTGCCACTCGCCCCGGCGCATGGCCCGGTCGTGGCTGGAGACCCGGTGGGCGAGGTCGAGCATGAGGGCGAAGGCGTGGTCGGCCACTCCCCAGTCGTTGGTCCCCGGGATGGTGGCCACCAGCACCCCCCGCTCGGTGGCGGCGGCGACGTCGACGGCGTCGAAGCCGACGCCATATCGCACCACCAGCCCGAGAGCCGGGCAGGAATCGAACACCTTGGCGGTGTAGGCCTCCTGGCCGGCGATCACCGCCGTGCAACCCTCCAGGCTGGCGATCACGTCGGCGACCGGCGTGGAGCGCCGCCCCGAGCCGAACCTCAGGTCGAAACCCGCAGCCCGTAGCCGCACCGGGATGTCGCCCAGCTGCTCTTCGGGCTGGGTCAGGTTCAATGCCACCGCGGTCATGGTCAGAGTCCTCCTCGCACTTCGTCGATCAGTGGGGCGGGCGAATGCCAGCGCTTCTGCACGGGTGGGTCGACAGTGGCCAGCACCTCGGCGATACGCCGGCCTGCCCCGCCGTCGCCGAACAGGCGGCTGGGCGGGTAGGGGCCGTGCGCCATCTGGGCCCCCAGGGCGTCGGCGATCTCGCGGCTGTCGTAGCCGCTGAACACCACGTTCTTCCCGCATTCGCGCCCGAGCTGGCGGGTGCCGACCGATACCGCCGGCGTACCGAGGTAGGCCCCCTCCCGCAACGCCGCGGACGAATTGCCCACCATGACGTCGCAGTGGGCGATGAGGCGCAGGAAGTCCTCGGCGGGGAGGTTGCCGAAGAAGTGGCACCGCTCCGCCAGCCCTGCCTCCCGGAAGCGGCGGATGCCGTGCGCCATCTCGTCTCCTCCGGCGTCGACGTTGGGCGAGAACACCAGGATCTGGGTCCCCAGCGACGCCACCGCCTCCAGCGTGTTGGTCATCTGCTCCAGGCCGGCGCCGTACTCGGTGGTGACGGGGTGCTGCATCAGAAGGACGAAGGGCTGGTCGGCGTCGAGGGGCGCGCCGCCCCCGCCGATGCCGAGCAGGGCCTCACGGCGGGTCCACAGGGGCGTGCGGGCGGCCAGGTCGATACCCGGGCAGCCGACGTTGAACACGAACCGCGGGTCCTCGCCCATGGCCAGGATGCGACGGGCGCTGCGCTCGCTGGCAGGGAAGTGGACGTGGGAGAGCTTGGTCACGGCGTGGCGGACGCTCTCGTCGATGGACCCGGTCACGTCCCCGCCCTGGGTGTGGGCCACGACGATGTTCATGTAGGCGGCGGCGATGGCGGTGGCGATCGTCTCGAAGCGGTCGGCCACCGTCACGACGATGTCCGGCGCGAGCGCCTCGAAGGCGGTGGGGAGCTCCAGCAGGCCGAGTCCCGTGGACTTGGCCATCGTGGCCGGCGTCTGGCCTTCGATGACCAGCCGCACCTTGAGGTCGGGGCGGAAGCCGGCCTTCTCCAGGATCTGGGCCGCGTCGCCGAAGCGCTCGAGCAGGGCCGAGGCGGTGACCACTACCTGCAGGTCGAGGGCGGGGTGGTCCCGCACCGCCTCGAGCACCGTGAAAACCCGGGCCAGGTTGGCCCGGCTGGCCACCACCACGCACACCTTGCGTCGCTCACCCATCCCGCCCGCCCCTCTCACCGGTCGACAGGCGAGCGCCGCGATGCGCCGCCGGCCGGCTCGTTGGCGGCCGCGACGGCGACCGCGGCGCACTCCCGAGGGGAGGACCTCCGCCGCCCGCCAGCAGCGGCGCCGCTGCCGCGCTCCAACGGTGGGCGGCGGAAGGAGGCGAGCCGTCGCGCCGGCGCGGCCGCGATGGGGGGTTCCGCTGGGGAGGGACGCGCGCCGGCCCCACTCGCTACTCGCGGTGTGCCTGCACGAGGTGGTAGAGCAGGAGCAGCTGCACCAGCGCCAAGGGCTCGCTGCGACCGCCTCCGCGCAGCGCACCCAGGCATTCCGGGACCGCCCCCGCCATGCCCAGCGCGTCCCAGATCGCCGCCTGGACGTGGCGCGCCACCCCGGGTGGCGCCGAGGCGGCGATGGTCAGCACGTCGGCGGGCCTGCCGGCGTCGTCGCGCCCGAGGGTCAACTTGACCGCCTCCTGGTGCTGGGGCGTCAGGATCGCGGCAAGGTTGGGATGGGGGATCGTCGGCCGCAGCAGCACCGTGGCGCTGAGCGGGTGCTCGAGCCCCTCGGGGCGGCCCGCCAGGGGGGCGAGGCGCACCACGATGTCGGCGTGGGCGGCCTGGGGGCGGATGAAGGCGGCCGCGTCGGGCTCGCGGCGGTCCAGCTCGTCGGCGTCCTCCGCCTCCCCGTAACCCCGCTCCGTCGTGTCCCGCTGCAGCTTCCAGCGCCGCCTCAGGGGCTCCGGGGTTTCGAGGTAGACGGCCACCGTGTAACAGGCGCGGGCCCGCCGGGACCACAAGGCCAGGAGCCCCTCGACGACCATGAAATCGCGGGGCTCGACGACGACCGGCCGGCCGAGCGTGCCCGTCGCGTGGTCGTAGGTGGGTTTGAGCACGGGATGGCAGGCGGCCAGGAGCTCGAGGTGCTGCTCGGCGATGTCGAGATAGTTCGCCTTGGGGTGCAGGGCCGTGTAGGGCAGGCCCCGCTGCTCGGCACGGTCATGGCGGTGATAGTCGTCGAGGTCGACCACGCCGACCCGGTGGGGCCCGAGCGCTTGCGCCAGACCGCGGGTGATCGTCGCCTTGCCGGCGCCGCTGTCCCCCGCGATGGCCAGCAGCACCGGCCGGGCCACCGGTTCCGGCCGGGGCGACGACCGCTGGACGAGAACGCCGACCGTCTCGCTTCCAGGCACCCGCGCTCCGTTCCATCAATTGTGATTGTGCGCACAATCACAATATGGGATGAAGCCATCTGGGGTGAAATGAGGGTTCTGCACCCCAGTGCACAGGCGCGCTCGACCCGGTCGGGGCGAAGCCCCGAGATGGAGCGGTAATGAGGATCGTACTTGTATACCGCCCGCGAACGAGCCGTCGGGTTGCCGGTGGGCTGTGATCGGTGGCGGGGGCGCGGGAGCCGGTCAGGGCGGCGTGGG
>Ga0187892_10008636_pt1 | contig 13842 bp, 11 predicted proteins | sample MA1701073metaG_FD_139345 | JGI IMG/M metagenome (GOLD analysis project Ga0187892, IMG submission 139345) | Bio-ooze microbial communities from a basaltic lava cave in the Kipuka Kanohina Cave System on the Island of Hawaii, USA - MA170107-3 metaG ...
CGAAACCCACGCGCGCGCCGGTATCGACGATTTCGATTGTGCCGTGCGCCGTCGTTCCAGGATGGCAGCGGTACACGCGGACCACGAAGCTCTTCACCGCCTGCAGGTCCGGCTTACTCTAAGCATTCACCTCAAGGCAGCTCCCAACGAGCCGTCCAGTTGCACCATCCCGTGCTGGGTCCGGAGGGCGTGTAGGTGGGTGCAGAGCAGCTGAACTTGTTCTTGCCGCGAATGCCGGTGTACTTGCCCGTGCCCGCCATCCATTCGAAGTCCGCGTCCTTGCAAGGCACACTGGTACAGCGCCACGTGAGGGCGATCTTGTCTCCCTGGGCGTCAGTCGCAACGCAGTAGCCTTGCAGGTTGGGCTGATCCGGCCGCAGATCGTACGCGCCCGCGCACCACATCGAGCTCTGATGCAGGAAGCCCTTGCCGGCATCGTTGAAGAAGGTGCCGGTGGATTCGCCGAGGACGAACACGTGGTCCTTGCGGATTTCATGGGCCTTTCCGGTGGACGACCAGCTGTAGACGCCGGTAAAGCTGCCTTGCTTTGCCAGTTCCGCCGCTTGGCTGACCAAGCCGGGGGCAGCCAACCCCGCCGTGCCGATCAACGACACGATCATGGATAACGAAGTCTTCACGCGCCCCTCCTTGGTGCGGCACGCATGGGCTGCGCGCCCGTGCTGAGCAACATACGCCGCAGGGCGTACGGATCCGTTACCGATTCTGTTCGCGGTTCGGCTCGATACCGCCGGGCAGAGTCCGGCCCGGTGCGGCCGCCGGCGAACGCGCCTGCCGCAATCAGGCGCGCCGGAGGGACCGGAACAGCCTTTCGCTGGCGGGAGAAGGCGGGATGCCGAGCTGGACGGACAGCGCCTGCCGCAGCCGGCGATACACCGCCATGGCCTCGGCATGGCGGTCCATCCGGGCGTAACTGCGCATCAGCCCCTGATAGAACTCCTCCGCGAGATCGTCGGCCTCGATGCCGCGGTGATAGTAGTCGGCGGCGGCCGCGCACGATCCGCCGTCCTCGAGCTGTCGGCCGATGCGCGATATGTGACGTACGAACTTTCCACGGAGCCGCTCGCGCATTGACAGCGCCCAGGACTCGCCCGCGTCCTCGGGCAAAAAAGACCCCTCGTAGAGCTGCAGTAACGGATCCGTACCATGAACCGTGTCAGGCGCCTGCGCCTGCCCGTCGCAACTGCCAAAGCGCCGCTCGAAGTCCCAAACGTCCACCCAGCAACGGGCCGGGTCGAGCGATACGCGTCCTTCGTGCGCGTAGACGGCGTCGGCGTCTCCGAGCAACTTGCGCAGGCGATGGAGGCTCACGCGGAAGGCTTCCCGGGCCGCGTCGCCCTCATCGGCGGACCACAGGGCGTCGATCAACTCGTGCTCGGGCACATCGCGTCCGCCCATCGCGATCAAGGTCTTGAGCAGAGCGATCGGCTTCTTCGGCGCCTTGTGCGCAAAGCTGACCGGCACTCCCGACCGCAACAGCCTGAATCGGCCGAGCGTGAAGACCTGCACCGGCCAGGGCCATCTGTGGTCCGCGTTCGGCGGAGGCTGGATACGCCAGCGCCGGATCAGCTCCTTGACGAAATCCGGTTCGATGTCCGCGCGCAGAGCTTCGGCGAACAAGACTCCCAACGGCCCGTACATCCAGCGCAAGAAGCATGCACCGCTGCCCTGGCGGGCCAATGCAAGTGCCTGGCGCAACCCCGTGGCGCTCGCTTCGGCGTCGCCTTGCATCCATGCCGCCCAGGCGCGTATCGCCCACAAGTACGGACGAAAGCAGACCAGAAACCCGCGCCCGGACTCGTCCCACGCCTGGGCGAGCCATGCATTCGCATGCTCGTACTGGCGATTCAGGGTGAATGCAAGAGCGCCTATGCTGAGCCAGGGGATGTTCAGCGCCGGCGATCCGAGTCTTCGGAGCCGCGCCCACGCTGCCTCGGCATGGCGGGCGGCGTAGGGGCCGTCCTGCCTCGCGATGCCCAAGCAGGTGCAGGCAAGGTGGTACTGCGCCGCATCCATGGTGCGCGCCGGATCGAGGCGAGCGGGGATCTCCTCGATCAGACGCTCTGCCGATTCGACGTCCAACCAGCCCGTATCCAGATACACGCGAAAGCAGCGCGAGATCGCCGACGTCTGGCGCAGACCGTGCTCGTCCGCCACCGAATCGGCCCGGTCCAGACATGCCGCGCTCAGGGTTCTGTCGGCGAGCATGTGATAGTGGAACGCCAGGTATAACCACCAGAACGCGCGATTGAGCGCCGTGGCAGCCGGGGTTTCCATCAGGCGATTGATGCGCTCGATGACGGGACGGGCCCGCTCGAAGTCGGCTGCCAGTCCGCAGTACGTGATGAACCCGGCGGCAGCGGATGCAAGTTGATTGGCGTCGAGATCGTCGTTGAGCAATTCGGCAACGCGTTGAGCGCACGCTTCATGCATCCGGTGCTCGGGCTGGCGAAAGGCGATGCCGGTAAGCAGAGCCGAGTAGCCCAGCAACTCGGTTGCGCGATCGGGCAGCGCGGGTGCGCGGCCGAGCAGTTGTTCCAGCTCGTGGATCCAGCCGTCCAGGGGCGCGAAGTCGCCGTATTCGAAGTAGTAGCTGTTGATCAGCATGCCCGCGGCGCGCACTTGCCCGGCTGTATCGCGAGCAGCCGCAAAGCCCTTGAACGCGCGCTCCAACTCCTCTCGCGCGTCGGCGAGGCTGGTCTGCATGCGCGCGCATCCGGACCATAACAGCAGGGCCGGCGACGCCTGCACCACGTCACGGGGAACGGCACCGACCCATTCGAGGAGGGTCTTCCAGCGTCCCTCGGCCAGCAGCGCGGGCGCCTGTTCTGCGATCAGCCGCGTCGCCTCCGCCCAGTGCTCGGCATCCATGTAAAGCCCGACTGCCGCCTCCTGTTGTCCCGCCGTTTCCAGAGCGGCGGCCGCTTCCGCATTGAGCCGTCGCAACGCCTGAGGTTCGAGCGCGGCTGCCGCTCGAGCCCGCAGGAACTGGCGAAACAAGGCGTGATACTGATATGTCGGCGGTGCTCCCGGGCGCCGATGCGTGAACAGCCGGCGCCGATAGAGATCGTCCAGGATCTGTGCGGACAATGGGTTTCCGGTAAGTCGCTCTGCGACGGCCACAGCGATCTCCGGCAGCAACGACGTCGCGATCAGGAAGCGGCGCACCTCGTCGCTCACCCTTCCGAAGACGATGGAGGCGAAATAGCCGAACAGCGCCTCCTGGGACTGCGCGGCCGCCTGCGTGGACTCGCCACCTTCGCGATAGGGCGCGGCCATCAACACCAGTCCCGCCGCCCAGCCTCCGCACGCTTCGTGCAGCGTACGGACCTGCGTCTCGTCGAGTTCCGACGTGCGTCGGGCGATCGCACGCGCCTCCTCGAGCGTAAGCCTGAGATCCTCCCAGTCGATACGCCCCACGTTCTCGTTGGCCACCAGGCGGGCATAGGCGTCGGGCGGATCGCGCCGGCTGATGACCACAAGACACATGTGCTCCGGCACCTCGTCGGCCGCCTGGGCCACCACGGCGTGGAACTGCTGCTCCGGGGTCACCTCCTGGTAATTGTCGAGCACCAGGGTGGCGAGCGCCGGCAGCCGAGCAAAGACGTTGCGAAAGAAGCGCCGGGTGAACCCTGCAATATCCTCGAGGTACTCCGGGGTCAGCGCGGGCAATGGATAGTCCCCGGCGGCGGAGAAGGACGCGGCGGCTTGCCCCAGGTAGTGGAAGAAGCTCGCCAGATCCGCATCGCCGGCGTCGACCTGATACCAGATCCCTGGCAGCTTGCGCGCATCGAGCCAGCTCCCAACCAGGGTGGTCTTGCCGGCGCCTGGCGGACCGACGACACAGATAGCGTTGCGCTGCTCGCGCATCTCGTCGAGTCGAACGAACAGACGATCGCGAGCGACCGCACCATGCAGGCGCGGCCGTGTCAGCTTGGCGAGCTTCTGCGCTCTACCGCCCGCAGCCATCGAGCAAGGCTACGACATTTCACAAGACAGATCGATCAAGCGGTGCATCCCCGGGTGTGGCAACGACGGGCCCTCGTAGCTCATCCCATAGGACATCAGCCCTCGGCGTGGTCACACTCCGGTTGCCGCAAGCCGGCGCCGGACGTCCTCGATGCGCGCGCGGTTCACGCCGAAATCGCTGTAGCCCAGGCGCGAAGCGGAACGCACCTGGATCAGCTTGGTGTTCGGTTCGAACCAGAACTCCACGTCGTCGACGAAACCTATCAGGGCGCTGGTGTACTCGACGTACAGATAGTCCGCGGCCTGCGTCACGATGTGCGTGCGCGGGGTGTCGTTGACGATGTTGACCAGGGCCGGCATGGCGCGCTCGGGCGTGCTGCCGTAAGTGAGCGGCGCGATGGCGTGATAGCCGCCGCTCGCCTGGCTGCTCACCGCGTTGGGCGAGCCGGGCACCGGCTTGAACCGGCCGTCCTTCACCCCGAGGTCGGTGGGGCGCTTACCCGCGAACAGTCCCATGGAGCCCTCCCGCTTGCGCTGCCGGTCGGGGGCACGATACTCCAAGCGCCGGGGCCGTGCCCAGGGTCTGGGCGCAATTCTCGATTGGTTCCCAGTCCCGCAAGGCGGTCACGACCCCGCCTTGAGCCCTGCAGGAGCGTGTGATACGGTTGAACTCTCCACTGCTGTCTGAGACGGGGCTGGAAACGCAGATTCAGCAACGCAAGGCCGCCGAGCAGTAACAGCGCCCTGCCCGCCATCGGCAACCTCACGGCTTGGACAGCGGGCTTCCCGGGATGAAGTGCAACCGCTGCCAGCACGACGACCCCGTGCGCGGTGCGCTCCTCATCCCACCGGGACATCGCTCATGAGAAAGCTCGCACTCCATTGCCTCGCCCTTCTCGCCCTGGTCGCGACAAGCCAGGGCAGCCTGGCACAGCTCGCCGAACGCAAGGTCGATATCTACAGCGAGGGCGTGCGCATGACCGGCACGGTCCTCTACCCGCAGGCGCTCGAGGGCAAGAAGCTGCCCGCCGTCATCCTGTCTCATGGATGGGGCGGGACCGCGGCCATGCTGCGCCCGCACGCGGAGCGCTTTGCGCAGGCGGGCTATTTCGCATTGGTGTTCGACTACCGGGGCTGGGGCGAGAGCGACGCGCGCTGGGTGCGCGACGAAGCGGCTGCGCCGGGCGCCAACGCCAGGCGCGAGCTGCGCGAAGTGGTCGACCCGCTCGATCAGGCCACCGATATCTTCAACGCGGTGCACTGGGCGATGGGCGAACCCATGGTGGACGCGACCCGCGTCGGCCTGTGGGGTACGAGTTTCTCGGGCGGCCTGGTGGTCTACGTAGCCGCCCGCGACCCGCGCATCAAGGCGATCGTCAGCCAGGTCGCCTGGTTTGGACAGCCGCGCACGGCGATGCCGGCCACGGCGCTGTCGCGCTCGCAGTCGGATGCCACCCGGCGCGCACGCGGGGACATCGGCTACCCGCCGCCGGGCGCGCGCGAGGTCGGCAACCTGCGGGGAGGACCCGTGCGCGAGAGCTTTCTTCTGTATGCGCCGATCGCGGATATTCTCGTCATCAAGGGCTGTGCGGTCCTGATCATCGATGCCGAGAAAGAGGAGCTGTTCGACATCCGCGAGCACGGCGAGCTGGCATTCGCGCGGGCCGCCGAGCCCAAGAAGCGGGTGGTGATCCCGGGGATCGCCCACTACGACATCTACGGCACGGCGCGCGAGCAGTCGCTCGATGTGGCCATCGAGTGGCTGAACCGGCATCTCAAGGGCGCGATGTAGCAGGGCCCTGGCGGTATCCCTCGCCCGCCAGCGCGGCACGCGCAACGCGCGGGCACCGTCCCGGACACCCCTGCCGCTCACGACGGTTTCGCGCGCGGGACGGCTGGAGCATGCTGGCGCACGGGTTCAGCCGGTGGCCTCGACCTTGATTCGGTCCCCGTCGCGCACGCTGGCGAGCTTGCGCGCGTCGCCCTCGATCTTGCCCAGCACGTTCACCTCGGTGACCAGGCGGCACTCGTTGCCCTTCGACACCGGCGTAGGGCCGAACGGCAGTGCGAGCGAGCTGCCCTGCACCCAGAAGCAGACCGTACCCGGGTCGACCACCTGGCGCGCGTCGGGCTCCAGCTTGGCCTTCACCGGCAGGCTGAAGTAGACCTCCTCGCCCCAGGTGCTGGCGCTGGACTCGCAGGGCAGCGCCGCGAGCAGCGCGCGTGCGCTCGGCGTGTCCTGGAGGCTGGCGGTGACCGCGCCCTTGGGCCAGCTGATGCGGATCTTGCTCATCGGATCACTCCTCCCGTCACCATCGTCAAGCCGATTAGCGGGTAACGCGCGATGTCGGTCAGGCGAGCGTAGCGCACGGGAGTGAACGCGGTCAACGGACGTCAGATTCGAATCCGGGCAGACGCCGGGATAGTGCGGACTACGGCCTCACGCCATGTCTAGCACCTCCGTCATATATCACCTCGCATGAGCGCGGTGTAGATTCATCGCAGGTGGAAGCACGTATCTCCCGACGCTCTTGCTCCCGATAATAGGAGGCATCATGTTCGACGCAAGATTGACTCGATCCTGGTTCGCGGTCCTCGGTCTCTGCATGCTCGTCGCCGCCTGCGGCACCGGCCGCACCATGGTCAAAGAGCCGCCGCAGCAGAAGAGGGCCTACTCTGCTGTCAAACTGACGCGTGCCGATGACACGGTGGTCGTGCCCGAAGAGTACCGCGTGCGTTTCGTCAGCAAAATCCGCGAACAGCTGTACGGCACGAACGACAAGCCCGGCCCGTTCGTCGAGGACGAAGACCTGACGATCCGGATCAAGGTGGTGCAGTTCGAAGCCGGCAGCCAGATGCAGCGCTGGTTCTGGGGCGGCATCGGCAACGCCGGCGAGGGTTCGCTGCAGGTGCTGGCCGAGTTCTACGACGGTGACGCGAAGCTGGCGGAGATCCAGACCGAGGGCCGGATCGGCAGCGGCTTTTTCGGCGGTTCGATGGGCGAAGCGGTCGACAAGGCCGCCGAGCAGATCGCGACCTACGCCATCACCAACTTCCGCTGACGCGTGTTCTCAGCCGGACTCTGCGAGCGCCATTCGCATCGCGACATCCAGCGAATTCTGCGTCCTTTCCGCGCCGGTGTAGAGCCTGATGCACGGCGGATCGTCGGTTGCCCACATGACCAAGGTGCGGGCGATCGCCGGATCCTCCAGCTCCGCTCCGGATGCAAGACCGGCGAACAATGAGTGGACGACTCGCCAGCGCGCCGTGATCTGCCCTTCATCCACCGGCGGAAAGACGAGCAGCAGCTTTCCGACAGCGCCGCCCTCGATGATGCGTTCGAACTCCCAGCGCAGGCCCGCGGAAGTGGCAATGATCGCGACGATCCAGCGCGCCTCGACGAGGTAGCGGTCGATGACCTCCTGCCAGTGATCGCCGGAGATGTTCTCGCGCGCAGCCCCGAGCGGTGGAAGCGGCTGACCCGGCTGGCTCAATGCGATCACGGGCCCGTATTCCTGGAGAACCTCGGCGATGGCTTCCTCGAGCGTGAAATCGTGACCTTTGTCGGTCTTGTGGGCCTCGAACACCGTCCACACGTTGAACCGTGCGACCGGCGGCAGCTTCAGCTCGTCGTCTTTGAACGAGCGTAGGAACAACACCGGGGCTCGCGTGTCTGCTGCCCGGACTTCGGCGACCGAGGCGGCCATGTGCCGTCTGGTCCAGAGTTGTATGCGCCGGAACTGCTTCACCACTCCGTAAAGAACAGGGATGAGGGTGAGCGCGAGCAGCCCCTCCTTCCATCCGCTGAGCAGTTCGAAGCCCGCCCAGTACGCGAGAACGACGAAGACAGCAAACGCCAGCGCCGTGACGATCCCGATCAGCATCCAGCTGACGGTTCGCCCGCGCCAGGGCGTTCGCGCCGCACCCGGGCGGTCAGGCCACACCTCGCCTGCCGGAAAGCGCCGCCGGAGATCGACAAGCCTCCTGAGGGCGCGCGCGACGAGCAAGACTGGCGCGAGCGCGAGCACCACAAAGAGTGTGAGGAATAGCGCCGTTTCGCCACTCCCGCCCGAGACGATCGTTGCACGCTCGCTCACCATCACCCAGAGGAAGAACATGGACACGAGCGCGGTAAGGCCGAGATTCATTACGCCCGCCCACACCGCGCCGCGATTCATGCGGTAAGTCGCGTAGAACATGGGCACGGCGACGTAGGGCGCGGGAAGCAGCACGATCGTCGCCACGACCGCTGCGGCAAGGGCGCCCGTCCTCACGCTGCTTCTCAGATGGGCAACATCGTCGATGTCGATCGCCCTCAACATGGGCTGGATAGCCTGCGGGTCATGGGCGTAGCGTGCCAGGTGATGGAGCGCCCCTCAGCACAACTATGCCCAATTGTTGGACACCGGTGCGACCACCCTTCCCCCGCGAGAAGGGGGCGGGTCTGGATGGGGATTCTTCACCGCTGAAACTGCCGGCTCGTTCTGCGGCCCAACGCAGTATATGGAGCGCGCCTTCGCCCTGCTGCTCGCCGCGTACGCCGCCGGCCCCGCACCAGCGGCAGAGCCGCTTTCCTGGCACGGCAGCATCGAGATCGCCGCGGGCCGCGGCGAGCGCGGGCCCTGGCGCATGAACGAGTCGCGGTTCGACTACGTCGACGATCCCTCGGTCGCGCTGGACGATCGGGGCGAGGCCGCGGTGGTCTGGGTCGACCAGGCGCGCAAGGACGTGTTCTTTCAGCGCGTCTCGGCCGCGGGCGCGAAGCTCGGCGAGCCGGTCAACGTTTCGCGCAGCGCGGCGATATTTTCCTGGCTGCCGCGCGTCGCGCTCGCGCCGCGCGACGCGCGCAAGGTGTTCGTCCTCTGGCAGGAGATCGTGTTTTCGGGCGGCTCGCACGGCGGCGACATCCTGTTCGCGCGCTCCGAGGACGGCGGGAGGAGCTTCTCGCCTCCGGTCAACCTGTCCGATTCCCCGGCCGGCGACGGCAAGGGACGGATCAACCGGCGCATCTGGCACAACGGCAGCCTCGACCTCGCGGCCGGCGCCGGCGGCGTGTACGCCGCCTGGACGGAATACGAAGGCGCGCTCTGGTTCAGCCGCTCGACCGACAGCGGCCGCAGCTTCACGGCCCCCCGGCGCATCGCCGGCGGCGGCACGGAAGCTCCCGCGCGTGCACCCTCGCTCGCGCTCGGTCCGGATCGCGGGGTGTATCTCGCCTGGACGGTGGGCGAGGACGAGGCCGCCGACATCCGGATCGCGCGGTCCGCCGACGGCGGAGCGAGCTTCGGCAACCCGCGTATCGTCGCCCCGAGCTCGGGCTATTCCGATGCGCCCAAGCTCGCCGTCGACCCGCGCGGCGTTCTGCATCTGGTGTACTCGGAAAGCTCGGGCGGGCCCTTCGAGCCGTCGCACATCCGGTACACGCGTTCCACCGACCGCGCGAACAGCTTCGAGCCCCCGCGCGAGATCTCCACGCCCGGCGCGGGATTTCCCACGTTGAGCGTGGACGCGGCAGGCGATCTCTACGCGCTGTGGGAGCTCTTCCCCGGTCCTCGCGCATATCCCCGCGGCCTCGCGCTGGCCGTTTCGCGCGACGGGGGAGCCACCTTCACGCCGCCCGCCCCGGTCCCCGGCAGCATCGATCCGGCGGGCGGCTGGAACGGCAGCAACCAGGGATTCCTGATGCGCAAGCTCGCGGTCAACGGCGGCGGCGCCGTGGCGATCGTGAACAGCAGCCTGAAGCCAGACGAGCGCAGCCGCGTGTGGCTCATGCGGGCCCGCGCGAGCGAGCCGGCTCGGTGAACGGCTGGCCGTTTGCGCTCATTCAGACCCGATCCCTATCCCTTCCGCCGCGCGCTGCTCGCGCGCGCCCCCCGCACCGCTCCCCGCCTCGAGCCCCCTGCCTTGAGCACCACTGGGCCGTGTGATACGGTGGCAGGACGTATCCCGGCCCAATGCGATACGGATAGACGTGCCGGCCTTCAGCGCCGGCCGCGATAACAGGAGGAGACCCTAACCATGATCCCAGCCGGGTTCGACTATCACGCCCCGCGCACCGTCGCCGATGCGATCAAGCTGCTCGGCGATCTCGGCCCCGAGGCCAAGCTGCTGGCGGGCGGCCACAGCCTCCTGCCGATGATGAAGCTGCGCTTCGCCACCCCGGCCCACCTGATCGACCTGGGCCGGATCCCCGAGCTTCGCGGCATCGCACAATCGGGCAACGAGATCCACATCGGCGCGATGACCACCGAGAACGACCTGCTGCGCTCGAAGCTGCTCGCCGAAAAGGTCCCGCTGCTGGTCGAGGGCGCAAGCATGATCTCCGACCCGCAGGTGCGCTACAAGGGCACCATCGGCGGCGACATCTCGCACGGCGACCCGGGCAACGACCACCCGGCGTTGATGCTGGCGCTCGACGCATCGTTCGTCCTCAAGGGCCGGGGCGGCGAGCGCGTGGTGAAGGCGGACGGCTTCTTCCTCGGCCTGTACTCGACGCTGCTCGAACCGGGCGAAATCCTGACCCAGATCCGCGTGCCGATCCCGCCCGCCGGCAGCGGCTGCTCGTATCAGAAGCTCAAGCGCAAGACCGGCGACTTCGCGACCGCCGCCACCGCGGTGCAACTGCAGATGAAGGGCAGCAGCGTGGCCAAGGTCGGCATCGGGCTCACCAACGTGGCCCCGGCCGCGCTCAAGGCACGCAAGGCCGAAGAGTATCTGCGCGGCAAGGCGATCGACGAGAGCACGCTGGCCGAAGCCGTGCGCCTGGCCATGAGCATCTGCGATCCGGTGCCCGACCAACGCGGCGACGCGGCCTACAAGACCGCCATGTGCGGCGAGATGACGCGACGCGCGCTGCAGGCGGCGCACGCCCGCGCGAAACCGTAAGTCAAGGGAGACGGCGATGGCGAAGACACAGAAGGTGTCGTTCAAGCTCAACGGCAAGGACGTCGCAGTGGAGGTCGAGCCGCGCGAGCTGCTGATCTACACCTTGCGCGAAAAGCTCGCGCACACCGGCCCGCACATCGGTTGCGAAACCTCGCATTGCGGCGCCTGTACCGTCGACGTTGACGGCATGTCGCTCAAGGCCTGCACCGTGCTGACGGTGCAGTGCGAGGGCGCCGACATGGTCACGGTCGAGGGCCTCGAGCAGGGCGGGGTGCTGCACGCGCTGCAGCAGGCGTTCCACGAAGCGCACGGCCTGCAATGCGGCTACTGCACGCCCGGCATGCTGACCCGCGCCTGGCGGCTGCTGAAGGAGAACCCCAACCCGACCGAGCAGGAGATCCGCTACGGCATCTCGGGCAACCTGTGCCGCTGCACCGGCTACCAGAACATCGTCAAGGCGGTGCAGTCCGCGGCCAAGAAGCTGGCGGCCGCGCCCGCCTGAGCAAGCCTTACCTCACGGCCCACCCCTACAACGAATCCAACGGAGACCGCCATGGGCGAGACGTCCGAGATCCAGGAACGCGAGCAGAAGCTGCAAGGCATGGGCACCTCGCTGCTGCGCAAGGAGGACGCGAAGTTCATCCGCGGCCAGGGCACCTACATCGACGACATCAAGCTGCCCGGCATGCTGTTCGGCGCGCTCGTGCGCAGCCCCTACGCGCATGCGCGCATCAAGGGCATCGACAAGACCAAGGCGCTCGCCTGTCCCGGCGTGGTCGCGGTGCTCACCGCCGACGACCTGAAGCCGGTGAACCTGCACTGGATGCCCACCGTCGGCGCCGACGTGCAGGCGGTGCTGGCCGACAAGAAAGTGCACTTCCAGCTGCAGGAGGTGGCGATGGTGCTCGCCACCGACCGCGCCGCCGCCTACGACGGCGCCGCGCTGGTCCAGGTGGACTACGAGGAGCTGCCGGCGATCATCGATCCGAAGAAGTCCATGGCCCCGGGCGCGCCGATCCTGCGCGAGGACATCGCCGACAAGAAAGAGGTCGGCCACGGCCCGCGCACCCACCCCAACCACATCTTCACCTGGGAATCCGGCGACAAAGCCGCCGCCGACGCGGCGTTCTCCGGCGCGGCGATCAAGGTGCGCGAGGAAATCCTCAACCCGCGCGTGCATCCCTGCCCGCTCGAGACCTGCGGTTGCGTGGCCTCGTTCAGCAAAGTCACCGGCAACCTGACGCTGTACGTGACGTCGCAGATCCCGCACCTGCTGCGCACGGTGCTGGCGATGCTGTCGGGCATCGCCGAGAGCAAGATCCGCGTGGTCGGCGGTGACATCGGCGGCGGTTTCGGCAACAAGGTGCCGGTCTACCCGGGCTATGTGGTCGCCACGGTCGCCTCCATCGTCACCGGCGTGCCGATCAAGTGGATCGAGTCGCGCATCGACAACATCTCCACCACCGGCTTCGCCCGCGACTACCACTGTGTGGGCGAGCTCGCCGCCGACAAGGACGGCCGCATCAAGGGGCTGCGCTTCACCGCGCTCGCCGACCACGGGGCGTTCAACTCGCACGTGTCGGCGTCCAAGCTGCCAGCGGGGCTGTTCTCGATCTGCACCGGCTCGTATGCGATTCCCAACGCCTATTGCCGCGTCGACGCGGTCTACACCAACAAGGCGCCGGGCGGGGTGGCCTACCGCTGCTCGCTGCGCGTCACCGAGGCGGTGTACCTGATCGAGCGCATGATGGACGTGCTGGCGCAGAAGGCGGGCGTGGACAAGGCCGAGATCCGCCGGCGCAACTTCGTGCAGGCCGAGCAGTTCCCCTACACCACGGCCTTCGGCTGGACGCTCGACTCCGGCGCCTACCATCCGGCGCTGCACAAGGTGCTCAAGGCGGTGGACTACGAGGGCCTGCGCCGCGAGCAGGCGGCCAAGCGCGCCGACCCGAAGTCGCCGACGCTGATGGGCATCGGCATCGCGACCTTCACCGAGATCGTCGGCGCCGGGCCGACCAAGGTGTGCGACATCCTGGGCATCGGGCTGTTCGACAGCTGCGAGATCCGCGTCCACCCCACCGGCGCGGTGATCGCGCGGCTGGGCACGATGTCGCAAGGCCAGGGCCACGCGACCACCTATGCGCAGATCATCGCCACCGAGCTGGGCCTGCCCGCGAGCGACATCGTCGTCGAGGAAGGCGACACCGACAAGGCGCCCTACGGCGCCGGCACCTGGGGTTCGCGCTCGACGCCGGTGTCCGGCGCCGCCACCGCGCAGGCCGCGCGCAAGATCAAGGACAAGGCGCGGAAGATCGCCGCCCACGTGCTGGAAGTCGCCGAGGGCGACCTGGAATGGGAGATCGACCGCTTCAAGGTCAAGGGCAACCCGGGCCAGGCCAAGACGATGAAGGAGATCTGCCTGGTCTCGCACACCGGCAACCTGCCGGCCGGCATGGAGCAGGGCCTGAACGCGGTGGCCTACTACGATCCGCCGAATCTGACCTTCCCGTTCGGCGCGTACCTGTGTGTGGTCGACATCGACAAGTTCACCGGCGAGGTCAAGGTGCGCCGCTTCTACGCGCTGGACGACTGCGGCACGCGCATCAACCCGATGATCATCGAGGGGCAGATCCACGGCGGGCTGACCGAAGCGTTCGCGGTGGCGATGGGACAGCAGCTGCCGTTCGACGAGAACGGCAACCACCTCGGCAACAGCCTGCTGGACTACTTCCTGCCCACCGCGATGGAGACGCCGCGCTGGGAGACCGACCACACCGTCACGCCCTGCCCGCATCACCCGCTCGGCGCCAAGGGCGTGGCCGAATCGCCGCACGTGGGCGGCATCCCGTGCTTCAGCAACGCGGTAATCGACGCGTTCGCCCATCTCGGCGTCACGCACATGGACATGCCGCACAGCGCCTACCGCGTATGGCAGAAAATCCACGAACTGGGCCTCGACAAGCGATGACG
>Ga0187892_10008638_pt1 | contig 13837 bp, 13 predicted proteins | sample MA1701073metaG_FD_139345 | JGI IMG/M metagenome (GOLD analysis project Ga0187892, IMG submission 139345) | Bio-ooze microbial communities from a basaltic lava cave in the Kipuka Kanohina Cave System on the Island of Hawaii, USA - MA170107-3 metaG ...
CACAGAACCGCGATGACCATGAGCTGGAGCAGGTTGTCGATGAAGAGGCCGAAGAAGCCGTCGATGTCGCCGTGCACAAACCACGGACGTGTCATAGGAGGGGGTATTCTGCTGTCACTCCATTAGCTTGACGACCTGACCTCGCAGAAGGAGCTCGCCGCGCTGGTCCCTGACCTCGATCGCAACCGGGACGATCGGTTGGCCCTTCCCCTTCTGGGAGCGTTTGATCTGGTCCGGTGGCGGGACCTCGGCCTTGAGCGTCAGCCGATCGCCACCCCGGATCGGCTCCCCGATCTCGATCAGTTTCGCGCTGAGCAGCAGGTGGCCTGGCGCGCTCTCTGCGGACGCCATCGCCATCGTCCCGAGAGCGAGGAGGGGCGAGAGGTGATCGGAGTCGAGCCCTCCAAAGAGGGCGCGGGTTGCCCTGACGATATCGTCCGTGATCGTCTTGGAGAGGGTCTGCTCGCGAGGACTCTTGGGATCGGTAAAGTCATAGACCTTCGCCGGGATCGAGGCGGTGGCATCGCGCGCCCACCCTCTGAGCCACGCAAGATCATCGGACCTGACCGCGCCCCGGTCGGTCGGCGCCATCGGCCTGATGGTGGCGAGCCCCTCACACACGACCTTCCCGTCCTGGTTGAGCGCCCGCATCTGGATCCTCCCCATACCACCATCGAGGACCTGCGCCACCTCGAGCACCGGCGTGATCGTATCGTGGAGGTAGACCGGGGCCTTGAAGTCGGCCTCGAGCGACTCCAGCGCATAGTGGGGCAAGAGCCGGCCGAGCGTCGCCACCAGATGGGAGACCGTGAGGAGGCCGTGCGCCACCAGCCCCTTGAAGCGCGATCCCTCGGCGTATGGTTGATCCAGGTGATACCGGTTCCGGTCGCCGGATGCCTTTGCGAATCCCTGAACCATCCAGTCCCGAACGGCGACGGCGTAGCCCATCATCTGCTGGCCGGCGAAGAGCGCGACGCCGGTCTGCACTGTGTCACCCGGTCTCAGGGCCAGGAACAGTCGCTCGCGGGCCGTGATGTAGCGGGCGGCCTCCTCGTCGGTCAGGCGATGGGCCTTCAGCGCCCGCTCCAACTGCCGATAGTAGATGCGCGCCGTCGCCGCATCGACCAGCTCCGGCTGATTCGTCACCGGATCATTGTAGGCGACCGCCCCCAGGTTCCGCTCCTGGTCCGCGGTGGCGTAGAGCTCAAGGATCTCGAGCGCCCGCTCGACACAGTTGGTCCAACGCGCCTTATAGCCGGCCCAGCCAGGGTCGGTCGGCCCGGCCGGCCGCTCGCCGGCGCGGGGCGGATTCATGATCTCGGCCACGCGCGCCGCCTGCTCCATGGTCACCAACTTGCCGTGACACCCGAGGTTGGCCGAGAACAGGGTCTCGGCCTCTGTCTGGTCGGGGTCGCTCATGCCGTCGATGGCGTCGATGTCGGCCTGCGCGGTGGTCGCGATGAGCGCGGAGCGATAAAAGTAATATCCCTTGGTGCGCGGATCGGACGGGTCTTCCTTGAGCTGTCCGGGGGGGAGATCGAGGAATAGCCACATCAACCGCCGGCTCGATGTCGCAATCGCGTGACTGTCGCGCTCGATCGTGTCCGGCTTGCTCAGGCGAGCTCCCAGGGCGAGCGTGCCGATCGGAAGGGCCAGCTCGGCTTCGATCTCGGTCAGGAGGCCGTCGGCGCGTCGCAGCTCCGACGGCTGCTCCACCGACGGAAGGATGACCGCGTGGACGAGCTCTCGCAAGGGGCGGAGCGCCTCGAGCAGGTTTCGGGCGGCCTCCGGCTGCCCGAGGTCGGCCTGGATGGCGATCACCTTGCCCGACCGATCCGCCGAGCCAAGCGTCTGTGGCAGATGGCGCGGAGGGTCGAACCGGTCGGCCGCAAGCAGCCTCGTCGCGTCGAGGATGATCATGTCGGCCGCCGAGGCGAGCGCGCGCCGAACGACATCCGGGGCCTGACTGTCCACCGTGACGACGGAACGGGCGAGGGTGATGGGGCGAGGGATGAACACCTTGGGCGGCAAGACGGGGCGGTGTTGGAGCGCCAGTTGCTTCAGAAGTCCCAGATCGAACGGCGGCAGTTCCGGGTAGCTGAGCCGCTTGCGGACCACAGGAGGGAACTCACCGGCGTGCCGCGCGATCCCCTCGATGTGCGCCGGATGGACGCTCCACTTCCGGTGGATCCCGACCGCGATCGCCCGGACCGTGTCCACCTCCGTATCGTCGGCGTTCAGCTTGACGGTGATGCCGGTTCCCGCCACCTTGCCCATCGCCCGCGCAGCCGCGACGATCCTCAACAGCGGGTATCGCATATAGGTGTACTGCTCCTGCTGGACGACGCTCCGCCCTCCGGTCGCGGCCGTGTAATCGACGATCCCGAGGTTCGCCTCCTCGACCTCCGGCGCCGAGGCCAGGATCGCTTCCACCGAAAGGATGGCGCTCGGAAGCTCGGTCAACACGAAGATCTTGTGCCGCCCGGCCACCCACCCGCGGTCCTGTTGAATGGCCCGGAGGATGCGAGCCGCCACCCGCACGTCGTCAGGCCCCTCCACCTTCGGCATGTAGATGCCGTCGATCAGATCGCCGATCTCCCGGATGACGTAGTAATAGTCCCCAGCAGTCCATTTCGTCCGCAGGTTGTTCGGTCTGACCAGGATCATCTGACGATCGGGAAACCGCTCCTTGAGCCGGAAACGATCGCCGTCAGGGACGAACTGCTGCTCGAGCTGCTCCCCTTTCCCCTGGGGCAGGGCATTGGCCTTCAAGAACCCGACCTCGTCCTTCGTGAGCGCCTGCCCGCGGAACGCCCTGATCAGGAGCACGATCACATTGCGGGCGACCTCCTTGCGCGTGGTCGCCACCGCGTCCTCCAGGTCGAGCAACAGGATATGGGCGGCCGATTGGGCCGCCTTGACCATGAAGGTCCAGTTGTCCCCCGGGAAGACATGCTCGATGGGTCGAGGCGTATACTCCCATGCCAACCGGTCGATCGCCGCCTCGCGGGTCGCGGCCGGATCGACGCGTTGCATGGCCTGCCACCGCTCTGCCACCTCGGCCTCTGCCTGCGCCGCGTCCCCGCCGAACGCCGCCACCACGTCGCTCCAGGCCTTGGTCTGAAGCTCTACCCCCCGCCGGCCCGTCTCTCCTCGATCCACTGCCATATCATCGCCTCCGAATCGCGTTCCCTTGAACACTGCCCCTATGGAAAGGCCTATGAGCCTCCCACCACTCCCCGGAGGAGAGTCAGGAGGACCAGGATAACGAGAACCTGCACGACCCAGCCGATCGCGCAAACCGCGACCGCCCTGAGGGTCCCGGTGTAGTCCAGGGCCTGCCTCACCGCGATCACCATCGCGGCCAGCATCCAGATCGAAGCCGCCAGAAAAACCGGCATGGTCAAACCCGGCATCACGCCGATCGCTCGAATCACCCCGGGCGAGCTAGAAAAGCCGATCGTGCGCAGCAGCTCACCGTAGTCGGCACTGGTCTGTGGCTCGGGGAGGAACCGCGTGCCGATCCAGTAGGTGAGAAAGGCCCAGACGTACCACCCGACGAGCGATGAGACCGTACCGAACAGGAGGCCCGCGATCCCGTCGGTGGCGCTTGCACCGACCCCGGCGGCCAGGCTTGCCAGGAACACAACGGCCGTCGCCTGTCTCAAGGCGCCCTTATCGGCCTCGACCTCCTCATACAGACTGCTATCCAGCTTGGCCGCGCGGATCATCCGCTTCGCGAGACCTTCCATCAACTCTCCTCCTGGTAGGCCACTCCCCCCGCCCCGTCGAGCCTTCTCCTCATCGGCTCACCGACCCGCACGGCAAGACATGGCGGGCGCGCGATTCCTTTTCAGCGCCGGTCTTCGGATCCCGACCGAAGGTCAGGAACACGCTTGTCACCAGAGGAGAGACGGTAGGGGCGTCGGCCGTCCATGAGACGATCGCCTGTAGCCCGGGGCCAGGCGGGGGCGTCTTGATGACATCCACCAGGCGAAGCGAGGTGTATTGATGGGGGCCTAACGATGAACGAAAGCCGGGTGGGAATTTTCCCGGCGTGAGGGTCGCCGCAAGTGTACCATCGGAGTGATAGATGTCGATCCGCTCGATCGCCATGATCCCTTTGGCGCCCAGGTTCCGGAAGCTGATGTTCGTGGAGGTAATCTCAGCCCCCTCAAGGCGTGTCGCATAGTAGAGAGAGCAGCCGAGCGTCCCCTGCGCTCCCTGGGCGAGGGCGAGACCGCCCCCGAGGACCAGGGTCGCGACTGAGAAGAGCACCACGAGGGTCCGGAGCATCTCGCACCTCCATGATTACTGCGGTTGCCTGATGGTGGGGGTGCCAGACGGACACTCAATGATCCTGGCAGTCCCCGCCCGACCCCTGAGACACCCGCTAAAGGTACAAGAGCGAGCCGGAAAAAGCAACCATTGCGGCACCGGACAGCGTTCAAGGATTTCAGGCTGGACCAGGACTGACGTCAGGGAAAATCGTGGCGCAGAACGTCGGATGGACGACTATTGCTTGAACGATCCCGCGTAAAGCCGGCCCGGCTGTTCCTGAGCAGGTACACCGTCGCCGGGGGCGAGGGCCGCCTGGCAGGTCTGTGCATACCAGACCGGATGATGCTCGCGGGCCCATTCGGCATCCACCACGCCGAACAGCATCCCGCGGAGGGACCCCTTGGTTCGGGGGTGGATCGTCGCGAGGGCGATATGGCCGAGAAGGGGGGCCAGCATGAGGATCGTCAGGAGGTAGTGGAGCTTCCGGGACCACTCTACGCTCTCTCTTGTCAGCACCGTCGCGGCAGCGACCATGCCCGGCCACTGCCAGACGATCCACAGGATGATCCCGGTGAGCGCGAGGATCACGGAGCTCAGAACGACCAGCCAGGCGTTGAGTTTCTGGCCAGCGTTGAATCGCGCAACGCCTCTCATCTCGCAGGCGAGGCCCGCAAGCCATCGCAGCGATTGACGCAGCCACCTCCACTCGTTCCGGAGGATCACAAACAGATCGGCGACCACCTTCGCCAGCACCCTCCGATCGCCGAACATCACGACGAGCGCAGGCGCCAGGAGCCACGCGACAGCGCATACCAGGTGCAGGCGGACCCCGATCCGGAGGGAATAGCCGGTGATCCAGGATCGAAGGATCGGGAAGCTCAGCGGAAGGCCGCTCAGCAGCAGCCCAAGAAACGGAAGGGCAAAGGCCCAGTGAAAGGCCCGCTCGGTCGGGCTGAACCGGACGATCTCTTTCGGGCCTGGAAGCAGAGTACTCGGCTCAACCGGCACCGCAGCGCCCTCCGCACCCTGAATTCGATGGTGTGATTCAGTGGTAAGGATCGTCGAGGACCGGATCTCGTGGCCAGGGTCATGAAGGGGGAATGTCACACTGGTTTGGGGCAGATAGTTGCGTTGCGTCCGGCTCTATCCTTTTTTGATAGTTCTCGATGTACCGGTCGATGGCAGCTATGGCGCCGGCCGTGTCTCCCTGCTCGACGAGCGTCACAACCTGCTGCCGAGAACGCCCATCGATCATCGCCTTCCCGGTCAACGGGTCATAGAACTTGGCAAGTTCTCGCAACAACCGATTCACCTCGATCGGGTCATCGAGTTTGCTCTTTGCCTGCTTCAGCAGTTTCACGACGACCAGCTCGTCGATGACCTTCTTTCTCGGCATGGCTTCGTCCCGCGCCCTAGTGGTAGCCTCGCTCCATCGCCGCGAGATCCAGATGCGGCGCCGTCAGCACCTCGACCTCAGGGATCAACCCGATGAACTCCTTGTTATCCACGAGCTTCAGATAGCGGCGACACACATCGCATACCTCCAGCTTGCACTGGAGATGGTTCTCGATAATCAGCGTCTGCAAACGGTTGTGATCCTTGTTGTCGCAGAACGGGCAGACGAGGCGCCGGGCCGGCCAGGCCCACCCGCAGAAGCCGCAATGCAGATATCGAGAGGCCGCCAGCTCATGTCCGCGCAGCTCGGCAAACTTCGGCTCCGATCCGCAGACAGGGCATGTCGGCTTGAGCCACCGATCGTTATCCACGAACGATCCCAGGTGTGTCGCGCATGCCTGCATCGCCGGCCGGATGCTCGCCTCTGCTAGCGTGTTCAATAACTCAGGGTCGAGGGCGAGTTGGTCGGCCATGGCAAACGGATATCCCTCCTCGGCCACCGTGCCATAAAGAAGTTCCTGGAGGTGGAGTGCCCCGGATGCCAGCGCAGACTCTATCTCCTCGGCGGACGCGCGCACCTCGGGGCCGCGCTCCTTCGCCAGGCGGCAAAGGCTTCGAAACAGCGCCCCGGCCGAAACCAGGTCGAGCGGGAACTCTCCACGCGACAGCAGCGGCTTGTCCTGCCTGGCTTGATCCCGCAAGCGCGACTCATCGAACGGGATCTGTTCCTGCCTCACTGTGGCGGCGTGCTGTTCCCAGACGACCTTCTCGTAGAAATCACACAACTCGGACAGCTCAGGCTGCCTGGTCCTGGCCTTTTTGAACGCTGCGGCGATCTCCTCCCGGGAATGGTCTTTCAGCATCCACCTGTCCCCCTGCGCTGTCAAAAAAATGGGGTCGTGAGCGCTTCGGCTACGACCCCTCCTCCTACAACCCGGTTGACACCGAATGCTACATCTCTGGGCTTTCCAGCATCCTCCACGCAGGCCTGAGCAGAACGATCTTCGAGGCCAACAGCTTTCCGTCATCGGCCACCGTGCAATCGCTCCGAACGTAGTCTCCCGGCTGGAGGCCTGCGAGCGCAAGCGGCTCCTCTTCCCCGAGGATGTGAGTTGCCCCTCCGCAGCACAACGTGCAGAACGAGTCGTCATCCTCCTTGAGTCGAACGTGTCCCTCCTGAGGATCGACCTTTGTCACCATGCCCATTACCTGACGGATGGTTTGCATCCCGTTACCTCCCACGCGTTCTCATGGACGGCCAGGCTCGCGACTTCCCTTACGCCTGGCCAACCGCAAACATCAAATACTTCGTCAGGAAACCCCCGACCAGGATCAGCACCGACGCCAGGGCGACCATGCCCGGACCTCGGCGATAGCCCTGGAAGAACCCATCCCGAATCTCCAGGAGCAGCGGGGCCAGCAGTCCGATCCCCACAGCGCCAACCCAGAAGGCCAGGCTGTAAGAGCCACTCGTCAGCATTGCGGAGCGGGTGGCACTCCAGGACGGTCCGCTTGCCACAGCCATGAATACCGCGACAAGCGCCACAGCCTGGATCACAAGAGCAAATGTGTAGGCTCGCCGCACCTTGGCCAGGCTGCCGCTGACCTCCTGTCCCCGCAGGCTCAGTATCAGCGCAATAGCCGCCATGCCGCTCGTGGCGCCGACGGCGAGAAAGAGGGCACCGAGCGGACGCGCGCTGGTCCAGAACGGCTGGGCAGTGGCAGACAAAAGTTGGCCCGGATATGCGGCCACAAAGAACGCAAACGCGAGACCGATCAGCGCGAAAACCTTCCTGATCGCTCCGAGATTGCTCGTGCCGCTCTTGTCGTCGAGATAGAGCGTCAAGGCGACAATAAGCGCGCAGGCGCCAAACGCCATGAGCGCCCATGCGCCCAGGTTCATCGGGGAGTAGGGCTTGATGTGGAACGGGCCCAGGTTGATCGCGCTCGCCCCGATCTCGGCGGACGCCTTTGGGACCATCAGCATGTGGAGGAAGCGAGAGGGCATCCCCAGGTCGATGATCAGGAACAGCGGGCCTGGCAGCAGTGCCAGCAGCGCCAGGTAGGTCCCGACCTTCGTCACTACACGATCTCTCTTCGCGCCGAACACCTCAGCGATGCTGGCGGCCATGAACGCGCCGCCTGCCAGCCCGACCAGGTAGAAATACAGGTCGATCAACAGCGGCCAATGGGGACTCTGTAGGTTCGGCATGGCTACCGCTCCCCTCCCCCGTCGCCATTGCTCCCCCGCTCCCTGAAAGCGACGATCGCGCCCAGGCCGGCCAGGATCGCGGTGCCGGCACTCAGTCCGGCGTCTTTGAAGATCGGCTTCTGGGGAAGCTGAGGATCGGCAGGCAGGCCGTAGGCCTCCGGCTTGTCCAGAAGGAGGAAGAAGGCGTTGAGCCCGCCCAGCGGTCCGTTCTGATCCTCACCATACAGAGTGGCCTCTTTCACCCCCTGACCATGGAGGGCAGCCAACCGTTTCTTCGCCTTCGCCGCCAGCTCGTCCCGATATCCGAACTCGATCGACTTCGTCGGACAGGTCTTGGCGCAGGCGGTCTGCATCCCCTCCGACGTCCGATCGACGCAGAAGGTACACTTGTTGACCCGCCCGGTCCCGTGGTTGAAGGCCACAACGCCGAAGGGGCACGCGGAGACACAATAGCGGCAACCGTTGCAGATATCCTGGCTGATGTCCACGGTGCCGAACGGCGTGCGGTAGATGGCGCCCGTCGGGCACGCCTCCAGGCACCCGGCGTTGTTACAATGCTTGCAGACATCGCTCATGAGGAGCCACTTGGGCTCGTTCCGCTCGTCCTTCTTCTCGATGAACTTGACGTGGCGCCAGGTCTTATCGGTGAAGTGGGACTGCGCTTGGTAGCCTCCCGTCCACACGGGCGTTTCTGCCGGAAGCTCGTTCCACTGTTTGCATGCCACCTCACAGGCTCGGCAGCCGATGCAGACTGAGGTATCGGTGAACATCGCAAGGGTTCTGGCCATTTTACACCTCCCCCTTCTTCACGTCGCAGAGGAGCGCCTTGCTCTCCTGGATATACGTGGTGGGATCGCCGATGCTGGCGACCAGGTCGTTTGTCACGTCGCCGATGGCGGCCGGCATGACTCCCAGCCAGCCCCAGTGCCAGGGAATCCCGATATGGTGGACCTTCTTCCCGTTGATGATGTAGGTCTGGAACCGCTCCGTCACCATCGCCCGAAGGTGGATCTTGGCCCGCGGGGTACTGACGGTGATCATGTCGCCGTTGTTAATGCCTTTCTCTTTCGCCAGGTCGTGACTGATCTCGGCGAAGTGACCGGAGAACATTGCCGACAGCCAGGGGACGTGGCGGGACATGCCGGCCGCATGATGCTCGGTCAAGCGATAGGTGGTGAGGACGATCGGGTACTGATCCGGCTTGCCCAGCTTGTTCAGCGCTCCCACGTCCCACACCTTCGCCACCGGGTTGTTATTCACCTTCGAGAGGAGATTGTGCGTCGGGGCTTCAAACGGCTCGTAATGCTCGGGGAATGGGCCGTCCGCCATAGGGCCGAAGAGCGCTCCCTTCCCGTCAGGCCGCATGATGAAGGCATCTAACCCGCCGAGTCCCCTGAACGGACCCTCCTTCAGCTTCGGCGCATCCGGCGGCAGATCGGCCTTGAAATCTGGGACGTCGCCGCCGACCCACTTCTTCTGCTCGGCGTCCCACCAGATCAGCTTCTTCTTCTCGCTCCAGGGCTTGCCCGAGGCATCCGCCGAGCACCGATTGTAGAGGATGCGACGGTTGGCCGGCCAGGCAAACGCCCAGTTATGGTTCATGTAGTCACCGGGCGTGGTCGCCTTCTCGCGCCGCGCCGCGAGGTTCTTCCCGTCCTCCGGGTAGACGCCCGAATAGATCCAGTTGCCGCACGCGGTCGAGCCGTCGTCCTTGATGGCCGGGAACCCTGGGAGAGGCTGGCCTTTCTTCAGGACCACCTTGCCTTCCTTGTCCAGGATGTCGCGCGTCGCGTAGCCATTGACCTCCTTGAGCACCAGTTCCATATTCGGCTCGACCTTCCGATCCTTGGGGTCGTGCTTGTAGTCCCAAACCAGGTCCAGAATCGGCCGATCCTTCTTGGCCTTGGACCCGGCATAGAGCTTCTTCAGCCGCAACCCAAGATCGTAGAGGAGCGCGGCATCGGAGCGGGCATCCCCCGGCGGCTCGACCGCCTTCGAGTGCCACTGGATGAGCCGCATCGTATTGGTGATCGACCCGTCCTTCTCGGCAGCCGGAGCGCCCGGCAGGAGGAACACCTCGGTCTTGATCGTCTTCGGATCGACGCTCTTATCCTTCGCGTGGACCCCTCTCTCCCGCCAGAAGGCCGCCGTCTCGGTCTCGAAGAGATCCTGCACCACGAGCCACTCGAGCTTCGAAAAGCCGAGCCGTCCCATGCTGGCATTGGGGCTGTCCACGGCAGGGTTCTGGCCGATGCAGATGAACCCTTTGATCTTCTGCTTGTTCATCTCGACGAGCATGTGCTGGTGGGAGTAGTCGTCGGCGCTGGCCCGCTTCGGGAGGTAGTCGTATGCCCAGTCAGTCTCCTTCGTCGCCGCGTCGCCGAACCACGCCTTCAACTGGCTGATGATGTGGGCGGTCTTGGTCGTCCAGTAGCCGGTCTTGGGCGTCTCCTTGTCGATGAAGTCTTTGAAGGTCGGATGGGCATCCCTGAGCGGCATCCCCGGATAGCCGGGCAGCATGTGATAGAGGGTGCCCATGTCCGTGGCCCCCTGGACATTGCTATGGCCGCGAAGGGCGACGACGCCTCCGCCCGGGCGACCGACGTTGCCGAGCAGGAGCTGCAGCATGCAAAGAGAGCGGATCTGCTGCACCCCGTTGCTCGACTGGTTGAGCTGCAGGGCGTAGGAGATGGTGCCTGTCTTGTCCCGCCCGCTGTTCGAGCAGAACAGGTCAGCCACCTGGAGGAACTTGGCCTTCGGCAGGCCGCAGACCCTCTCCACCATCTCCGGGGTGTAGCGGCTGTAGTGACGCTTCAGGAGCTGGAACACGCACTGCGGGTCCTGCAACGTCGGATCACGCTTCGTATTGCCGTCGGCATCAAGCTGGTATTTCCAACTGGCTCTGTCGTAGCTCCGCTTCTCCGGCACATACCCGGTGAACAGGCCGGCCAGATCGGTGGGGGTCTTGAAGTTCGGGTCGATCAGGAACGAGGCGTTCGTGAACGCCACGACGTAATCGTGGAAGTACTTCTTCCGCTGGATGGAGTAGTTGATCAGCCCTCCGAAGTAGACGATATTGGTTCCTGATCGGATCGGCGCCCAGATATCCGCCGTGGCCGACGTGCGCGTGAAGCGGGGATCCACGTGGATGATCTTCGCCCCACGCTCCTTCGCTTTCATCACCCACTTGTAGCTGACCGGGTGGCACTCGGCCCAGTTGGAGGTCGGCATGATCACGTCGGCATGCTCGACATCGATCAAGTTGGTCGTCATGGCGCCACGGCCAAAAGTGACGCCGAGCGCCGGGACGGTTGCCGAGTGGCACACCCTGGCCGAGTTCTCCAGATAAACGATGCCGAGGGCCCTGCCAAGCTTCGCGATCATGTAGTTCTCCTCGTTGTCGAGCACAGAGGAGCCCATGAGCGCCACGCCGTCGCAGCGATTGACCGTGATCTCCTTCTCTTGTTCGACAAACGTGGCATCGCGCGTCTTTTTCACGAGTTTCGCGATCCGATCCATCATCCAGTCGAGGGGTTTCTCCTCCCACTTATCGCTTCCCGGAGCCCGGTAGAGCGGCTTCGTGATCCTCGTTTCGTTGATCGAGAGCTGGAAGGTCGAAGATCCCTTCGGGCACAGGGCGCCTTCAGTATGTGGGCAATCCGGGTCACCCTCGATGTCGATGATCTTGTTGTTCGCTACATAGATGAGCTGGGCACAGCCGACCGCACAGTATGGGCAGATTCCCGGGACTGCCTTCGCGTTCTTGATCCGAAGCGACGTGGCAGCGGCTTGCACCGGCTTCACGTCAAACCCGAAGCCGGCGAGCGACCCTACGACGGAGCCGGCCGTCGTGGCCCCCGATACTTTCAAGAAATCGCGCCTTGAGACTGCCATCTGATACCTCCTCTGAGTCACAAGCTCAACTCAGCGGTACGTGTGTTTATGGTCACTCGACTCAGACCCCATAACCCTAACACTCACTAACATTGGCGACGAAGTTCAAAACGGTGTTTGAGAATCATGGCGTAAGCCTGGACGGGGTATCACGATGGCTATTGACGAGGGAGCAGACTCGGGGTAAGAACAGCAGGGTCGGGAATGCTCGCTGGGACGGAGTGACTTACTCATTGGGTGAACCGAAGCCTCAGAACTTTGTGGTTATTTTACTACCCTACGGCTTCTTATCTTAAACTATTCCAATTACTGAAGCTTGTCACTCACCCGTAATATGCTAATGCTGGCCTAAGATAGCACATACCCTAGTTGCGCTGTCAAGAACAAAATCTCATGTTTTCTGCCGGACCAATAGCTCCATGTTTTTCGAGGGTTGTGAGTGCTCAAACAGCGTTTGAAACTTAACGCCTGGGAGGTCAGACCTGTCTCGATCTCCCCGATCTCTCGGTCGCGGGTGCCCTCTCGGTTATCTCACTCTCTACTTCTCTACAGGTCCCGGGACCGCTCCCTTCTCCGGATCCTTCTTCTTGCCACTCTTCTTCTTGGCGGTCTTCTTCTTCTTGGACTTCTTTGTCTCCTTCTCACCGCCTGCACACGGATTGGCTGGGGCGTCCTTCTTCGGAGGCGCGGCAGGTACGGCAGGCTTCTTCTCCTCAGCGGCCATGCCCCGCCCCACCATGGAGAGACTGAAAAGGACTGCCATCAATGTGACAACGATTCTCTTCAACATCGGTTCGATTTTCCCCCCTTTCTGCCCTCGACGTGAGGCTCTCCCTCAACCCACGTTCAACGCGTCCTCTGTTCCAAATCGTACGCTCTCGTGAGAACATAGCATAATCGTTACCAGGCTTGGAAAGGAAAAATTTCCGTGGCTTCCAGGCCGGAGTACGTATCATTTGCAACAGTCGTCGATTCGAACAGCGTCTCGTCGCTACAGCACCGATCCAACCAGGCGGCGGTCACTTTCCCCGGTTGATCCTCGGAGGGCTTTCAGTCGGTTCATCGGACCTGAGACTGGAGATATCCATCGCCTCGTTCTCTACCTCTTCCTCCGCCGACAGCCCGAGGGGCCGTAGCCGGGCCAGATCCAGCACGACTCGCTCGTCGCCGGTTGCCCCTGAATCCCTCACCCCGTGCGCGCCGCCGGCAAACCTCTTCGATATCCGCCCGACGACGAGACCAAACAGAAAGACGGCCGCCGTCAGACCTGCGAGGGCCGGCCCCGGGAGTGAGACCGAAGAGGACCAGAGGAAGTCGAGAAGATCGATCCCCAGTTCGAGTCCTTTCACAAGGATCAGCCAAATACCCTGCAGCAGCTCGGTGATGACGCGGAACAACTCTTCCATTGTTTCTGCCGGGACATGGTCATTCGGCGCACGCCCGGTTGGCGCCGGAGCATCGCCGATGCCCGGTTACTTGCTCTTGATCACAAGAGCCGACTGGACCTCCTTGACGCCCGGCACCTCTCTGGCCAACGCGACTGCCCGGTCGATCTGCGCCTGGGAGTTGACAAACCCGGAGAGGATGACCCGTCCCCGGAACGTCTCGACGGAGATGGCGAAGCCACTCACGTTCGGATCTCCGAGCAACTTGGTCTTGACCTTGGTCGTGATCGAGAAGTCATCGATATATTCCCCCGTGCTCTCGCGGGTCGCCGTGGGAGCGCAAGCCTGAAGGATGAGAAGGGAGATCGTGGCGACCAGGAGAAGCCCTCTAAGGGGGTGTGTGATCCCGAACATGTCCGCCTCCTTTCGTCGATCGGGTTGCAGATGTTGGTCCGTACGGCATCTCCGTGAAACCTCGCGTATCCTGCGTCTATGAGTTCTTACAGTGGGGTACTATACCAGAAAAGCCTGGAGCGAGGAAGCGGTTTGTGGTATCATTCGCCGACATTGGAGGGAGGATGCCCACGCGCGATGGATTTCGTCCCCGCCTCGGTTTGACCATAGGAGACCCGGCGGGTATCGGCCCTGAGATCGTGGCCAAGGCGGCGGC
>Ga0187892_10008639_pt1 | contig 13837 bp, 15 predicted proteins | sample MA1701073metaG_FD_139345 | JGI IMG/M metagenome (GOLD analysis project Ga0187892, IMG submission 139345) | Bio-ooze microbial communities from a basaltic lava cave in the Kipuka Kanohina Cave System on the Island of Hawaii, USA - MA170107-3 metaG ...
GCGTCCCGGCCTCGAACATTGCCAAACTCGGCTGCCGGTGATTCCTTGATCGCCGGGTTCCAAGTAGGAGTGCGACGTTCTCATTGGTTCCACGGGCAGTGCAAACGTTCCCACGGCCCGTGGAAAGGAAACTCGGTTTGGGATATGAAGTGCCATGATATGGCACCTTGACACCCATATCCAAGTCCCTTAGATTCGGGGGATCGGGAGAATCCCCCGGAACCGGGTTCTGATTCTCCCAGCATGGGCCTTCCCGAAGGCCTGGCTTCAGCGGATCGTCGGACACTCCGCCCCGGATGAGGTGAACAACCAAGGAGATTTTCGTGTTGAGGGTGAAAAGTCGGGCTTGAACTGCGCGCGGTGGGAGAAGCAGAAATGCGATCGGGAGATAGGACAAGACAAAAAGGGATGAAGTCGTGTCGGCCCATCTGATCGGGTTCGGTTGCGATCTTCAGCAGAAACTGGATGCGATGGACCCAAAAACACGGAAGGCACGTTGGGCCGGGGATGTTGGCGCTGCACTCTATCGGATTGCTCAGAAGTTTGACCGGCTGAGCGGCAAGGGAAGCCGGAGTCGGAACTCTGCGGCTTTCGATCGGTCCGAACGGGATTTGATGGAGCAAGCCCAACGGGAAGTGAACAAGCTCGGTAAGGGGATCATTGCCGTGCGGAATCCCGATCCGCGTGGCTGGCCGATGGTGATTGTCTTCCAGGGTGACGTTCCCAAGGACAGCGGCCCGGAAGCGATGTTCGAGCAAGGAATCGCGGTTCCGCCGCGACCATGATGGGAAAGTAGGTGATGAAATCTGAACCGAGACGATCTTGAACGCTTCGCAAATGATCTGAGGGATCACACCGGCCTTGAAATCGGGCTGGTGCTTGATCCATCCCCGAACGGTTTGCACGTTCTGACCATCAACGGAGTTGATTTCTTCTTTAACGCCGATGGATCGGGCTACGACGGCTGGGGAAAGAATCTGTCCGGCACGGATTCCAATTGCCGCCGTATCGAAAGATCGGACCAGCCTCCGATTTCGGATGCGCCGGTCTCAAGGAAGGAGCAAGGCCAAGATGGGAAATGAGTTCCCTGTCTTCTCCTACGAACCCGCCTCCGAAGGATTCTGTGTTCCGGTCGCGATGCTCAACAGCCTGCTTTCCATTTTCTGCCCGATGCGAATGCCGAACCTCGCAAACGCCAACGATGAAGCCGAACGATTGCTGTACATGTACGTGGCTCTCGCGTGCGTCGAGGCATGGTGCAGCCACGTCAAGTCCGATGAAGAACTGACGGCCTTCTTCATGCATGACATACTGGGGCACTTTGACGCGGTGCTCGCATCGCGTTGCCATGACGATGACGGGCAATGGCGGGCCGCACGTCGGGGCGTCGAGGATGTCATCTCCATGAACCTCGGACGGCCCGCAGGCGATCTTCGGCAAACCGCCAAAGACGAGATGGTCCACTCGCTACGAAACCTTGAACGGCTCTTTGCGGCGACCGTCGAAGCTGGGAACAAAGTCGCCATCCTTTCAGAGTGCTACCGTCGGCTTAGGGCAATCGTTGATAAACCACTTCCGGCACCAACCATGCCTGATAAGCGGGCCTCCGTTGTGATCGAGCGGGTGTTGAGGGCCGCGGATTGCATCCACCGAAGCCAATGCCTGCGAGCGGGGACACGCAGTCAGGCCGATCAAGACGACCCGTCAAATTGGAATCGTGTCAGCATAGCCGGGGGTGGACCTGCACCGAATCTCAACCGTGCCCTTGCACGGATCATTTCCAGCCAGGAACGGGCAGATGAATCGCTTCAGGAAATGCTGGACCTGTTGTCCAAGGACCGCAATGTTCCGAAGCTGCTCACGCCTGCCGAAGCTGCAAAGCTGACCGGCATCGGTGCGACGACGCTCAGGGCGGCTTTCGATCGAGGCGAGATAACGGGGAAGCAAGTCGGCCAACACCGCAAACTGGACGCCGAGTCTCTCCGAGTTTGGTGCCGGTCGCATCACGCTGATTCAAACGAACAAGCGCCGCAGAGTGTGCCACATGATGACACTGAACGCACGCCGAAAGCCAAGCCAAGGGCACCCCGACGATTCATCCCACCGATGTAGTCATTCCTTCAATTCGCTTCAAACGCACTCAAGCTGTCGCGACGAACTCCAGATTCTCGGAAGAAAACACGACTATCAAAAAGATGCGGAAAACTGCGGAATTTGCGGAGGCAAAACGATCATAACTTATTATTTTGCAAGCACTTCCTTGGATTTTAAGTCCCCAGCGTCTGCCATTCCGCCACTCGCCCGGCGGGCCTGACCTATCCTATCCGCCAAATCCGCGAGTGTGTAACGACCGCCGGTTTGGTGACGCTTGGCCGAGATTCCTATCTCGGCCCGGCTTGCGCTGTGTGCGAGAATGGATTCTCCGCAATAGCAGCTACGTCGAGCCTTGGTGAATCGGCCGGCCGCACTCGGGGCAGCGGTCGCTGGTCAGGCCGGTCAGATCATAGCCGCAGCCCTGACAATGCCCGAAGCCCCACTGCACGATGGCGACTTGTTCCAAGAAAATCATCGCCCAACTGAAGGCCGCCCCGATCAACACCATTGTCGTCACTACCAAGTATTTGTTCGCACGTGAAACGTACAACGAGCCGAAGCCGAAAGCAATGACGAGGCAGCTAACAAGGCCCGCGACGATACGTGTCGTTGCCTTAAATCGCAGAACGGCCCCGCAACGACGGCAAGGCCAGCGGGCCCACAAGAAGGCGCGAAACAGCCGACGCTCCCACGGAATCGGCTCACCACATTGGGGACATGTCAAAGCCATGCGTGTGAGGCTCTTCGCCCGGCTGCGTTTGGAGGCCGGTCTTCAGGATGTTATGCTGCTTAACAGTGAAACCGCCGAAAGACCATCGCAAAGCCGTCAAGGACCATCCCAACGAACCGGAGCCAAAAGCGCCTTCGCCTAGCCGGCCGCGCAACTTCATTCAGGAGATCATCGACGAAGACCTCAAGACCAACAAGTACGGCGGCCGCGTACACACTCGCTTCCCGCCGGAGCCCAACGGCTACCTGCACATCGGGCACGCCAAGTCGATCTGCCTGAACTTCGGCCTGGCCAAGGAACACGGCGGCCTGTGCAACCTCCGCTTCGACGACACCAACCCGGTTACCGAAGAGGAAGAATACGTCGAATCCATTCAGCGAGACGTGAAATGGCTCGGCTGGGACTGGGAGGACCGCCTTTACTTCGCCTCCGACTACTTCGAGCAAATGTACGCCTGGGCGGTGGAACTGCTCGAGAAAGGCAAGGCCTTTGTCTGCGACCTGACGGCCGAACAGGTAGCTCATTACCGCGGCACCCTCACCAGGCCCGGCAAGGAAAGCCCTTATCGCAACCGTTCGGTGGCCGAAAACCGCGATCTGTTCGAGCGCATGCGCAAAGGCGAGTTTCCCGACGGCTCGCGCACGTTGCGGGCCAAGATCGACATGGGCCACCCCAACATGAACCTCCGCGATCCGGTGATGTACCGCATTCTGCACGCCTCGCATCACCGCACGGGCGACGCGTGGTGCGTCTATCCGATGTACGACTGGGCCCACGGGCTGGAGGATTCCATCGAGAACGTCACCCATTCTATCTGCACGCTGGAGTTCGAGGATCACCGCCCCCTGTACGACTGGTTCCTCGATGCGATCAACGAAGGCCGCGGGGCCAGCAGCGCCTGGGGGCCGAAGATCGCCCACCCCCGGCAAATTGAGTTCGCCCGGCTCGAGCTGAACTACACGCTGATGAGCAAGCGGAAGCTGCTGGAGCTGGTCAAGGGCGGTCACGTGGACGGCTGGGACGATCCGCGCATGGCCACGCTCTCGGGGATGCGCCGGCGGGGCGTGCCGCCCGAGGCGATCCGCGATTTTTGCGAACGGGTCGGGGTGGCCAAGTTTAAGGGCGTCATCGACATGGCACTCTTGGAGCATTGCATCCGCGACGAGCTCAACAGGACGGCCCCGCGGGTCATGGCCGTGCTGCGGCCGCTCCGCGTGGTCATCGAGAATTATCCCGAGGGCCCGGTCGAGGAATTGGACGCGGTCAACAACCCGGAAGATTCAACCATGGGCATGCGCAGGGTGCCGTTTTCCCGCGTCCTGTACATCGAGCAGGACGATTTCCGCGAAGAGCCGCCACCCAAGTACTTCCGCTTGGCGCCAGGCCGCGAGGTGCGCCTGCGATACGCCTATTTCATCACCTGCCAGAGCGTGGTAAAGGACCCGAAAACGGGGCAGGTCGTCGAACTGCGTTGCACCTACGACCCGGCTACTCGCGGCGGCGACGCCCCCGACAGTCGCAAGGTCAAGGCCACCCTACACTGGGTCTGTGCAGCCCAGGCGGTCCCCGCCGAGGTCCGGCTGTATGAGCACTTGTTCACCAAAGAAGACCCCAACGAGATCGACAATCCCAGCGAAGCCGATCCGAGCCGCGACCGGAAGGGAGCGGACCCGAGCCACGAAGGCACGGAGGCATCCCGACTTACGTCGGGACACGAAGGCACGAAGGACGAAATCCGCAGTCCGCAGTCCGCAGTCCGCAATCTTGTGGACTGGAAGTGCAACATCAATCCGAATTCGCTGGAGGTACTAACTTCCTGCCAGGTTGAACCAAGCCTGACGGCCGCCGCCCACGGCGCCCGCTATCAGTTCGAGCGACACGGCTACTTTTGCGTGGATTCCAAGCACTCCCGGCCCGGCCATTTGGTCTTCAATCGCACTGTGACCCTCAAGGACACCTGGGCTAAAATTGAAAAGAAACTGTAGCAGAAAAGACCGGCAAGAATTGGCTCCCCCGAATCACGAGTGGAGTGAATGACATGACACTTGGGTAGCTTCGAAAAGCGACCCGGGCGCAGCCATTCCGGCCCTTCCGCATCAATCTCGCGGACGGCCGCGAGTTTCGCGTCGGTCACCCGGAGTGCACCTTCATCCCACCCCAAGCCTCGCGCACCTTCATCATTGCCGAGTCGGGCGAAGATTACACGATCATTGACCTGCTCCTGGTAACTTCGATTGACTTCGGAAATGGAAAAGTCCGCATGCGGCGAAAATAAGTCGCGGGGCAGTCATTGATCCAACAAGAATGACCGCAATCCGCTCAGGATTTTCTCCTGCGTGGCGGTGTATAATTCCGGTAATGAGCGTTGCGCGATCGTTGCCGGTAATCATGCCGAGTATCCCTAACCAGCGGTGGTCGTGCCACTCGTGCGGGAACTGCTGCCGCTCGCTGGTCGGTCATCTCTTCGAGAGCGATCGCAGACGCATCGACCAACAAGGTTGGGAACACCAACTCGGCGTCGCCCCCTACGTCCGCATGGGGCGGGAATGGGTGCTCAACAAGACCGCCGACGAGGCCTGCGTGTTCCTCGACGCCAACGGGCTTTGCAAGATCCACGCCAAGTACGGCGAGGCGGCCAAGCCCTTCGCCTGCCGCATATTCCCGTTTTCCGTGCGGCCGGTCGAACGAGGCTGGCAAGTGTCCTTTCGCTTCGATTGTCCCAGCAGCACATCCTCGCTGGGGAAACCTATCGCCCAACATGCCTCCTGGCTTCGAGAGCTGGTGGCCGGCCTTCAACATCGGCCCCGATCCGATGAAGACGTCGCCGACTTGCAGCCGCGCGTGCGAGCGACCGAGGCGGAAATCGACCTCATCTTCAACCGGTTTCATCGCTGGCTGACCGCTTCCGAGCCGCCGTTTGCTCAACGCTTGATCGGCGCGGCGCGGATCACTAACACGCTATGCGCCGCCCAGTTCACCAACGTTCGTGGCGGGCGACTCGGCGAGCTACTCGATTTGTTGTTCACCGCCTTGCCCGCCGAATGCTCACAGCCGCCGCAGGCGCCTACTCGAAGGCAAAGCGGCCTGTTGCGGCAAATCGCTTTCGCACATGTCGAGCATGTTTCCCACGCCGAAGCCACCAGCGGCCGGTGGACCAAGTTCCGCAAGCGATGGCAGCAGCTTCGACGAGCGCGACGGTTTTTGAAAGGCAAAGGCCGCGTCCCTCGTTTACGCGGCCTGGGCCCTTGGGCATTGCCTTCGTCCAACCGAGCCGTCAACAGTCCTTTAGCCGATCCTCCAGTTGACCCTGCCTTCGAAGCCGTCGAGGCCGTGACCTGCGGACGCGAGGATGATTCGATTGCCGAACTGGTGCTTCGCTATTTGATCGCTCGACTGGAGAGTCGAGCTTGTTTCGGCGAGGGCTACTATGGTTGGCCGATCTTCAGCGGATTGGCTGCGTTGTGGTTGGGCGTCCCGGCCGCGGGATGGCTGGGACGCTATCGAGCTGCGTGCGCGGGGCGAACGTCCGTGAGCTTCGAGGACGTGGCCTGTGCCGTCGGAGTCGTGGATCGGGCGGCCACTCGTCTGCCCGCCCTAGGCGCGCCCGCGGAACGGATTCGCGTCGCCTATCTCGCCCGCAACGACGGCCTCGCCCGGCTCATGGCGCGGTACCTGCCGATCTCGGATGACAGTCGTTCGGTCAGCCTGGTGCCATAGGGGAATTGCCACCGTCCTTACCGCAGGAACACGATCAACCGGGCCTATCTCCATTTTATGCTCACGATGGCATTGACCGGCGCGGGCCGGTGATTTGGGCGCGAATGGCGGATTTGCCAAGAACATTCGTTTCATTCGCAGTCGGTTTGGTAAGCGAGAGTTGTTTGTTAGGAGGTTTACACGCCAGTTGATTACGTTTCTAGGGGTCCAGCAGCCGATCCAGCCGCTTGCCCAAGCGGCCGCGGGCCACGGCGACCCCATGATCGCTCAGCTCACCAGCGTCCTGTCGATCCCGAAGGTCCAAGGCCTCCTCGAGCAAGGCCTTCACTTGCCGGGGGAACCGGGCTGCCGCTCCCGTGGCCGCCTCGATCATCTCCCGGCAACGCCGCAGCAAGTGCGCCAGTGATGAATCGCACGCCAGAAACCGTCATACGGCGCCCAGCCGTCATGGATCAGGGCCCCGGCATAATCCCAACCCAAGATGCTCGCGGCCACTTCCACGCCGCGCTTCCGGACAATGGCACAGACGGTGATCCGCCGGGCCACGAATACGTGCAGCCAAGCCAGCAGTCCGCCGATCCGCCAGCCGGTCTCATCGGGCGTAACGGCCTTTTGCACGGGCATGGCCCTCACGAGGGCCTGATACACCGGCACGCAGCGCCGCGCCGCCTCGCGCCCCCTGATCGCGTGTACCGGCCGAGGATCCCTGCCCGGCTTCCGCACGTCCGCGGAATGCCTCACGGGATTGGGCTGCCTCGCGCTGCGACCTCCCATTGAACCTGTTCGCAGTGTTTTGATCGCGATAGGACGCTCCTTGCGATGCGAGGGGTCATGCTGCCATGACCCTCGACCATTCCTTATGTTGGTGTTGCGATTTCCGACATTCGAGGCATATCGCGAACGATCGGGGTTAAGCTCCACTCTTCTCAAACGGGAGCTTTGTTCCATCGGATGTAATGGTACCGCCAACTTCTGCATGCACCAGGCCGGCTGCTCGAGTCATCAACCCTACAACGAGATGGACGGTATTGCCAATGAACTTCTGCCGTCGCGTCTTGTAACGGTCAACGAGAATATCTTGCTCTTCCGGCGACATCTGGTTCCCAAACCGCGCCATGCGGGCTAACTGCGTTAGATCATCACAGTAATTGCAAAGAGGCGGATCAGAAAAAGGCATTGGCTGATGCGAGTGAGCAAATTTGCTCCGAATCTTCCGAAGAGTGTTAAGATCCTCGAACTGGTCGGTGCGAATCAAGCCGAGACGGAATGCCAATCTGATCCGGCATGCAAATGTTTCCAACCCCCCTTGACCTTCGATGAGCTGGTCGACTTTCTTCGGATCGACGAAGGGCTTCCGAAGCATTGCGGCCAACAGATCGTCTAAATACGCAGATGCGACAATCGCAGTCCCACGGTCGCTTTCAGCCTGGAATTCTCGCAGGAATCCATCGACCATTTCGACGATCGAATCGAAGCCTTTCTTTCGTCGCTTTGCCATCTGAAGTTACTGCCTAAAGGGCGAACAGGGCTCAGTCCGGCGTTGGCGCAAGTCCCGGGCGGGGGAGCAGGCGATCAACGCGAAACCCGGCGACCGTGTCGCCCGGCCGTCTTCTGATCATGGCCTCTTTGCCGATCAGCATAACACCCTCCCTGCCCAATGCTGTCAACTTCGGCTGCGGGCTGCGCCATCCGGCCTCGGCTCACCACGGTGCTCCCCGCCGCGGCACACCCCAATCGGTCCAAAACCAGCTTTCGGGATGAAAAAATCTCGCGCAGCATATTGACAACCCCGCGGGGCGGGGGTAGGATTCCGCCAATTTGCCGGGTCGGCCCGGCTGGCGGATGCCGGACCCGCTAATCAATTACCTTTTGAGGGGAGCGTACTGTGATGACAAAAAAATCGTCAGGAATTCCTTGTTACACCGGTTTGTGCTGCGCGGCTTTGCTGGTCTGTGAAGCGACGAATGCAGCACCCGCGCCCTTGATGGGCAAGATGGAACCCGTTCAACTCGATTCCGGTCCCCGCGCGAATCCCAAGGACAGCCCCGAGGTCGTGTTTGCGCAGGAATTAGACCTTGGCCCGGACGTCCCGTGGGTGCGCGTTTTGATCGAAAAAGAGACAACCCTTGCCCCCGGCAGCTTCATCCGTGTCACCTCGCTTTTGGATGGTGAGACGCAGCTTCTCGATGCAGAGGAGCTGGAGAATTGGAACTACGGAACCGCTTTTTTCAACGGGTCGCTGGTCCAAGTGGAACTGATCGCGGGGGCGAGAACCGCGGGCAACGCGGTCCACATTCAGGAGATCATCGCCGCCGACCTGGCGACTCAGGATACCGCGCAACCGATCGATGAGGATGACGACGGAAGTGGGGGAATCGCCTCAATTTGCGGGGCCGTGGACACACGAACGCTTTCGAACGACAAGCGCGTCGGGCGGCTGCTTCCAGGTATGGGGCGTATGCCGGGGGATCCGCCGCCCAACGATCCGGCCCCCTTAGGGTGGTGCACCTCCTTCATTGTGGACGCACAAGACGGCCGGGACAAGTTGCATCTGACGGCGGGCCACTGCTTCGATCCGTACAATCCCGTCAATCAAAATCTCCCAGTGGACTATGTTCTGCAATTCAATGTGCCGGCATCCAACGCCAACTGCACAATCAAACATCCTGCCGTAGCCGATCAGTTTCCTGTTCGGCGAGACACGGTGATTTCTCGCAATACCAGCAACGGCAATGACTGGGCGATGTTTAAGTGTAGCCCGAACGGCCTTGGGGAAACGACTTATGAGCGAGCGGGCAATATTGCGTTCAGCCTGAAAGCGAACCCACCCGGAGTGGGTATGGCGGTTCCTGTAGAGATTATTGGCTACGGCGCGGACGGAAACGCGGGTGGTGCCAAAGCGGGCGACCCGCGTTCCTGTAGGTGCAAGGGCGTAAATGGAACGCAAAACTCCGTTCAGCAAAAGTCGGTAGGAACAACCATGCGCAGCGCCGACAAAGAAGTGGGGGGAGTGAACGTCGTGTATCGCACCAATGCCCCAACATGCGGAGGCAATTCGGGATCGCCTGTGATCAATCAGAGTGGCCAGGTCATTGCGATCCATACGGGACGCAGTATGGTGTTGTGCGGCCTCTGTGTCGGTGGAGCCAATGGCGGCAATCTCTGCAAATCGAACGCCGATTGTCCCGGCGGAGCGTGTGCAGCGACGCCGTACCTCTGCGTCGGCGGAGCAAATAACGGCAATGTTTGCAACTCGAACGCAGATTGTCCCGACGGGGTGTGTAACAATGCGGCACCGGGCAAGAACGATGGCGATACGGCGACCGACCACCCGGAGATCCAGGATGCGATTGAACTCGAAGAAGAAAAGAAGCCGGTACCCGCGATTTCGGCATGGGGAGTGGTCGTCATGAGCCTGCTGCTGTTGACGGCTGGGAAGGTGGCGTTTCGTAAGTCCCGAGCCCTGGCTTCGTAACGGGAGCGGTGTTGAAGCGTGCCACATCCGGCGCGCAGCTGTTTTGCGTGAACCGGCTTAACACCCCTTTCTCTTAGTACGTCGCGGGTCCGTTCCGGCGGTTCGCGGATCGACCCCGGTGGGGCGGGGCGGCAGATCGCGGACAAGGATCGGGGGATTGTACGACTTGAGGCTCGCGTGGCAGAACTCGCGGGCCTGGTCGCCGACTCGAAGCCCAAAACCACCGGCTGACGAAGTTGCTGGAGCAACGCACCCGCGAGGGTCGTGTCCTCCGCCCCAGGCCGTCAGTGGTTCTACGCGAAACTCCTTCGTCGAGCAAGTCCAACTCGGGCCATTCGGGTCACCGCCTTTTCGCCCCCCTGGGATCATTCAATGATCACATTTGTTCGACGGTTTTGAGTCCGAGCAAGGACAGTCCCAGCTTCAGGGTGCGAGCCGTAAGGTCGCAAAGGCGGAGGCGCGAAAGGCGCACCTCTTCGGGCGAGGCGTCGATGACCCGCACACCCAGCTTCTTGTCGTAAAAGCGGCTGAAGGTCTTAGACAGCTCGTAGAGGTAATCCGTCAGCAGGTTAGGACGAAAGTCGGCGCTGGCCGCTTCGAGCGCTTCGGCAAATTGCACCAGCTTCTTGGCCAAAGCAATTTCCGTGGCATGTTCGAGCAAAATGGGGGCATCGTGGGGCAAGGCTGAAAAATCGACGCCCGCCTTGCGCCCGATGGAGCGAATGCGGGCGTAGGCATAGAGCATGTACGGCGCCGTGTTGCCCTCCAGGGAGAGCATCGTGTCCAGGACAAATCGATAATCGCTGGTTAGGGAGTGCGAGAGGTCGAAGTACTTCACCGCCCCCAGGCCGACGGTCTCGGCCACTTCACCGATCTGCTCGGGGGTCAGCGAGCGGAGGGACTTTTGACTGGCGTCCCACGCTTCGTCGGCCGAGTCCGCGCCCTTGACTCGCCGCGAACACGTTGCGTTCCCGCTGCTTTGCAGCGGCGGCGAAGCCGGGCGGCGTGTCAAGGGCGGCTGGGGTTCTGCCTCAACCACGCTGCGGGCGCGAGCGACGGCCTCATCCAACACGTCTTTCAGCTTGACAGTGCCGCCTTCGCGGGTTTTGAAGGGCTTGCCCGTGGCCGCCAGCATGTTGCCAAAGCCTAGATGGATCAGCGATACGTCGTCGGCCACCCAGCCGGCCTGGCGCGCCGCCGCGAAGACCATCTCGAAATGCTGTTTCTGGGCGATGCCGACCACGTAGATGATGCGCTTAGCCTTGAGCTGCTCGACACGATGCAAGATCGTGGCCAAATCCGAAGTGGCGTAGTTGTAACCGCCGTCGGCTTTGCGCACGATCAACGGCAGCGGCTCGCCCTCCCGGGTTCGAAAGCCCCCCATGAAAAGGCACAGGGCACCTTGGCTGACGGCCACGAAGCCGTCGTTTGATTGGCTCATCCGTTTTTCGAGCCGAGAGACGACTTCATCCATCAGTTCCGTGTAGAAGCTCTCGCCGCAGTCGATGAGTCGTACCCCCAGCCGATCGTAGATGGCGTGGCAGTGCCGCAGTGATTCATCGCAGAAGGCTTTCCAAATCTTGCGGACCGCCGGATCGCCGCTCTGGAGAGCGACCACGGTTTCGCGGGCTTCTTTCTTGAATTCGTCGTCGGCGTCGAAGCGGGTCTTAGCCTCGATGTAAAACGATTCCAGGTCGCGGATGACCAAGTTGTCCGGTTGATCGGCCGCTTCGGGCCGGACGGATCGCAAATGGGCGAGCAACATGCCGAACTGCGTGCCCCAGTCGCCGACGTGGTTCTCCCGGTGAACGGTGTGGCCCTCAAATTCGAGGAGGCGGGCGACGCAGTCGCCGATCACCGTGCTGCGGAGGTGGCCGACGTGCATTTCCTTAGCGAGATTGGGGCTGGATAAGTCCACGACGACGATCTGCGGATTGGCCGTGCGGGGGATGCCGAGCCGATCGCCATGGGGCTCGCCGGGCCCCGGAATCGCCTGCAGGTATTTGGCGAGATAGGCCGGCTTCGGCCGGAAGTTGATGAACCCCGCCCCGGCGATTTCGGGTGGCTCGCACATGTCGGCCAAGTCAAGGTGTTGGACGATATCAGCGGCTATTTGCCGCGGGTTCTTGCCGAGCTTCTTGGCGATAGCCATGGCGGCGTTGGACTGGTAGTCGCCGAATTGCTCGTCCTGGGCGACGCGGACCAACGGATCTTCGTCGAAGCCGAGCCGCAACAGAGCCGCTCGTACGCGTGCGAATATCGTGGCAAGAATAGACTTCACTACCGCCCTTGGCCTATCGCAAACGCCGCGATCTTATCAAAAAGGGTCGACAATTAGTAAACCGCCCGTAAACTAGTTGTACCGTGTGGTATTAGAGTTGACCACCGCCAAGACGAGCCGGAATTAGACTTGAGTATTTGATTTGATTTGCTTCTGTTCTTCATACTTTTGTGGACTTCGAGACTAGCGACTACTTTGGAGGCAAGGCCATGAAAGAAATGAAACGCCGAGGCAGACGTAGTGGATAAGAAGGAAAAAGGCAAAAAACTCGAACGGATTGAAACGTTGATCCTTGCGGTTGAGGCGGACCAGCCGAAGCTTGCGCTGGATCAACGGACAGAATCGGAGCGGTCCAGGAATTGCGGAATGCCCAAGACGCGCTTCGTCGCGACGTGCACCTGTCCGTGACTCGCCGCGGCGAGCGAGGCTCGCGTGCCGCGAAGCGGCACCTCCGCCGCGCGGAGAGCGTCGTGTCAAGGAAGGCGGGGACCGAGGACCTTCCGCTGCACGTGCACGAGTTTTCGGATCGGCTGCTCGTCGTCACGTCAGGACTCGGCCTGTTTCATTACTTGCCGAAGGCGGGAAACTCACGCGAGCTTCGCTCGGTCGTCGTAGATGCTGGCGACGCGGTGCTGTTCACACGAGGGCTCGTTCATACCTTCACTGCGCCGCTCGGGGACCTGGCGCTTCTGTCATATCACGCCCCCCTCTTTGAATTCGACGATACGCGGCAGTTCACGCTCCTGCGTCAATCGGGCACTCGGCCTTGAAAATGCAACTCGCAGATCTCGCCCGCATTCGGCCATTGAGCGTTGATCGTCAGAGTCTCTCCGTCGAAGCTCAACGAGCCTTCCGGCGCTTGCGAACTGCAGGTGCCCGTGCCGCCCCTCGGCAGTAGACTCGCGCGGGCGACCTGGTCGGCCTGCCCGGAGACGGCCACATCCACGTCGATGTGGCCGGGGATGGATGGAAAGAGAGGATCCGTGTCCGCCATGGTCCAATCGAGAGTGTCCACCGTCGTGGGGGCAAAGTCGCACGGACGCGGTTGGAGGCTTTCCAGGAGCCACTGTTGCGACGAGGGCACGGGCAGCCTGCGCCCCTCGATGACCGCGCTGCCCTCGACTACTACGTCAAAGCTCTCGCCTTGTTCTGAAGAATCTTGGTTAGCGCACGGAGCGACCCACCCCCCGGAACCTCCGCGCGGGGTGAACCCTGTGGTTCGTTAATGAGCCGCGGTCCGCTCGGAACGATTGAGCAATACGGAGATCGTGTTGTCTGCGGCGTTGGCGGTTACGAGGTCGATGAAGCCGTCGCCGTTTAGATCGCCGGCCACCAAGGCGTTCGGAAGCCCGCCGACCTGGACGGCCTGGGGGGGCATGAATGTCCCGCGGCCATGGTTGCGCAGGATCGACACGCTCGCATTGTTGATGTTGGCAACCGCCAAGTCGGTGTGGCCGTCGGCATCGAGGTCCGCGGCCACGATTGGGCCCGGCGTATGCACAGAGGGATTGGACCGTACGTCGAGTTCTTGCGGGCGACC
>Ga0187892_10008640_pt1 | contig 13836 bp, 11 predicted proteins | sample MA1701073metaG_FD_139345 | JGI IMG/M metagenome (GOLD analysis project Ga0187892, IMG submission 139345) | Bio-ooze microbial communities from a basaltic lava cave in the Kipuka Kanohina Cave System on the Island of Hawaii, USA - MA170107-3 metaG ...
CCGGCGGCGAGCAGCGCGAGGATCGCACCTCCGAGGCCGGCGAGCAGCGTGCGTTCGGCCGGGCACCCCCGCCAGGCGCGCCGCCATGCGTGTGCGACGGCCGCGGCCCACACGACGCCCGCCACGAGCCCGAGCGCGCCGACCGTGGCGAGCGTCTGGAGCGGGACCGAATGCGCGTGGAGCGGCACGCCCAGCCACTCGTCGCGCCAGAAGGACGGCGACTGCACCCCCGGGAAGGCGAGCGCGAACGCGTCCGGGCCCACGCCGAGCCACGGCCGCCCGGCCCAGAGCGCGAGCGACGCCTGCGCGTACTCCGCGCGCGCGGCGCCGGAGGCGGACCCGGGCCCCTCGGCGAGCCGTGCGGCCAGCGGCGCGCCGGCACGGAGCGCGCCCAGGAGCAGCGCCGGCGCCAGGCTCGCGAGCGCGGTCCACGCCACCCGGCGCGCGTCCGCGCGGGCGAGGAGCACGAGGGTCACGGCCGCGCCGGCGCCGAGGCCGGCGGCGAGCCAGGTGCCGCGCGAGAGCGTGAGCAGCGCCGAAGCGGTGAGCAGCGCCGCGGCGGGGACCCAGCGGGCCGCGTCGGCGTCGCGCTCCGCTAGCCGTGCGAGCGCGAGTGGCAGCGCCGCGGCCAGCACGGCCCCGAGCAGGATCGGGTTCCCGAGCGGCCCCGACGCCCGCAGCGCCGTGACGCCGCCGGCCGTGAACGTCGGCTCGCCTCGCCAGGGGATGGGATCGAGCCCCGCGAGCTGGAGCTGGGCGTAGCCCGCGGCGAGGAGCGCGCATGCGACGATCACGCGCAGCGTGCCGCGCACCTCAGACGCGTCGCGATGCGCGCGGGAGGCGCCCAGGTGGAGCCCGACGAGCGCGAGCGCGGTGAAGAGCCCCTCGCGCTGGCCCGGCTCGCCCCACCACGAGAGGCGCGGGTCGATCGAGGCCCAGGTGGCGAGCGCGTACACGAGCGCCCACGCCAGCGCGGCCGCGGCCGGCGCGCCCCCGCGCGGCAGCCGCCCGGTGAGCGCCTCGGTCGCGATCCACACGGCGAGGGAGAGCCCCGCCAGGCGCACGAACGCCGCCTTGACGGGCGCGAAGGGCTCGAGGAGGCCCGGCCAGAACGCCAGGATGGCGCCGGCGAGCGCGGCCCGCACCGCGATCCGGGCGGCGCGGTCTATCGGACGATCACCAGCCGTTCGGCGCGGCGCGCGCCCTCGGAGTCCCGCGCGTGCACGAAGTAGACGCCCGCCGGGAGCGGCTCCGCCCGCGTGCCGCGCGCCGAGACGCGCCACGTGCCCGCGGCTCCGCCCCCGCCGGTCGCCACGCGGCGGCCGCGCGCATCGAGCACCTCGATCCGCATCGGCGCCACCGCGCCCGACCACGCCACCTCGGCCGCGTCGCGCGCCGGGGTCGGCGAGACGCGCAGCTCGAACGCCGAGCGCGGCGGCACGGCGAGCGGCGCGGTCGGCACGCCGACGATCTTGAACGCGAGCGCCTGTCCCGGCACCGCCGACCAGGCGTCGGCGCCCGACGCGCGGCGATGGAACGCCCCGATGGACTGGACGAAGCCGGCATCCTCGGCGCCGGTGAGCGTGCGGGAGCGGAACTGGAAGCCTGCCGCCGTGCGCAGGTAGAGCCAGTAGTCGCGGCCCGGCATGAGCCGGATCGTGCGATCGAGGTCGAGTGGCGCGGCCCACCGCGGTCCCGGTTGCTTGTAGAACGACGTCTGGAACAGCGACTCGATGAGCGTCCCGGGCATCGGGATCGGCGGGTCGCCGAGGCCGGTCGCGTCCACGATGCCCACGATGGCGGGCGGCACGGGCGGCGAGTTCGTGGCGTCCGACCCCGCCTCCGTCGCGGTCGACGCCGCCTCCGTCGCCGTGGAGCCGGCGAGCCCGTTGGCCGCCAATTCCACCCAGCGGAGGTCCACGGGCTCGGGCACCCGGAAGCGCTGCACCAGCTCGGCGCTCGGTCCGGGGACGAGGGCGTCCGCGGTCCGCACGCACTGGACCACCCGCAACGCGGCGAGGTCGGCATCGCCCTCGCACAGCGCGAACGCCGCGACCGGATGCGAGCCGGTGAGCGCATCGTGCGAGCCGTCCGGCCCGAACATGACCGCCTTGGGCATGGCCGGATCGCCCTCGGGTTCGTAGTAGCCGTTCAGGTAGTAGAGGAGACTCGAGAACGGCTCCAGGACCTCCATCGCCATCGTGGTGCGCGGGGGCTCGGCCACGCCGGGGACGCTCCGCGTGATCACCGGCGGCACGTAGACCTGCCGCGGGACCGTGTTCGTGGAGTAGTATTTCATGTCGGAGGGATCGCAGAACGCCGAGCGAAGCGCGATGGTGAAGCCGTCCGGGGCCAACGTGAGCGGGTCCCACTCGACCAGCCGCACGTTCGACGAGGTCCAGCCGGTGCCGTGCACGCGCAGGCTACACGCGACGACCACGATGCCCTCGGGGAGCGGCTGGCGGATGCCACGGTTCGCGCGCATCGCCACCACGCTCTCGCCCGGTCCGGTCCGCGAGTAGGGGTCGCAGGTGGCGGCGGCCTGCGAGGGCGGGGCGGGGCGCGCGCGCTCCGGCGCGGGCGCGGCGGCGAGCGCGAAGAGCGAGACCACGGCGATCGTGGGCCACGCGCGGCGACCGACCACACGTGGCCTGGACCAGGAATCGGGCGGCGGACTCATCGGCCCGTTCAGGATAGACCCGGGCGTGAACTCCGCCTACGGCTTTCTCGGGGTCGGGCTCGCGCCGCGAGCCCCTTCCGCGCCAGCGCCTTGCGGCGCGATCCGCACGAGCACGCCCCAGCCGCTCCCGGGGCCGCCGGTGGGCGCGCTGTTGCCGCGCGCCAGGTACCAGAGCGCGCCGTCCCCGGCCACGCGCAGGTCCACGGGGCCGGGCACGTGCGTGCGGCCGAAACGCATCATGCGCGGCCCGCGCTCCGGCGAGAGCCAGCGGATCTCGTTCGCGCAGTAGTCGGCGAAGAAGTAGCCGTCGCGCCACTCGGCGGGGAAGCTCGGCCGATCCGGCGCGTAGAACGCGCCGCCGGTGATGGCGCAGCCGTCGTCGTGACCATAGGCGTGCACCGGGTCCACGAACGGAGGGTGGCGACCCGGCCCTTCGAACGCCGGCCAGCCGAAGTCGTCACCGCGCCGCGCTTCGTTCACCTCCTCGAACCGGTCGCCCCCCACGTCGTTCACGAACACGCGCCCGGTCCTCGGATGGATGTCGAACGCGAACGCGTTGCGGAACCCGCGCGCCCAGATCGCGCCGTGGCGCCCGCGCGTCTCGGCCGGGAACGGGTTGTCGCGCGGGATGCGGCCGTCGGGCCGGAGGCGCACGAGCTTGCCCGCGGTGGAGGCGAGGCTGTGCGCGCGCGTGCCGTCGCCCGATTCGCCGCTGCCCGCGTAGAGCATGCCGTCGCGCCCGAACCGGAGCGCGCCGCCCACGTGCTGGTGTGCGGCGTGCGCGTCGAACTCGTAGAGGATGCTGCCCTCGCCTGCCGCCGTGTCGCCGCGCGCCAGGTAGCAGGCGATGACGTTCCGGCGCGAGGGCGCGAGCGCGGTATAGCAGACGTACACCCTGCCCGTGCGCGCGAACGCCGGGTCGAACGCCACGCCCAGCAGGCCCTCCTCCTGGACGGCGGCCGTCGGCACGGTCACGAACGGCTTCTCGAGCAGCCGCCCGCCGCGCACCACGCGCAGCCGGCCCGGCTGCTCGCACACGAACACGCGGCCGTCGGGGGCGAGTGCCATGCTGACGGGGCTGTCCAGCGAGTCCGCGATCACCTGCTCCACGAAGCCGGCCCGGATCGCGCCGACGATGCGGTCGCCGGGGCGGGGAAGCGAGGCGGCCCGGGCGGGGAGCGCGAGGGTGCACGCCACGAGCAGCGCGCTCGCTGCGGAGAGCTGTCCGATGCGTCCGAACGAAGCCGGTCGGTGGCGCTGGGCACGCGCGCTCACCGCGCCCCCTCCCACCCCGCGCCCACGGTCACGTGCAACGCCAGGTTGGGGACGCGCGCACGGCCGTTCGCGACCGGGACTCCCGCGTAGGAGAGCGTCACGCGCGCCTCGGCCGTGCCATAGAGGCCGCGTCGAGGCCCGGGCCGCCAGCCGGCGAGCGCGCCGAGCGTGGGACCGGCCACGTGGTGGCCCGTTCCCCACGCACCCGCGCGCTCGTCCTGCTTCGCGCCGCGCACCTCGCTCTCGGGGTGAGCGATCACCACGCCGCCGCCCAGGCCGAGCCGGCGCCCGTCGCGCTCCACGAGCCGGTAGAGCGACAGCAGGTTGTAGCCATGCGAGATGGCGAAGCTCGCGATCTCCCCGGGAGGGTTCGTCAGGAAGAGCTTGTGATGCGTCAGGTCGAGCATCCAGCCTTGCCCGCCGCGCGAGTGGACGATCCGGCCCGCGTAATAGAGCGGCGTCTCGAACGCGCGCGTGTCCCAGCGCGCGCGCAGCCGCAGCTCCTCGTGGCCGTCCTGTCGCACGACGAGCGGCAGCGGCAGGTTCCACGCGCCGCCCAGGTGGACCTCCGCGGCCCAGCGGCCGGCGGGGTGCGCCTTCGCCACGAGCAACCCCAGTAGCGCGGGCGCGAGCCACATGGCTCGGCGCGAGATCGGCGCGGCCCTCCGCAGTCCACGGGGCCGGGTCACGTGGGCGGAGGCACTTCGCTTGCGTTCGAGCGGCAGACGCTTGGACGGCTCACCGGCATCCATTCAGCGCACGACCACGAGGCGCTCGACCACGTGGCCGGCGATCGCGTCACGTGCGTGCACGAAGTAGGTGCCCGGCGGGGCGAGCGCACCGGCATCGGTCCTGCGGGACCATTGCCAGGTGCCGAGGGAAGCACCGTCGCGGGCCGTGACACGCCGCCCATGCACGTCGAACACTTCGATCCGCACGCGGCCCACAGCACCCGACCAACTCAATGTCGCGACCTCGCGGACCGGATTCGGCGACACGAGCAAGCGGAACGGCCCGTGGGAAGCGGTGGGCCGCGAGTCCATGATTCGATGCGGTCGGCCGATGATGCGGAACAGCAGGGTCTGCGCGCTGGCAGGTGTCCACGCGCCGGCCGACGACGTGCGCGTGTGCAGTGCCCCGATCGACGCCTTGAAGTCCGGAGTGTCTCCGGCGTACTGGAAACGGCCGTGAAAGACGAACGCTCCAGCCGAGCGCACGTGGATCCAGTACTCACGGGACGGCCACAGGATCGAACCGGGCTCGAAGGGCGGGTGCGCCATCCAGCGCGGAGCATCGTCGACCACCCGATCGGGCGTGAAGGGCGCCTCGACGAGCGGGGGCGGCATCCTCGCGGGTGGCGAGGACAGTCCGGTGGCGTCCACGATCCCGAGCATGGCGTTCTCGTAGGCCGGGCGGTGCACCGCCAGCTCCACCCAGAGCGGCTCGACGGGCTCCGGGACCCGGAAGCGTTGCACCAGCTCGGCGGGTGAGTTCCAGAGCATGAACTCGGAGCGAATCACGCTCTGGACGACGCGAAGTCGGCCGGACTCTTCGTCGCTGCAGACGGCGTGGGCGAGCACGGGGTGCGGGCCCGGGAGCGGGAGCACCGCCCCGCCCGCGTCCGTCGTGAAGGCCCTGGGCAGCGAGGTGTCCCCGTCGGCTTGGAACCCCGCAGCCCAACCATTTCCGCCGAATCTTCCGCTGATGATCACCGCTGCCGTGGTCCGAGGTGGTTCAGCGACGCGCGGGATCGAGTGGGTGACGAGCGGAGGGTCGAACGTCCGGCCGCGGAATGTCGGCCAGTGGAGATCGGGGTAGGACATGTCGGTGGGTGTGAGGTAGGACGTGCGGAGCGCGATGGTCCGCGAGTCGGGCGCCAGCGTGGTGGGGTCCCACTCCCGGATCCGCAGGTACGCGAAGTTGGTTGCGGTGGGGTAGGCACGCAGGCTGCACGTCACCACCGACGCGCCGGGCCGCAGCGGCTGAATGAGTCCCGAGCTTCCGCCGATGACGACGATGCTGTCACCCGTGCCGGCCTGACCGTACGCGCAGGGCTTTGCCGTGGGCAGATCGTCTCGTGAGCCCGCAGGAGCATCGGGCCCCCAGGCTGCAAGCCAGAGCAGCGCCGTCACTCCGAGCGAAGGCAGACTTCGCGAGGCTGTACGTCGATCCATGGATGGGCTCCGGGACGGGAGCCTTGGTGCGGGGACCGGCGCGGATTGTAGCCGCTCGGAGAGCGTGGACACAGCAGGAATCGCGCGGGTCGCGCGGCAGCAAAGGAGCGCCCTGCGCTCACGACGCCGCAACTCGGCTTCGGCTACAGTCCCGGCCGCCATGGCCCACCCCGAGTTCCGGCTGCCGGACCTGAGATTCGTCCCCACCGAGGCGGTCCACCCGCACGAGTACCACGACCCGCAACGCGCCGAGCCGCTGGTCAGGCGGCTGCGCGAGAGCGGGACGCTCAAGAACCCGCCGATCGTGACGCAGGTGGGCGACGGCATGCGCGTGGAGCCGCGCTACGTGGTGCTGGACGGCGCCAACCGCAGCACCGCCGCGCGCGCCGCGGGCTGGCCGCACCTGCTGGTGCAGGTGGTGCGCTACGAGGAGCCGGTCGTGGAGCTGCACACCTGGTATCACGGGCTCACGGCCGACGCGCGCGACCTCCTCGAGCGGGGGCTCGCGGGCATCGCGGGGCTCGAGTTCCGGCACCTCGACCGCGTCCACGCGCGCGCCATGCTCGCGCGCCGCGAGGCGCTGGCGTGCGTGGTCCTGAACGACGGCGACGTGATCGTGGCGCACGGGGGCCGCACGCTGCACGAGCGGAACGAGCTGCTGAACGCGCTCGTGCGGCTCTACCAGGACCGGGTGCCCTACACGCGCGTGACGAGCGATTCGCTCGCACAGGCCCGCCGGCAGCACCCCGAGGTGCAGGCGCTGGTCGTGTTCCCGCGCTTCGACCCGGCCGAGGTGATCGACCTGGCGGGCGGTGGCGAGTACCTGCCGGCTGGCATCACGCGCCACCTGATCCGCTGGCGCGCGCTGCGCGTGAACATCCCGATCGCGATGTGCGAGGACGCGGCCATGACGCTGGACCAGAAGCGCGCCTGGCTCGAGCGTTGGACCGCGGAACGGCTCACGAAGCGCGAGGTGCGCTTCTACCAGGAGCCGACGGTGCTATATGACGAGTAGCACGGGGCTCGTGTCTTGACGCGCGCTCGCGCATCGGGGCTCGGCGCATCATGAAGGCCGTGTACTTCGAGCACTTCGGCGGGCCCGGGGTGTTGCAGCACGGCGACCGGCCCGACCCGCTCGTGGGAGCCGGCGAAGCGCTCGTGCGCGTGCGCGCCTGCGGCGTGAATCACCTGGATCTCTGGGTGCGCGAGGGGCTCCCGGGGCTCGAGCCCGAGATGCCGCACATCCTGGGTAACGACATCGTGGGCGAGATCGTCGCGGTGGGGCCGGGGGTGGCGCACGTGAAGCCCGGGCAGCGGACGCTCGTGAACCCGACGCTCTCCTGCGGCGTGTGCGCGGCGTGCGCGAACGGCGACGACAACCTGTGCCGGAGCTACGACGTGATCGGCCGCCGCCGGAACGGCGGCTACGCGGAGCTGGTCGCGGTGCCCGCGGCCAACTGCCTGCCGTACCCGGAGAACCTCGCGTGGGAGCAGGCGGCGGCGGTGCCGCTGGTGTTCCTGACGGCGTGGCACATGCTGGTCACGCGCGCGCGCGTGCGCCCGGGCGAGGACGTCCTGGTGATCGGCGCCGGGAGCGGCGTGGGCAGCGCGGCGGTGCAGATCGCGCGGCTCCACGGCGCGCGCGTGCTCGCCACGGCGGGAGGCCCGGAGAAGCTCGCCCGCGCCCGCGAGCTGGGCGCGAACGAGACGCTCGATCACTCGCGCGAGGACATCGCGAAGCGGGCCCGCGAGCTGACCGGCCGCAAGGGCGTGGAGATCGTGGTGGAGCACGTGGGCGGCCGCGTGTTCGAGGCGGGTGTGGCCGCGCTCGCGCGCGACGGGCGGCTCGTGACCTGCGGCGCGACGTCCGGGAGCCGGGCCGCGCTCGACTTGAACCTGCTCTTTGGCCGGCATCTCACGCTATTGGGCTCGTGGATGGGCCGGCGCTCGGACCTGAACGAGGTGCTGAAGCACGTGGCGAGCGGGGCGCTCCGGCCGGTCGTGGACAGCGTGCGGCCGCTGGCCGAGGCGCGTGCCGCGCACGAGCGCATGGAAGCGCGCGCCCACTTCGGCAAGCTGGTGCTGGTGCCATGAACCGGCGGACGCGCTCGTGCCGGCGCGTGGCTGGCCGTCGTGCTCGCAGGAGGACCTTCGTGTCATGACTGCAAATGTCCGCGGGCCGTTCCAGTACGAGCGCAGGGACGAGCCCGTCGCGAGCCCGGCCACGTTCCGCCGGCGGCTCGTGACGAGCGGCGTGATCGCGGGCGGGCTGCTGACGTTCTCGCTGGCGCTGGGAGTGGTGGGCTATCACTGGATCGTGGGCGTGCCGGGCTGGGTGGACTCGCTCTACTGCGCGTCCATGATCATGGGCGGCATGGGGCCGGTGGACCCGGCGCCCACGACCGCGGCGGGGAAGCTGTTCGCCTCGGCCTACGCGATCTACTCGGGCGTGATGCTGCTCGCGAGCGTGGGCCTGCTCCTCTCGCCGGGGCTGCACCGAATCCTGCATCGGCTGCATGTGGAGACGGACGCGTAGCGCTGTCTTCGAGGACCGTGCGGCTAGTGTGCGGCAATGCAGAGATGGTCCCTCATGCTTCGGGGATGCGGGCCACGGACTGAACAGAGACTTGTCTTGACGGCGTCGAAAGCGCGCGTTGACAGAGCCCGACATGCACTCTCCCACGTCGCTCCAGAGAGCGTGGGCGCCCCGCTCATGGCCTCGGGGCGGTCGCGGTCGTTGTTTCGTGAAGCACGCGCTTCGAGGCGCTCCGTGAGCCCGTCGGAGCGCCGCGAGCGAGCGTGCGATGATGCGCGCGCCCTCGAGACGGCCCGCCCCCGAGCGGAGTCACGACCGTGCGTCTCGACCTCTCCCGCCGCACCGATGGGGAACTGCTGCGCGAGTTCCGCGTGCTCCTGGTCAATGACCGCCGCAGCACCGCCGAGCTGCTCGCCTACATCGGCGAGATCCAGGCCCGCGGACTGTTCAGGGCCAGGGGCTGCTCCTCGATGTTCAAGTACTGCGTGCACATGCTTCACATGTCAGAAGACATGGCTTGGAAGCGCACACAGGTCGCGCGCCTGGCGCGCCACTTCCCGGTCATCCTCGACATGATCGCCGATGGCCGGCTCCACCTGACCGCCGTGGTGAAGCTCTTGCCGCATCGGCTCGCGCCCGACTTCGACCGGCTGCTCGAGGCCGCGACGCACAAGACCAAGCCCGAGCTGGAGCTCCTGCTCGCGGAGCGGTTCCCGCAGCCGGACGTACCGACCATCGTCCAGCCGCTTGGAACGTCAACGCAGCGTCAGAAATTGGTTCCGGAACCAGTTGTTCCAACACATGAATCGCTGCAGGCCGCGAGCTCGAGGTCGGCGCTGGGGAACCCCGAGACGGTCATCGTCAATACGTCGACCGAAGGCCCTGTCATTCTGGGACAGTCGGACGCACCGTCCGCCGATCCCGTTCCGATGACTGTCAGCGCTCCCGGACAGCGCGCCCGCCTCCAGCCCCTCGCCCCGCAGCGCTTCGCGCTCCAGGTCACGATCGGCCAGGCCACGCACGACAAGCTTCGCCGCGCGCAGGAGCTGCTCGGACACCGGATCGCATCCGGCGACCTGGAGCAAGTGCTGGACCTGGCGCTCGACGCGCTCATCCGCCGGCTCGAGCACGCGAAGTTCGCCGCCACCGACAAGCCGCGTGCAGCGAGGCAGCGCCCGACCGCCGGGAAGCGGCACGTTCCTGCTCACGTGAAGCGCGCCGTCTTCGAGCGCGACGGCGGCCGCTGCACGTTCGTGGGCGACTCGGGGCGGCGTTGCGATGAACGTCGCGGCCTGGAGCTGGATCACGTGGATCCCTTCGCGCGCGGCGGTGAAGCGAGGCCCGATCGCATGCGGCTCCTGTGTCGCGCGCACAACCAGCTCGCAGCCGAGTGCACGTACGGCGCCGGGTTCATGACGGCCAGGCGCCGGCGACCGTGCGACCCGGCCGGAGACCGGACAGGCGGCGCATCGCGCTGCTATCCTGCGTCGCCGTGAGCGCACACGCCCCCGAACCCGAGCCGCACGTGCACCCGGTGTCGTTGCCGTCGTGGTTCGATGGCGAGGACGCACCGGCGACGCCGGAGCTGCATACTTGCATTCATTGCGGCCTGTGTCTGACGGCCTGCCCCACGTACAGGACGTTGAAACAAGAGCCCGACTCGCCGCGCGGGCGGCTCTACCTGATGCGCGGGCTCGCCGAGGGGCGGATCGCGCCGAGCGAGCCGCTGGTCGGACATCTGGACCGCTGCCTGGATTGTCGCGCGTGCGAGACCGTGTGCCCGGCGGGCGTGCCCTACTCGCGGCTGCTCGAGGCCACGCGCGGCCAGCTCCAGCGCCGCTGGCGGCGCGGCTCGCCGCTCCGGCTCCTCGCCCACTGGGTGCTGCGGAGCGTGCTGCCGCACCCGGGCCGCGTCTCGCTCGCCGCCGACCTCCTGCGCGTGGGGCAGCTCCGGCCGTTCGAGGCGCTGCTCACGAAGCCGTTCGTCCGGAGCCTGCTGCCGAGGTTCGCGCGGCAGGGGCTCGCCATGACGCCGCGGCTCGCGAGCCGGCGCGAGCGCTCGCTCGGGCGCGTGGCGGCGCGGCTGCCGCAGGGCGCGCGCATGGACTCGAGCGGCGACGCGCTGGTGTTCCATCCGGCGGGCACGCCAAAGGGGCACGTGGCGTTCCACACCTCGTGCGTGATGCCGGCGATGTTCCCGGAGCAGAACCACGAGAGCGTGCGGCTCATGGTGCTGGCCGGGCTGCGCGTGACCGTGCCGCGCGCGCAGACCTGCTGCGGCGCGCTCCAGGCGCACGCGGGGCTCCGGCGCGAGGCCAAAGCGCTCGGCGCGGCGAACGCCCGGGCCTTCCGGGGGCCGTACGACTTCGTCGTGTCCAACTCGGCCGGCTGCGGCGCGGCGCTGCGCGAGACGGGGCATCTCTTGCATGACACGCCCGATGTCGAGGCAGCCGAGTCGCTCTCGAACCGCACGCGCGACGTAGCGGAGATCCTCGCGCACTACGACCTGCCGCGGCCAGATGTGAAGCTGGGCGTGGCGGATGCGAGTGGCGCGAGAAACGCGGCTCATACGAAGCTGCGTTCGCTGCGGGTCACATATCACGACGCGTGTCATCTGGCGCACGCGCAACGCGTGCGCGAGGCGCCGCGGCGACTGCTGCGGGCGCTGCCGGGGGTGGAGCTCGTCGAGCTTCCGAACGCCGACTGGTGCTGCGGCAGCGCGGGCGTCTACAACCTCACGCATCCGGAGATGGCCGACGCGCAGCTCGAGGGCAAGCTGGACTCGGTCGAGCGCGTCTCACCCGACGTGGTGGTGGCCTCGAATCCCGGCTGCCTGATGCACATGCGGCGCGGCGCGCGCGCGCGCGGGCTCGAGCCGCGATTCGTGCACCTCGTGGAACTCCTGGGCGAGGCCTACCCGGCGCCGACTGCCGGGCGCGGGGCGTGAGCCCGCGCGGCAGGCGGGCGAACGCGAAGCCCGCGACCGGCGCACGCGTGCGCCGCGCCGGCGGGTCGGGCGACCTGCCGGAGCTCGCCCGCCGCGCGGTGGCGGCGCTCTACCTGGAGCGCCAGTGGCTCGACCGACCGCGCGGCCGGCGGCTCACGGGGCGCTCGCTCGCCGACTTCGTGTCGCAGGCCTGCGGGCTCCAGGTGGACTCGGTGAACGTGGTGGACCGCGCGCACTTCCTCACGCTGTGGAGTCGCTTCGGGGTCTTCGACCGCGGCCGGCTCGAGCGGATCGTGTATCGCGACCGGGTGCTGTTCGAGTATCTCACGCACGTGGCCTGCTTCGTCGCGACCCGGGATCTGGCATTGCACAAGGCGGTGATGCTGGAGACACCCCAGCGCTTCGACCACTGGCATCGCGGCTGGCGCCGGCGGAACGCGGAGTCCCTGGCGCGCGTGGAGCAGGCCGTGGCCGAGCGCGGGCCGCTCGGGAACGCGGACTTCGCGCGCCCGAAGCACATGGGCAAGGGCGGCGGCTGGTGGAGCTGGAAGCCCGCCACGTTCGCGCTGGACTATCTCTGGAAGGCCGGCCGGATCGGGGTGCACTCGCGCGTCCACTTCCACAAGCGCTTCGCGGCCATGGCGCGCGTGCTGCCGCGGTTCGACCAGACGCCGGCGCTCACGCTGGAGCAGGCGCACCGCGAGCGGCTGCTGCGCACGCTCGGCGCGCTGGGCGCGGCGAGCTGGGAGGACCTGCTGCGTTACTGGACCTGGCCCCAGTGGAGGGCACCCGCGCAGCGGGCGGCGCTCCGCGGGCTGATCGCCGAGGGCGCGGTGCGCGAGGTGCGGGTGGAGGGCGCGCGCCAGCCGTGGTTCGCGCGTGCGGAAGACCTGCCGGCGCTCGGGCGCGCGCTCCGGCGGCGGAGCCCTTCGCGCGGGACGACGCTCCTCTCGCCGTTCGATTCGTTCCTCTGGCATCGCGAGCGCGTGCAGGCTCTGTGGGGGTTCAGCTATCGCATCGAGATCTACGTCCCGGGGCACCAGCGCAAGCACGGCTACTATTCCCTGCCCCTGTTGCACGACGGCCAGCTCGTGGGCCGCGTGGACCTCAAGACGCATCGCGAGGCCGGCCTGCTCGAAGCGCGGCACGTGCATCTGGAGCCCTGGTTCGCTGCGGGCGAGTCACCGCCGCGCGTGAGCTGGGGCGCGGTGGACCGCGACGCCGCGTTCGCGGGACTCGCGGACGCGCTGCGTTCGCTGGCGCGGCACGTGGGGGTGGCGGAAGTGAGGCTCGGACGCGTGACGCCGGCGAAGCTCCGGCCGGCGCTGCTACGCTCGATCCGTGACGCGGGCGGGCCGCGCCGAACGGAGGGGACCCGACATGGGACGTGAGGCCGTGTGTCTTGCGCGCTACAAGCGCGAGTCCGGCGAGGGGAAGGCGCTGCTCGAGACCGACGAGCTGATCTTCCGCGGCGACTTCCGCGTGGCCGTGCCGCTGCGCGAGGTAACGGCCGCGACCGTGAAGGACGGCGTGCTCACGCTGGAGTGGCCCGCCGGCAGGCTCGCGCTCTCACTCGGCCGGAGCGCCGAGAAGTGGGCCGAGGCCATCCGCAGCCCGAAGACCGTCGTCGAGAAGCTGGGGGTCAAACCCGGCCTGCGGGTGGTGCTCGTGGGGCGCTTCGAGACCAGCTTCCGCACCGACGTCATGAACGCGCTCGGCGAGAAGCCCGGCGTGAAGCCCGTGCCCGGCTTGGACCTGGTGTTCGTGCTGCTCGTTCACGAAGGGGACGAGGACAAGCTCGAGGACCTGGTGCCCGCCATCTTCCCCGACGGCGCCATCTGGGCCGTCTACCCGCGCGGCCGCCGCGACCTCTCCGAGGACACGGTACGGAAGGCCGCACGCGCCCTGGGGCTCGTGGACATCAAGTTGGTCAAGGTCTCCGAGAAGCACGGCGCGCTGAAGCTGGTGGTGCCTAGGGCGGCGAGGCCGAAGGCCCCGAAATGAGTGGAAGCCGAGCGGATCGAACGCTCGGTGCGCGCGATCCCCCGCCGGGAGGCTCGCCGGGACCGCGAGGACCGCGCGCCCGCGACAGCCACAGATACTCACCGCACGAGCGCGATCCTTCCCCGGGCGCGGTGCTCGCCGGCCGCGAAGCGGTAGAAGTACACGCCCGCGCCGGTCCGCCCACCCGCCTCGTTCCGGCCGTCCCACTCGAGCGCGTGCG
>Ga0187892_10008641_pt1 | contig 13833 bp, 15 predicted proteins | sample MA1701073metaG_FD_139345 | JGI IMG/M metagenome (GOLD analysis project Ga0187892, IMG submission 139345) | Bio-ooze microbial communities from a basaltic lava cave in the Kipuka Kanohina Cave System on the Island of Hawaii, USA - MA170107-3 metaG ...
GGACGTTCTCCACCATGTCCGGCCGGGTATGGGCCCGCTGGCCGGCGCCAGCGGCGCTTAGCCCGCCCGCCCGTCCGCCGGCCCCGTCAGCCGGCCCCGTCAGCCGGCCAGCAACTCCCGCCCGTCCGCCGGCCCCGTCAGCCGGCCAGCAACTCCCGCCCGCCCCGCCAGCCCCCGTCAGCCGGCCAGCAGCTCCCGCGCCTCGCTCTGCCCCGACCCGTGGCGCAGCTTGGCCAGGGCCCGGTGCTCGATCTGGCGTATCTGCTCGCGGCTGAGGCGGAAGATCCGGCCCACCTCCTCGAGGGTCCTGGGGCGGCCGCGGTCGAGGCCGTAGCGCAGGCACACGACCCGCCGCTCCCGCTCGCCGAGCTGGTCGAGCAGCCGGCGCACCTGGCCGGGGAGCATGTCCCGCGCCACCACGTCGAACGCCGATGGAGCGCGGTCGGGGAGCATGTCGCCCAGCTCGCCGCCCGACTCGGACGCGACGGGTTGGGAGATCGACAGCATCTCGGTCGGGAACGCCAGGGCCTCCTCGACCTTGGCCGGGGTGACGCCCGCCTCATCGGCGACCTCGCCGGGCGTGGGCGAGCGGCCGTGGGCCGACTCGAACGTCGCCTCGGCGCGCCGCACCCGGGCATGGAGGGCGCCGGCCTGCGCCGGGAGGCGGATCGTTCGGCCCAGGTTGGCGATGGCGCGTGATATCGCCTGGCGTATCCACCACGTGCCGTAGGTGGAGAAGCGGAAGCCACGCCGCTCGTCGAACCGCTCCGCCGCCTGCATCAAGCCGACATTGCCCTCCTGGATGAGGTCCAGCAGCGAGAGCCCCGATGCCTGGGTGTAGCGCTTGGCCACCGAGACGACGAGCCGGAGGTTGGCCTGGACGAACCGCTCGGACGCCGACGCCCCGCCGGCAACCCGGGCCCGCAACCGCTCGCGCTCCGCCGCGCCGGCGCCGGGGCGCAACGCTTCCAGCTCCGCGGCCGCCTCCCGCCCGGCGCGGATCATGACGCCGAGCGCCTGCTCCTCCTGGCGGGTCAGAAGTGGGTGCTTGCCGATCTCGGCAAGGTAAAGGCGTACCAGCTCGTCTTCGCCGCGGCGACCTGGTTCGCTCGTAGTGTCGCTCTGCATCCTCAACCATCCCAACGTCGCGGCGCGGGTCCTCCTTCCCGTGATACCTACCCAACCTCCCTGTATGGGCCTCGCTGCTGTATAATCGTGCTGTATGTCGGCGACCCGTACCCAGGTGTACCTCACGGATGACCAGCGCCAGCGCATCGACGAGATCGCCCGGGTGGAGGGCGTCACCCTGGCGGAGGTGGTGCGAAGGGCCCTCGATGCGTACCTGAGCGCCGACCGGGATGCAGCCGCTTCCTTGGCCGCGACCTTCGGCGCCGATCCCGGCGCCGGCGCGCCGGACCGGGACGAGTGGGACCGTGGCTGACGTCCTGGTCGACACCGACATCTTCATCGATCACCTCCGCGGCGCCGTCCGGATGAAGGCGGGCCGGCGCCGCCTGCACTACTCGGTGATCACGCGGGCCGAGCTGTTTGCCGGGGTCACCGGGAGCGACCTTGCTGCTCGTGTGCTGGCGCCCTTCCGGGAGATCCCGGTCGATCATGCCATCGCTGAACGAGCTGGCCGTATCCGGCGGGAGTCCGGCTTGAGGATGCCCGACGCCCTCGTCGCGGCGACCGCGTTGGAGCGCAAGCTCAGCTTGGCGACGCGCAACGAGAAGCGCTTCGACCAGGTCCGAGGCTTGCGGATCACCACGCTGAGCTAAGCCACAGAACGCGGGCGCACCATCCCGCGATCCACCCAAGCATCCGCGACATGACCGCCTCACTGCGTCGCGGCCGTTCGGCCTACTGGCGCGGGAATCTTTCCTCCCAGGAAAGCTGAGTCGCACAGAAGCCATGGTCCTGGACGAGCGGCGCCGACGGGGGCGCCGGCGCCGACGCCGGCGTTGGTCATGGCCTGGGCGAACGCCCCTACACTCCCGGGCCGTGCGCCGGAGGGAAGGGGAGGACCGGTTGCTCACCGTTCCCAACATCATCACGTCGGTCCGGCTCTGCCTGATCCCGGTGTTCGTATGGCTGCTGTTCGGCCGCGACAACCGGGCCGGCGCGGCGGTGATGCTGGCGGCGCTGGGCGCCACCGACTGGGTCGACGGCGCCGTCGCCCGCAAGTTCAACCAGGTCTCCAACTTGGGCAAGATCCTCGACCCGGTGGCCGACCGCCTCCTCCTCGGCACGGGCGTGATCTGCATCCTGATCGACGGCGCCGTGCCTGCGGTCGTCGCCATCCCAGTAGTGGGCCGCGAGGTACTGGTGTCGCTCGCGGTGCTGGCGCTGGCGGCCCTCGGCGCCAAGCGGATCGACGTGACCTGGGCCGGGAAGATGGCCACCTTCGCCAACATGGTCGCCTTCCCCCTGTTCCTGCTCAGCCACGACGAGGCGTTCTCGCTGCGCGGCCCGGCGCGGGCCATCGCCTGGACCGTCGCCCTCGTCGGCATCGGCTTCGGCTACTACTCCCTGGCCAAGTACGTCCCCATCGGGAAGGCGGCGCTGCGCGAAGGCCGGGCCGGGCGCGCCGGGAGCGACGGGCGCGGCGGGAACACGTAACGTCGGCAGCGGGATGAAAGCAGTGATCATGGCCGGGGGGGAGGGGACCCGGTTGCGGCCGCTGACGTCCAACCAACCCAAGCCGCTGATCACGCTGGCCAACCGGCCGATGATGGAGCACGTGCTGCGGCTCTTGGCGCGGCACGGGTTCGGCGAGGTCGTGGTCACCCTGGCCTACCACCCGCAGATGATCCGGACCTACTTCGGCGACGGGTCGGAGTTCGGTGTGCGCATCGCCTACGCCACCGAGGAGACCCCGCTGGGGACGGCCGGGTCGGTGCGCAACGCCATGGCGCAACTGGACGACACCTTCCTCGTCATCCCCGGCGACATCCTCACCGACATCGACATCGCCGCCGTGGTCGACTTCCATCGCCGGCGCGGGGCGCTGGCCACCCTCGCCTTGAAGTCGATGGAGAACCCGCTGGACTTCGGCATCGTCATCACCCACGAGGACGGCGCCGTCGAGCGGTTCCTGGAGAAGCCGTCCTGGGGGCAGGTGTTCAGCGACACCGTCAACACCGGGGTGTACGTGCTGGAGCCCCAGGTGTTCGACTACATCCCCGAGGGGCAGTGCGTCGACTTCAGCGAGAACGTCTTCCCCAAACTGCTGGCCGACGGCCGGGCCATCGGCGGGTACGTCGCCGAGGGGTACTGGGAGGACGTGGGCACGGTGGAGGCGTACCTGCGGGCCCACCGGGACATCCTGCGGGGCAAGGTCGACATGGATCTGCCCGGGTTCCGCGCCGCCGAGGGGCTGTGGCTGGGCGAGGGGGCCGAGGTCGATCCCGGCGCCGATATCCAGGGACCGGCGATCATCGGCGACTACTGCCGGGTCGAGGCCAACGCCCGCATCGGGGCCGACACCGTGCTCGGGTCCAACGTGGTCGTGCGGCGGGACGCCGATCTGGAACGCGCCGTGGTGCACGACAACACCTACCTGGACGAGGCCGTGCGTGTCAGGGGCGCGGTGGTGGGACGTTCGTGTGACCTGCGCCGCTACGCCCGCTGCGAAGAAGGGGTGGTCATCGGCGACGACTGCTTCGTCGGCGAGCACGCGGTGGTGAACCCGGGCGTGCGGGTGTACCCCTTCAAGACCGTCGAGCAGGGCGCGATCATCAACTCGTCGATCGTCTGGGAGTCACGCGGCTCCCGGTCGCTGTTCGGCCGGACCGGCATCAGCGGGTTGGCCAACGTGGACGTCACCCCTGAGCTCGCCTGCCGGGTGGCGATGGCTTACGGGACGACCATGGAGAAGGGCGCCACGATCACCACGTCGCGGGATTCGAGCCGGGCCGCCCGGGCGCTCAAGCAGTCCGTCCACGCCGGCCTCAACTCGGTGGGCGTGCACGTGGACGACCTGGAGATGGCGCCGGTGCCGGTCACGCGCTTCCAAGTGCGGACCGAGCGGGCGCGCGGGGGGATCACCGTGCGTCTGGCGGCGGAGGACCCCCAGACGGTGGTCCTGCGGTTCTTCGACGCCGACGGGACCGACATCGACGAGGCCACCCAGCGCAAGGTGGAGCGCTACTACTACCGCCAGGAGTTCCGGCGGTCGTTCGCGGCCGACATCGGCGACGTCGGGTTCGCGCCGCGCGCCCTCGAGTACTACACCGCCGCCCTCATGCGCAGCGTCGACGTGGCCGCCATCCGCTCGGTCGGGTACCAGGCGGTGCTGGACTACGGCTTCGGCTCGACGGCGGTCCTGATGCCCAACATGCTGGCCAAGCTGGGCGCCGACGTGCTGTCGGTGAACCCCTACGCATCCACCGCCGGGGCGGCCGCCTTCGACCCCGCGGCCCTCGCCGCCCGCGTCTCCGCGCTGGTGCGCAGCGCCAACGCCCACCTGGGTGCGGTGATCGACCCCGACGGCGAGCACATCGTGCTGATCGACGACACGGGCCACGTCCTGACCCACGACCAGGCCCTGCTGGTCATCGTCACCCTGGTGGCGACGCTGGAGCGCCGGGCCCGCATCGCCCTGCCGGTCGGCGTCACCCAGGCGGCCGAGCGCACCGCCGCCCAGCACGGCGCCGAGATCGTCTGGACCAAGCAGTCGACCACCCACCTGATGGACGTGGCCGCCGAGGGCGGCATCGCCTTCGCCGGCAGCCTGGACGGCGGGTTCATCTTCCCCGACTTCCTGCCCGCCCTGGACGCCACCGCCGCGCTGGTGAAGCTCCTCGAGCTGCTGGCGCGGTCCGGCGCCCGCCTGTCGGCCCTCGTCGCCGCCCTGCCCCCCGTCCACATCGCCCACGAGACGGTGGTCACGCCCTGGGACGAGAAGGGGGCGGTCATGCGCCAACTGGTCGAGGCCGCCAAGGACCACGACCTGGTCCTCGTCGACGGGGTCAAGGTGCTGCACGGCGGCGCGTGGGCGCTGGTCCTGCCCGACCCGGTCGAGCCCCTCACCCACGTGTGGGCCGAAGGGCCGAGCGGCGCCGAAGCCCGGGCCCTGGCCCAGGACTACGCCCGCCGCATCCGCCAGACCGTGCGGTGACGCCGTCCGCTACGGTCTGAGCCCATGATCGTCCCCGACGACCGGAAGTACACCAAAGACCACGAATGGGCGCTCGCCGAAGGGGGCCTCGTCCGGGTCGGGATCACCGACTACGCCCAGGACGCCCTCGGTGACGTCGTGTTCGTGCAACTGCCCGACGCCGGCGCCCGCGTCGAGCAGGACGGGGTCCTGGGCGAGGTGGAGTCGACGAAGTCGGTGTCGGAGATCTACGCGCCGGTGAGCGGGGTGGTGGTCGAGGTCAACGTCGAGCTGAACGACGCCCCGAACCTCCTCAACGACGACTCCTACGGCGAAGGGTGGATCTGCGTCATCGAGCCGAGCGCGCCCTCCGAGTTCGACAACCTGCTGAGCGCCGCGCAGTACGAAGATCTCACGCGAGAGTAGAGGTTTGGCCAAGGTCGAGACTTCCTCGCCACGACTCGACCGGAGCACTAGCGTTGGCCGCCATGCAGTGCGCCAACTGCGGTCACCTCAACCCCCAGGACGCCTCGTTCTGCTCGTCGTGCGGCCGCGTCCTCTCGCCCGGGGGCGAAGAGACGACGGTGACGTTCGTGCCCGTGGAAGCGGGGGACATGGCGGACGAGGATCTCGGCGTCGCAGTGGGCGATTTCCCCGCCACCATGGCCTTGGTCCTGGTGAAGCGGGGTCCCAACGCGGGGTCGAGGTTCATGCTCGACGCCGACGTCACCGGGGCGGGCCGCCACCCCGACTCCGACATCTTCCTCGACGACATCACCGTCTCCCGCCGCCACGCCGAGATCCTGCGCCAGGGCGGCGCCTTCGTGGTGAAGGACGTCGGCTCGCTCAACGGCACCTACCTCAACCGGGAGCGCATCGAGGAGGCCCAGCTGCACAACGGCGACGAGTTGCAGATCGGCAAGTTCCGGCTCGTGTTCTTCTCGGGCAGCGAGTTGCCTGGACCGATGGGGGAGGGTCAGGGTTGACCGTGGAGGACCGGGCTTTCCTGTCGATCGGCGAAGTGCTGACGTTGCTCAAGGAGGAGTTCCCTGACGTCACCATCTCCAAGATCCGCTTCCTCGAGAGCCAGGGCCTGCTCGACCCCGAGCGCACCCCGTCCGGGTACCGGAAGTTCTACGACACCGACGTCGAGCGGCTGCGCTGGATCCTCCGCCAGCAGCGCGAGCACTTCCTCCCCTTGAAGGTCATCAAGGGGCGCCTGCGCAGCGGCGGCCAGCCGGCCGACGACGACGACGCCCTCGACGACGGCCTCACGGAGGCGTCCGCTGCGCCCGCTCCCGACGGCCCGGCCGCTCGCGCCGCTCACGCCGGCCCGCCGCCGGCGGCGCCGGCGCCGACGGCCGCCTCGGCCGCCCCCGCGCCGGTTGTGTCGCCCTCCGCGCCGTTCGCGTCGCCTTCCGCGCCGCCGTCGCCTTCGGTCGAGTCGGCGCCGCTCACCGTCCCCCGCACGGGGGCGAGCATGACCCTCTACGAGCTGGCGTCGGCGTCCGGCCTGGGCGAGGAGGAGCTGGACGAACTCGAGAGGTTCGGGCTGCTCTCCCCCCGGCGGGTGGGTTCGAACGTGTACTACGACGAGGACGCGCTGCTCGTGGCCAACCTCGCAGCCGGCTTCATGCGGTACGGCGTCGAGGCCCGCCACCTCCGGATGTACAAGGTGGCGGCCGAGCGGGAGGCGACCTTCTTCGAGCAGGTCGTCATGCCCATGCTCAAGCAGCGCAACCCGCAGGCCCGGCGGCAGGCCAGCGACACCCTGTCGGAGCTGGCGCGCCTGGGCCAAGGCCTGCGGGCGGCCGTCCTGCGCCAGGCCCTCCGCCAGCACGTCGAGGGGTAGGCGCGCTGGCCGACGCCGCCGCCCCCCGGACGCTCCTCCGCCCGGAGGACCTCCGCGAGCGGGTGGGCAAGTTGGCGGGGGAGATCTCGGCCGCCTACGAGGACGGTGTGGTGCTGGTGGCCGTGCTCAAGGGCAGCGTCCCCTTCTTCGCCGACCTGATCCGGGCGCTCACGGTGAACCCGCTGCTCGACTTCATGGCCATCTCGTCCTACGCGCCCGACAGCGGCCGGGTGCGCATCGTCAAGGATCTGGACGTCGATGTCTCCGGGCGAGACGTGGTGCTGGTGGAGGGCATCGTCGACACCGGGCTCAGCCTGACCTATCTGCTGGGGGTGCTGCGGGAACGCCAGCCCCGGTCGTTGGAGGCGTGCGCACTCCTCGACAAGGCCGCCCGGCGGATCGTCCCGACGCCCGTCAAGTTCCGTGGTTTCGAGATCGGCGACGAGTTCGCGCTGGGCTACGGCTTGGACTACGCGGGGCGCTACCGGAACCTGAACCGTGTGGTCGCGGGCGATTTGCGGGTGCTGCGCGAGGACCCAGATGCGTACGTCCAGGAACTCTACGCGAGGTAGGGTCGGATCGTGGTCGAGATGCACCTGGTCGGCGTGCGGGTCGAGATGCCCACCAACAATCCCATCGTTCTGCTGCGGGAAGCGAACGGCCAGCAGCGGGTGCTCCCCATCTTCATCGGACCGGTGGAAGCCACTGCGATCGCCTTCGCCCTCCAGGGTGTGGCCACGCCCCGTCCCATGACCCACGACCTCCTGAAGGACCTGCTGGTCGCCCTCGGGGTGGGCGTCGACCGCGTCGTCATCACCGAGCTGCGGGAGCGGACGTTCTTCGCCGAGATCGAGATGACCAACAAGGGCGCCGGGTGCAAGGTGTCGAGCCGGCCCTCGGACGCCATCGCTCTCGCCGTGCGCCTGGGCACGCCCATCTTCGCCGACGAGGCCGTCCTGGACGAGGCGGCCGTGCCCGTCGCCGAGGACGAGGAGGAGCACGAAGACGAGGTCGAGCGCTTCCGTGAGTTCCTCGAGGGGGTCAACCCCGAGGACTTCGCCTCGTAGGGCGGCCGGCGGCGCGGGGCGCGGCGGTGCTCGCGGTGCGGTGCTCGCAATTCACCGGCCGCTGGCGTAGCCTCTCCCGACACAGGCGTAACTACGCGGCTGTGAGCCGCCCACGGGATGGAGGCCGGCATGGCCCTCGACAACAGGGAAGAACGAGCGACGGGGGAGGAGGGCTACCGGGGCCCCGCGGTCTGCAAGATCGTCGGCATCACCTACCGCCAGCTCGACTACTGGGCTCGCACCGATCTCATCCGCCCCTCGATCGCCGACGCCCGGGGCAGCGGCTCGCAGCGCCGCTACTCCTACCGCGACCTCGTCGACCTCAAGGTCATCAAGAGCCTGCTCGACGCGGGAGTGTCGTTGCAGTCCGCCCGCCAGGCCATCGGCTACCTCCGCCGCGCCCTCGGGGAGGACGTGGCCTCGGCCAAGCTGGTGCTCAACGGCCCCGGGTCGGTCCTCGTCCACAACGACGGCGAGCTGGTCGACCTGATGCGCCAGGGCCAGGGCGTGTTCAGCGTCGTCGCCCTGGACGGCGTCAAGGAGCAACTGGACGCGGCCATCACCGAACTACGCCCCACGGCGACTGCGGCGACCGACGCCCAGGAGGCGGGCCCGGCCGTCCATCCTGCGGCCCGGGCGCGCGCCACGCGAGGAGGGTAGGGCTGGCCGAGGAGCCCACGCCGAGGGCCACGCCGGTGAGCGGCCGCCTTCGCCAGGCGCGACCGTCCCGGCAGAAGCCGCAGCCGTTGCCGCACGAGCAGGTGCGGTTCGCCCACAACTCGGAGCGGCAGTTCGCCAAGCTCCTGGACTTCTACGGCATCACTTGGGAGTACGAGCCCCGCACGTTCGTGCTGGAGTGGGACCGGGAGGGCCGGCCCCAGCAGGCGTTCAGCCCTGACTTCTACCTCCCCGCCTACGACCTCTTCATCGAGATCACCACCATGAACCAGAAGCTCGTGACCAAGAAGAACCGCAAGGCCCGGCGGCTGCGCGAGCTGCACCCGGACATCCGCATCAAGGTCTTCTACCAGCGCGACTATCTGAACCTGCTGGTGAAGTACGGCCTCGAGGCCCCCTCCCAGGCCGTCCCGGCCGATCCCGCAGTCGAACCGATGCCGCTGCGGTTCGACGTGAACGACGACGTGGACCACGACCCCGGCGCCGCCAAGCGGTCCCGGCCGCGCCGTCGGAAGCCGGCCTGAGCGCGCCGCCGCCCTCCCTCGCGGCCGACCTCGCGGCCGACCTCGACCTGGCGCTCGAACTGGCCGACCTGGCCGACGCCATCGCCCTCGGCCGCTTCCGCGCGCCCGACCTGGCGGTGAGCGCCAAGGGCGACGGCAGCCCGGTGTCCGACGCCGACCGGGACGCGGAGCGGGCCGTCCGCGACCGCCTGGCCGAGGCGCGCCCCGACGACGCCGTCCTGGGCGAGGAGTTCGGCGCGCACGGGGGCGGGCGGACCTCGCGGCGGTGGGTCATCGACCCGATCGACGGCACCAAGAACTACGTCAGGGGGATCCCGGTGTGGGGGAACCTGATCGCGCTGGAGGAGGACGGTCGGCCGGCGGTGGGAGTGGTCTCGGCGCCGGCGCTGGGGCGGCGGTGGTGGGCGGCGCGGGGCGCGGGCGCGTTCGCCGACGGGCAGCGGATCCGGGTGTCGTCGGTGCCCGACCTGGGCGGCGCCACCCTGAGCTACGACAACTTCCTGAGCTTCGACCGCCACGGCCTGCTGGATGCGGCCGTCGCCCTGGAGCGGCGCTGCCGTCGCGCCCGGGGTTTCGGCGACTTCTGGTCCCACGTCCTGGTGGCGGAGGGGGCGGTGGACATCGCCGTCGAGCCGGAGGTGGCCCACTGGGACATGGCCGCCGTCCAGGCCATCGTGGAGGAGGCCGGGGGCCGGTTCACCGACCTGGCCGGGCGGCGGCGGCCCGACGGCGGCAGCGGCCTGTCCACCAACGGGCTCCTGCACGACGAGGCGCTGGCCGCCCTGGGACCGGCGCGGGGGACGGCGCGGGGGACCGCGAGGGGGACGGCGATCTGATGGCGCTGCTCCGCTCGCCCCTCGACCAGGCCCACCGGGACCTCGGGGCCAAGATGGTGGCCTTCGGCGGCTGGGAGATGCCGCTGGCCTACCCGTCGGGCACCCTCGTCGAGCACCGGACGTGCCGCAAGGGGGCGGTGGCCTTCGACGTCAGCCACCTGGGCGCGGTGCGGGTCGGCGGTCCCGGCAGCTTCGACCGCCTCCAGCGCGCCCTGACCAACGACCTGGCCAAGATCGCCCCGGGCCGCGCCCAGTACACCCACCTCCTCGACGAGGCCGACGGCTCAGTCGTCGACGACCTGATCGTGTGGTGGGTGGCCACCGACGACTTCCACGTCATGCCCAACGCCTCCAACACCGGCCGGGTGCTGGAAGCGCTGGGGGGCGAGGACGTCACCGCCGCCCGGGCCGTCGTCGCCCTGCAGGGCCCGGACGCCAGGCGCTGGCTGGCCGACGTGGCGCCGGAGGCGGCCGAGGTCAAGCGCTTCGGGGTGAAGACGTTCCGCTGGAACGGGGTGACGTGCCTGGCCGCCGGCACCGGCTACACCGGCGAGGAAGGGGTCGAGGCGGCCGTGCCGAGCGGGGTGGCGCCCGCCTTCTGGGAGGCGGTGCTGGACGCCGGCTTCCTGCCCGCCGGCCTCGGCGCCCGCGACACGTTGCGCCTGGAGGCGGCCCTGCCCTTGCACGGCCACGAGCTGGGCCCGGGCATCACGCCCCTGCAGGCGGGGCTGGGTTGGGTGGTGGCGTGGCACAAGGGCGACTTCCGGGGACGGGCGGCGCTGGAGCAGGAGCGGCGGCGGGGCGTCGACCGGGAGCTCCGGGGGCTCGAGGTGGACGGCCGCCAGCCGCCCCGGGCCGGCTACCAGGTCTTCGCCGGACCCGAGCCGGTCGGGGAGGTCACCAGCGGCAACTTCTCGCCCACCCTCGGCCACGGCATCGCCCTCGCCTTCCTCCCGCCCCACTCGCGCGAGGGCCAGGAGGTGACCGTCGACGCCCGGGGCCAGTCCCTGCCCGCCCGCATCGTCCCCACCCCGTTCGTCAAGCCGGCCCGGTCGCACTGACGGAGGGGTGGCCGTGGCCCCGCCCCGAACTGGCCTGCGCAAACCCGCGCTTTGGGCATTCTTGTGCAGGCCAGTTCGGGCCGGTGGCCCCGGCGGCGCGTAGGGTTGGCCGGCTTGGGCCACTACGTCCCCCACACCGACGCCGAGATCGCCGCCATGCTCGCCTCGATCGGGCTGTCGTCGGTCGACGAGCTGTTCTCCGCGATCCCCGAGGCCCTGCGGCTGGCGAGCGGCGGCCTCGACCTGGCGCCGGGGCTGTCGGAGTTCGACGCCCTCGCCCGGATGGAGGACCTGGCGGCGCGGAACCGGCCGGTGGGGCGCGACCTGGTGTGCTTCGCCGGCGGCGGGGCCTACGACCACGACGTGCCCGCGGTGGTGCGCCGGCTGGCCTTCCGGTCCGAGTTCGTAACCTCCTACACGCCGTACCAGCCGGAGGTGGCCCAGGGCGTGCTCCAGGCCCTGTTCGAGTACCAGACGCTCGTCTGCCGGCTGACGGGGATGGACGTGGCCAACGCCTCCCTGTACGACGGGGCCAGCGCGGTGGTCGAGGCGGTGAACCTGGCCGTGGCCGCCACCGGGCGGCCGGCGGTGTGGCTGTCCCAAGGCGTCCACCCCCACTGGCGGGAGGTGGTGCGCACCTACGCCCGGGGCACGGGCCACCGGCTGTTGGAGGCGCCGCTGGCCGGCGGGCGGACGGTGTGGCCGAGCGGCGGCGAGCCGCCGGGCGCGGTGGTGGTGGCCTACCCGAACTACCTGGGGTGCGTGGAGGACCTGCAAGCCGCCCGGCGGGAGGGCGCGCTCCTGGTGGTGGCCGCCGACCCGGTCGCCCTGGGCCTGCTCCGGCCCCCGTCCGACCACGGGGCCGACGTGGTGGTGGGGGAGGGCCAGCCGTTCGGCACACCGCTGTCGTTCGGCGGTCCCTACTTGGGCCTGTTCGCATGCAAGCGGGACCACGTCCGGCGGCTGCCGGGGCGGTTGGTGGGGGAGACGGTCGACGCCGAGGGCCGGCGGGCCTACGTCACCACCCTGCGCACCCGGGAGCAGGACATCCGCCGGGAGAAGGCGTCGTCCAACGTCTGCACCAACCAGACGCTGATCGCGGTGGCGTGCACCGTGCAGCTGGCGTGGCTCGGCGCCGCCGGGCTGCGGGAGCTGGCCCTCCAGTGCGCACGGGGCACGCGGTACGCGCGGGAGGCGCTGCTGCGCATCGACGGGGTGACGGCGGCCACCGACGCGCCGGTGGTGCGGGAGTTCGCGGTGCGCACGCCGGTCAGCGGCGAGGCGGTCGTCGAGCGCATGGCCGACGAGGGCTTCCTGGCGGGGGTCCCGCTGACGGGCTCGGGCGAGTACGGCGCCGACCTGCTGGTGGCGGTGACCGAGCGGCGCACCCGGGCCGAGATCGACGCCTTCGCCGCCGCCTTCGAGAAGGTGGTGCGGTGACAGCCGCGGCCGCGGGAGGCAGAGCGGGAGGCAGAGCCACCAGCGCCCCGCTCGTGGGCCGGGAGGACGAGCCCACCCTGTTCGAGCTGTCGGCGCCGGGCCGGCGTGCGGCCCACCTGCGGCGCACCGCCGTCCCCGAGTGGGGGGCCGAGGAGCTGGTCCCCGCCGCCCACCTGCGGGCCGTGCCGGCGGCCATGGCCGAGGTGTCGGAACGGGACCTGGTCGCCCACTTCACCCGGCTGACCCACCGCCAGTTCTCCGTCGACCTCGGGGCCTACCCGCTGGGCAGCTGCACCATGAAGTACAACCCCAAGCTGTGCGACGACGCGGCGGCGCTGGAGGGGCTGGCGGCGGTGCACCCGGCCGCCCCGGCGGCGCTGACCCAGGGATGGATGGAGCTGCTGGCCGCGCTCGAAGCCGCCCTGTGCGAGGTCACCGGCATGCACGCCGCCACCTTGCAACCGCCGGCGGGCGCAGCCGGCGAGCTGACCGGCCTGCTGCTCATGCGGGCGTGGCACGACGAGCGCCACGCCGCCGGCGGCGCCCGGCCCCGCACCCGGGTGATCATCCCCGACTCGGCCCACGGCACCAACCCCGCGTCGGTGACGCTGGGCGGCTACCAGGTCACCCAAGTCCCCTCCGACGGGCGCGGGCTGGTCGACGTGGCCGCCCTACGGGAGCGGCTCGACGACGACGTGGCCGGCATCATGCTCACCAACCCGAACACCCTCGGGCTGTTCGAGGAGGACATCGTCGAAATCGCCCGGGCCGTACACGAGGTGGGGGGGCTCCTCTACTACGACGGGGCCAACCTCAACGCCATCCTGGGCGTCACCCGGCCCGGGGACATGGGGTTCGACATCGTCCACCTGAACCTGCACAAGACCTTCGCCGTGCCCCACGGCGGCGGCGGTCCGGGCGCCGGGCCGGTGGCGGTCACCGAGCGCCTGGCGCCGTACCTGCCCGGGCCCCGGCCCGAGCGCTCGGCCGACGGCGGGGGCTGGCGCTGGGCCACGCCGGAGCGGTCCATCGGCCGGGTCCACTCCTGGCACGGCAACGCCCTGGCGCTGGCCCGGGCCTACCCCTACATCCTGGCCAACGGGGGGGACGGGTTGCGACGGGTGGCGGAAGGGGCGGTGCTCAACGCCAACTGGCTGCGCCACCGGTTGCGGGGCGTGTACGACATCCCCTTCGACCGCCCCAGCATGCACGAGTTCGTGGCCTCCACCGCCACGCTCAAGCGCCGCCGCGGCCTGCGGGCGCTGGACGTGGCC
>Ga0187892_10008642_pt1 | contig 13832 bp, 15 predicted proteins | sample MA1701073metaG_FD_139345 | JGI IMG/M metagenome (GOLD analysis project Ga0187892, IMG submission 139345) | Bio-ooze microbial communities from a basaltic lava cave in the Kipuka Kanohina Cave System on the Island of Hawaii, USA - MA170107-3 metaG ...
CCGCTGATCAGGCGGGCCAGCATCACCGCCTTCGCCTGCTCCTGGGCCACCACCTCCACCGGCGCGCTCAGCTCGGCCACGCGCAGGCCCAGGTAGTCGGCGTTCAGCCGGTCGCGGGTGGAGTCGTCCAGGCCGCGCGCGCTCCCGACCACGGTCCCGGTGACGGTCAGGCTGGCGGGCGCCTGCAGGCGCTGCCAGGCGGTCGGGTTGGCGTGCGAGGCCACGTCGAGCGCCCCGGTCAGCACGTGGAAGTGGGTGACCGCGCCCTGCGTCTCGACCACGATCGTGGTGCCGCGCACCGCGGCCACCGCGTTCGGCGTGCGGACCAGGACCGTCTCGCCCGGGCGCAGCCGCGGCCGCGCGACGCTGAAGGCGATGCCGCCGGCCTTGAGATCCACGGTGGCCTGGGTCGCGTCTTCGGTGATGCGGAGAACCGACAGCTCGCGGACCGTCAACACCGCCTTGCGCTCGAGCAGCATGCGCACGAAGGAACGCTCCGCGGTCCGGATCGTGTCCGAGCCGAAGACCCCGTCCTTGAACCGCAGGGCGGTAGGCGCCTCGCCGGCCGCGCTCGCCGTCCGCGTCGCCTGCCCGGAGAGGGTCGTGACGACTCCGACCGGTTCCTGGGCCATGCCGAGGCCGGGGCAGGCCAGGGTGACCAGGCCGATCATCAGTAGCCAGCGCCTTGAGGCGTTCATGTACCCCTCTCAATGCAACCCCCGTGCCGAATTGCAAAATATTGAAATATAAGTGATCTTTATCGATTGTCGGCCGGGGCGACCTTCGCTTCTCGAGTGGTTGCCTCCAAATTTGAGGGGGATGAGACTATGGGGGCGCCACCATACTCGGAGACCCGGCACCAGGGCGACAGGTCCACGCCGGGCACGGTCGCGCGGCCAGCGCGCTCCGTAAGGGCCTGGAAACTCTCGGGGTCGACCAACCCGCGTCACCAGGGCCGACGTGGCATCCCGGTTGCCATGGTAGGGGGCATGGCAACGAGGAGGGTCCGATCACTGATGGCCGGCCTCGGGCTGGCGCTCGTCTCAACGGGGTGCGCGAGCCACGGCCCGTACCTGAGCACGGGGCAGACCCAGCTCGGCCAGTCGCCGCATCAGATCGGGCCGGTGACGGTGGTCATCCGGCCGCAGCCCGAGGTGGAGATGATCTGCCGCCTCCGCAGCCCGCACCGGGCCCCCGACGGCCGGATCCATGGCTGCTACGTGCCCGCGGACAAGATGATCGTCTCGACCCCGGACCCCAACGTGCTCCTGCACGAGTTCAAGCACTACTTCGAAGGCGCCTGGCACAAGTAGTCCCCGCCTCCCGCGTCGCCCCTTGACGCGCCCGCCGTCCCGCCGCATACTGCGATCCGGATACTTGGTCGACCGACCAAGAACAGCCTCGATGGCCCGCAAGCGCGCCGCGGCGTGACCCCCAAGCTCGGCATGGCGCCGGTGCGGCGCGAGCAGATCGTCCGCGCCACCATCCGCTGCCTGGCCCGCCGGGGCTACGCCGGCCTCACCATGAAGCGGGTGGCCGCCGAGGCGGCGGTGAGCCAGGGCATCCTCCACTACTACTTCCGCGACAAGGCGGCGATGCTGGCCGCGGCCGCCCGGCGGGTGACCGTCGACCTCGACCGGCGCGTGGCCAGCGAGTCGCGCGGGAGCGGCTGCGGGCGGTGATCCGCGCGTGCCTGCGCACCGCGGTCGACGATCGCGACTTCTGGACCGTGTTCATCGAGTTCTGGGGCGAGGCCTTCCACGACCGGCGGCTGGCCACCGTGAACCGGCAGGCGTACGCGCGCGCGCGGCGTCTCATCGGCGCGGCCCTGGCCGAGGGCGTCTCGGCCGGCGAGTTTCGCCGGATCAACGTGGAGGAAGCCGCGGTGGTCGTCCTGGCCCTCCTCGACGGCCTCTCGCTCCAGCTCGCCTTCGACCGCGGCCTGATGACGCTGCCGCGCGCGGCCCGTGCCGCGGAGACCGCGCTCGTCCGCTACCTCGCGAACGGAGACCCGCCATGACCATGCCGCCCGAACACGTGAAGGCCAAGGCCTACCTGCTCGAGCAGGGCACCCAGGCTCCCGTCGCCCGGATCCGCGAGCGGGTCGCCGACGCATTCGCCGCGCTGGACACCCTGCTGGACGGGGTCACGGAGAGCCGGGCGCGGCGAGCGCCCGGGGGCGGGGAGTGGAGCGTGCACGAGATCCTGGATCACCTGGTGGAGACCCATCCCCGGGCGCTCGAGGAGCTACGCGCGCTGCTCGAGAACCGTCACTCGCCGGTGAGCCCCATTCCGGCCGGGCTCCAGTCCGCGGATCCCGCCGCGCGGCGCTGGGACGACCTGCGGGGCGAGCTGCGGCGCCTCCACGCGGAGGTGCTGGACGTGCTCGCGAAGGCGCCCGACCGCCTGACCGAGGTCCGGGCGCCCATCGTCATGGTGATCAATACCCGGCAGGCCGACGGCACCGTGACGCCGATGCAGTGGATCGAGGAGTGCGACTGGAAGGCCTGCGCCATCATCTTCCGGCTCCACGAGCTGGATCATCTCGGCCAGGCGAGGAAGACCCTCCGCGGCCCGGGCGATCGACGCGCCGGGTAGTCCGGCTCGACTAGCTCTTCGCGAACTCTTCCTTCGCCCTCCGGAGCTGCTGGGGCTCGGCCAGCAGATCGAGGGCGGTCATCGCGAGCGCCTTCGCCGCCGCCACCATCCCGGTCCGCGCGAGCGGCGACTTGGCCCACTCCGCGAACTCGCGCGAGTGGCCCGGCACCCCGTCGGGGGAGATGCGGATGTAGGGGTGGATCGTCGGGAGCGCGTGGCTCACGTTGCCGCAGTCGGTCGAGCCGTAGCCCGCCTCGCCGTCGTCCGGATCCACCGGGAAGTCGATCCGCTCGAGGTTCCGGGCGAAGAGCTCGGCCATCGCGAAATTGGCCTTCAGCGGGTCATGGATGATCGCGTCCGCGGCGACCTTCACCGAGCAGCCGGTGGCGGTGGCCGCGCCCTCCGCGGCCGCCTCGAAGCGGCGCAGCAGCTCGCGGCAGTAGTCCTTGGTGGGGGCGCGCAGGTAGAACTCCGACGCGGTGTGCTCGGGGATGATATTGGCCTGGTCGCCGCCCTTGGTGATGATCCCGTGCACGCGCGCGTCGGGGCGGAGCTGCTGCCGCAGGGCGTCCAGCGAGACGAAGAGCTGGATCATCGCGTTCAGCGCGTTCACCCCGCGCCAGGGCCAGGAGGACGCGTGGGAGGCCCGGCCGAAGAACTCGCACTTGACCTTGATGATCCCCAGGCTCGGCCGCCAGACCTGCGTGCCGCAGCGGCCGTGGATCATCATGGCCGCGTCCACCTCCCGGAACACCCCCGCGTCCATCAGCCGCACCTTGCCCGCGCCGCCCTCCTCCGCGGGCGTGCCGATCACCTGGATGCGGCCCGGGAAGGGCAGCGTGGTCAGCGCGGCCGCGATGGCGGCGCCCGCGCCGGCCCCCGCGGTCGCGATCACGTTGTGGCCGCAGGCGTGGCCGATGTTCGGCAGCGCGTCGTACTCCGCCATGATCGCGATGGTCGGCCCGGGACCACCGCCGGCGATGGTCGCGCGGAACGCGGTGGGCAGCCCGCCGACCCCGCGCTCGACCGCGGCGCCCTGCCGGGCGAGGAAGTCGGCGAGCCAGGCCGAGGCCTTGTGCTCCTGGAAGCACAGCTCGGGATTGGCGTGGATCTGAAGGCTGATCTGCTCGAGCTCGTCGGCGAGCCGATCCACGGTCTCCGCGACGCGGGTCTTGACGTCTTCCAGTGGGCTCACGGGGTCCTCGCGAACTCGTCCTTCGCGGCCTTGACGCGGGCGGGCTCGGCGAGCAGATCGAAGGTGGTGAGAGCCATCGTCTTGGCCGCCGCGATCATGCCCGCGCGGGCCAGCGGCTTCACCGCCGCGTCCGCGAACTCGCGAGTGTGAATCGCCATCCCGGTGGGGGCGATGGCCACCATGGGCTGGATCGCCGGGATCACCTGGCTCACGTTGCCGACGTCGGAGGAGCCGAGCCGGTCGGGGATCGGCGCGCCCTCGATGAGGCCGGCCGTCTTCATGTTGGCCGCGAAGAGATCGAGCATCACGCGGCTCGACTTCATCGGTTCGTAGACGCTGTCGTGCGGGGTGACCTTGACCGAGCACCCGGTGGCCCGGGCCGCGCCCTCGGCGGCGGCGGTGACGCGCTTGAAGAGATCCCACATCGTGTCGATCCTCGGGGCCCGTACGTAGAACACCGCGGCGGCGTATTCCGGGATGATGTTGGCCGCGGCGCCGCCGCTGGTGATGATGCCGTGGATGCGGCAGTCCGGTCGCACCTGCTGCCGCAGCATGCTGACCGAGTTGTACATCTGGATGACCGCGTCGAGGGCGTTGACGCCCTCCCACGGATCGGCGGAGGCGTGGGACGCCTTGCCGCTGAACTCGAAGGTGCCGCGGGCGATCCCGAGGAGGTCCTGATGCAGCAGCGTACGGTCGAAGCCGTGGATCATCATCGCGCAGTCCACGTCCCGGAACACGCCGGCCTTGATCAGCTTCACCTTGCCGCCGCCGCCCTCCTCGGCGGGGGTGCCGATCACCTGGATGCGGCCCTTGGGGAGCTGGTCTCGCACCGCGGCCAGCGCCGCGCCCGCCCCCGCGCCGGAGGTGGCGATCACGTTGTGCCCGCACGCGTGCCCGATCCCGGGCAGCGCGTCGTACTCACACAGGATCGCGATGGTGGGGCCCTCGCCGGTCTCGATGGTGGCGCGGAACGCGGTCTCGACCCCGCCCACCCCCTTCTCGACCTTGTAGCCCTGCTTGGCCAGGAAGTCGCTGAGCCAGCCGCAGGCCTGCACCTCCTGGTAGGCCAGCTCGGGATGATCGTGGATCTGACGCGAGAGGGCTTCGAGCTCGTCGCCGAGGCGGTCGACGGCCAGCGCGATGGAATCCTTGATGGTGGTCATGAGGGCCTCCAGGATGGGATCGGAACGGCGCGAGCATACCCTCCCCGCGCGTCCTTGACAAGGCGCGGACCCGCTCCTAGACTCGCCGCGACCTCGGCGAGACCATCCGGCCCTCGGGGGAGGCGACAATACCCGTGCATCGGGTCCTCGAACCGTTCCTCCTCGCCCTCGCCCGCCACGCCGGTAGCGGCCCGCCGACGTGTGTGTCTCGCGCTCCTCCCTCCGCGCCTTTCGTGTGTCTGCCCGGCGCGGGCAATGACGCGCGCGCCCGGAGCGCACCAGTCGCCCCGGAAGGGAGGACTCGATGGCACGAGTAATGGACACGGCGGGTGCCGCCGCCACCGATGATCGCGTGGTCCACAAGGTTCCGGATCCCTTACCCCTGACCCTCGCGGGCATGCTGGCCGCGCTCGGCCCGCAGGCCATCAACTTCGGCATCTCGATCGGAGGGGGCGAGGCTTACCTGCTCCCGAACATCTCCGCCCGCGGCACGCTGCACATGCACTGGCTGATGATGATCTCGGTGGTGCTCGAGACCGCGCTGGTCTACGAGTGCATCAAGTACAGCACCTGCACCGGGCGCTCGTTCTTCGCGGCCACCAACGACCTGAAGCCGTTCGGGTTCTGGCCCTGGTTCTGGGCGGTGGTGTCCATCGTGACCTTCGCGTGGCCCGCCTGGATGGGCGGGGCGGTGATCGCGGCCCACCGGTTCACCGGCATCGGCAACCCACCGGTCCTCGGGCTGCCCCCGCACTACATCTGGGCGGTGGTAGCGCTGCTCGCGGTCCTGGTGGTCTTCTACTTCTCGGACCGGACGTACAACTTCCTGTCGAAGTTCTTCACCTTCATCATGTTCGCCAACATCGTGCTAGTGCTGGCCGTCACCGTCATCGCGGCCAAGCCGCAGCACTACTGGCAGGTGCTCCTGGGTTATCTCGGCATCACCTTCGCCCTCGAGGGCTACCCGGCGGCCTTGCCCAAGACCGACGCGCTGGCGCTCTTCAACCAGCCCGGCGGCAGCCTCATGTGGGTGAGCTTCTGGGTGATCGCGGCGGGCTTCGGGATGGGCAAGTACGCCGGCCAGGTCACCGGCGTGCTCAAGCCGCCGGAGAACATCACGGCTCAGGAGCTGCGCTGGAACTCCGCCGACCCCGAGGAGCGCCGCAAGATGGGCCAGTGGGTGAAGCTCGGGGGCTACAGCCTCATACTCTGGTGGGCCATCATCGGCGGGCTCATCATGACCTACCTCTACTCGGTGGCCGGGCTCGCCTACCTCCACGAGGATTTCCTGAAGACCGGGAAGGTCCCCTCCGGCGTTGCCGTGCCCATCCAGATGGCCACCATCGCCCAGGGCGTGCTCGGGCCGATGGCGGGCTGGCTCATGCTGCTGTTCATCATGGTGACGCTGTACGACGCGCAGTTCCCCATCTACGACACGTTCGTCGGGCGCACGACCTGCGATGCCATCGCGGTGAGCGGGCGGGCCCGCCGTCCCTACCGCTTCTACTACTTCGTCGTGGTGACCGCCGTGGTCGCGGCGGGGTTCTACCTGATCACGGTGGCCCAGCCGTTCATCTTGTGGATCGGGGTGGCTATCTCCGCCCTGGTCTACCGATCGATCGGGGCCTGGCAGATCCTCTTGCTGAACAACCGGCGTCTGCCGGACGGATTCAAGGTGAGCAAGCTCAACACGTGGCTGCTCTGGATCACGGTCGTCACCGGTCTCGGCGGCGTCGGCACCTGGGCGGTCACGGTGCTGCCGGGCGAGATCGCCAAGCGATTCGGCGGGTAGGAGCATTCCTCCCGGACGGCCCGGATCGCGAGCCGCCCGGGAGGTCCAACCCGATGCTCGCCTACCTGTGGGCCCTGCTGATGCTGGTCTGGCTCGGAGCCCTCGTGTTCGGCCTCTGGTGGGTCTGGCCCCACTTCGAGCGGATGCAATGGACCGGTGAGCTGGTCGCCGCGCTCTTCTGGCTGATCATCGGCGCGCTGGCCTGGATCCTCGCGCTGCGCCTGGGCCTCGCCCGCTACTGGCCGCGACGGCGGTAGCCGGCCCGCCCCGCGCCCGGGCGGCCCTCAGGGCGATTGCGCGCAGAAGATGAAGAAGAGCGGTCGGGTGGCGTCGAGCGACCCCCCGCGCCCGGGCTCGTTCACGCAGCGGACGGTCGGCGAATCCGAGGAGCGGCGCGGGGAACCGGCGGTAGCGCAGGCGGCCAGGGTGAGGGCGGCACCGAGCGCGATGACGGTTCGTACGAGGACGAGGGAGCGCACGGGGAAGCAGAGTACCACGAGCCCGCGGGGGCGGGCGACGGGAGCGGACGACTCAACTGGACGGAGTGAGGGCGGGGTCGCCGGCCGGGACGCCGACGGGCAGCTCGATCACGAACATCGCGCCGCCGCCGGGGCGGTTCTCGGCCCAGAGGCGCCCCTCGTGCTCGGCCACCACGCTGTGGGCCACCGACAGGCCCAGGCCGCGGCCTTCGCCGGGCGCCTTGGTCGTGAAGAACGGGTTGAAGACGCGGGCGAGGTCGTCGGGAGCCACGCCCGGCCCGTCGTCGGAGACCTCGATCCGCACGCCGTCGCTGGCCGGCCGCACCCGGATCGCGAGGGTGCCGGAGCCGCGCGAGGCGGACATGGCCTGCTCGGCGTTCTGCACCAGGTGGAAGAGCGCCTCCTGGAGCTGATTGCTGTCGGCCCAGATCTCGGAGACTTCCTCGAACTCGGTCCGCACCGTGATGTGGGCGCCCTCGAGCCGTGACTGGTGGAGGGACAGCACCTTGTAGATCTGGTCGCTGACTTTGCACCGCGCGCGGCGGAGCGGCGAGCGCTCCGCGAAGAGCACCAGCTCCCGCACGATATTGGCGGCTCGCTTGGTGGCTCCGTCGATGACCTTGAGCCCGGTGAGTACCGCGTCGTGGTCCTGGGACTGCAGGAGCAGGTGCACCTGCCCCAGGATGATCATGAGCGGGTTGTTGATCTCGTGCGCGACGCCGCCCGCGAGCTCCCCGACCGCGGCCAGCCGCTCGGCCCGCACCACGTCGGTGTGGGAGCGCCGCAGCTCCTCGAGCTGCAGGCGCGTCTCGGTGTAGAGGCGCGCGTTGTCGAGCGCCAGCCCGATCTGGTCGGCGCTCGACTCGAGCAGCGCGACCTCCTCGTTGGAGAAGCGCTCCTCGGTCTGCCGGCCGAGCGAGAGCGTGCCCAGGATGCGATGACGCGCCCGGATCGGCACGCACAGGAAGCCGCGGATGCCGTCGGCGCTCACCGCGGCCCGCGCGGCGGGCAGGAGATCGGGCGCGCGCCCGGCGTCGTCCACGCGGCGCACGCGGCCCGAGGCGGCCACCCGGCCGATGAGGCCCTGGCCGATGGGCAGCGTCTCGTTGACCTCGCGCAGGCGATCCGAGAGGCCGCGCTCACCGCGCAGGAGGAGCATCTTGCCGTCGGAGGAGACGAGGTGAAGGCTCGCGATCTCGTGGCCGGTGACGTGCGTGAGGGCGCCCAGAGACTTCTGGATGACCTCGTTGAGGTCGAGCGAGCGGCTCACCGCCTCGGTCACCGTGCGAAGGATTTGCAGGTGACGGATCAGCGACGACGCGCCGCCTAGTCCGCGACTGTTGACTCGGGCCATTGTGAGATCGTCTCGGCTCCCCATTGCTGGTACGCGTTGATGGCGTTGCTGCGTACCAAGCAAGCCAAGTGCCACCGGGAGCAGATCAATAATACCATGTATTCCAACTATTTACCCTCTCCCTCGCCAGGCCGAAAAACGGTCGACCGATACGGTCCCGACACACTGTCAGGTCAGACCATGGGGAAACTGCCGCGCGTGGGCAATCCGGCGCGCGATCGCGGGGTGGGAGTAGAGGAAGATCTCCTCGAGGCGGTGGGGCTCGCGCTCGGCCAGATTGAGCGTGGCCAGCCGCTCCATGGACCGGATGAAGGCGCGCGGATCCGGGATGGTCTGGAGCGCGAAGCGGTCGGCCTGCCATTCGACCCGGCGCGACCAGCCGTTGGCGACCGGCAGGGCGGCCAGGCTCACGAGGGTCAGGATCAGGGCAAAGAGTGGCAGCCCCGCGATGTCGGCGGGCCCGTCGAGGCCGAGCCGGCCCACGCCCCACCGCAACGCCAGATCGGCGACCCAGAAGGTCACGAGGGTCAGGGCGCCCTGCACCAGGAGCCCGCGTCGGATGTCGCCGTGGAGCTGGTGGGCCAGCTCGTGGGCGACCACCGCTTCGACCTCCTCCTCGGTGAACTCGTCGAGCAGGGTGTCGAAGAGCAGGATCCGACGGGTGCGTCCGAGGCCGGTGACCGCCGCGTTCGCGGTGCGGCTCTTGCGCGATTGGTCCACCACGAACACGCCGGAAATCGGCACGCCGACCCGGCGGGCGAGACACCGCAGCCGCGTCAGCAGCGGGCCGTCGGGGAGCGGGGTGAGGCGATAGAAGAGCGGCACCAGCCAGATCGGCGCGACCAGAGCGAGCAGGGCGTAGCCCTTGAGGAAGACGGCGGCGCCCCAGACCCACCACCAGGGTGTCACCCGCAGCAGCGCGTAGATGATCAGGACCGCGACCAGGCCGAGCCCGCCGCCGATCAGCCCCGCCTTCACCGCGTCCCAGAGCCAGCGTCGGAACGGCTCGTGCAACAGCCCGAAGCGGCGCGGAAGCCAGTACCCGCCGAGCCAGCGAAGGGGCAGGGTGACGAGGCGGTACGCGCCGGCCAGGATGAGCACGACGACGCCGAGCTCGAGCCACCACGTGGTGGTCCACCGCGCGACGTATTCGGCGAGATGCGTCGCGGCCCGGGTCTCGATGAGGATGAGCAGGTAGGCGACCGAGAGGGCCAGCCCGAGCAGCGAGAGGGCGAGTTGGCGACGGTGGTAGACGCGCGCGCGGGCGCGTTCATCGGGCGCCGGGGTCAGGGCCATGACCCGAGTGTCCCACCGTCGGGGAGGCGCCGCCAACCGCGGTGTCCGTTGTGCTACACTGGCCGCCAAATCACACTCAGGGAGCCGACATGTTTCAGTCCGTCGAGGACGTCCAGCAGCAGTTCAAGAACGCGCGCTACATCGCCAACCGCCGCATCTCCACCGTGGTCTTCCTCGCCGCGCGCATGGGTCGCCCCGTGCTCATCGAGGGGCCGGCCGGCGTGGGCAAGACCGAGCTGGCCAAGACCCTCGCCGACGTGACGGGGCGGCATCTCATTCGCCTGCAGTGCTACGAGGGGCTCGACGAGGGCAAGGCGCTCTACGAGTGGAAGTACGCCAAGCAGCTCCTCTACACCCAGCTCCTCAAGGAGCGCATCGGCGAGCTGATCGCGGACGCCCCGTCACTGCCCGACGCGGTCGCGCGCATCTCGGGCCAGGACGACGCCTTCTTCTCCCACCGCTTCCTGGCCCCGCGCCCGCTGCTGCAGGCGATCGAGTCCGTTGATCCGGTGGTGCTGCTGGTGGACGAGATCGACAAGGCGGAGCCGGAGTTCGAGGCGCTTCTCCTCGAGGTCCTGTCCGACTTCCAGGTCTCGGTGCCCGAGCTCGGCACGATCCGGGCCACCCAGATCCCCCTGGTCGTCCTCACGTCGAACAACGCGCGCGAGCTGTCCGACGGCCTCAAGCGGCGGTGCCTGCACCTCTTCATCGACTTCCCGCCCCCCGATGAGGAGCTGGCGATCATTCGCCTGAAGGTCCCCGAGGTCTCCGAGCGCCTGGCCCAGACCGTGGTCACCGCGGTGCAGCGCATTCGCGGGCTCGAGCTGCGCAAGGCCCCGTCGATCTCGGAGAGCCTCGATTGGGCGCGCTCGCTCGTCATCCTCAACGCGGAGACGCTCGACCGGGAGCTGGTGGAATCCACGCTCACCCTGCTGGTCAAGCACGAGAAGGATCTGGAGCGGGTCAAGGGCGCCCTCGACAAGGTGCTGGCCGACCTGGGCTAGTCGCCCATGAGCGGGAGCCCCTCCGCCCTCAACGAGTTTCGCGAGCTGTGGTTTCCGAGCCCGCGCATCCGGCTGCCGGAGCTGGGCCCGTCGGGCCCGGTGTTCATCGAAGGGGGCCGCTGCGTCTCGGGCGCGCTCGGCGAGTACACCAAGCTCTGGATCTCCGCGGCGGGCCGCTGGCACTTCTACTACGTGCACCCGTCGCCCCGCGACTTCTTCCTCGCCACGATGCCGGAGGCGGTGCCCCATCTCCTGCACCCCGGGGAGATGACGGTGGAGACCTTCCGCCAGGGGGCGGCCTACAAGGTCGTGCTCGGCCTGCGGTGCGCCGAGGGGCCGGTGCGGGTGCTCCACCTGGTGGGCGACGTCACCGACGTGGCGCGCGCGGTGGAGCGTGACGAGGACGCGGCGGCCGGGCCGCTCGGATGGAAGCTCAAGATGACCCACCTGATCTCGCAGAGCTCGTTCCACGGCCTGATCCGCCTCGAGGACGGGCGCCTGCACCCCATCACCCGCGACGGCGGCGAGGACGTCTTCAAGTCCTCCTGGGTCCACTTCACGCGATGACCGCGAGATAAATGGATCAACGGATTCTAGAGTTCATCGGAGATCTGCGCCGCGCCGAGATGCGCATCTCGCCCAGCGAGGCGCTGGACGCGCTCGCCGCCTCGACCGAGATCGGCCTGGAGGATCGGGACACATTCAAGAGCGCGCTCGCGGCCACGCTGGTCAAGGAGTCGCGCGACCTCGTCACCTTCGACCGCATCTTCGACCTCTACTTCCTCGACCTGCAGGCGCTCGGGGAGGGACTCAAGAAGGCGTTGGGCCCGGAGGATCCGAAGATCCAGGAGATGCTCGATCGCCTGATGTCCGAGGACGGCCTGGAGCTCGACGAGCTCACCGAGCTCCTGATGCAGGGCGAGGGCAGCGAGATGGAGATGGCCATCCGCCAGGAGGGCCAGAGCGCCGGTCTCGAGCGGCTGATGTACTTCCTCCAGGTCGGCTACTTCTCCCGCCGCATCTACGACAAGTTCGACTGGGAGGCGATCGAGCGCGACCTGAGCCGCATCATGCAGCTCCTGGAGGCCAAGGGGCTGGACCCGGGCATGCTCGCGCGCATCCGCAACTATCTCGACCAGCGCCTCGAGGCCTTCCGCCGCATGATCCGCCAGCACGTGGAGCGCGAGCTGGAGCGCCGAGCCATGCGCGCGGGAGAGAAGCTGACGCGCGAGGTCCTCACCGAGAAGCCATTGTTCGCGCTCTCCGCCGACGAAGTCGCGCAGATGAAGGCGGTGGTGGCGCGTCTGGCCCGCAAGATCAAGGACGCCCTCGCGATGCGCCAGCGGCAGGAGGAGAAGGGCCGCCTCGACACCCGGCGGACCATCCGCCAGAGCCTGCAGTACGGCGGGATCCCGATGGAGGTGCGGTTCCGGCGCCGGCACCGCGAGAAGCCCAAGCTGATCACGCTCTGCGACGTGTCGGACTCGGTGCGCAACGCCTCCCGCTTCATGCTCCAGCTCGTGTGGAGCCTGCAGGACTGCTTCTCGCGCGTGCGCTCCTACGTCTTCGTGTCGGAGATCGCGGAGGTCACCCAGGCCTTCGCCACCTACCCGGTGGACACCGCGATCGACTGGGCGCTCAAGTCCTCCTCGGTGGACTATCACTGCCGGTCGGACTTCGGGTACGCGTTCAACCGCTTCGTGAAGACCGAGCTCGAGAGCCTCGACCGCAAGACCACCGTGCTGATCCTGGGCGACGCGCGCAACAACTACAACGACCCGCAGGCCTGGGCCATCCGCCAGATCCGGGAGCGGGTGAAGGGCGTCATCTGGCTGAATCCCGAGGGACAGTGGGGCTGGGGGATCGGAGACAGCGTGATGCCGCTCTACTCGCCGGCCTGCGACATCGTGAAGGAGTGCCGCACGGTGGGGCAGCTCGTCCAGGTCGTCGACCATCTGGTTCATTCCTGGTGGCGCCGCGGGCGCTGATCTGGCTGCTCCTCGCCTCCTCGCTCGGGATCGGCTCGAGCGCGGTGCTCGCCGCGGATTGCGTCGTCCTCGACGATTTCTCACGCGGCCGGGTCGGCGAGTTCCCGTTGGAGTGGAAGCCGCGCAAGGAATCCGGGCGGCCCGTTTACACCATCCGGGAGGAGGGCGGGCGGAGATTCCTCCGCGCGATCGCCCGCCGCATCGGCATCCAGGCCGGTCGTGAGGTGACCTGGAATATCGAGACCCATCCGATCATGGCCTGGTCGTGGCGGCCCATCGAGTTCCCGACCGGCTCCGACGAAAGGAAGTCCGACGCCAACGACAGCGTGGTGTCGGTGTACGCGGTCTTTCCGAACTCGGCGGTGTCGGTGAAGAGCGTCAAGTACGTCTGGAGCCGGGTGGTGCCGGCGGGCACCCACCTCACATCGAGCGCGGGGAGCACCCAGGTGCGCATCTTGCGCTCCAGCGCCCAGGCCGGCCAGTGGGCCGACGAGCAGGTCAACGTCCGCGAGGACTACCGGAAGTACTTCGGGGGCAGCGAGGTGCCCAAGCCGGGCGGGATCGCGGTGCTCACCGACGCCGACGACACCAAGAGCCGCGCGCAGGGCGACTACGCCAACTTCCGCGTTTGCAAGCCGTGAGGCGCACACTCGAGGAGGCGTCATGAACGACGACGAATTCCTGGACCCGACCGATGCGGCGGCGATTCCGCGCAAGTCCGCCCCGCGGCTACCGAGCCTCGAGGGCAATACCATCATCCTGCTCGACATCTCGAAGCCCAAGGGCAACCATTTGCTCGATCGGGTGGAGGAGCTGCTCCGCGAACGGGCCCGGCCTAAGGCCATCGTGCGGAAGCGGAAGCCGACGTACGCGCGTCCCGCCCCGGATGACCTCCGCCGGGAGATCCTCCAGGACAGCGACGCGGTGATCGAGGCCCTCGCCGACTGAGGGTCCTGCACC
>Ga0187892_10008643_pt1 | contig 13828 bp, 14 predicted proteins | sample MA1701073metaG_FD_139345 | JGI IMG/M metagenome (GOLD analysis project Ga0187892, IMG submission 139345) | Bio-ooze microbial communities from a basaltic lava cave in the Kipuka Kanohina Cave System on the Island of Hawaii, USA - MA170107-3 metaG ...
CTCGACCTCCGCGCCCGCCAGGAAACGGCGGAGCCGCGACACCTCGGCCTGGTTGCGCGGCGCCATCCACGCGTCCCGGATCTTCCGCTGTTGCTCCGGACTGAGATGCCAGGACAGCGGATTCTCGTCCGCCTCGTATCTGAAGCAGAATCGCCGGAAGGCAGACTTCCACTGTGTTTGGAGCAGCAGGCGTAGCGCGAACTCGTTGCGCTCCCGGGGCGCCTGGGTGCGGATGGCCAGGAGCGCGCCAAAAGGCGCCACGAGCTGATATGGCCACCCGTGGTCTTCACCCTGCTTCTCACTTACGACGGCGTCGATCTCGACCAGCGCGACGCGCCGTTTCGGGCCGGCGTCGAGCGCTGAAGCCAACCACTCCGCCGCCGTGCCGATGCCACCGTTGCCACGACGAGCATGCCACCGGGCGCGAGCACCAGGAGGTTCCGGAACATTGACGGCGCCCACCACAGGGCGAGCGGAACGAGGAGGAGGCTCAGCGCGAGCAGAAGGGGAAAGCGGAGCAAGTAGAGATATGGGATCCACCCGACGAGCCCCATGATCATCGGCCTGGAGTGCTTGGAGTGGGCAGGCGGGAAGCGCTGAGGCGACGTGCGCGCCTGGCTGCGAGCGGGTTACGACCGCTTCATGGGACGCCCGCAGCACACTTTCTGCACCGGCGCCGTCTTGCCGCACTTCACGCAGCGAAACCCGGCCATCGTCGCCCTCCGCGGCGGCTCAGAGCCGCTCGATGATCGTGGCGATCCCCTGCCCGAAGCCGATGCACATGGTCTGAAGGCCGTAGCGCCCGCCGGTCCGCTCCAGCTCGTGAAGCAACGTAGTCATGAGCCGGGCCCCCGAGCAGCCCAGCGGGTGGCCGAGCGCGATGGCCCCGCCGTTGACGTTCACCTTGCTCATGTCCGGGCGAAGCTCACGCTCCCAGGCCAGCACCACCGAGGCGAAGGCCTCGTTGATCTCGACGAGGTCGATGGCCCCCAGCGTGAGCCCGGCCTTGCCGAGCACGCGCTGGGTGGCCGGGATGGGGCCGGTGAGCATGATGGTGGGATCGACGCCGGCCAGGGCCGTCGCCACCACCCGAGCCCGCGGGCGCAGACCCAACGCCGCCGCCTTGGCCTCCGACATCACCAGCAGCGCGGCGGCGCCGTCCGAGATCTGCGAGGAGTTGGCGGCGGTGACCACGCCATCCGGCTTGAACGAAGGCTGGAGCTGGGTCATCTTCTCGCGGTTCACCGGCACCCGCACGCCCTCGTCGGTGTCGAAGACGGAGCCGTCGGGGAGCGCGACCGGGACGATCTCGCGCCGGAACCGGCCTTCGGCGAGGGCCCGGCCGGCTCTCTCGTGGCTCCGAGCCGCCAGCTCGTCGAGCTCCGGGCGCTTGAGCCCCCATTTCTCGGCGATCATCTCGGCCGAGATCCCCTGGGGGACGATCTGGTAGCGCTCCTGCAGCCGGGGCGACAGCGGCCCCTCACCCGGTCCCATGGCGTTGGAGCCCATCGGCACACGGGTCATGTGCTCGACACCCCCGGCGATGACGCAGTCGTACTGGCCGGCCATCACGCCCATCGCCGCGAAGTTGGCGGCTTGCTGGCCGGAGCCGCACATGCGATCGAGCGTGGTGCCGCAGACGTCAACGGGGAATCCGGCGATGAGCGCCGCGTTGCGGGCGATGTTGAACCCCTGCTCGCCGAGCTGGTCCACGCAGCCCAGGATCACGTCCTCGACCTCGGTCGGCTCGACCCCCACCCGCTTGACCAACTCGCTGAGCACCCCGGCGGCGAGATCGTCCGGACGGACGGCCGACAGCCGGCCGTTCTTCTTCCCGACGGCGGTGCGCACGGCACCCACGATGACCGCGTCCCTCATTGCATGACCTCCCGACCTTCTTTGGCCCTGAACGCCCGTTCATTGTACCGGGCCATCGCGTGAAGCTGCAACGCGGGAGGCGATGTGCTCCCCCGGGCTCGCAGCCGCGGACCGGGGGCCGCCGGCACGCGATGTGCAGCCAGGCGAGGCCATGAAACAGGGTGATCTCGCGAAAGCAGGAGAGACGGCGATCGCCGCGATCGAGAGTCAGGAGCGCCTCGACGGCCTCGCCGAGAAGCTCCAGAGTGCCGTGCGCCGCGCATTCGAGGCCGCTGGGCCCGCGCAGAGAACTCTCAAGAATCTGCTCCACGGGACGTGGCTGGGCCACCCGCTGCACGTCGTCATCACCGACATCCCGGTCGGCGCCTGGACGGCGGCCCTGGTGATGGATCTGCTCGACGATGGAAGCCGCCGCAGCCGCCACGCCACCGGCGCGGACGCAGCCGTGGCGGTCGGCATCGCCGGCGCAGTGATGGCCGCGGCGCCGGGGCTGGCGGACTGGCACCACACCAGCGGGGCGGCGCGGCGCAGCGGCCTGGTGCACGGCCTGCTCAACACCGCGGCGCTCGCCCTGTACACGGGCTCGTTGCCGATGCGGCGCAGCGGGCGGCGAACGGGCGGAAAGGCCCTGTCGGGCCTGGGCTACGCCGTCGTCCTGGCGGCGGCCTACATCGGAGGCCATCTGGTCTACCGTCTGCGCGTGGGTGTGGACCATTCAACGGACGGCTCCGGCCCCGCGGAATTCGTACCGGTGATGTCCGTCGAGCAACTTCCGGAGCGTCAGCCGCGGCGGATCCAGGTTGACGGCCGTTCCGTGGTGATCGTGCGCCGGGGGACGCGCGTCGCCGCACTCGCCGAAGTCTGCTCGCACCTCGGCGGGCCGCTGGCCGAGGGGCGGGTCGAGGGTGAAGCGATCGTCTGCCCCTGGCACGGCTCGCGCTTTTCGCTGGACAACGGCAGCGTCATCGAAGGTCCGGCGACGATGCCCCAGCCGCTGTACGAGGCCCGGGTGCACCAGGGACGCATCGAGATCCGGCGAGCGGCACCGACTCCCCAAGCCGCTTAACTTGATCGGTTCGCCCTGACTCGCACCACCGTCCGGACCTTCAGGCAGTCCACGCATTGGCCTTGGGTGAACTCGACCGTTCTCTCCAACACGAGTTCACTCCAGAGCTTCTCCACCTGGCCGGCGGGAATATGCTCGGCTCGCGCGATGCACGGCGCGCAGTAGAACACTCCGCGGTCTTGACGGAGGAACCGGAGTAGTGGATTCGTCATTGCTGGACGGCGCTAGGTAGAACTACGGCACGAGCGACCGACCGTCAATCCAGGAAAGAAATTTCCCTGTCTAGACCGTGGAAGAATCGTGGGGTGGTACAAAACTGACCATGGCCTACACCTGGGCTAGAATCCGGGTCGGACCGGCCTGGAGGTGCTTAATGCCCCGGAAGTCTCCACCTCTCGCGGTTTGCGGCCTGCTCACCCTCGCCGCTCGCCGGGTCCCCGCCGAGGGGCAGGTACGAGCTGCTCCTCAACCTCAAGACTGCGAAGGCTCGACCGCACACCTCAATCGCCGAGCTTTCCTCGCCGTCGCGGCTGCCTTTCTCGCCACGCCCCGCAGGGTCGAGGCCCAGCCGGCCGAAAAGATTTCGCGGATAGGTGTCTTGTGGCCGCTGTCGGATGACCCCACGCTCGAGGCGTTTCGCCAGGGTCTGCGCGATCTCGGATACGTCGAGGGTCAGAACCTCTTCATCGAGTACCGATACGCGCAGGGGAAGGATGACGTCCTCCCGGACCTTGCCGCCGACCTGGTGCGGCTTAAAGTTGACGTCATCGTCACGTATGGCGTGACGGCCGCGCGAGTGGCCATGGGAGCGACTACAGCGATCCCGATTGTCAATGGGTCCATGAGCGATCCGGTCGCGGCGGGGCTCGCCGCGAGCCTCGCGAAGCCAGGCGGGAACCTGACCGGGCTTACTAGCAGATCGCCGGAGTTGAGCGCGAAGCGGCTGGGGCTGCTCGCGGAAGTCGTTCCCGGGCTCTCTCGTGTGGCCGTCCTGACGACGGCGGGTCGAACCGCCATGCTCGCCTTCAAAGAGACCGATCTCGCGGCTCGGTCGCTCGGCGTGACGGTTCAAGCCTTGCAGGTGCGCGGTCCGGACGAATTCGACAGTGCCTTCTCCGCCATGGCTAGAGCGCGCGCGGCGGCTCTCATCGTGGTGCCGGACCTGATGTTCAACGAACACCGCCGACGGCTTGTGGACCTTGCCGTCAAGCACCGGCTGCCGGCGACGTACTTCTCCAGAGACTTCGTGGAGTCTGGAGGACTGATGTCCTATGCGTCGAGCTTTACAGACCAATTCCGGCGCTCAGCCGTCTATGTAGACAAGATCCTGAGGGGCGCCAAGCCAAGCGAGCTGCCCATCGAGGCGCCCGCCAAGTTCGAGTTCGTTATCAACCTCAAGACCGCCAAGGCGCTCGGCCTGACCATCCCGCCATCGCTGCTGCTGCGAGCGGATCAGCTCATCGAATAATGAATCGCCGCGGCTTCTTCAGTGCCATCGGCGTTGGTTCCCTTGCCATCGCGTCCACTGCTCGGGCGCAGCAGGCGCGGAAGGTATACCGGGTCGGTATCCTCGTCGGCGGTATCCCACCAGATGGCTTCCGAGAGGGTCTGCGGGAGGTCGGCTACGTTGAGGGTCACAACGTCGTGATCATCGAGCGGTCGGCGGGGGGACGCAACGAGCGCTTCCCGGAGCTGGTCCAAGAACTTCTGCGCCTCGGTGTCGATGCCCTCGTCTCGTCGGCGACGCCGGCCGTCCGCGCCGCCAAACAAGCAACGACAACAGTCCCCATCGTGATGGCTGGGCTGACCGATCCGGTCGGCGCCGGTATTGTCCCCAGCCTGAACCGGCCCGGAGGAAACATCATCGGGTTGACGAACATCTTCACCGAGCTGAGCGCCAAACGCCTTGAGTTCCTGAAGGCGGCGGTCCCTCGACTTTCCCGCGTCGCCGTACTCTGGAATCCCAATCACCCCGGCCAGCCACTCGCCTTCTCAGATACGGAGGCCGCCGCGCCGTCTCTAGGTATCGCGATCGCCTCTGTAGAAGTGCATCGCCCCGAGGATTTCGAGCGCGCCTTCAGGGCGATTGCCAACGCGCGCGTGGACGCGCTGATGGTCCTCCCCGACCCCGTTACGTCGTTCCATCGCAAGCCGACGGCTGACTTCGCCGCCCGAAGCCGATTGCCGGCGATGTACGCGGCCAAAGAGTGGGTGGAAGTCGGCGGGTTGATGTCTTACGGCCCGAACTTTCCCGATCTCTGGCGCCGGGCGGCCGTTTACGTCGATAAGATCTTCAAGGGGGCCAAGCCCGGTGACCTGCCCGTCGAACGTCCCACCAAGTTCGACCTCGTGATCAACCTCAAGACCGCCAAGGCGCTCGGCCTCACGATCCCGCCGTCGCTGCTGCTGCGCACAGATCAGGTGATCGAATGATCGCGTGGAATGACCTCGCGCTCGAGGACTAACCCTGATGTAGGGTAGGTGAGTGGCGTTCGCCTCCCCGACCCGATCGGATGCCCAGCGCCTCCTCTCGCTCGACGCGTTCCGGGGTCTCACCGTGGCGGCCATGGTGCTGGTGAACAACCCGGGCACCTGGCGCGCCGTCTATCCTCCGCTGCGCCATGCCGACTGGCACGGCTGGACGCTGACCGACGTGATCTTTCCCTCGTTCCTCTTCGTCGTGGGCGTGGCGATTCCGTTGGCCCTCGGACCGCGGCGCGAGCAATCCGAACGCGGAGCGGTGATGGCCAGGGTGTTCAGACGCGCCGTCGTCATCTTCGCCCTCGGAGTCGTTCTGAACGCGTTTCCCTGGACCGGCTGGTCGACGCTCCGGATCCCCGGTGTGCTCCAGCGGATCGCCGTCTGCTACCTCGTCGCGGCGCTGCTGTTTCTGCGCACGACGTGGACAGTGCAGGCGGCCGTCGCCTCCGTCCTGCTCCTCGGCTACTGGGTGGTCATGACGATCGTCCCGGTGCCGGGCTATGGCGTGGCCGATTGGAGCGAGGAGGGCAACCTCGCCGCGTACCTCGACCGCGGGCTGCTCGGCTCGCACCTGTGGCGGGGCAGCCGCGTCTACGACCCTGAGGGGATCCTGAGCACCGCGCCCGCCCTGGCCACGACGCTCCTCGGCGTCCTGACCGGGCACTGGCTCCGCGGCGGCTACCCGCCGCGGGCGATCGCCGGCGGTCTGGCGTTGGGCGGCTTCGCCGCTGTCGTCTTCGGCCAGCTGTGGAGCGTCTGGTTCCCGGTGAACAAGGCCCTGTGGACCAGCTCCTACGCCGTGCTGACCGCGGGCCTGGCGCTACTCGGCCTGGCTGTCTGCTACTGGCTGATCGAGGTCCAGGGCGCCCGAGGTTGGGCGCGGCCCTTCGTCGTCTTCGGCGTCAACGCGCTGGCCCTCTATTTCCTGTCGAGCCTGGCGGCGCAGCTCCTCGCCGTCAGCGGGCTTCAGCCGTGGCTCTTCGAGCGTCTGTTCGCTCCGTGGACCGCGCCCGTCAGCGCGTCGTTCGCCTACGCCGTCGCCTACGTCTTCGTCTGGTGGGGTGTGATGTGGGCGCTATACCGGCGAGGCCTGCGCGTTCGCGTCTGAGCCTCAGCCGTAGTGCTCGCGCTGGCGCAGCTCCACGAAGAGGCCGTGGCAGTCGCGGGGATGCACCCACGCGATGTCCTCGCGGGGATGATCGACCCGGGCGCCCCTGGGCCCGCAGCCGCTTGACGCTGCCGGGAATGTCCTTTGCCTCGAAGCCGACCAGGTACACTCCCTCGCCGTGGCGGGCCAGGAACCGCCCGACGGCCTTCTCCGGGTCCGTCGGCTGGAGCAGCTCGATATGGCCGATGCCGGTGGGGAGGATCGCGTTCTTGAACCCGAACTCCTTGGACTCGCCCCGACGATGGACGCGCAGCACCACGTTTCCCAGCATGACGTCCTCCCGGGCGGGGCAGACCGGGGCGGCGTTATTCGGTGGGCGCGCTCACCGATGGCGGAGGGAGCGATGCCGTGGGGGCCTCGTCGGGTCGCTCGACCAATTCGAGGTTATCGGCAGCCTCGAGGCTCGGGTTGGGGAGCGTGTTCGAGTGGAGCCACTTGACCCACACCTGTCGAACCTCCCCGCGCCGTTGCAACGCCACCCGGACGATCGTCCCCCGTGTCTTGAGCAATCGATGACTTCGGATCACCAGGTCGCCGATGCGGAGCTGAGCCATCACACCTCCATAGGGTGAGCGCAGCCCATCCTACCTCGGCGGGGCTCCGAACGACAACGCGCGTCTGCACGTGCCGGGCGAATCGTCCGGATCGGTCACCGTTCGTCGCCCTGGAACCGTCGCATGGCCTTGCGGCGCTTCCGTCGTGCCGCCGCGGACTTCCGCTTACGCTTCTCCGAGGGCTTCTCGTAGGCGCTCCGTCGCTTCATCTCGCGGAAGGTCCCGTCCAGGAGCATCTGCTTCTTGAGGACCTTCAGGGCGGCATCGACCTGATTGTCGACGACTTCGACCCTCGCTCCCATCTCAGGATCCTCCTGTCTCTACGCACGGTTGGCAGAGCATGACAGAATCTTCGCTCGACCGCCACTCGGATCTTGCTCGCCGCGCTCGAGGCCGGACGTCCGGTGGGAAGCTTGGCATCGTGCCCGCCTTGCAGGTAGACTGTCCTGGTCAGGCCCCCGACTGGATCGGGAGCCGTGACCCATCAGTCCCCGTCCCGCCCGACTCCTGTCTCTCCGCGGGGCGGTGCCGCCTGGATCGACCCAGGGGGGTCCAGTTCCCCCGGACGTAAGGAGGGAACCCGATGGCACCCGTGATCGAAAACGACTCGTTGGTCGAACTCGCGTACACGCTGAAAGATGGCTTCGGAGCCGTGCTCGAATCGAGCGACGCCGGGCCCTCGTTCACGTACGTGCACGGCCGGCACCAGCTGCTCGAAGGTCTCGAGCATGCGCTCGACGGCATGGCGGTCGGCGACGAGACGGACGTCACGCTTCCCCCGGACGAGGCGTACGGCGCCGTCGATCCGACGGCCTTCATGGAAGTCGGAAAGTACAGACTGCCTCCCGAGGCGCTCGTTCCGGGCACGACGCTGACGGCGCGGCGATCGAGCGGGGAAACCATGTTCGTGAGCGTCGAGGAAGTGCGTGACGACGACACCGTCGTCATCAACATGAATCATCCGCTGGCCGGCATGACCCTGTATTTTCACCTGCGCGTGCTGACCATCGTACCCCAGCCGCGCTGAGGTCAAGGCCGGCTCAGGCGCTGAAGATCTCGAGCGGGCTCCCCTCGGTGTCCGGCATCGGAATGTCCAACGTCTGGGCCAGGGTGGGCGCCACGGCGAGGCTCTGGATCGGCGCCAGCCGTTGCCCGCGCGCGATCCCCGGCCCGGCGGCCAGAAAGAAGGCGCCATTGTCAGCATGGCTGGGCAGGTGGCCGTGGGTGCCGCGATAGCGCGGCGGCCCCAGGACGCCGTCCCCGCGCGCCTCGTCGCCGAAACAGAACCCAGGCTCGGCTTCGAGGAGCAGATCGCCGGCGAGCGGGTTCTCGGCGGGCGTGGGCAGGCCGAGGGCTGGGTAATCGCCGGGCGTCCAGACCCTGGCCACGCCCTCGATCGCCCCTAGCGCCCCGGCCAAGTCGCGCAGCAGACGCTCCTGTTCGCCGGCGCCCAGCGCATACAGGTAGCCGGCGCCGTGGTTCGCCACGAAGCGCGCGTCGCTTCCTGCGACGCCGCCCTCGGCGTTGACGCGTAGCAGCCCCCGCTGGCGGAGCCACACATTGGGGCGGATCTCACGGCTCACGGGCAGGAAACCATGGTCGGAGACGACGAGGAGCGCCGTGCGCTCGGTCAGCTCGTCGGCAGGCAGCGTGCCCAGCAGCCGCCCGATGAGCCCGTCCACGTACTCGATGGCCCAGTAGGCCTCGGGGGAGCGCGGCCCGTGCAGGTGCTGCAGACTATCCACGCAGAGGACGTGCGCCAGCAGCAAGTCGGGTCGGTGGCGGTGGAACACGTGGGCGGCGACGTCGGCGACCATTGCGTCCTTGAGAAAGCGCTTGGGGAGTTGAGCCCACTCGCCCTGCCGGTCGAGGGGGTAGCCCAGCGCGCCCAGCTCCTTCCACACGTCGGCCGGCGTGTGCTTCTCGAAGACCGCCTGGTCCTTGAAGAACGGCAGGCTGAAGTCGAGTGACGGGGAGTGCCGCGTCGCCGGCCAGTCGATTCCCGCGGTGCGCCGTCCGGCGGCGTGGGCGACATCGTAGACCGTGGGGGCGCGCAACAGGTCCACGGCGTCGTACACCGGGTCGCCGGTCAGATCCTCGGGCGCGCTCGTCTTCCGGTTCAGGACGCTGTTGCCGACGACGCCGTGACGCGCCGGCCTCACGCCGGTGACGAGACTCACGTGGGTGGGCCATGTGGTGCTGGGATACACCGTCTCCATCCGGGCGGCCACCACGCCTCGCTCGGCCAGCCGCCGGAGGGTCGGCATGCGCACGGCCGGATCGTCCCAGTAGAACGACGCCAGCCCGTCGATACTGATCACGATCGCCCTGCGCATAGCGACGCGATCGCCCGGACGCTAGGTCGCGCGCTTGACCTGGTCGCTGAGCTTGCAGAACGCGCAGACGGTGCCGGTGGTAACCTGCCCGCAGCGCGCGCACTCGTGCAGGTCCACGGCCTCCACGCGCTCGAAAACCGCTCGCGCCCGGTCGAGGAAGCCGAAGAGGAAGTTGTGCTTGGCTCCCGGAGAAACCTCCTCCAGCCGGCTGAGGATCTCCTTGTGCTGGATGGAGGTCGCGCCCTTGGCGAAGGGGCACTCCTCGACGATGTAGTCGATCCGCCTGAGGAACGCGTAGGCAGCCGTCTCGCGTTCCGAGAGCCGGTACAGGGGTTTGACCCGCCGGACCAGCTTGGGATGCGTGGACGGCAGCATGGGCGACTGACGCGGCAACGCCTCCGTTTGCCAGTGCAGAACGGAGCCGAAGAGTGTCGCCGCCTCGTCGTCCAGGTTGTGGCCGGTGGCCACCACAGGGAATCCTTGCTCTAGCGCCACCCGGTTCATCAAGTACCGCTTGCTGAGGCCGCACCCCGAACAGGGCGGGCGGCGGGTGACCTGCTTGATGACGGGCACCGGCGCCCCGACCTCGTCGGCCACGCGGCTCACGATGAGGGGCACGCCGCGCTCGGCGGCGAAGCGCTCGCATTTCGCCCGGGACTCGATCGAGTAGTCGAAGATGCCGAGATCGAGATAGAGGCCGCTGGTCCGATAGCCGTCCTCGATCAGGACGTCCCACAGCGCCAGCGAGTCCTTGCCGCCGGAAACGGCGACCAGCACCTGCTCGTCCGCAGTGAACATCCGGTGCCGGCGGATGGCCTCGCGGACCTGGTTGCGGAAGAAGTCGAGGAAGTCGGGCGTACAGAACGCGGCGTTGTGCCGCCGCAGCTCGATCACCGCGCCCTGCCCGCACTTCCGGCATTTCATTGTGGCGAGGTCCGCGAGGCCGGCTTGAGCCGTGGGTGGCCTGTTCCAGGTGCGCTGGGTTCGCATCCCCCTGACATCACCGGGCGCAGCTCGATGGTGTCGTGGTCGGCGACGAGCTGGTCCAGCGTGATCAGCGTGTCGCCGCGGATGACCAGCACGGTTTCCGGGATGATCTCGAGGTCGCGCAGGACGTCCTTCACGCGGCGGCCGCCCCGCACCTCGACCTCACGCCGCGGGTTTCTGAGAATGACTTTCATGGTACCGAGTGCCGCGAGCCTGGTTCGGGTCGTGGGTGGCCTGTTCCAGGTGCGCTGGGTTCGCTGCGCGGAAATCCTGGCGCGTGCTTGATCTCGCGGATCTGCCCGAGGTGGATGCGGTCGTGATCGGCCTGAAGCGTCCACCACTGGCCGAGGTCCAGCTCGCCCAGGCGGAAATGGGGGAACACGAGCTTGCGCGGATCGACAGTGGCCAGCCGCTCGACGGACTGCCGGCTGCGTTCCCGCGTGGACTTCATCGTGGCGACCAGCTCATCGATGGGCTTGCCGCGCTCCGGCCACACCACCGCCGGCGCTTCGCCCGGTCCCGCCGACGAAGGCGGCAGCGGTGTGAACTGCGTGAGGTCCGCCGGAAACGGCGCCAGGCGGCCGGCGGCGTCAGCCTCGCGGACGAGCTTCGTCGTGAGCTTACCGGTGGCGATCTCGGCGATCGTGAGGTGGTGCACCACCTCGCCGACCGACCAGTCCTTCTCTCCCGGCCGCCAATCGGCCTGGGTCTGGGACAGGCCTCCCACTTCGCGCAGCACCTCGGCGCGCGCGGCCTCAAGTGTGTCCCATAACGCCTGCACCGGCTTGGGAAGTGGCATCGGGGTCTCCTTGGGCTTGGGGGCTGCCGACGTCGCCTGAGTATACCCTGACTTGTGCTACAGTCCCCTCACCGCAGCGTCGACTGGACCGTTAAAGCGTCCCGACACGGAGGTGGCCTTCATGCGTCGCATCGCTCTGATCGCGTTCCTGATCCTCACGTTCGCGCTCACCGCCACCGCCCCGGCTGGTGCCCAATACCCCGAGCGGTCGCTCACCCTTCTGACCGGCTATCCGCCGGGCGGCATGGTCGACATCGTGTCGCGCGCGCTTACCGAGGCGGGCCTCAAGAAGAAGTTCCCCAAGGGTGTGGCCATCGTGAGCCGGCCGGGCGGCGGTGGCTCGCTGGCCGTGGCCGAGCTGGTGCAGGCCAAGCCTGACGGTCACACCCTCATCCTGGCCCCGCTCTCCACGCTGGTGATCCATCCACAGCTCAACGACTTGCCGTACAAGACGCCCGACGACTACGAGCCGATCATCAACGTGGTCTCGTTCTACTCGCTGCTGTGCGTCAAGGCCGACGCGCCCTGGAAGACGGTCCAGGAATTCGTGAACGCGGCCAAGGCCAGTCCCGGCAAGTTGCGTGTGGGGTCGCCGGGCGAGGGCACCTCCAGCCATCTGAATCTCGAGGAGATGAGGCGCTTGGCCGGCGTCAATCTCACCCACGTCCCGTTCTCGGGCTGGGGCGAGTCGAGCCCGGCGCTGCTCGGAGGGCACATCGAAGGGCTGATGGCCCAGCCCGGCGAGGTGAAGCCGCTGGTCGATGGCGGCAAGATACGGGTGCTCATGGTCTCCCAGACGAAGCGCCATCCCGCCTTCCCCGACGCGCCGACGGCCAAGGAGCTCGGCTGGGGTGACTCCCCCAGCGGCGCGTGGTTCTCGTTCGTGGCGCCCAAGGGCACGCCCGGGCCCGTGCAAAAGTACATCCACGACGCCGTCAAGGCCGCCATGGAGGACCCGCAGTTCGTCAACACGATCAAGCAGCGGGTGATCGACATCGACTACCGCGCCGGCGACCAGCTCCGCGCCGATCTGTGGAAGGAGCACAAGATCCACACCGAGGTCCTCACGCGCCTGGGGATGATCAAGAAGAAGTAGGTCGATGGTCGAGCGGCTCGTGGCGCTCGCCGTGCTGGCGGCCAGCGGCGTGTACCTGGGCAATGCGCTGCCGCTGCCGCCCGGCACGGCGGCGCGGCCCGGGCCGGGGTTCTTTCCGGTTGCCGTCGGCGTGTTCGGTTCCGTCGTCGCGCTGGTCTGGGTGGTGAGCGCTCTTCGCCGGGCACCGGCCGCCGCCGGCGGCGCCCTGACGGCAGTCGACGGCCGCGCCCGTGTGGCCACCACGGCGGCGTTGCTCGTGGGCTTCTGTCTTCTCCTGCCCTGGACGGGGTATCCCCTGCTGGCGTTCCTCTTCACCGGCCTCTTGCTACGCGGCCTGGGGGCGCGGTGGACCGCCGCGCTGGCCATCGCGCTGGGCAGCGCCCTGGCCTCCTATTATCTTTTCGCCGTGTTGCTCGGCGTGCCGCTGCCCCCCGGTGTTCTCCTGGAGTGAGTCATGAGCCCGATTGACGGGCTGCTCTACGGCTTCTCCGTCGCGCTGACGCCTACCAACCTCTTCGCTTGCTTCGTCGGCGTCCTGGTCGGCACGATCGTCGGCATCCTGCCCGGCATCGGGCCGGTGGGCGCGATGGCGCTGCTCCTGCCCTCGACCTTCGCCCTTCAGCCGGCGACGGCGCTCATCATGCTGGCGGGGATCTACTACGGGGCGATGTACGGAGGCTCGACGACGTCGATCCTGGTCAACGTCCCCGGCGAGGCGGGGTCCGTGGTCACCGCGCTCGACGGCTACCAGATGACCAAGAACGGTCGGGCCGGCGCCGCGCTGGCCGTGGCCGCCGTTGGCTCTTTCATCGCCGGGTCCCTCGGCGTGATCGGCATCGTCCTGGCCTCTTCCTGGCTCGCCGACCAAGCCCTCCGCTTCGGCCCGCCCGAGTACTTCGCGATGGCGGTGGCCGGCCTGCTGCTGCTCTCCCGGCTGTCGGGTGGCTCGGTGATGCATTCGTTCGTGCTGGTGGCGATCGGCCTGGCCCTGGGCACCGTGGGCATGGAGCCGATCTCCGCGATGCGGCGGTTCACGTTCGGCTCCGTGCAGCTATCGCAGGGCATCGAGCTGGTCCCGGTGATCATGGGACTCTACGGCGTGGCCGAGGTGCTGCTGATCGCCGAGTCGGGCATCAAGAAGGCCCACATCGCCACCGTTCGGCTCCGCGAGCTGCTCCCGACGCCCGCCGAGTGGAAGCTGTCGGCGTGGCCGATCGCGCGCGGGTCCGTGGTGGGGTTCCTCACCGGCCTCGTTCCCGGTCCGACTACGGTACTGGCCACCTTCATTTCCTACACGCTGGAGCGCAGGGTTTCCAGAACGCCGGAACGGTTCGGCCGGGGCGCCATCGAGGGCGTGGCCGGGCCGGAGGCCGCCAACAATGGCGCCACCGCCGGCGCCATGGTGCCGCTGCTCTCGCTCGGGATTCCGTTCTCGCCGGCGACGGCCATCCTGCTGGGCGCCC
>Ga0187892_10008644_pt1 | contig 13828 bp, 13 predicted proteins | sample MA1701073metaG_FD_139345 | JGI IMG/M metagenome (GOLD analysis project Ga0187892, IMG submission 139345) | Bio-ooze microbial communities from a basaltic lava cave in the Kipuka Kanohina Cave System on the Island of Hawaii, USA - MA170107-3 metaG ...
ACTGATGCAGGATCTCTCCTCGCGCCAACTGAAACGCGAATATTCTGCTGTGATCAATGGCTTGGTGATCTCTGGCGGAACGGTGAACGCGCCCATAGGACGGCATCCTACCCAGCGCACCCGAATGGCCGTAACGGAGCACGGCAAGCCGGCGCGCACGCATTATCGGGTGCTACAACGGTTTCGTGCACATACCCACCTCCTGGTCCGCTTGGACACCGGGCGCACGCACCAGATCCGGGTTCATATGGCACATCTGGGTTTCCCAATCCTCGGGGATCCCCTATATGGGGGGCGCTGTCGGCTGCCGGCCGGCGCGACGCCGGATCTGGCCGACTGCATCAAAGGATTCAAGCGTCAGGCCTTGCATGCGGCGCGCCTCGAGCTGCGGCATCCGGGCACCGGCGAGCTTTTGGGGTGGAGTGCCCCCTGGCCTTTGGACTTCAGCGCCTTAGTGGCCACTCTCGCTGCCGACCTTGCGGCGGCCTGAGAGCTTGTGAAAAAATCGTCGCGAGCGAAGGAAAGTCGCCGTTCGTCGGAGTGTATATTGAAATACCTGAGGATCCCGAACACCGCCGGAACGCGAGGTTCCGAGCGCAGTAGATTTTTCACAAGCTCGGAGCCCTTATGCCCAGGTCCACGTTTATCATCCCCGATTGGCCGGCTGTGCCCTGGATAAAGGCGTATGCCACCACGCGTTATGCGGGGGGCGTGAGCCTCGCACCTTACGATAGCCTGAACCTGGCGGCGCACACAGGGGACATGCCGGCTGTCGTCAGCACGAATCGCGAATTCGTCAAGCGCCAGCTTTTTATCCCCTCTGAACCCGCGTGGCTCGCGCAGCCGCACGGCGGGAAGGTGATCGATCCCGGAACCGACAGTGAACGTGCTGCGGACGGGGCGTCCACTCGAATGCCAAAAACGGTTTGTGTGGTGATGACGGCCGATTGCTTGCCCGTACTGCTCTGTGACCGGGCAGGAACACAGGTAGCCGCGCTGCATGGGGGTTGGCGAGGACTTGCAAGCGGCATCATCGATGCTGGCTTAGAACGCATGCCGTGCAAACCGGTCCGAATCCTAGCTTGGCTGGGTCCAGCCATTAGCGCCCGTCACTACGAAGTGGACGGCCTCGTTCGCGAGGGGGTGCTGGCGAGGTCCCCCTCGTGCCGCAAGGCTTTTGAAGCATCCCGCGCTGGGCATTGGTTTTTTGACTTATATAAGGCTGCCCGGACTCTGCTCTCCAGAGGCGGGGTAGAAGCAGAAGCGGTCTATGGCGGTGAGTTTTGCACCTATGCCGAGCCTGAGCACTTCTTCTCCTATCGGCGCGACGGGGTCACCGGCCGCATGGCGAGCCTGATCTGGATCGAAGGTCATTCGGACAGTAATGCGGCCTAATGCACGAGAATCAAGGATGACTCAGAGGTCACCGGCTTGCGGACGTGATCGTGACCCGCAACGTTTCAGACTACCACCGCTCGCCAGTACGAGCGCTTTCACCCACGACATTTCTCAAGCACGCAGCCACCGGATCGCATGGATGCCTCCCAGATCGGCAAACGGGGCTTGGAGCTACGCGGGCGCGCTACAGGAGTTTCGCGTGGCGAACCGCTACCGCATCCACTATATTGAAGTTAAGTTTTTTCAGAAAAGCCTACGAACGCATGGCGGTTACCAGTACCCATATTCCATTGAGCGGCTTGGCCCGACGCTTGGTCACCGAGGGTGTCCTCAGCGAGGCCGATGCTCATGACGCATTCAAAAAAACCCAAGAAAAGCATGTGTCTTTGGTTTCGTTCCTGGTCGAGAAAGGGCTAGCGGAGAGCCTGAGGGTGGCAGAAGTCGCCTCTGCGGAATTCGGCGTCTCGCTGCTCGACATCGATGCCATGGAGCTTGACCCGGAGGTGGTTAAACTGGTGGCGGACCGCTTGATCCGCAAGCACCACGCCTTACCCCTGTTTAAACGGGGCACACGGCTTTACCTGGCGGTCTCCGACCCCACCAACCTTCAAGGGCTGAACGAGATCAAATTCCATGTGGGTGCCGGCACCGAAGCGGTGCTGGTGGAAGAGGCCAAGCTCACTAGGGCCATCGACAAGATTCTTGAAGATGCGGAGGGTAGAGGCGCTCTTCCCGATATGGGAGAGACGGACCTTGACGATTTGGAGGGAGGATTAGAAGTCGCCGAGGATGAGAAAGAGCAAGACGACGTGGAAGTCGACGCGCCCGTGGTGCGCTTCGTCAACAAGTGCCTGCTCGATGCGATAAGAAAGGGGGCTTCCGATCTGCACTTCGAGCCTTATGAGAAGTTCTGCCGGGTACGCTTTCGGGTCGATGGGGTGCTCTCCGAAACGGCTAAGCCGCCGCTGAAGCTCGCCGGCAAGATAGCCGCTCGTATCAAGGTGATGTCTAGGCTCGACGTCTCCGAACGCCGTGTGCCTCAAGACGGCCGCATTAAGCTCAAGGTATCTAAGAACAAGGCGATCGATTTTCGCGTCAGCACCTGCCCTACCTTGTATGGGGAGAAAACGGTGCTGCGGATCCTCGACTCCGATGCCGCCAAGCTCAGCATCGACGTGCTGGGGTACGAGGATTTTCAGAAGGAGCTCTACCTACGCACCTTGCATAAACCCTATGGCATGTTTCTGGTCACCGGGCCCACCGGCAGCGGCAAAACGGTTTCCCTTTATACCGGCATTAATATCCTCAACAAGCCGGGGGTCAATATCTCAACGGCAGAGGACCCGGTCGAGATCAACCTGCCGGGCGTAAACCAGGTACAAGTGGACGAGAAAACCGGCATGACCTTCGCCAAGGCGCTGAAGGCTTTTTTGCGCCAGGACCCGGATATCATTCTTGTCGGCGAGATCCGGGACTTAGAGACCGCTGGTATCGCGGTCAAGGCGGCCCAGACCGGGCACATGGTGATGTCTACCCTGCATACCAACGACGCGCCGCAGACCCCGACCCGCATGGCGGATATGGGGATCCCGTCATTTGCCATCGCGACCACGGTGAACATCATCATCGCGCAGCGTTTAGCGCGCAGGCTTTGCAGCCATTGCAAGCGGCCGCTGGAAATTCCTAAAGACGCCTTGATCCAGGTGGGGTTTTCCGAACGCGATGTGGAACAAGGCCTCACGGTATACGAGGCCGCGGGTTGTGATCAGTGTAACAAAGGGTACAAAGGCAGAGTCGGTTTATACCAAGTCATGCCCATCTCCGATGCCATGCGGCGTTTGATCATGGAGGGCGTCAACGCGGTCGCGCTGGCCGATCAGGCGCAGAAAGAAGGGATCCCCGATATACGCCAGTCGGCGTTGAAAAAGGTGAAGGACGGCATTACCAGCATAGAGGAAATCAACAGAGTCACTTTGGATTAAGACGATATGGCACAAGCAGCAGTTATTAAAGCCCAAGCGGCGAAAGCGCCCGCAGTCAAAGAGAGCATGTTTGCCTGGGAAGGCACGGACAAGCGGGGCAAAAAGGTCAAAGGAGAGATGAGCGGCACTAACGACGCCTTGGTAAAGGCGCTGTTGCGCCGGCAGGGGGTGAACCCCACACGGGTGAGGAAAAAGTCCAAATCCTTGTTTGGTAGCAAGGGCGGCAAGAAGATTCAAACCAAAGACATCGCAGTGTTCAGCCGCCAGATGGCGACTATGATGTCCGCCGGCGTACCCCTCGTGCAGTCCTTTGAGATCGTCGGCCGGGGCCACGAAAACAGGAACATGCAGGACTTGATCCTAGATGTTAAGGCCCACGTAGAAGCAGGGGGAGCGCTCACCGAAGCCTTGGCCAAGCACCCCAAGCATTTCACCGAGCTTTATGTCAACCTGGTCCACGCCGGGGAGTCTTCGGGTAATCTTGAGGCCTTGTTGCACAAGATCGCGGCCTACTTGGAAAAAGTCGAAGCCCTAAAATCCAAGGTCAAGAAGGCCCTATTTTATCCCACTGCGGTCATGGTGGTGGCCTTCGTGATCACCGCCATCCTGATGATCTTCGTCATCCCGCAGTTTGAAGAGCTTTTCAAAGGATTCGGGGCAGATCTGCCGGCGCTCACGATGTTGGTCATTGCGATCTCCAATTATTTTCAGCAATTTTGGTACATCATTTTCGGTGCCATCGGCGGGGCTATTTTCGGCCTATTGACCCTAAAACGACGCTCCAAAAAGGTCGCTCACTTCGTCGATCGCATGTCCTTGAAGATCCCGGTGATCGGCGAGATCCTGGAAAAATCCGCCATCGCGCGATTTGCGCGCACCCTGGCGACGATGTTCGCGGCCGGCATACCCCTGGTCGAGGGGATGACTTCTGTCGCCGGCGCCTGCGGCAACATCATCTATCACGATGCAACCCTGCGAATGCGGGATGAGATCGCGACCGGCACCCAGCTCCAGGTTGCGATGCGCGACCTTAACTTGTTTCCCAATATGGTGGTGCAGATGGTCGCGATCGGAGAGGAATCGGGCGCGCTAGACGCCATGCTGGGCAAGGTAGCCGACTGGTACGAACAGGAGGTGGACGATGCCGTGGACGCCCTGACCAGCCTGTTGGAGCCGATGATCATGGCGGTGCTGGGCGTGCTCATCGGTGGTCTGGTGATCGCGATGTACTTGCCGATCTTCAAGCGTGGACAGGTCGTTTAAGATTTAGCCGAAAACGAGCGCTGTGTCAGCGTAAGGTATATACCGCCACCTGAGAGCTTGTGAAAAAATCGTCGCGCGAAGGGAGGTCCTGTTCCGCCGGAGCGCAGGACCATTTCGTCGGGAGCGAAAGGGAGCGCAAGCCCCGCCAGGGGCGAGTCTCAGGGATGAGACGAGCACCGTTTCGCCCGGAGCGAAACGGAGCGCCAGCCCCGAAGGGGCGAGTCTCAGGGATGAGACGAGCAACCGGAGTGTATATTGAAATACATAAGGATTGTTGCGCACCATCCCTGGCGCGCACCCTGCGGGCCGCCGATTGCGTTCCCAATCCGCTCCCGGCGGGTTGGTCCGAGCACCCCCGGAACACGAGATCCCGAGCGCAGCAGATTTCTTCACAAGCTGTGAGGTGCCGGTGATCGCGGATCTGCACTCTAATCCGGCCCTATTCACCGCCATCATGGCTTGCTTCGGTTTGATGATGGGCAGTTTTCTCAACGTCGTCATCCACCGCCTGCCGACTATAATGGAGCGTGAATGGCGGGAGCAGTGTCGGGAGCTGATGGGACTCGAAAACGCCCCCAACGTCTCGGGGGCGCGTTATGATCTCATCTTTCCGCGTTCCCAATGCCCGCAATGCGGGCACCCGATAGGCGCTTTGGAGAATATCCCTCTTATCAGCTATGCCGCGCTTGGGGGAAAATGCCGCGCGTGTCGGGCAAAGATCTCCCCGCGGTATCCGGCGGTAGAGCTATTGAGCGCTTTGCTGGCCGGTGCGGTCGCGTGGCACTTTGGTTTTAGTTGGCAGGCAGGCGGTGCGGCGCTATTGTCCTGGGCTTTGATCGGCTTAAGCGCCATTGATTTTGATCAGCGGCTGCTGCCCGATGCTATTACCCTGCCTTTTCTCTGGCTGGGGTTGTTGCTAAACCTTTTCGGGGTGTACACCGATTTGCAATCGGCGGTGGTGGGCGCCATGGCGGTGTATGTCTCATTGTGGTCCGTCTATATGCTGTTTAAGCTGCTCACCGGCAAAGAGGGAATGGGCCACGGAGATTTTAAGCTGCTGGCCATGCTCGGCGCCTGGATGGGATGGCAGGTGCTGCCTCTGGTCGTCGTGCTGTCGTCTGTGGTGGGAGCGGTGGTGGGCACTGTATTGATCGTGTTTCGCTTTCGAGAGCGCTCTGTGCCTATTCCTTTCGGCCCTTATCTGGCCGCCGCTGGCTGGATCGCGCTGCTGTGGGGCGAGGGGTTCACCCAGACCTACCTTCAGTGGGCCGCCGGGGCGTGAGGACACCCTTGCGGGTCGGGATAACCGGGGGTATAGGTAGCGGCAAGACCACGGTTTGCGAGCTTTTCGCCGAGTTGGGAGCCCCGGTGATCGATGCCGATCTGATCGCGCGCGAACTGGTTGCCCCTGGGCAACCCGCCCTAGTCGCCATCGTCGCCCAATTCGGGAAAGACGTCATCGGTGCGGACGGCGAGCTCAAACGCGGGCGCTTGCGCTCGGCCATCTTTGCCGATCGCGAAAAGCGCAAATGCTTGGAAGAGATCCTCCATCCGCGGGTTTACGCCGAAATGGAGCGACGGGCCGCGGACATTAAAGCTCCGTATTGTATCCTGTGTATCCCGCTGTTATTGGAGAGCGGTGGGGCGAGTAGGGTGGACCAGGTACTGGTGGTGGATGCCCCCGAGGCATTGCAAAAGCAAAGGGTGGTAACACGCGATGGGGTGAGTCTTGGTGAGGTCGAAGCGATGCTGAAAGCGCAATTGAACCGCTGGGAGCGCCTGCAAGCGGCCGACGCGGTGATCGATAATCAAGGAGATATCCAAAGTCTCCGGCGACAGGTCTTGACCTTACACCAACATTTTCTTAGTTTGGCGGGTGCGGCCACGAACGCCGATGGTCGCAGGTGAGTTTTTAGGGAAGCCCTGAAAGACCCATCCGTTGGAATTTTTCAGATCGAAAAACAAGCTCTGAATTAATCAGAGGTTCCTTACTTTCCTTTGTAGTTTATCAAGTGAGTACGATCGCTTACGAACAACCGCTAAACGAGCGCACGCGGGCTTTTCTCAGGCTGGAGCACCTATTCGGCTGCGTGGATCACAGCTTAAACCAGTCTTCGCCCTGGGATAGCCGGACCTGCTTGACCGGTTTAATCGATATTTCGGATCTGCTGTCACGAATCGACATCAAGGCAGAGTTGATCAAGGAACTCGAGCGCCACCAAGGCAAGCTCACAAGTTTGGAAACGCGCGTAGGGGTGGATTTGGAGCGGCTCAGCGAAACCCTGCAACTAATACACACGGTGCTCGGGACCTTGCGCGCCAATGGATATGACCCGGGCCAGGGCTTGCGTGGCCACGACCTGGTGTTCGCGGTAAAACAACGCCTCAATATGCCTGGCGGCACGTGCAGCTTCGACTTGCCCGCGTTTCACTACTGGCTCAACCAGCCCTCAACCGTGCGCGGCGAACAACTAAGGCACTGGGTGCAGGACCTGAGCGTCGTGAGGCAGGGTCTGGATCTCGTGCTCAGATTGATTCGGTGCAGCTCGGAGCCGGCCTCCCAACTCGCGCGCCGGGGCTTTTTTCAACAGGATTTGGATGCTAATGCCAGCTATCAGATGATCCGTGTGTTTTTGCCCGACGATGCGCGCTGTTTTCCAGAGGTCAGCGGCAGCCGCCACCGCTTCAGCATACGATTCATGCAGCCCTCACCCGAGGGACGCGCGAGCAAGAGCGAGTGGGATGTCAAATTCGAGCTGCAATGCTGTGTGATTTAAGACGGAGGCTTATCACCATCGTGCCACCCATAGATTCTGCCGAAAAGCCAAAAATTAGGGGGGTTGCGACGCCAGGCTGTCCGACCTGCGGCAAGCCTGTGACCAGTCAGCAGGAGGAGGCGCCTTTTTGCAGCAGGCGCTGCCGGCTGATCGATCTTGGCGAGTGGTTTGCCGGCCGCTACCGCATCCCCAGCGAAGATTCGGCAACCCCCGGGGATGCGGACGAGGCGCCGCCTTAAACGTTGCATCGAAAAGCACAGGGGCATCACGCCGTGTCGCAAGCGAGTTTGAGGCTCGTCCTGGCTAGGAGCTTATCCTAAGGGAATAGCCACGGGCATTCCTTAAGCACGAACCTGCAACCAAAACGTCACCGGCCCATCGTTCACGAGAGCCACTTGCATGTTCGCCCCAAAGCGCCCGCACGCGACGTCTAAGAGGGATCGCTTGGCCTGCTTGACTAGGTAATCAAAAAGCCGTCTTCCCTTATCGGGCGTAGCGGCGGAGGAAAAGCTCGGCCGCATACCCTTTTTCGTATCGGCAGACAATGTGAATTGGGGAACGAGCAGCAGGCCGCCACCGATATCGCTTACGCTCAAGTTCATCTTGTCATCCCGGTCAGGGAACACCCGGTATCCCAACACGCGTTCCAATAGGCGCTCTGCTTGCGCTTCGCCGTCTCCTTTTTCTACCCCGATGAAAACCAGCAATCCTTGGCCGATGGCCGCGATGGTCCGAGCCTCTGCGCGCACCTCGGCCTCGCTTACCCGCTGCAACAATCCGATCATGCGCTCGCGGCCCGCGAGGCGCGTTTGCGCTCATGCTCTTTCAACAGTTTCTTGCGCGGCCTGATGACGCGAGGCGTGATCTCGACCAATTCATCGTCGTCGATGAATTCCAGGGCTTGTTCCAGATCCAAACGCAGCGCGGGAGTCAAGATCACGTTCTCGTCCGAGCCCGCCGCACGAATATTGGTCAGCTGCTTCCCTTTCATGGGGTTCACTACGATATCATTGCCGCGCGAGTGCATGCCGATGATCATCCCCTCGTATACCTCCTCGCCCGGCCCTATGAACAGGCGTCCGCGCTCTTGCAGATTGAACAGCGCATAGGCGAGGCTCTTGCCGGCTCCATTAGCGATCATCACACCGTTCGGGCGCTGTGCTATAGGACCCGGTTTTAGGGCCCCGTAGTGGTCGAAGCTGTGGTAGAAGAGGCCGTTGCCCGAGGTGGCGGTGAGAAACTCCGTGCGCAGACCGATGAGGCCGCGCGAGGGGATGAGGTACTCCAATCGCACCCGGCCAAGGCTAGCGGGTTGTACTGCTTTGAGTTGCGCTTGGCGAGGGCCCAAGCACTCCATCACCGCGCCCTGATGTGTCGCCTCCACGTCGATGCTGAGCTGTTCATACGGTTCGCACGCTCGACCTTCGATCTCTTTCACGATCACCTGCGGCCGTCCCACGGAGAATTCATAAGCTTTGCGGCGCATGGTTTCGATCAGGATAGCCAAATGCAAGGAACCGCGACCCGAGACCAGGAAGCGGTTGGCGTTATCCGTCTCCTTAAGGCCCAAGGCCACGTTATGGATCAACTCCCGCTGCAAGCGTTCGTGCAGATGGCGGCTGGTGACATACTTGCCGTCCCGCCCCGCGAGCGGGGAATCACTGACCTGAAAGCTCATGCTGACCGTCGGCTCATCCACCGCAAGCGCCGGCAAAGCCTCAAGCCGAGTCGGATCGCAAAGCGTGTCGGAGATCCGGATCGCGTCAATGCCGGTCACCGCGACGATATCGCCCGCTTGGGCCTCGGTTACCTCACGACGTTCCAAACCGATGAATCCAAGCACTTGCAGCACCCGTGCCGGGCGCTTGACGCCGTCTCTGTCGATCACGGTGACAGCGGTGTTCGGCCGTAATGCCCCGCGCGTGATGCGCCCTATGCCGATGGCGCCTACATAGCTCGAGTAATCCAGAGAGCTCACCTGCATCTGGAACAAACCATGGGCATCTACTCGCGGCGGCGGCACTTGTTCTACGATGGTCTCAAGCAAAGGAATCATGTCACCGGCCCGCACCTCGGGGTGCAATCCCGCATAACCGCCGGTAGCCGAGGTATACACCACCGCGAAATCGAGCTGCTGCTCGGTCGCGCCCAAGCGGTCAAACAGATCAAGGGTCTGATCCAAAACCCAACCTGGCCGCGCTCCCTCGCGGTCGATCTTGTTGATGACGACGATCGGCCGCAATCCTCTGGCGAAGGCTTTCTGGGTGACGAAGCGGGTCTGCGGCATCGGCCCATCGACGGCGTCGACCAGCAACAACACGGAATCCACCGTGGACAGAATGCGCTCCACCTCGCCGCCAAAATCCGCGTGTCCCGGCGTGTCGACAATATTGATCCGATAGTCACGCCAGCGGATCGCGGTATTCTTCGCCAATATCGTGATGCCGCGCTCGCGCTCCAGTTCATTCGTATCCATGATTCGCTCGCGCGCTGCGGCGCGCTCGCCCAGCGTGCCGGACTGTCTCAATAAGCAGTCGACCAAGGTGGTCTTGCCGTGATCGACATGCGCGACGATCGCGACATTGCGGATATGTTCTGTCAAAATATTACTGCCAGGTCAAAGGGCGCGTGATTATACGCTCGCCTCGCGACAGCCGACTAGTGGCTGTCTCTTATGAGTCTTACATGGGGTCATATTTCCAACATGAGATGAGTCTGAAGCATGGTCAAGGGTCGATCATCAACCGTATGGTGATCGACACCATCGACCAACGGAGGTCCTTTCTAGGGAGCACCCCAGTGGCAGCTGGTGGCCGTGGCAGGCGACTCTAGAGTTTCTTGGCTCGAAATAATCGTTAGCAATCGCTTTGAAAGTGCCGCATAGCTGGCCATTCGCCCTTCTCCGACTAGCGGAACCTATGACTTTCTGCCTCACTGGAACCATTTCCACGGTAGTCTCCTATTCAATAAGGCCTCCAGCTTTATGACGTCATTTTTGTAATACTCGATCAAAAGCTCTGATCCAGCTCGATCGATGGCTGGTTTCTCTGCATGGCGAGTCAAAATCTTCTCTTGAACCGTGATTCGCCACGATTCGGGGATCGCTTTCCTGGCGACCTTAACGAATGTTTTGCTCCTTCGTAATTGCATCGCGAACCACGTTTTTTTATGGTAACGATTGTGAACCTCGTGCTCGCTTTTCACTCCGGTGTTGTGCAGTTCTAGAAACTTCAATATCTCGCTTAGCGCCAAGTCCGGCTGCTTGACCCAATCCTCGAAAACAAGGATTTTAACTTGCTGTGAGCCAAACGCAGATATGTATTGCTCGATCTTTTCCACGTAGTGACATAGATGTAGCCTCCCTAATTTTCTATCGCTGTAATTGCTAAGTTCACGATTGATTTCTTGCTCAAATGAGCCATTGAAACTTCCCGAGCGAAGTTCCATTAAGTAATGCGAAAACGCTCTTTCTACTGGATCACGAAGACTCACGATGATGCGTGCAGAGGGCATTCTTTCAAAGATCACTAGAGATGCGGCAGCACAGGGGAGATAACTCGTGCTCGATTCTCCCAAATAGCGCTGTGTGGTCGCGTTTGCAAAAAGTGCTAAATAATCTTCTTCGTACGACATGACCTTGCATCCTAAATGTGACACAAAATCATGCGAGAAAAAATGGGGCTCCTTTCTGGGAGACATGTAGACTTCCTCGACAGTAGACAGATACCGATGAAGCGAACTTGTTCCAGCACGTGCTGCTCCAACGATAAATAAATTTGGCCACCTAGGCTTCTTTTGTTGTTGCATAAACGTGTTCCTCCTACTTCATCATCACGTTTTCTTCGCGAGTCTCCTGTAATGATCGATCCAGCACCGAGCAATACGGTTCCAATCATAGTGCTCACTCACGAATGCCCTGGCTTTAAGCGATGTCCGTCGTAGCCTATCCACGTCGCCCAGCCAGTTGCCCAGCTCTTTGGACAATGCTGAGACATCTGTTGGCACCACTGCGCCCACTGCGGCGTTTGCGATCTGTTCGCAGATGTTGATCCGATCGGAGATCACAACCGGCGTGCCTGCGGCTAACGATTCGATCACCGCAATGCCAAAGTTTTCCTGATAGCTAGGCAGCACAAACAAGTCGGCGTCCGTTAGAGCGGCAATGCGATCTCGTCCGTAAAGCATCCCTGGAAGCAGTGTTCGCTCTCCCAAGCCATTGCGTTGTATCAACGCATGTACTTTGTCGACATATTCCCTCGAACCTGGCCCGGCGATGACCAGTACGGCTTCTTTGGGTGCGGTTCGCGCGAAAGCGGGAATTAGGAGATCCAACCCTTTCTTGGGATGAAGTCGACCCATGAAGAGTACGATAGGTCGATCACCAAATTGCGGATAGCGGGCACGAAACGTACCTGCCGGTGGTAGTGGATCGAATTCTGCCAGGTCAATTCCGTTCGGCACCACTATCTTGACGGCTCTAAGGCCTAGAGGCTTGGTAAGGTCACGTTCCATATCGCTAGTGAAGTGGATCGCGGCGGCTCGATCGAGATTCCTCCTCAAGCGCCAAGCCATGTAGAGTTTTTTCTTTACACTTTTTTGTTCTAAGCTCCAGGGGTCGAGCATACCGTGAGGGGTGATCACATAGGGCACTCCCTCACGCAATGCTGTTACCGCCGCTTCGTGCTGCACTTGTTCCCAAACGGCATGCACATGAACGACGTCTACCTCCCGGATAACGTCCCTAAGCGCTGGTCCGATACCTGGGTGCCAAGAAAGGGGCCAGATGCATGGCCCAATCACTCTTGCATCGATCCCGTGGATTCGAAGCGTCTCCGCGATACTCAGGTCATCACCGGCTTTGTACGTGGTAACAACCTTTACTCGAAGGCCTGCTGTAGCAAGAGCGCTGGTCAACCCAACGAGTACAGCCACGGGGCCGCCAGCGCGTGCATCAAGCGCCGAGATGATGTGTGCGACACGCATCGGCGCCAGAATTCCTGTTGCTGAACGTTTGCACAGCATATAACTGAAAGTCAAAGCCGAAACTGAACTCGCTCATCTATGAAAGTCGCGGGTAAACCCCGGCCATTTCTCGCCCCGGATAATCGTCTCGTAGAGTTTTATCATCTGCGCCCCGCACCGGTCCCAAGTATATTTTTCGTAAGCCAATTGGCGGCCTCTCTCTCCCATCGACCGAAGGTTGCTTTGTTCGGTCGCCATCGCCGTGGCCAAGGTTTTGGCCAGGTTCTCTGCTGTGGGTCGAACCCACCAGCCGCAGCCACGTTGCGACAGCTCCTTCCACGGGCTGCCGGTAGTCGTGATTGCCGGGATCCCGGCAGCAAGGGCTTCAATTACCACAATGCCGAAGTTTTCCCAATCCGAAGGTAACACGAACAGGTCACATCCCGCGAGTAATTCCGCCTTCTCCCTGCCGTATACCGGACCCATCCAGAGTACGGAATCGGCGGGGGCATGAAGGGCGAACGCTGCTCGGCTTTGCGCCTCATATCCGTCGTCCGGTCCAGCGATTACCAACCGCCATTCCTTAAAAGCCTTACTTAGGCGACCCCAGGCTATTGCTAAGCGTTCCAGCCCTTTTTTTGGGTGTAGCAGTGTGAGAACAAGAATACGTCGGTATCCATCTAGGGCGGGATAGCGCCTGTTCACTGCGTCACGAGCTTGCTCAAGCTCCAGATGGTATGCATCGGCATCGACCCCAATAGGGATCACGGCAACAGGCCTGCGAAGTCCGTACGCCTTAATATGTTCTGCCTCTGTTTTTGAAGTGGCGTGCAAACATGAAGCGGCTTTCAAATCGGCATCCACAAACAGCCGTGCCAGCAGAGCTTTGCGCACCCGGTTGCGCGCTAGAACTTGAGGATAAAGCTGTCCATGTGGGGAAATGATCAATGGTTTGCTGTGCCGAACTGCGATACGGCGGACGTCCCGGTTCACTACCGCGCGAAGGGCATGGATGTGAACTAAGTCCATCTTAGGGATAATGGAAGCAAGCTGATGCGCCAGGAGCTTACTCCATCCAAGAGCCCGAGGACCCGTGGGAGGAGCGATAACTACCTCCCCACAAGGGGCAGCGTCTAGGGCAGGTAGACCATCGTCGATCGCGGCAATGGTTAGCTTAATACCCGCTCGCGCCTGCTGTCGCGCTAAACCCCAGACATATGAAGATACCCCGCCGCCCCGCCTCGAGATCGTTGACGTCACGTGAAGAACATTCATTGCTCCTTTCCGAATATGCGACTTGCTATTTATACATAGCGCCATAATTCTACTGCGCATGGCGGATGCGGGGTCGGGCGGTGCTCGGAATCCTCACATACTATCGTGTATGCTCCGGTTCCTGCGCTCCGACCTCCCCCGCCTGCGCCACGCTCGCTACGACTTCTGACG
>Ga0187892_10008645_pt1 | contig 13826 bp, 15 predicted proteins | sample MA1701073metaG_FD_139345 | JGI IMG/M metagenome (GOLD analysis project Ga0187892, IMG submission 139345) | Bio-ooze microbial communities from a basaltic lava cave in the Kipuka Kanohina Cave System on the Island of Hawaii, USA - MA170107-3 metaG ...
CAGGCCGCCACCCTCGCCGGCACCCTGGGGGACCACGTCGACGCTCACGACCTCGGCACCGGCGCCCCGCAGGGCCGCAACCCACCGCCGGCCGAGGAAGCCCGCTCCCCCGGTGACGAGCGCCGTCCGGCCCTCGAGCCGGGCCCCCTCACCCATCCGGGGCCGGGTCCGAGTGGGGGAGCAGCAGACCCAGGCGGTCCTCGACCATCTCGACGAGGACGTGGACGAGCACGAGGTGGCACTCCTGGACGGCGGCCAGGCTGCGGGCGGGCACGGCCACCACGTGGGTGCAGCACTCGTGGAGCGCCCGGTGATCCGGTCCCAGCAGCCCCACGGTGGCGAGGCCGAGACGGCCGCCGGCCTGGACGGCGGCGAGGAGGTTGGGGGAGGCGCCGCTCGTGGAGAGCACGACGAGGGCGTCGCCGGGCCGGCCCAGCGCCTCCACCTGGCGGGCGAAGACGCGCTCGTAGCCGTAGTCGTTGGCCACGGCGGTGAGCGAGGAGGTGTCGGCGTGGAGGGCGATGGCGCCAAGGGCCGGGCGCTCCCGGGCCGGGTGGAGGCGCCCCACGAGCTCCCCCGAGAGGTGCTGGGCCTCGGCCGCCGATCCCCCGTTGCCGGCGACGAGCACCTTGCCGCCCTGCCCGAGGGCGGCGGCGAGGGCGTCGGCAGCGGCGGCAAGGGGTCCCTCCAGCGTCCCCAGGCCCTCGAGGGCGTCGGCGAGGGCGGCGGCGTGGCGACCGAGGACGCTCACGGCGAGGCCTCGGGCCCGGGCGGGTTGAAGGCCGCCCGCTCGAGCAGGCTCACGGCCTCGGCCACCGCACCCCGGCCCCCGGAGGCCTCGAGCACGAGGTCGGCGGCGGCGCGGGCCGCGGCGGTGGCCCCGGCGGGGGCGAGGCCGAGGCCGGCGGCGGCGAGCGCCGGGGCGTCGCGGTCGGCGTCGCCGACGTAGCAGGCCTCGTCGGGGCTCCGTCCCAGGCGACGGCAGAGCTGCTCGAAGGCCGGGAGCTTGTCCCGGGCCCCCCAGACGCTCTCGGCGATGGCGAAGCGCTGGGCCACCCGGTGGCCCCCGGGGTTGTCCTCGCCGCTGAGCGTGGCCACCTCCACCCCCCGCCGGCGGAGCCGGGCCACGGCGTCGAGGTCGTGGAAGTGGATGGCGCGGACGTCCTCGCCGGTGGGCAGCAGCAGGACGGTGCCGTCGGTGAGGACCCCGTCGACGTCGAGGACGAGCAGGGTGATCCGTCGCCGGGCGGCGGTCCCGCTCACGAGCTGTGACGGCCGGGTGGGACCCGGGGGAGATCGAGGCCGAGCTCGGCCCGGCGCAGGGCCTCCTCCACGGGCGCGACGTCCTCGGGGTGATCGAGGTCCCCGAGGGCGGTGTCGACCACGAAGCCCAGGACGGCCTCACCCCACATCGAGGCCTTCTCGAGCACGGCCCGGGGCCGCAGCACGTCGACGTAGCCGTTCTGCCAGTAGACCTCGGGCAGCAGCTGGCGGGGCTGGGACTGGCAGTCGCGCTCGCCCGGGAGGCGAAGCGCGGGCTCCATGGTGCCGTCGGGGCGCAGGTGCCACATCTTGTAGGGCGTCTGGCGGGCCAGGGCCACGGACCGCACGGCGTCGGCCTCGGGATGGGCGTCGAGGAGGTCCACGGCGGCATCGATGTCGCAGACCCGGCGCACCGGCCCCGTCGGGCGCAGGTGGACGACGAGCTCGGGCCGGTAGTCGTGGTCGGCGGCGAGGACGCCGAGGGCGTGCACGAAGACGTCGACGTCGGGCGAGAGGTCCCCGGCCAGCTCGGCCGGCCTCGTGAACGGCACCTCGGCTCCCCACTCCCGGGCCACCGAGGCGATGGTGGCGTCGTCGGTGCTCACCACCACCCGGTCGATGCGAGCCGACCGGCGGGCCTGGAGGATCGACCAGGCGATGAGGGGCTTGCCGGCGACCTCCATGACGTTCTTGCCCGGGATGCCCTTCGAACCGCCACGGGCGGGGATGAGGGCGAGCACGCGGCTGCTCACGGCGAGGCGGTCATGCCGGCGGCTCAGCCCGAGGCCGCCACCCGCCGGGACCCGACGCGGCGGAGCTTCTCCTCCACGGGGATCTCGCTCGGGTAGACGACCTTCACCCCGTCGCCGAGGGCCTGCTCGACGGCCCGGATGTCCTTCACGAGCCGCTGGAAGCCGAAGGGCTCGATGGACGCTGCCTGGTCCGAGCCCCACATGGCCCGGTCGAGGGTGAGGTGGCGCTCGACGAGGCAGGCGCCCAGGGTCCGGGCCGCCACCGTGGTGGCCAGGCCCACCTCGTGGCCCGAGTAGCCCACCGGCACCCCGTAGCGGTCCCGGAGGGTGGCGATGGCCCGGAGGTTCAGCTCCTCGGGCTGGGACGGGTAGGCGCTCGTGGCGTGCAGCAGCACGAGGTCCTCGGTGCCGAGCACCTCCACGGCGTGGTCGATCTCGGTGAGCTCGCTCATGCCCGTGGACAGGACGATGGGCCGGCCGTAGCGGCGATGGTGGCGGAGGAGGCCGTCGTCGGTGAGCGAGGCGGAGGCGATCTTGTAGCAGGGGGGTTCGAAGCGCTCGAGGAAGTCGACCGAGGCCTCGTCCCAGCAGGAGGCGAACCATGCGATGCCGTGGGACCGGCAGTACTCGTCGATCGCCGCGTAGGTGTCCCCGTCGAGCTCGAGGCCCCGCTTGAGGTCGCCGTTCGTCGTGCCGAAGGGGCTCTCCCGGGGCCGGGCCAGCTCCTCGGGGCTGTAGACCACCTCGACCGTGCGCTTCTGGAACTTCACGGCGTCGGCCCCCGCGGTCACCGCGGCGGCGATGAGCCTGCGGACGAGCCCGAGGTCGCCGTTGTGGTTGATGCCGATCTCGGCCACGACGAGGCTGGGCTCGTCGCCCCCCACCGGGCGACCGGCGATGTCCACCGTTGCGGCCACGCGACTCCACGCTAGCAGCGAGGGCCGATCGGCCACGATGGGGGCCGCTCAGGCCGGCCCCCCGAGGGCGCGCCGGTGGGCCTCGAGGTAGGCCCGCCCCCACCGCAGGTCGGGCTCGAGGTGGTTGCCCTCGGCCCACTCGTTCCAGGCGTTCACGAAGACGAGGTGCTCGCCGGGCCCGTAGGCCACCGACTGGGCCAGCACGCCCCGGAGCCAGCGCTCGTAGGCCCCCGGGGTCGAGCCGTGGAGGATGCGGGCGTCGCCCCCCGGCCGGCGGGCGGCGTTGTCCCAGCCGGGGCTCACCCCCCGGAACCGGCGGTGGGCGGGCTGGGCGGCGGCGAGGGCGAGGTCGACGACCCGCTCGTAGGAGTACACCTGGTTGGCCCGCATGGCCGGGCGGTGGAGCGCCCGGTTCAGGGCCCGCCGGGCCCGCGAGCGGGGCAGGCGGGGTCCCAGCGGGGCCGAGAGGGGCGCGAACTCGACGTTGGCGTCGAAGCCGATGGTGGCCGGGTCCTCGCCCCGGTCCTGGGGCCAGGCCTCGACGCGGGCCAGGTAGGGCTCGGCCATGCCCAGCCGCCGTGCCTCCTCCCGCCACCGGTCGGCCGTGGCCCGGGGCTCGGGCAGGAGGCTGGCCCGGTAGACGAGCAGGAGGGGGCGATCGCCGACGCGGAGGTAGCGGGGATCGGCGAAGGCCTCGGCCAGGAAGCGCAGGTGGGCCCGGTCGTCGGCGGCCGAGTAGGACTGGGTCACGAGGTTGGCGCCGCCGGCCCCGCTCCAGGTGTCGGTCCAGGACTCGTTCGCCCAGCACAGGCAGAACGGGAAGTCCGGCTCCCCGGTCCGCAGGACCTCGTCGAGGGGGCGGCCGAGGAGGCGGCGGCCCGAGAACCAGTAGTGGTAGTAGACGAAGCCGTCGATGCCGTGCTCGGCGGCCAGCCGGGCCTGGAGGTGACGGGTCTCGGGCACCCGCAGGTCGTAGAAGCCGAGGTCGGCGGGGAGGTGGGGTTGGTAGTGCCCGGGGAAGAGGGGCCGGGCTCGGGTGACGTTGGCCCACTCGGTGAACCCCGGCCCCCACCACCGGTCGTTCTCAGGGATGGGGTGGAACTGGGGGAGGTAGAAGGCCAGGACCCGCCGGTGGTCGGCAGGCCCCCGCGGCGGGCTCACCGGGGGGCGACGAGGGGGGTGCCGCCCGCCGCCGGGACGGCGTGACCCACGGCGGCCGCCGTGGCCTCGAGCCACCCCCGGCCGAAGCGGTCATCGGGCTCGAGGTGGTTCCCCTCGGCCCACTCGTTCCAGGACTTCACGAACACGAGGCGGCGCCCGGCGGGCTTGGATCCCACGGCGGCGACGGCCTCGGCCAGCGCCGCCCGGTAGGCCCCGGGCGAGGACCCCTCGAGGACCCGGCCCCCCCGGCCGCTGCGGGGGGTGTTGTCCCAGTTGGGGATGACGCAGGGGTGGACCCCGGGAGTGTCGGCGTCGGGGTCGAGGAAGGCCTCGGCGGCCCGGGCGTAGGGGATGCGCAGGGGACCGCCCCGCCGCTTGCGCCGGACCCGCTCGCGCACGCCCCGGGGGGCGGTGCGGGGGAGGTGCACGGGTACCACGGCGTCGAGGCCCCGGGCGGCGATGCGCCGCCGCCCCCGGGACTCGCCGACGAGGTAGAGGTCGCCCAGGCCCGAGGCCCGGGCCAGCTCCCGCCAGAGCTCGAGGGCAGCCTCCCCCTCGGGGATCTCGTCGGGGGCGTAGACGTAGAAGGCGGGCCGGCCCTCCACCCGCAGGTAGCGCCGGTCGTGGAAGGCGGGCTCGAGGGCGGCGAAGTGGGCGCGGTGGTCGTCGGGACCGGGGTAGGTCTGCTCCAGGAGCACCCGGCCCGGGGCCCCGTGCCAGACCCCCGACCAGGTCTGGTTGGCCCACGCGAGCAGGAACGGGAATCCCGGCTCGCCCGAGCCCAGCATGTCGGTGAAGGGGCGCTCGAGCAGGCGCCGTCCGGCGAACCAGTAGTGGTACCAGCAGAAGGCCTCGATGCCGTGGGCGGCGGCCAGGTCGGCCTGGGCCTGGCGGACCTCGGGGACCCTGAGGTCGTAGAACCCCAGCTCGGTGGGGAGGTCGGGCTGGCGGTGGCCCCGGAACAGGGGCCGGGCCTGGGCCACGTTGGTCCACTCGGTGAACCCGGCGCCCCACCAGGCGTCGTTCTCGGGTACGGGGTGGAACTGGGGCAGGTAGAGGGCGACGAGCCGGACCCGCCCGCCGCCCGCCGCGGGCCGGTGCTGGGGCCCGTCGACCATGCCTGGGATCCTAGGGCCGCCCCCGGCGAGGCGAGGGCCCGCCGGGGCAGCACCCGGAGCTGCTCGGGGTGCTCGTAGCCTTGCCGGGTGATCGTGAGCCACGACCACCGCTTCGTGCTCATCGAGGTCCCCCGGACGGGGACGACGTCCATGGCCCGGGAGCTCGTCAGCCGGTACGGGGCCGTGGCCGCGGGCCCCAAGCACGCCCACCGGGCCGAGGCCCTGGCGTTGCTCGGCCGCGGCGTCGAGGCCTACCGCTGGATCGCGGGGGTGCGCCACCCGATGGACGAGGCGGTGTCGAGGTACTCGAAGGTCGCCAGCAACCACCGGGGCCGCTACACCGACCCCCGGGCCTTCTCCGAGCACGGGGGATCGGTCCGTCGTGGGGGTCGGGAGCGCTACGAGTTCCTCCACCGCACCCAGGCGGACTTCTCCGCCTACTTCCTCCGGTTCCACCGCCAGGTCCAGGTGAGCCCCTGGGTCGGCGACCAGCGCCGCGCCGACCTCGTGATCCGCTTCGAGGACATCCAGGAGGGGTTCTCCGAGCTGCTGCGCCTCGTGGGCCTCGACCAGCAGCGACCGCTGCCCCGGTTGAACGCCACCGCCGGCCGCACCGCCGACTACCTGGGGCTCTACGGGCCGGCGATCCGCCGGCGCGCCGTCACCGTGCTCGGGCCGGCGATGCTCGAGTGGGGCTATCGCTGGCCCGAGGACTGGGGGATCGCCGCCGTCCCGCGGCTGAGCCTGCTCGCCTACCGCCTCGACAGCGCCCTCGGGCCCCCGGACCGCTCCCCCCTGCCCGGGCTGGCCAAGCGGGCGAGCACCCGGCTGCGGGGCTACGCCGCTCGGCGCCCGTGACCTGACGAGCCCTGGCCAGGTGGCGGCGCACCGGCCCTGGGCGCCCACCCTCCGCTCACCCGCGGCGCTGGGCTCGCGCCGGTCGCTCGAGGACCCCGTCGAGGACCTCCTGCCACGAGGCGGCCACGGTGGCGAGGGAGAACCGTCGCACGCAGTGGTCGCGGGCCGCTCGCCCCATCTCCCCTCGGCGCTCGGGGTCGAGGACGAGGCTCCGGGTGGCGGCGAGCAGGGCGGCGTCGTCGCCCGCCTCCACGATCGAGCCCGTCTCCCCGTCGCGCACGACGAGGGAGGCACCGGGCACCCTCGTGGTCACCACGGCCAGGCCCGACATGCCGGCCTCGATGAGCACCCCGGGCATCCCCTCGACCCGGCTCGTGAGCACGAGGAGGTCGGCCTGGCGGAGCAGCTCGGCGATGTCGGCCCGGGGTCCGAGGAGGGCGACGCCGGCCTCGGCGGCGGGGCTCCGCAGCGAGGCGAGGAGCGGGCCGGCGCCCACGAGGCTGGCATCGAGGTCGAGGCCCTCGGCCCGCAGGAGGGCCACGAGGCGGACGAAGGCCTCGGGGCGCTTGTCGGCGGTGAGGGCGCCCACGTGGACGAGGTGCGGCCGCTCTCGACGACCGGTGCCAGGGTGGAAGACCGACGGGTCCCGACCGTTGGGGATGAGGGTGATCCGGGCCCGGTCCACGCCGAGGAGCCCGCCGACCTCGTCGGCCATCTCGGGGGAGACGGCCACGATGGCCCGGGCCCGCCTGGTCACCGCCGACCACAGGGCCCGGTGGACCGGACCCCGCAGGGCCTGGGCCGAGCCACCGATCTTCGTGTAGACGACGGGCACCGACCAGGGGGTGGCCGTGGCCGCGTGGAGCAGGGCCTCCCCCCCGTGGGCCACGACGGCGTCGCTGCCCCGCACCGCCCGGCGGAGCCCGAGGGTGGCCCCGGGGTGGAACCGGGGCCGGCGGTGGCCGTCGGTGCCCAGCCCGAGGCGGACGTCGGCGGCGATGGGCTCGCCCGCCGGCGGTCCGGCGAAGAGGGTGATGGTGAAGTGGCGATCGGGCCGGCCGTCGAGGGCCTGGCGGAGCTCGTGGGCGAAGACCTGGGCTCCTCGCCGGGCGTCGGTGGGCAGGACGTGGGCGACCCGGGCCGGTGCGCTCGACCTCACACCCCCGGACCGTACCGGGAGCCGGGGACCGCCCGGGCTCGCTGTAGCCTCCCGGCGTGGGGAGCCTCGCGGTCCTCTCGCTCTTCGGCTTCCCCCGGAGCGGGTCCACCGTCATCGGGCGGGTGCTCGGGGCCTACGAGGGCGCCTGCTTCCTCGGCGAGGTGAGCAACGCCTGGCTCGCGTGGTCGCGGGAGCGCCGATGCGGGTGCGGGGCCCGGGTACAGGAGTGCCCGGTCTGGGGCCGGGCCATGGGGAGCCTGGACCACGACCCGGCCGAGACGCTCCGGCTCCAGGCCTCGCTGCGGGCCACGGCCAGCGTCACCGGCCTCGGCCAGCGCCGGGCCTACGAGCGCTACGGCCAGCGCCTGGGCGAGCTCTACCGGGCGCTGGCGGACGCGACCGGGGCCCGGGTGCTCGTCGACTCGTCCAAGGCCCTGCCCGACGCCCGCCTCATCGGCCGGGTCCCGGGGGTGAGGGCCTGCGTGGTCCACCTCGTCCGCGACCCCCGGGCCGCCGTCCACTCCCGCAGCGTCACCCGCCGGGAGCGGCTGGCCCAGGGCCGCCACCCCAACCCCGTTGCCGCCCGGCTCGGCTCCCTCGTCACCGCCCAGGACGCCGGCGCCTGGCGGGCCACCGACCACGTGGGCCGGCGGGCCCTCCGGCGGGCCCGCTGGGGCGTCGAGGTCGGCTACGAGGACTGGGCCGCCAACCCCCGGCAGCGCTCCGAGGCCCTGGCCTCGCTCATCGGCTGCCCGGTGGCCGACGGGGCCGGACCCTTCGTGGGTCCGGCGACCGTCGCCCTCGAGCCTGGTCACGTGGTGTCGGGGAACCGCAACCGCAAGGCATCGGGGGCCACCGCCATCGCCGTCGACGAGCGGTGGCGGACGGCAATGGGGCCGGTCGCCCAGGGCCTCGTGCTGGCCATCGCCGGCTCCCGCCGGGCCCGGGCCGCTCAGGGCCGGTAGCCGGCCCGGGTGGCCACGGGCCCGGCCAGCTCCCAGAAGAGCGCCGCCTCCTCGCCGTCGAGGTGGTCCCGCCAGCCTCCGACCCGCCCCCGCCCCCGGCCCAGAGCTCCGGCCCCGTGGCGGTCGAGGTCGGTGGCGTCGAGGATCTGCCGGAGCCGGGCCTCCCCGGCGGCGAGGCCGGCGAAGCCCAGGAGCCCGGTCAGCCCGGCGGCCGGGTCGGACCGGAGGTCCTCGTAGCGGACCCGTAGGAGCCGGGGGGCGATGGCCGGGTCGGCGCCCAGGCGCTCGCCCTCCTCGAGGTAGGACACCCAGGTGCGGATCTGCTCGACCCGGTCCCGGCGCACCCAGCGGGCCTGGGGGGCCAGGGCGGCCATGGAGGCGCACACGTCGCGGCCGTCGCGCACCACCTCGATCATCCGGGCCGAGGGGAACAGGCCCAGGAGGTGGCGGGCCCGCAGGAGGTGGGCGGGCGTCTTCTCCACGAGGACCCGGCCGGCACCGCCGGGGCGGGCCCGCACGTAGTGGTCGAAGACGGCGCTCACGAGGAGGTCGGCGGCCTCGGTCCCGGTGGCGGCGGCCCGGGCGGCGGCCACGGCCAGGCGCAGCAGCGTCGCCCGGTCGACGTAGGCGAGGAGCCCGTAGGCCGGCGAGGTGTCGGCCCTGCGGAACAGCGCGGCCCAGGCGCTCGGGCTGGCGGCACCGTGGCGGCGGACGGGGTCGGTGGCGGCGAGGGCGTGGGACTCGCTCGTGCCCACCACCTCGTCGTGGTGCTGGAGCATGAGCGACACCCACGTCGTGCCCGACCGGGGGCACCCGGCCACGAAGACCATCCGGTGCCCCGGCCCCGGGGGGAGGGGCCGGGGCGGGAGCCGCCCGGCCACGGCCACGGCCGTGCCCGCCGCCCGCCACCCCAGCCGCCGAGCCCTGCCGCTCACTGCCACCGGAGGTCCCGCCCCAGGAGGGTGGCGAGCCGGTGGTTGTGGGGGGCGTAGAGGTCCACGAGCCGGGCCCGGGTGGCCGCGCCCATCGAGGCCGTGTGGCCACCGACGTTGGCCGGGCGGCAACGATGGTCGTCGTGGGGCGGCAACCCCAGGAACTCGGTGATGGTGGCCAGGGCCGCCACCTCGTCGGCGAAGAGGTCCTCGCTGGCCAGCACGAGGATGGCGCCGGGGTCGACATGGCGGTACCAGGCCTCGAGCTGGTCGGCGTAGAGGCCCATGGACAGGATCTTGGCCCGGCGGGTTATCTCGCCCGACCCCGCCCCGCCCGACCCCGCCCCGCCCGACCCCACCCCTGCCGGTCCCGGCCCCCGCTCGGCGAGCACGGCGAGCTCGGACGCCACGACCTCGTCGAAGCTCCGGACCTCCCGACCGGCCCGCACATAGGAGTGGTAGTCGCTGAAGGCCCGCTCCACGGGGTCGCGCAGCAGGGCGACGAACCGCCGACCCGGCAGGGTGCGGGCGACCCGGGCCGGGACGTCGGCCCAGTAGAGGTAGTCGGGCGTCGCCTCGAAGACGAGGGGCCGCCGGCCCCGGGTGCGGGCGACCGACCGCAGCTCGGTCCGGCGGGGGAAGAACTGGCGGTACCACAGCTGCCCCCGGTGCCACTGCGAGTGGAAGAAGCGTGGCTCCTTGCGCGACGCCCCCAGGACGAGGGGGTGCTGGCGGAGGTAGTGGTCGAGCGAGGAGGTGCCGCCCTTCTTGATGCCGATGACGAGGAAGTCGGGCAGGACCCGGCCCAGGGCCCCGGCGTTGCCCACCCGGTCCCAGGCCCAGCGCGCCGCGGGCCGCAGGGGGGAGGGGCGGTGACCGGGGGGCACGGCCGAGCCGCTCAGGCGATGCCCCAGCCGTCCCAGCCCTTGGGCATGAGCTCGCGGAGGGCGGCCACGTCGGGGGCGAGCCGGCGGTGGAGGTCGGCGACGAGCTCGGGGGGCAGGGTGGGGACCTCGAGGGCCCGGGTGGTGACCCGGCGGGTCAGGCGGCGGACGGGCTCGGGGAGGTGGCGGGAGGCCGACCGGTACCAGGGGTGGGCGCCGAGCCGGTGGCTCAGGGCTCGCCGCCGGCGCTTGGGGGCCGAGGGGTGGTGCTCCCGGCCGAGGTCGAGCGCCTCGTCGCCGTCGATCCCGAGGAAGGACAGGGTGGCGCCCAGCGTCTGGCGCCGGCGGTCCCGCAGGTCCTCGGAGGTGATGACGAGGACCCGGTCCCGGCCTACGAGAGGGAGGTGGTGGTCGATCTGCCACCGGTACCGGCTGCTGTTGAGGTAGACGGGGTCGCCGTCGAGGGCCTCGGCGGCCGGGCGGGACTCCCGACCGATGGCCGCCAGGTGGAGGTACATCGAGGCCATGCGGGCCACCGGTTCCCGGACGAGGTAGACGAGCCTCACCCCCGGGAGGACCTCGGCGATGCGGGGGGCAGCCTCGGGGAAGATGTCGGCCTGGCTGTAGGCGGGCGAGGTCTCCCCCACGGCCGTCGCACCCTCCGAGCCGGCGAAGTGGTCCTCGTACCAGCCCAGGCCCCGGTGCCAGTTCTCCCCGCTGAAGAAGCGCAGCTCCTTGGGGCTGGACATGAACACCCGGGGATGGGAGGCCAGGTAGTGGTGGAGGCTCGTGGTCCCTGCCTTCATGGCCCCGATGACGAGGAAGCTCGGCTTCATCGCCGGCTCACTGCCAGCCCAGGTCCCGGCCCAGGCGCTCGTAGAGGACCCGGTTGGGCGGGGCGAAGAACGACCGGAGCCGCTCGAGCGAGTCGAGGTCGGGGCCGTCCTCGTAGCCACCCCGGTTGCGGGGGGTGAGGTCGACGCCCTCATGGGGGGGGAGCCCGAGGAAGTCGGTGACCCGGCCCAGGGTCGCCGCCGGGTCGACGAAGAGGTCCTCGCTGCAGAGCACGAGGAGGCGGTCGGAGCCCACGCAGGCGTCCCAGCGGGCGAGCTGATCGGCGTAGAGGCCGAGGGCCACGACCCGGGGGCGCCCCGGCCCGGGCCCGGTGCCTCCCCCAGGGCCGATGCTGTCCCCGGTGCCCTCCCCGGGGCCAAGCGCCTCGAGCTCGGCGGCCACCACCTCACCGAACCGGCGCCGCTCCCGGCCCGCCCTGAGGTGGGCCTGGTAGTCGCTCCAGGCCCGGTCGACGGGGTCTCGCACCAGGGCCACGAAGCGGGCCCGGGGGAGCCGGCGGGCCACCCGGGCCGGGACCTCGGGCCCGGCGAGGTAGTCGGGCGTGGCCTCGAAGGCGAGCGGGCGCCGGCCCAGGTGGCGCTGGGCGGCGCGCAGCTCGGAGGTGGTCGGGAAGAGGCTGCGGTACCAGAGGGGCCCCCGGTGCCAGTGGGAGCTGAAGTACCGGGGCTCCTTGCGGGCCGCGGGCCGCACGAGCGGGTGCTGGACGAGGTAGCGGTGCAACGACGAGGTGCCGCCCTTGCGGGCGCCGATGACGAGGAAGTCGGGGTAGGGGTGGCGAAGCCCGCCCACCGAGGCCAGGCCGACGGCCACCTCCCGGGCCCGGGCGGTCGCGCCCGTCATCGAGCCCCGTCGTCGGGGTGGTCCAGCGCCCCGAGCAGCTCAGTGAACCCCCTGGCCACGACCGGCCACTGGTAGCGCTCGAGGAAGAGCCTCTGGGCCCGGGCCACCATGGCCTCCCGCAGGGCCCCATCCTCGACGAGCCGGGCGCAGGCGTCGGCCATGGCCGGCGGGGAGTCGGCGAGGAGGAGGTGCTCGCCGTCGACGGCGTCGATCCCCTCGGCCCCGAAGGTCGTGGCGACCACGGGGACCCGGTGGGCGAAGCCCTCGACGACCTTCACCCGGGTCCCGCCGCCGTGGCGAACGGGCACGACCACCACGTCGGCCCGGGCGAGCTCGTCCTCGATCCTCTCGACGGCGCCCACGACCACCACCGCCGGAGGGTCGTGGAGGGAGGCGACCCCCTCCCCGGCCCGGCCCACCAGCCGGACCTGGGCCCCGGGGAGGACCCGGCGGAGCTCGCCGGCGACCTCGCCGGCGAGGTAGCGGGCGGCGTCGACGTTGGGCGGGTAGGTGAACGAGCCCACGAAGGTCATCGTCGGGGGGCCGGCGCCGGGCCGGTGACGCTCGCCCGCCGGGGCGGCCGGCGGCGGGTAGCCGTTGGGCACGACGACGGCCCCGGGGTGGCCCAGCCGCTCCCGGTCGAGCTCGCTGCACACGGTGACCCCGTCGGCCGCCTCCACGAGCTCGTGCTGGAGGCGGGTCCAGGCCCGGGCCCGGCGACGGTCCAGGGCCGCGCCCAACGCCGCCCGGGGTCCCGGGGTCCCGGGGTCCGCCACCCTCCGCGAGGCGAGCTTGGCGTCCTCGAGGTCCATGAAGTCGACCACCCTGGGGCGGGCGAGGAGGTCGGAGAACACGGCCGCGGCCCGGGCGCCGACGACGACCGAGGCGTCGTAGGGCGGCCGGAGGAAGGCCGTGAGCTCGCGGCGGGCCTCGGCGTGGTCGCTCCGGCGGACCTCCACCGGCTGGGGGCCGGCGAGGCCCGCCAGGCGGGCGGGGACCGAGCTCGGCCCCCCGGCCCGTCGGCTCACGTGGAGGCGGTCGGGCCCGTCGCCAGGTGGGGGGTCGGGGGTGTGGCGGGCGGGGTCCACCCAGGCGAAGAGCTCGACCTCGCCCAGCGACCGGGCGGCGGCGAGCAGGTGGCGCACCCGCAGGCGCGATCCCGTCGTCGTGGGCCAGGGGTAGGCGGGTACGACGAAGAGGCTGCGCACGCCGCTCAGGCGGCCCGGGGGAGCCAGGCCCGCACGAGGTGGGCGGCCGTGCGCCAGTCGGGCCGCCGGGTCAGGGATCGCCACAGGGCCTGGCGGGCCCGGACCGGCTGGCCGGCGGCGGCAGCGAGGAACCCGAGGCGCCGCCAGTGGAAGGCGGCGGCCCTGGGGTGGGTGGCGAAGTAGTCGGCGTGGCGGCGGAGCAGCTCTTCGCGGCAGGCGATGCGCTCGTCGAGGCGGGCGGTCTGGCGCTCCCCGTCGTGCTCCCGGAGCAGGTAGCCCACGGCGGCCACGGTGGACACCGGCGCCCTCCGGGCCTGGCGGAGCCACCACTCGACGTCCTCGCTCACGGCGAGGTCCTCGGCGAAGGGCACGAGCACCCCACGCTCGATCGAGCACGTGCCCACGTGGGGGACGGGGGCGTCGAGGATGGTGTCGGCCACGTCGCCCTCGAGGAGGCGGGCGTCGACGGCCGGGCCCTGGGGCTGGCCGTAGCGACCTCGCCAGCCCACGAGGACGGGGGCCCGGCCCTGGGCCGCCGCCGCCGAGGCCAGGCGGTCGGGGAGGTAGACGTCGTCGTCGTCGAGGAAGGCGACCATGCGTCCCCGGGACGCCTGGATGCCCGAGTTGCGAGCGGCGGCGGCGCCGCCCCGCTGCGGCCGGCGGACGAGGCGCAGGCGGGGGTCGGCGGGTAGGGCGCCGAGCTCGCCGTCGCCGTCGGCCACCACGATGCACTCGAGGTCGGTGCAGGTCTGGGCCAGGACCGAAGCCACGGCCTCGGCCAGGAAGGGGGCCCGGCCCCGGGTGGGGACGACCACGCTGAACAGCGGCCGGCCCGCGAGGTGCCCGGCTCCGTGGGCGCTGACGGCGCTCATGGTCCGTGCCGCGGCCCGGCGCCGGCCGCGAGGGCCTCGAGG
>Ga0187892_10008646_pt1 | contig 13824 bp, 9 predicted proteins | sample MA1701073metaG_FD_139345 | JGI IMG/M metagenome (GOLD analysis project Ga0187892, IMG submission 139345) | Bio-ooze microbial communities from a basaltic lava cave in the Kipuka Kanohina Cave System on the Island of Hawaii, USA - MA170107-3 metaG ...
AATGGCAAATCCAACGCTGTCTGTTCAGCCACTGAGTCATTCGTGTTCCAAGATCGCTTGTTGGTTGCTGCCCGAAGGGCCACGTTTTCGGCGCCCCGTCGCCGAAACGCCTACCCCGTTATGCGAGTTGTAACGAGAATTTTGTTCTCGTTTCACCGAGGTCCGAAAGCCCGAAGCGCAAGCGAGGGCCAGTCAGGATTACCCTCGCTGGCGCTTCGGGCTTTCAAGGATCCTGCCTTGGGGATATCAAGGGCGAAGACCTTGGCTAGTTAGTCTTGCGCATCTTTGATTCGGGGACTTTGGATTAGAGTTGTAGATTACTGGAACTCGTTTGATGACCCAATCTGACCCCGTGCTTGTTTGCGTCCCTCGAGATAACCCAAATGATGAGTCTGCAATTCTCGTGGAATGGCCAAAGGAGAATGCAACACCTGTGAAGGAGGGAGACGTCATCGCGATACTGGAAGCTTCAAAGGCTGCCTATGAAGTTACTTCTCCGGCGGACGGCTACCTCTTTTACGGTGCAGCACCAGGGGATCGGATCGAAGTGGGAAAACCGTTGGCGTATGTTTCCCCGACACCGGATTTTCACATACCCGCTTCGGCGATTCCTGCCGACCGTCCGGAAGACCCCAGCCCAGGTTCGCAGACCTTCACTAGAAAGGCATTGAAGTTGCTAAGGGAGTCGGGACTCGACCGAAACCTGTTTGCGGAATACGATCAGGTCACCGAACAAGTCATTCAGGATTACGTGCGGCGGCAGAAACCTCAAACTGCTACAGTGTCAGTACCGTTTGAGGCGTCCAGGATTCCGCCCTCCAAAGTCTATGAAATCCAGTACCTGGAAGAGTCTGCTCGAGACCTGATTTACTCAAAGGTCGTCCGCGATACCCCCCACTCTCCAGTCGAGAACAAGCTGAAGGCTGTCGCAGGAATTTCGCTTGGCGAACTCGTTATTCACGCCTGCGCGCGAGCACTGAAGGCATTCCCGCTGGCAAATGCCTTTCATGCAGAAAATCGCATCAATTGCTATCAAGAAATCAACATCGGAGTTGCTGTCAATCTCGATGGTAACCTCAAGGTTCCAGTGATTCGAAATGTGGATCTCTTGTCGGTGACTGACGTTTCGGAAAGGGTTAAGGACCTTTCACTACGTTGCCTTCGCGGCGAACTCAAGGCGCAGGATTTCGCGGGGGGTACGTTCACCGTAACTGATTTGTCCTCGCTCAATGTGGCCGATTTCGATCCGGTTGTTAATCTGCATCAGGCTGCAATTCTGGGGATCGGCGCGAAAAAAAACTACGCAGACTCTTTCGGTCTGATCCTGGGGTTTAACCATAAGGTCATGGACGGCATGTACGCTGCCAAGTTTCTCAATTATCTCGTGGACACAATGCTGTCCTGATCTCCCCCTCCTTGCTCTTAATTCTTGCGGCTCCCGGCTCTCTCCTCCCAGTTGTGCTTGTTTGGCGCTCCACGACGGCACATCTCGCATCTGCCTTCAGTTGATTAAGATTCACAAACGGTACGCCTGGCGCGCCACCCACAGAACCGCAGCCTGGCAGCATCCATTGCCGGCAATCGTGGAATTTTACGGCTACAGCATTTATAGCTGAACCCTGACATTCGCCAGCTATCTGGCCTTGGAGTTGAATACAAAGGGAAACTCCGTGCTCGAAGCGCAGGAACTGTTGAACAATTTGGGCGTAATCCTGAAGCTGGCCGAAAACGCGGGCCAGGCGATCCTGCAGACCTACGAGCAAAAGGATCTTGATCTCACCCTCAAACCGGATCTTTCTCCGCTAACCCGCGCCGACAGCATCGCTCATGAGCTGATCACTGCGGGCTTGAATGCGCTTCAGCCCGCGTTACCGGTGCTTTCAGAGGAATCCAAGCTAATCGCTTATGAAGAGCGGCAGCAGTGGATCACCTACTGGCTGGTTGACCCTCTTGATGGAACTAAGGAATTTCTAAAAAGGAACGGACAGTTCACAACCAACATCGCTTTAGTGCAGCGTGGCGAACCGGTTTTGGGTGTGATCCACGCACCGGCGCTGGGTCTCAGCTACTATGCAGCCAAAGGGCACGGAGCATACAAGAAGAGGGCTTCCGGCAGCCCTGTCGCCATCACGGTTCGGCGAGGTCTCACGGGCCCGCCCAGAGTTGCGGTGAGCCGTTCTCACTCGAGCGAGGCCTTGCCACAGTTTCTGGAGGCACTGCAAGAGTATGAAGAACTCAGCATCGGCAGTTCGCTGAAGTTCTGCCTCATAGCGGAAGGAACCGCTGATCTTTATCCCAGACTGGGCCCGACCATGGAATGGGACACGGCTGCAGGCCAGTGCATTGTCGAGACAGCCGGAGGCAGTGTAACGGACCTTCAGGGCAATCGACTGCGGTACAACAAACGCAGTCTATTCAATCCGCACTTTGTTGCATCCGGCGGCGATGGAAATCGGATCAAGAGTTCCGCACCAGCGTGCACTTACAACAACGGGTAATTCAGGAGCTGACCATGACAAATGCCCAGACCTCGACTTTGAATTCTCCTTGCGGTGGAAGACTCGTGGAGCTTAGGGTTGAATCAGAAGAATCGGAAGTACTTAGAAGGTATGCCAGTTCTCTGGATTCGATCCAGCTGACCGAACGGTCTGCGTGTGACTTGGAACTTCTGGCAGTCGGGGCCTTTTCGCCGTTGGACCGGTATGTCGGCTTCGCCGATTACCAGCGAATTCTCGAAGAAATGCGCCTGGTGAGCGGCCATATCTTCCCTATCCCTCTGACGCTGACGGTGGATCCCAGCCCGGCCATTCACCTTGATCGGCAAGTCGCCCTCCGCAACTCAAAGAATGAGTTACTGGCCGTGATGACCATCGAGGAGATCTACGAATGGGATCGCGTGGAGTTCGCTCGGAAAGTGCTGGGCACTTCAGATGCCCGCCATCCGTTGGTAGCGGAAACACGGCACTGGGGAGAATTGAATATCAGCGGCCGCCTGCAAGTCCTTCAGTTGCCACGACACTATGACTTTGAAGAGCTGCGCCTGACACCGGGAGAAACCCGCGCCAGGTTGGAGGCTTTGGGCCGTTCTAACGTCGTTGCGTTTCAGACTCGCAATCCGTTGCATCGAGTTCACGAAGAGCTCACGAAGCGGGCCACTGAGAAGCTTGAAGGTACGCTCCTCCTTCACCCTGTGGTCGGTATGACCAAACTCGGGGACATCGATCATTATACCCGAGTACGTACGTACAACGCGTTTGCCAGCAGTTATCCTGACGCCAGTCGGGTCGTGCTCGCCTTGTTGCCCTTGGCTATGCGGCTCGCAGGTCCCCGCGAGGCCCTCTGGCATGCATTGATTCGGCGCAACTATGGTGCCAACTACTTGATCGTTGGCAGAGATCACGCTAGTCCGGGCACCGACTCGAACGGCAAGCCTTTTTATGGCGCGTATGACGCTCAAGAGCTTGTCGAGAGCTTCTCCGAGGAGCTCGATGTCCGGGTCGTGCCGTTCCGCGAGTTGGTGTATCTGCCCGAAGAAGGCCGCTACGAGGAGGTTTCCAAGATTCCAGTCAATACCCGCACGACTACAATTTCTGGGACACAGCTTCGAGAGGACTACCTAAGTAATGGTCGGAAGCTGCCCGATTGGTTCACTCGTTCGGAGGTTGCTGAGATCCTCACCGAGAGCTTCCCCCCACGGCATCGCCAAGGCGTGTGCCTTTGGTTCACCGGATTGAGCGGTTCCGGCAAATCCACCACAGCCGAGGTTTTGGCAGTCCTTCTACTGGAACATGGACGCCAGCTGACCATACTGGACGGCGACGTGGTTCGAACACATCTCTCGAAAGGATTGGGCTTCAGCAAAGATGATCGAGATACCAACATCCGCCGTATTGGTTTCGTCGCCTCGGAGATCGTCAGACATGGAGGCGTTGTGTTATGTGCAGCCGTCAGTCCCTACCGAACGACGCGAAACGATGTCCGAAGCATGGTGGGCAGCGATCATTTTGTGGAAATCTTCGTCAAGACTCCGCTGGAAGTCTGTGAGCAGCGCGACGCAAAGGGCATGTATGCCAAAGCGAGACGGGGAGAGATCAAGGGGTTTACCGGTATCGATGATCCCTATGAGCCTCCCTTGCAGCCCGAAGTCGAGTTGGACACGATAGCTCACACGCCGGCGGAAAATGCTCGCATCGTTATGGACTACTTGATTTCCAGGGGATTTGTGCGACTTCTGAAACCCATCCTTACGAAACCTCCCTTCGCCCGCCAGGCAACTGTTGCGAACTAAAGTCAAGCCCCAGCTGCAGCTTGTCTGACCTGAAGAGAAGAAAAGGGGACGCCTTCAGGAAGCCTGCTCCTGACACGTCTCTCTTCCGCCGACAGTACATCCCTCTTGCGCTCAATAGCGAAAGGCGAATCGGACTCCATCCATTCCATCGCCTTTCGCGCATCTCTTTAGCAAGCGCGGCATTTAACGAAAGGCCCTACCTCCATGCAAAGCTCAAGCGCGAGACCTGCTCGGGAAAAGGTTGCTGAGAACCCAGTCTTTCCGCAGCCATCGGAAAGCGTCCGTCAGACAACCACAATAGCTGTTCCCGCCGATCTGGCTGTCTGGCGTCAAATAATCATCTGCATGCGCCCGCACCAATGGGTTAAAAACCTGTTCGTGCTGGCGCCTCTCCTTTTCGGCAGAAGGATCCACGACCCCGGCGCAGTCGTTCTGGCGTTGATTGCTTTTACAGGTTTCTGCCTGTTATCGAGTTCGCTCTATCTCGTGAATGATGTCATCGATGCGAAAGCTGATCGAGCCCATCATAAGAAGCGTCATCGACCCGTGGCTTCTGGTGCTCTTCCAAAGACGCTGGCGCTGTATTGCTCAGGCGTGCTGTTCCTGGCAGCAGTGGTTGCCACCATGACGCTTGGAGTTCATTTCCTCTTACTGGCGGGAGGCTATTTCTTCCTGATGGTGGGCTACTGTCTTGCTTTAAAGCGATTCCTCGTTGTCGACTGCATGGTGATTGCGTCCGGCTTCGTCATGCGGGTAGTCTCTGGAGCCGTTGCGATTCGAGTTGAAGCTTCTCACTGGCTGATCGTCTGCGCCTTTTTACTTGCGCTGGTTCTGGGGTTCGCCAAGCGCCGGCAAGAACTGCTCACACTCGCCATTTCGGCTACGGAGCATCGCCCGGTGCTTGGACAGTACACCCTGAGTTATCTCGACCAAGTGAATAACATTTTGCTCGGCGCAACGATGGTTTCTTACATGCTTTATACGGTGGCACCTGAAACCATCGCGAAGTTTGGGACGGATCGCCTGATTTACGGGGCTGTTTTTGTAGTGTACGGTCTTTTGCGCTACATGGCATTGATCCAGAATCCCAACCTGGGTGGAGACCCTAGCAAGCTTCTGGTGCGTGATCGGCCACTTCAAGCAGCCATTCTGGGGTGGGCGGTCTTCAATGCGCTGGTGATCTATCATAGTTGACCCGGATGTGTTGTGACAGAGGTGATCCTCAACTGCTGAGGCCAAAGATGCGGTCGAACGATTGGTTAATGACTATCTGCCAGACGCTTCCCCGTATCCCGTCTGTGCTCCGACTGGTACGGCCAACAATACACCTCGGAAGCGTTGCTGACATCAGCAGGCCGTTGCTCCAGGAGCACGGGGTTAGGGCAATTGTGTGGGATGTAGACGGAACTTTGATGCCTCACGGAGGGAGGCGCGTTGAGCCATCAATCGAAAAGCGGCTGAACGAGCTGTTTTCTTGTCCCGAATTCTGCCACGCCATCCTATCGAATGCCAGTGAAGCGCGCTATTGCGAGCTGGCAAGCCTTTTCCCGGAGGTACCCGTCGTGAGAGCCTACACCTCCTATGAAGGAATGCTCTATCGTCGCAGGATTGGCAGTGATGACTCGTGGACTCGGGACGAACTTGAACGCCAACTGGCCCTTAGTGCTCGTGTCATCAGAAAGCCGAATCGACTTCTCGTCGACTATGCGTTGAGCGTCCTCGGGTGCGAAGATCGTAAGAGCGTTATGATGGTTGGGGATCAATACCTCACCGACATTGCTGGTGCCAACATGGCAGGGATTTTGTCCATCAAAGTCTCCACTTTGGGCAGGGAAAGCTTTCCTCGCCCTGTGCAGTTCCTTCAGAGGATCGATGAGCTTGCGTTTCGAATCATGTCGTCGGTTCCCCAGACTTGGACCTTTGGTCTCAAGTCACCCCCGGAGCAGGATTCAAGCTGATTCCCTAAGGTGAAACCCCTGGAAGCCGAGGATTACCTTGACGAATTCATCATTATTTCAACTTGTTCGCTTGTGGGTTTGAATGTTAGCGAGAAATCATTTGTGTCTTGTGGCAGTCTTTTTCTCCTTCCTACTCACGGCCTACGGACAGAGGGCGTTTCCTGGAGCCGAGGGCTTCGGCGCGCAGGCGGCCGGGGGCCGGGGAGGCCGGGTCATCGAGGTTACCAATCTCAACGATAGCGGTCCTGGCAGTTTTAGGGAAGCCGTGACCGCGCAGGGCCCCCGAACCGTGGTTTTTCGAACCGGGGGTACCATACAGCTGCTTACTCCGCTCACCCTCAGCTCGTCGTTCCTAACGATCGCCGGACAAACGGCTCCCGGCGGAGGGATCACGATCCGCAGCCCGCATCAGATCGACTTCGGCGGGGAAGGCGATGTTCACGACGTGATCGTTCGCTTTGTAAGATTTCGCTACGACATTGCGAACGGGTCGCCGACTGGCGATATCGTGAATGTCGGCGGATACAACATCATCTTTGACCATTGCTCCTTCAGCTGGGGCACTGACGAAACTTTCAGCATTGGAGGCCATCATGTTACCGTCCAATGGTGCATTATTAGCGAAGGGCTGACGAAGGGGTCTGCCTTTAGCGAGGGTGCTCACCATCTATCCATCCACCATAACCTTTGGGCGCATCATCGCGAGCGATCGCCAAAGATGCGGGGTGAGCCCGATCGTCTCAGCGGCGAACCTGCTCTTTTCGATTTCGTCAACAATGTTGTCTACAATTGGATGGACTCTGCCACGGATGTGGCCGGCTCATCTCTTGCTAATGTTGTCAACAATTACTACAAAGCCGGTCCGGACACACCCCCTCCTCAGACGATCGCAGAGATTGTCCGATTGCAGGACGCCTGTGTTCTGACCCCATCCGGTGACTGCGTCCCTGGAACTGAACGGCAGATTTACGTCTCTGGGAATTTTGGTCCCAGCTGCCGCTTTCTCGACTGCGCTGATCAATGGAATTCTGTTATTAGTGACGTCGCTGGAGTTAGGGGCAGGAACACTGCAGTGGATACGCCGCATGCTGTGCCGTCCGTGACGACGTCTGCGGCTCTGGCAGTGTTCGAAGAAGTGCTGGCGGGAGCAGGCGTCACATTGCCTCGTCGTGAAGAAGTGGATACGCGGGTTGTCGAGGAAGTCAGGGGTGGAACCGGCCGCATGATTGCGGGCGACCCAACTCTCCTGACAGGCTGGCCGGTTCTGGAGTCAGGCACACCTCCTGTTGACTCGGATCAGGACGGAATGGCCGATAGCTGGGAGTCGGACAATTTTCAAGGATTAGGCCGAGACGGCCGAAGCGATTTTGACGGAGATGGATATACAGATCTGGAGGAGTATCTTGACTGGCTCGTCACCTCGGCATCGACTCCTCCGCCGAATCCAGCCGTCACCTGCGTGCTCTCGGTTGACAAGCCGGTGACACGGGCGGGCGAGCCTGTCACATTCCAGGTTCACAGTAATCATCATGGTTTGAGAACCCATTACAGCGGAACGAAGGATGGCGCCACTGATCTCGCAAATCTGCAGATCGGCTTTACACCGCTCACTAATCACTGGACCGCGAAGGAAGGCCTTTACGCCCGATCCGTGCAACTTTGGGATCCTGGTGGGAACGTCGTGTGTGACAGCAACACCGTGACCGTGGCGGTAGCTTCCTCGCCGCCAACGGACCCTGGGCTGACTTGTCAACTAACTATTGACAAGCCCATAGTGAAGGTCGGTGAACAAGTCACCTTTCACGTCGAGAGCAATGTAAGCGGGTTGAGGGTCTATTACACCGGCACGAGAAATGGTATCAGCGATGTTAGTGATTTCGAAGCAGGAGTCACTCCCCTGACGACTACATGGATCGCCAAGGAAGGTCTCTATTCCCGATTCGTGACCCTCCGAGATCCTAACGAAAACGCAGTGCGCGTTTGCAACACAGTGACAACGTCCGTGATCCTTCCCCCAAAGTCAGATGTCAGCGCACAATCCTCGGTGACGGGAGGAGATGGTGGCGGCCTAAAATAGCGACCGCAAGCCGTCGTCAAGTGACGGTTCATCGCGTTCGAAGCTGAACTGCACACCAGAAGCGGACGCCGATGCGGAAATCTGCGAGTGCAGACTCGCAACTGCCACGACAGTCTGATGCAGCAAATCGTCCTTGCTTCCCCAGTCCTGCTTCATTGTCCTGCCCGACCAGACCTGGTTCACTGAGACAGATCTCTGCACGTGCAGATTCACCTGAATCCGTGCGTCCCTGCCACTCGCAACCAAGCCACTCCCTTCGTGAACTCCGACACCGCCGGCTTTTGCCGGACCGTCGCTTTCCCACTTTCGAATCGCTACTCCGGCTCGCGACTCACTTTCTGCCACAGCCCCGCTAGATGGTGTCTACACGTTTAGGCACCGGGCACAATCCCTCGTCGCCTTCCAACGGCTTATCCTCGCATACTCCCAGCCAGCCAGATTCACGGTACCAAAGAAAGTCAGTTGGGCATCCGTCCAGCCCTGGTCGCCCGCTGCCCTCCCCGCGGACCGCTGAATCTTCTGGCGCGCGCACGATGACGGGCGGCTCTTCCGACTACAGCGCCCCACTCGCCGTCAGCTACGCATCCCTCCTTTGCTCCCACTTGACCTCCCAACCCCTTGTTTCACGATCCTTCACCTCGCTGTCGATGTCGGCTCGCCATCGTAACTGGTTTCCAGAACCTCCTTCGCCTCTCCCAGCTGGCTCTGCACCAGGTATAAAGAGGTATGTAATTTCCCGGTGGCTCAACGACAGGTGGGTTTGCGGCACCGTCGGTTGCGGAAACGACAAGGTGCCGCGCAGCAGCCCACTGTTGTTGGATCAACTGAGTCAGACGCGATGAAGAGGCGATAACCAAGTTTGGACAGCCGCGGACCAATGGGGTCAGCTAACTTTTAAACACTTCGCTTTTTGCTTGAGTCCCACTCGTGGGACTCTTTCTGGTGCCGGTTCTGGTGCCATTTTGCCCCGTCATTGGGGGCTACCTGGTGCTCGTTGGCGCACATACAAAATAAAGAGGGAAGCTTTGAAACCCGCTTCCGACGGGCTTCTTACGCTTCCCTGCAATTTGGTGCATTAACTTTCGAGACGATCTCCGTGCGATTTAGGAAACCGCTGCACTTCGTGACCACTAGCGGATATCCCTGAAACAGACAGAGAGCAAAGGCCGGTTACACAGCGCACTGGACTCGTTGCCGACATCAACTGTCCTCGGCCCTAACCCTCCTGGCATGGCTGAGAGTCGGTGGCTGTTGTGGTGGCTGTTGGGACCGGAAAATGGCGCGTCTTGGTGCGGGTCGGCGTGGCCATCAAAAACAAAAGGACCCGCTTGAAACCCTTAACTGACGGGCTTCTTGCGGGTCCGCGCTCCTCGCTGCGTTCCTGAGCAACACGCTCACTTCTAGAATTCGAAGTCCGACGCTCTATCCAACTGAGCTACGGGCGCATATGAAAAATTGCCCTGCCTTCGGAAGCTGTCATTATGCGGTCGCTCAACCGGGTTCCTGGTTCCGCTGAGCGGGTGTGTGGTTGTGCTCCTAAAACGGTCGGATTATGGAGCATCGTTGGAAAGCTTGCAAGGCTTGATTGGCCGCGTCGTGCCTCATTGTAGACGGGCCGGAGCAATCCCTTGTGATTTGTAGATATCTCGCAAGAGAAAGAAAAAATGGAGGCCGACTCGCCCAGACGGATTCAGGAAGATTGGCGGACTTTCTATCCTATCATTTAGATTGCGGCTCAGAATGTTGCACTCATCTGGCTCGATGTGCTGCCCGCCGCGGGGACGTAGCATTTCAGCGTATAGTCCATCACCATCCGATCGGCATTGAACCGCCAGCCGAGTGTTCGGATGGTGCGCTTCATTCGCTTGATCCAGCCGCGCGGCAGGCCATCGCGGTCGCGCTGATAGTACAGCGGAATGACTTCTTCTCGAAGGACCCGGTACAAGTCTTCTCCATCGCGGATATCGTGAACGTCCGTGTTGGAGTGAGTTCTGCCCGTTCCGATGGCGAAGCCATTCAGACCGTCGTAGGCTTCCGCCCACCAGCCATCCAGCACCGAGAGGTTCAGCCCGCCGTTCAGGACTACTTTCTGCCCGCTGGTACGCACCATTCCAATTTAACGACGGGGTTAATATGCAACGAGGCGATGAGTGAGCGAGTTGGGTGGTGGACCTGAGTCCTGACTGTGAAACAGGCAACTCAAGAACGGTGTGAAGCTTTGCAACTACCTCGGCGCGGAGGAAGCCGCGGACATGCCACACCCACAGGGCCCGCGCCACCAGCTAGATTCGAGAGTGGCGCGAATCTCAGCCTGTGCGCGGTTCTCCCCTGGAGAAAACGACGGTAGATGTGGGACGCGCACAAAGTCCAATCAAAATTCCTTATCGTGAGTATAAAGTCGCGCAATAGGGCGGGGAATGGCACCGGCGATCTGGAACTAGAAATCCGACGCTCTATCCAACTGAGCTACGGGAACGTGTGAGGAATTGAACTACCTTCGGAAGGTGTTTTGATACGGCCCTTGCAACCAGTCTCCTGATTCCGCTCTGTCAGCGGTCTGGCGTCTCTAAGCCGAGGCCCTTTCTCACTGCTTGACTTCTTCTTTCAGCCCCAAACGCTCCCGGCTGTACTTGCCTTGTAGAACTTGCCGGCACCATTCGCCGTTCTCCAGATACCAATCGATGGTTCGCGCAATACCCGAATCAAAATCGTACTGAGGTGTCCAGCCGAGTTCGCTGCGAATCTTCGTGGCATCGATGGCATAACGTCGGTCGTGTCCCGGCCGGTCTGGGACAAACTTCTTCAGGGACTGATAACTGTTAATGCCTTTCTTCTGCAGCGCGTCGTTCTTCGCGGCTGGTAGCTTTTCCTCCAGGCACGCGCAAATACCATCCACAATCTGAACGTTCGTGCGCTCGTTTCTGCCGCCAATATTGTACTTCTCCCCGAGCCGCCCCTTTTCCAGAGCGACCAGAATGCCGCGGCAATGGTCCTCGACATAGAGCCAGTCGCGGACGTTGCCGCCGTCTCCGTAAATAGGCAGGGGCTTGCCTTCCATGGCATTCAGCAGAATCAGCGGTATGAGTTTTTCCGGAAACTGAAAGGGCCCGTAGTTATTCGAACAATTGGTAATGACGACGGGCAGTCCATAGGTTTCGTAGTAGGCGCGCACCAGGTGGTCGGATCCCGCTTTGGAGGCAGCGTAAGGTGAGTTGGGCGCGTAGGGTGTCGTCTCCTCGAACAGGCCCGTGGCTCCCAGCGTCCCGTAAACTTCGTCGGTGGAGATGTGGAGAAAACGAAACGCTGAACGTGCTGAAGAATCCAACGCCATCCAATGCCGGCGCGAGGCTTCCAGAAGCTCGGAGGTGCCCACAATGTTGGTGTTCACAAAAGGGCGCGGGTCGTCAATGGAGCGATCGACATGAGTCTCAGCGGCAAAGTTCACCACCCACAGGGGGCGGTGCTGCCGGAAGACGGTGTCCACGCAATTCCGGTCGATGATGTCGCCTTCCAGAAACGCAAAGCGAGGATTCTGAGCGACGGATTCCAGGCTGCACAGATTTCCGGCGTAGGTGAGTTTGTCCAGGACCACTACTTTGAAATTAGTCTGGGACAAGGCCATCCTGACAAAGTTGCAGCCGATGAATCCTGCACCACCCGTCACCAAGATCGTCCCCATGTGTCCTATCCTTTCACGTGCTGTTTGGTTCTTGCGACTGCGTCTCCGGGCGCCTTGGTTCGGCGCCAGATTCTGAACTCAGCAGCGAATCACATCGCCGCCGCCAAAGAAAGATAGTACATCCACGGGAAATGACAATACGCAAATGCTTTAACGGGAGCGACTCCCCTAAAGACTGCTCGCCCAGATCGACTTCGTCCGGGTTCAGAAGCTCAAGAACCGATTCCAAAGAAATTATTGCAGAGGACAGGTCGGCAGTTCAAACAACCGCGGAGACAGGGAGACGCAGAGAGAAACAGGGAGAGGACGTGCCATTCTTGTGTTTTCGCTCTCACCACGAGGGTGATCGAAGAATAGCTACACGAGGTTCAAGTGCTGGAAACCAACCATCGTTCAATCCTGACTGATGCCACGATTGAGGCGTTTCTTGCATCAATCGTGGTCGTGGAAGAGCGCCACCGTCGGCGCTTCGTGTGCTGTCTCCGTCGGGAACAACTCTCCACGATAAACGCAAACAGCGGGTTTATCGTGGCTACAAAAGCCGCCGCAGCACGAGTTTCGCGACAGAAACCAGACTAGAGGAATTGCAATGGTTCACCGTCCCCAGCGAGTTTGATGGGACGGCCGATGTTGCTGACGTACTCTTTGGTGTGATCGATTCCGAGCTTGTGATAAATCGTGGCGACAAAATTCTGAACTTCCACGGAGTTGTCCCTGACGAACATGCCATCTTTGTCCGAAGCACCCCAAACGCGCCCGCCTTGGATACCGCCTCCGGCGATGGCCAGCGAAAAGCAATTCAGCCAATGGTCGCGTCCTGCGTAGACGTTGATTTCCGGTGTCCGTCCGAACTCCCCCGTCACCAGGACGATCGTGGTCTCCAACATCCCCCGACCGGAGAGATCCTCCAGCAGCGTCGCGAAAGCGCGATCGAGTTCGGGCAGGAATTCATTCGACAGATTCGTAAAGACATTGGTGTGGTGGTCCCAGTTGCCGCTGCTGACCGTGACGAAGCGCACGCCCGCCTCGATTAGACGCCGGGCCAATAAGCATCCCTGGCCCAACCCCGTGCGGCCATACTTCTCGCGCAAAGGCTCGGGCTCTTGAGCGATGTCGAAGGCCTTCTTGGCTCGCGGTGAACGCATCAGCTCGAGCGCATTCCGGTAGTAGGAGTCAATCGATTCGAAGGTGTCGGAAGTGTCCCATTTCTGAATCTTCGAATCGACGAGCGACAGGAGCGAGTAACGCGCTTCCATGCGCGACCAGTCGATCCCCATGGGCAGATCGAGATCGCGGACCGTGTACTTCGATACATTCGGACTGCCGGCGTGAAACGGGTTGTACCTGGGGCCCAGGAAGCCGCCCTGACTGTAGCGATTGCTCGACGGAATGGCGACATAAGCAGGCAGTTCGTTGCGGGGGCCGAGTTCCTTGCTCACCACCGCCCCCATGCCAGGGTGCCGAACGGTGGGCAGCAATTCATGACCTGACATCATCAGCGCCATGGCACCTTCGTGGGACGCGACCTTGTGCGTCATGGAACGGATCACCACATATTTGACGGCTTGGCGGGCGGTGAGCGGCAAGTGCTCACAAACTTGCAGCCCGTCCAGGTTTGTGGGAATGGCTTTGAAGATGCTGCGAAACTTTGGATTGCAGTCGGGCTTGGGATCGAAGCTGTCAATATGACTCAGACCCCCACCGAGGAGCAGATGGATGATGGACAGGTCGGTCTTTTTCGTGGCGGCCCGAAGAACATCGCCCCACGACAGGAAACCAAACGGCGCAATCGATCCAATCTTCAAAAAAGCGCGGCGATCGA
>Ga0187892_10008647_pt1 | contig 13821 bp, 14 predicted proteins | sample MA1701073metaG_FD_139345 | JGI IMG/M metagenome (GOLD analysis project Ga0187892, IMG submission 139345) | Bio-ooze microbial communities from a basaltic lava cave in the Kipuka Kanohina Cave System on the Island of Hawaii, USA - MA170107-3 metaG ...
ATGTTTCCTGCGCTGGCCTGCGGAAACAGCGTGATCCTGAAACCCGCCGAGGACGTGCCGCACACGGCAACTCTACTGGTCGAGATTCTCATCGAAGCAGGAATTCCCGCGCCGGTCGTGCAGCTGGTTCACGGACTGGGCGAGGAAGTCGGCGCCGCTATCGTGAATCACCCCGGCATTCCCGTCATCTCGTTCACCGGGTCGACAGCCACGGGCTCACACATTGGTGAAGTCGCCGGCCGCATGCACAAGCGCCTGTCGCTCGAGATGGGCGGCAAGAACGCGCAGATCGTGTTGGCGGATGCCGACCTCGATCTGGCACTGGACGGTGTGCTCTGGGGTGCGTTCGGCACGACCGGCCAACGCTGCACGGCCACGAGCCGGCTGATCCTGCAGGACAGCATCCACGATGCGTTCATCGAACAGCTCGCTGCCCGCGTCCGGACGCTGCGCCTGGGCGATGGCCTGGATCCCACCACCGAAGTCGGTCCACTCATCAACGAGCAGGCGCTCGACAAGGTTGCTTCCTACGTCGGCATTGCCCGCGCCGAAGGTGACCACGTCCTCACGGGTGGCCGGCGCGCGACCGGCGCTGGACTCGAGCATGGCTGGTTCTTCGAACCCACGATCCTCCGCGGAGTCCGACCGGGAAGCCGGCTGGCCTGCGAGGAAGTGTTCGGCCCCGTGCTCAGCGTGATGCGCGTGGCAACCCTGGACGACGCGATCCGTGTCAACAATGAGGTGGAGTACGGCCTGTCCAGCTCGATCTACACGCGCGACGTGAGCGCGTCGTTCGTCGCGCTCCAGGAACTGGACAACGGGATCACCTACGTGAACGCGCCCACGATCGGTGCCGAAGCGCACCTGCCGTTCGGTGGCGTGAAGAAGACAGGCAACGGCCACCGCGAGGGCGGCTGGGAGGTCTATCACTTCTACTCGGAAACCAAGGTCGGATACGCCGACTACTCCGGCCGCTTGCAGCGTGCGCAGATCGACACGTATGACGAATGACGGGTCGCCGTGACGGCGGGGCGGGACCACTGGCGCGTGACACGGGCTTCCGCTACCCTACCGCGGGTGAACGCCGAGCAGGACCGGTCGGTCTGCTTCGTCTGCATAGAAAGCAACGCCACGGATGACGGCACCGCGTTTCCGACCTGAGCGCATGGCCCGGGTCGATGAACGTCGGCTTGCCCGTTCGCAGTCTCCCGGGAGCGCCCGATGCGGTTCACCATGAAGGAAAAAGGGTCGTTCGAGGAAAGTTCGCTGGACCAGTACCTCAAGGAGATCAGCGCGTACCCGCTGCTCTCGCGCGAGGACGAGATCGCGCTCGCCGAACGCATCCGCGCCGGCGACGAGGAATCGCTCGACAAGCTCGTCCGCTCCAATCTCCGCTTCGTCGTCTCCGTTGCAAAGAAGTACCAGAATCAGGGCGTCGCACTCGGCGATCTCATCAATGAAGGCAACCTCGGCCTGATCCGCGCTGCGCACAAATTCGACGAGACCAAAGGCATCAAATTCATCTCCTACGCCGTGTGGTGGATCCGTCAGGCCATCCTGCAGGCGCTCGCCGAACAGAGCCGCATCGTGCGCGTGCCGCTCAACCGCGCCGGCGCGCTCCACCGCATCGGCAAGCGTTCCTCCTCGCTGCTCCAGGAGCTGGGTCGCGAACCCACCATCGAAGAGATTGCCGATGAGCTGGACATCTCCCACGAGGAGGTGCAGCGCACCATGGCCATCTCGCAGGCGCACCTCTCGCTCGATGCGCCGCTTTCGCCTGGCGAAGACAATCGCCTGCTCGATTACCTGGCCGACCAGGTCTCCGCCGGGCCCGATGACGAAACGTATGATCGCGCGCTGTCGACCACGATCCAGGAGGCGCTCGGCACGCTCAAGGAGCGCGAGGCCAAGGTGCTTCGCCTCTACTACGGCCTCGAAGAGGGCAAGGACGCGATGACCCTCGAGGAGATCGGCGCGCTGCTCGGCATCACCCGCGAGCGCGTGCGTCAGATCAAGGAGAAAGCGCTGGTCCGGCTGCGCCACGCCTCGCGCGCGCGGTTCCTCGAAAGCTTCGTCGGCCAGTGAGCGCGGCAGAGGTCAGCAGAATGCGCGGGGCGCCTACGGCGGGCTCACGCGGAGGCGCAGAGACGCGGAGGTCCTGAGAGACGGACAGAAGGGCGTCCGTTCGCGGGGACAGCGGCGCCGCGCGACGGATTCGAGGCACCCTCCGTAAGATCTTACCGTAGACTGGATTCCGCCGCATCGCCACGTGAGGCACTGCTTCTGCCTTCTCCACGCGTGAGGTTCAACTCACGGAGGAGGCGATATGAAGTTCTGGGCTACAGTCCTGACGGTTACGGCGATGTCGGCATTCGCGGGGCCTCTCGCCGCGCAACATGGAAGCGCACGGCAGAATCGAAGCGAGCTGGTGCCGGTTGCCGGATTCATCCTGTTCGATGATCTGTTGCGCGGTCCTGTCGGCACGAGCCTCACCAACTCGAATGGCACGGTCGTGGGTGCGCAGATCGGTGTTCCCATTGCCGGGCCCCTCTCGTTGTTCGCAGGCGGCGGCTACGCGCGTTCGGATCTCACCATTGGCCTGCCCATCCTGGGCGGCATCTCGATTGGCGAAACGGATGCATGGATGTTCGATGGCGGGCTCCAGCTCCGTCCGTCGAACACCGGACGAATTGCGCCGCTGGTCCAGCTCGGTGTGGGTGGCACGCACTATCGCATCAGCAACTCGTTGCTCGAAACCTCGGCGACCAACGGCGTCGTGACGGTGGGCGCCGGCGTCGACCTCGAGCTGACGCCGAGCATCGGGCTGCGCCTGCTCGCCAAGGACTACGTAGGCAGGTTCGACTTCAAGGAGGCCACCTTCGCAGACATCCGCGGACGCACGAGCCACAACGTCGGCCTGGTGGCCGGGCTCCGGCTGTCGATGTAAGGCGGACCGTCACCGGGCCGACGCCGCAACGCCAGCGCGGTGGAGGCGCCTGACCGGGCGGATCTGTGGGCCGGGCCCCGGGTTGACACTCGGGGCCCCCGGCTTCTATTCTTCACAGCTATTCGCTTTGGAGGCAACCGCATCATGAAGACCTACGTCCCGCCGGTGGGCGGTACCGAGCGGCGCTGGTGGATCGTCGACGCCCAGGATCAGATCCTGGGGCGGCTGGCCACGCGCATCGCGACGGTACTTCGGGGCAAGCATAAGCCGGCGTTCACGCCGCATCTCGACACCGGCGACTTTGTCGTGGTCGTGAATGCGGAGAAGGTTCGGCTGACGGGCCGGAAAATGACGGACAAGAAGTATTTCCGGCATAGCGGCTACATGGGCGGCGAGCGGTTTGTGCCGTTCTCGACACTGATCGCGAAGCGCCCGGAGCGTGTGATCGAGCTGGCGGTGAAGGGCATGCTGCCCAAGAACAACCTGGGCCGACTGATGCGGCGGAAGCTGAAAGTGTACGCGGGTCCGGCGCACCCGCACGCGGCGCAGCAGCCGAAAGCGCTGGAGATTTGAGCATGGCGGATACGACGCGGTTTCACGGAGTCGGCCGGCGCAAGACGAGTGTGGCGCGAGTCTGGATCGAGCCGGGCTCGGGCGCCACGACTGTGAATGATCGTCCGATTTCGGAGTACTTCCCGCGGCACTCGCTGCAGCAGCACGCGCTCGAGCCGCTGTCGGCGGCGGAGCTTCAGAATCGATTCGACGTGCGGGTTCTGGTGATGGGCGGCGGTCAGACGGGCCAGGCGGGTGCGCTGCGGCTTGGGCTGGCGCGCGCGCTGGTGTCATACGAGGAAACGCTGCGCGCCCGGATGCGGGAGCGCGGTCTGCTGACGAGGGATCCGCGCGAAGTCGAGCGGAAGAAGCCGGGCCGGCCAGGCGCACGCAAGCGGTTCCAGTTCTCGAAGCGGTAAGCGGCCACCAACGAAAACGAATCACGCCGCTGGACTCGCCCGCGGGGTCCCCACGAGGGAAGCGGGCGCGGATGAAAGCGAGCGGACGAAGAACCCCGGACGGGACAGAGCATGCTCGAGACGCAGTTGAAGGACCTGCTGGAGGCGGGCGTCCACTTCGGCCATCAAAGCAGCCGTTGGAATCCGAAGATGAAGCGATTCATCTTCACGGAACGGAACGGCATCCACATCATCGATCTCCAGAAAACCGTCCATGCGCTGGAAGCGGCGAAGCAGGCGATTCGCGAGGTCACGCTGAACGGCGACCGCGTGCTGTTCGTCTGCACGAAGCGCCAGCTTCGGCCCATCGTCGAGCAGGAGGCTGCGCGCTGCGGCTCGTTCTTCGTGACCGAGCGCTGGCTGGGCGGCATGCTGACGAACTTCGCGACGATCCGGAAGCAGATCCGGCGACTCAAGGAACTCGAGCGCGGGCTGGAAGAGGGCGCCTACGAGTTCTACACGAAGAAGGAGCAGCTGCTGCTGCAGCGCGAGAAGGACAAGCTGGAGAAGTATCTGGGTGGCGTGAAGGAAATGGGCCGGCTGCCGGGCGCGCTGTTCGTGGTGGACGCGAAGAAGGAGCTGATCGCGGTCAAGGAAGCGAACAAGCTGGGCATGCCCGTGGTCGCGATTGCGGACACGAACGCGGATCCGGATCTGATCGATTTTCCGATTCCCGGCAACGATGATGCGATCCGCTCGGTCTCGCTGATTGCGGGCGCACTGGCGGACGCGATCGAGCAGGCGCGTCGCGAGCTGCCGCCGGACGCACGCCGCCGCGCGGACGAGATGGAAGCCGTCACGTATTCGACGGAAGGTGGTCTGGCGCAGGAAGTCGCACCGGAGGAGAAGCGGGGCCGGCGTCGCCCGCGGCGGCGTCGCCGTCCGCGGCCCGACGTGATTGCGAACCTGCGCACTCCGGAGGAAGGCGAGGAACCGGAGGCCGAAGAAACGTAGCAGCACCAGGAGGCGGCGCGGGACAACAGGGCGCTGCAGTGCTGCTTAGACCGCAGCGCTGCAGCGTTTTTACGCAGAGGCGCGGCGGGGTGGGGAGAGGGAGACGGGACGGAGGAGAAAGCGGAGACGTCACAAGCCTCAACGACCAAGGGGAGCGGGATGGAGATCACGGCTTCACAGGTAAAGGACCTGAGGGATCGGACGGGCGCGGGCATGATGGAGTGCAAGCGCGCGTTGCAGGATGCGGGCGGCGATGTGGAGAAGGCGATCGATCTGCTGCGGGCGCGCGGTGCCGCGAAAGTCGCGAAGCGGGCGGGCCGTGAGGCGCGAGAGGGCGCCGTCGGCAGCTACATCCACCCGGGCGGCAAGGTCGGCGTGCTGGTCGAAGTCAACTGCGAGACGGACTTTGTAGCGCGCAACGAGCAGTTCCAGCAGCTGGTCAAGGAGCTGGCGATGCACATTGCGGCAATGAAGCCGGTGGCGGTGACGGCGGAAGAGATTCCGGCGGAGCTCGTCGAGCGCGAGCGTGCCGTGGCGCTGGAAAAAGTGAAGACGGACGGCAAGCCGGAAAAGATGTGGGACAAGATCGTCGACGGCATGATCCGGAAGTACTTTCAGGAGAGCACGCTGCTGGAGCAGGACTGGGTGAAGGATCCGGAGCGGGGCAAGGTGAAGGACGTGGTGCAGTCGGTGGCGGCGTCGACGGGTGAGAACATCGTGGTCCGGCGATTCATGCGGTACGCCCTTGGCGAGTGAGCGGGTGCGAGCGGCGCAGGGGTCCGGGCTGAAGTACCAGCGCGTGCTGGTGAAGTTCAGCGGCGAGGCGCTGGCGGGCGAGCAGGGTTTCGGTATTGCGGCGCCCGTGGTCGACCGCCTGACCGACGAAGTCAAGGCGTTGCACGGCATGGGCGTTTCCGTCTGCATCGTGATCGGCGGCGGCAACATCATGCGGGGCACGCAGGCGGCGCAGCAGGGGATCGACCGGGTCAGCGCGGACTACATGGGGATGCTCGCCACGGTGATCAACGCGCTCGCAATGCAGGATCTGCTGGAACGCAAGAAGGTAGACACGCGCGTGATGACGGCGATCCGGATGGAGGCCGTTGCCGAGCCGTACATCCGGCGCCGCGCGTTGCGGCACCTGGAGAAGGGCCGCGTCGTGATCTTCGCGGCGGGTACGGGCAACCCTTACTTCTCGACGGACACGGCAGCCGTGCTGCGGGCGATCGAAATGCACGCGGACGTACTGATCAAGGCGACGAAAGTCGAGGGTGTGTACACGGCGGATCCGGAGAAGGACCCGAACGCGGAGTTCCTGCGCGCGATCTCGTACCAGGACGTGATCACGCGCGACCTCAAGGTGATGGATGCGCCGGCTGTATCGCTCTGCAAGGACAACGGCCTTCCCATCATCGTGCTGAACATCAACGAACGCGGCGCAGTCGCAAACGCGGTGCGCGGCGTGGAGACGGGCACGCTGGTAAGCTGACAGGCGCAGGCGTATCTTCGAGATTCCCGCAACCCGGAACCGTGTCGGAGGGGACATGGCTGCGCACGCTGACGTGCGGGCACACATGGAGAAGGCGGTCGAGGCAGTGCGACGCGAGTTTGCCGGTGTCCGAACGGGCAAGGCATCGCCGGGCCTGCTGGACACCGTGCGCGTCGATGCGTACGGCTCGAAGATGCCGGTGAACCAGCTGGCGAGCATCAGCACGCCGGAGCCGCGGCTGATGCTGGTTCAGCCGTGGGACAAGAGCCTGATGGGTCCGATCGAGAAGGCGATACGCGCCGCCGAGCTGGGGCTCAACCCCGCCAATGACGGGAACGTGATCCGCATCCCGATTCCCGCGCTGAACGAAGAACGCCGCAGGGAAATGGTCAAGCTGCTGCACCGGCTGGCGGAGGAAGGCAAGGTCGCCATACGGCACGCGCGTCATGAAGGCAACAAGCAGGTGAAGTCGCGCGAGCACGATCATGAGATCAGCGAAGACGACGCGCGCCGCCAGGTCGATGAGATCCAGAAGGTGACGGATGAGTACATCGCGAAGATCGATCATCTCCTGGAGGCGAAGGAGCGGGAGGTGATGGAGGTCTAGTGTCAGGCACGCAGAGTCCGCTCGAGCGAATCCGGCAGGGCGGACGGATCCCGGCGCATGTGGCCGTGATCATGGACGGCAATGGCCGCTGGGCGAGGGCGCGGGGCCTGCCGCGGTTTCGGGGACACGCGGCGGGTATGGACTCGGTGCGCGATGTGATCGAGGGCGCGATCCAGGCCGGCGTCAGCTGGCTTACGCTGTTTGCCTTCTCGCAGGAGAACTGGTCGCGTCCCGCCCGCGAAGTGGCCTCGCTGATGCGCCTGCTGCAACGCTACGTCGCGAAGGAGCGCGACGAGCTGAAGCGGCAGGGTGTGCGTGTTCGTGTCTTTGGCGACCGGTCCCGCCTGAGCGCCGGGCCGAGCAGCTCGATCGAAGAGATTGAAGCGGCGACGGCCGGCGGCGCGACGCTGAATCTCAACCTCATGGTGAGTTATGGCAGCCGCGCCGAGATCGCGCGCGCGGCGCGCCGCCTGGCGGAGCGCGTGCGACGGGGCGAGATCCCGCTCGAATCCATTGACGAACGTGCACTGGCCGGCGAGCTGTACACAGCCGGCATGCCGGACCCCGACCTGCTGATACGGACGTCCGGTGAGCTGCGCATCAGCAATTTTCTGCTCTGGCAGCTCGCGTACACGGAGCTCTACATCACGCCGGTTCTCTGGCCTGATTTCCGGCGTGAGCATCTCTTCGAATCGATTCACGAATACCAGAAACGCGATCGCCGGTTCGGGCGGGTCACGGCAGGCTGACGGCATGGCGAGCGGCGAGCTGGCGAAGCGCGTCGCCGTCGCGGCCGTGGGCATTCCCCTTGCCATTTTCCTGTTGTACCTGGGCGGTTGGCCGCTGGGCGTTGTCCTGGCCGCGATCGCCGCTGTGGGAGCCGCCGAGTTCTACGGCCTTGCGGCGGCGCGTGGCGTGCGTGCGTTTCGCGTCACGGGTTCGCTGCTCTCCGCACTGCTCGTGGTGCTGGCGGTGGTGTACGAAGCGCCGGCCGCGGCCGCGGCCTCCCAGTCCGCGGCTGTGCTGACAGCCGCGTTAGCGCTGGGACTTGCCAGTCTCCGGCTGCGCGGCGTGGACGGCGCGCCGCTGGCCGCCTGCGCGATCACGCTGTTCGGCGCAGTCTTCGTGGGCGGCACGCTCTCGTTCGCGATCTACCTGCGGAACCTGGCGCTGCCGGTCCCGTCCGGAGCGAACGAAGCATGGGCGGGTGCGGCGTTCGTCGCCTATCCACTGGCCATTGTCTGGATCGGCGATACGCTCGCCTACTTCTGCGGCAGCCGCTGGGGCCGGCACAAGCTGAGCCCGATCAGCCCGAAGAAATCGGTGGAAGGCGCAGTGGCCGGCTGGCTCGGCTCGGTCGGCGCGGGCGCGCTGGTCGGCTGGCTGGTGTTCGGCGAGTGGCTGGGTGTGCCGGTGCACACGGGCGCGGCCGCGCTGGGCGGCGCCGTGATCGCGCCGATCGCGCAGGCCGGCGACCTCGCAGAATCGCTGTTCAAGCGGGAAGCCGGCGTGAAGGACTCGGGCCGGATCCTGCCGGGTCACGGCGGCATACTCGACCGGTTCGACGCGCTGTTCTACGCGTTGCCGGCGGCCTGGGCCTACCTGGCGCTGGCCGTGCCCGTACTGCAGGGATCGCCGTGACGGCCGGCGTTGCGCTGCTCGGCTGCACCGGCTCGATCGGGCGGAGCGCGCTGGCCGTGCTCGAGCGCCACTCCGCGGAGTATCGAGTGGTCGCGCTCGCGGCAAACCGGAACTGCGCCGCGCTGCTCGAGCTGGCGGCTCGCCATCAGCCGCGGCTGGCTGTGCTCGTGGACCCGGAGTCCACTGCGGACGTGTCAGGCGCGGGCCTTCAGACCGGGCGGCGCGCACTGATCGAGGCCGCGACGCACCCGGAAGCCGATGTCGTGATCAATGCGATCGTCGGCGCCGCGGGGCTCGAGGCGACTCTGGCCGCGCTGGGCGCCGGCAAGCGGCTGGCTCTCGCGAACAAGGAGTCGCTGGTGGCCGGCGGCCCGCTCGTGATGGAGGCGCTGGCGCGTGGCGCCGGCCGGCTGATCCCGATCGACAGTGAGCACAGCGCGATCCTGCAGTGTATTGCGGGAGCGCCCGTGGATTCCGTGCGGCGCATCGTGCTCACCGCGTCCGGCGGTCCGTTCCGCGATCTGCCACGCGCCGCCATGGAACGTGCAACCCCCGATCAGGCGCTCCGCCATCCAACGTGGGAGATGGGCGCGAAGATCACGATCGATTCGGCGTCCCTGGCGAACAAGGCGCTCGAGGTGATCGAGGCGCATTTTCTTTTCGGCCTCGACTACGACGCGATCGAGGTCGTGGTGCATCCACAATCGATCATCCATTCGATGGTCGAGTTCATCGACGGCTCCGTCGTCGCGCAGATGGGGTTCCCGAGCATGGAACTGCCGATCCTGTACGCACTGACGCATCCGGCGCGGGTCCGCGACGGCGGTGTCCGGCGGTTCGATCCGGTTGCGGCCGGCGGACTCACGTTCGAGCCCGTGGACGAGCAGCGGTTCCCGGCGTTTCGGCTGGGCGTGCTGGCGGGACGGACCGGCGGCACGGCTCCCGCGGTATTCAACGCAGCAAATGAAGTGGCAGTGGCGGGCTTCCTCGGAGGCCGGCTGCCGTTCGGCCGGATGCCCGCGGTGATCGAGTTCGCACTGTCCACAGTGCACGCGGTCCCGGTCGATTCCCTCGAGACGGTGATGGAAGCGGACCGCCGGGCGCGCCTTGCCGCGCAGCGGGCGGTGGTGGAGAACGAATGGTAACGACGATTCTGGCGGCGATACTCGTCCTTGGCGTGCTCATCTTCGTGCACGAGCTGGGCCACTTCCTGACGGCGAAAGCCGTGGACATCGAAGTGCCACGGTTCTCGATCGGATTCGGTCCCAAGGTCTTCGGCTTCAAGCGCGGCGAGACCGAGTACGTCATATCACTGCTGCCGCTGGGCGGTTATGTGAAGATGGCCGGCATGGAGGAAATGGAGGACATCGAAGGCGGCCGCGCGGCCGGCGCGGCTGCCGATGCGGCCCCGCGCGATGGCCGGCCGCGCACGCCCAGACCCAGGGACTTCGAGTCCAAGTCCCTGGCCGCACGCACGCTGGTCATTTCGGCGGGCGTCATCATGAATCTGCTGTTCGCAGTGGGTGCGTTCACGGCGGTCGGATTGATCTGGGGCGTGCCCAGGATTCCGGAACCCGTGATTGGCAACATTCGTGAGGAGGATCTGCCCCGCGGCGCGCTGGCGCTGAAGGACGTTCCACGCATGGCGCGCGTGACCGCCATTGGCGGGGACACGATCAGCGACTTCGAAGACCTGCGCATCGCGTTCACCACCGCGCGCAGCGGGCCGACGCAGATCCGGTTTGCCGACGGGACTTCGGTCCCGATCGAGATTCCGTCCGAGGATTCACTCAAGCTGTCGCTGATCCGCGCGTTCGAGCCGGTCACCGTCTCGCCACCACTGCTCGACGGCGTGACCGACGGTGAGCCGGCAGCACGGGCCGGGCTCCGCGCCGGCGATCGCGTCATCATGGCGGCGGGCCGGCCCGTGGAAAGCTGGCAGGACTTCGCCGCAGCCATCGAATCGAGTGTCGAGGGTGATCTCCCGCTTGCCGTTCTGCGCGGCCGGGACACGGTCGAAATGATCGTTCATCCCGAGGTGCAGACGCTGGCCAACGGTGTGCGCGCCGCCCGCATTGGCGTCTCCGGCCGCGCCGGCGATCTGTCCGTGCCGCGGGAGAAGCTGGGCGTCCTCAGTGCCGTCCGCTACGGCTTCTCCGACACGTGGCGCTGGGTTGCGCTCACCTTCGATTTCCTGGGGGGCATGCTCAGCGGCCGGATGTCACCGCGCCAGATGGGCGGACCCATCATGATCACGCAGATCAGCGGTGAGGCCGCGCGCGCCGGCGCGGAAGCCCTGATCAACTTCATGGCGCTCCTCTCCGTCAACCTCGCCGTCCTCAACCTGCTGCCGATCCCGGTCCTCGATGGCGGCCACCTGATGTTTCTGCTCATCGAAGCGATCCGGCGGCGGCCGGTCTCCCTCGAGCAGCGCGTGCGCTGGACAAAAGTCGGGTTCGTGCTGATCCTGGCGCTCATGGCCTTTGCCATCGGCAACGACCTCGTACGCTGGATCGGCCTCTGAGCCTCAGGCAGGCTCAGAGCAGCGTGAGCTGCTCCGCGCGCACGATCCGGCGCCGCAGCGCCACGACATCGAGGGTTTCTCCGGGGCGGTCCTGTGCGGCCACCTCGAGCCAGCCCTTGTAGCCGAGCCGGTCCAGAGCACGCCCTACCACATCGCGCGCGAGCGGACCCTCGTTGCAGTGCTGGCTGAGGTGCGCCAGCGCCACCGCAACGAGTCCGGGATGGAACAGCTCGCGCAGCAGCTGCGCCGACGCACGGTTCGAGAGATGACCATGACTCGATGCAATGCGCTGTTTCACTGACCACGGATACGGACCGCGCCAGAGCATCGCGTCATCGTGGTTTGCTTCGAGGATCAGAACGTGACACCCGGCGAGCGAGGCGCGGACCGCCGTCGTCGGACGGCCGAGATCCGTGGCAATGCCCATCTTCGTGCCGGTCGCGCGATGAAACACCGAGATGGCCACCGGATCCACCGCATCGTGGACGGTCAGGAACGGATGGACTTCGAGCGGGCCAATGGCGAACGGCGTCGATGACGCGTACTCGACCACGCGCTCCTCGCCGGAGAGCAGCGCGGCGCACGCAGCCGCCGTGCGTCTCGTGAGGTAGAGCGGTACGCCGAAGCGGCGCGCCAGCACACCCATGCCGCGCGTGTGATCGACGTGATCATGCGTGACGACGATCCCGCCCAGACTCTCGGGGTCGAGACCGATATGGCGGAGCCGGTACTCGATGTCCCGGCCGCTGAACCCCGCATCGATGAGGATGCCCACACCTTCCGCTTCGACCAGCGTTGCATTGCCTTCACTGCCGCTGCCCAGGATCGTGACTCTCACGCGACGCGCCCCGCGATCTGCATCCACAGCGCACGCAGGATCTGCTCACTGCCCGCGCTCAGTGTTTCGCCGCGGCGCCCCATGACGATTCGTGCCGTGTCGAGAAAACGCTCGAGTTCGTGAAGCGAGAGCCCGCCGCCCCAGGAAAACGGGCGCACATACTTGGGCGGCATGCTCGTGCCGAACAGGTTGGCGCACGGACCGATTACCGTGCCGGTGTTCAGCAGCGTGCCGATCGCGGTCTTGGCATGGTCACCAATGAAGCAGCCGATCTTCCGTTCCCCCGTATCCCGCTCGCCGGCCGGCGTCCACACCCGTACGGATCCGTAGTTGTTCTTGAGATCGCTATTCGTCGTGTTAGCGCCGAGGTTGACCCACCGGCCGATACACGCGTGGCCGATGAAGCCGTCATGCGCCTTGTTGGACCAGCCCTGGATGACGCTTTCTTCCAGCTCGCCGCGCACCTTGCACGCGGGACCGACGGAAACGGCGGTGAGCGAGCCGCCGAGCACGGTGGTGCCCGGGCCGAAATAGCAGGGCCCGGCAATGCGTGTGAATGCACGAACGTGAACGCGGTCGTCGAACCAGACACCGCCGTTCGTCGCATCGATGATGACGCCGGGCTCGATCCGCACATCGCGGCCGACGCGGGCGCGCGCGCGTCCGCCCTCCACATTCAGGACGTGCGGCGCAAGCTCGGTGAGGCCAGCGTCCGGCGCGTTTGCCAGGTCGTCGATCAGCTGCGCCGAATTGTGTATGACCAGGTCCCAGACATGCACCAGGACGCGGGCGGAGATCTCGAGACGCGGCCATCCGGCATCGGCCATCCTGGACGGTCGCTCGAAGACGGCCGGCGGCGGGGCCGGCGTCTGCGCCGGACAGAAGAAGCCGAGGATCCGTTCACCGCTGACGAGCAAGGAAGGCTGCGTTGTCGGTACGAAGCGCGGGCCGGCAACGGCAGCGCGCGCGCAGAGGAACAGGCGGTCCGTGTCAGCCGGCAGCGATGCGGGGTCCAGCACAGGCCGGGCGCCCGACTCATCGAAGCCGCGCAGCCCGGCGGCGATGTGGCCCGCGCAGGGCGTGCCGGTCCAGGCTTCCGCGCGTGCGCGCAGCGTGCGTGCGCCGAAGAGCAGCTCGCCTGCAGGCCGCGTCAGCGTGAACGGATGCCAGGCGGCCGCCAATTCATCATCGAAGAGCACGAGCGTGAGTGCACGGCTCATGAATCCTCCGGTCGCTGCAGCCGCTCCGGCAGCTGCGCCAGCAGCCGCTTCAGATCGGCCGAGCGCGCACGCGGCGCAACGAATGTGGTGCCCGCGGTGCGCACCACCACCAGATCCTCGCCGCCGAAGACGACGACCGACCCGGCATCGGCCCAGGCAATGCAGCCCTGCGAGTCGACCAGGTGCGCATCACCGATGGCGACGTTGCCGTGCGCATCGGCCGCACGCGTCCGCGAAACCGCATCCCACGCGCCCACGTCATCCCAATGGAACGTCGCCTTTGCCACGGCCACGCGCTGGCTCCGCTCGAGCAAGCCCGTGTCCACCGTGAGTGTGGGCACACGCGCAAAGAAGTCGGCCACGCGGCCCGCATCGAGCAGCGGCAGGTGGGCCGCGATCTCGGGCGTGTGGCGCGCGAGCTCGGACAGAAACAGCGCAGCCGGCCACACGAAGAGACCCGTGTTCCAGAGGTAGCCCTCGCGCACGAACCGCTCCGCCACGTCCGGCCCGGGCTTCTCCACGAACTCGCCAACCTCGTACAGGCCATCTTCCCCAGGCAGCGCCGCACCCGACCGGATGTAGCCGAATCCC
>Ga0187892_10008649_pt1 | contig 13820 bp, 5 predicted proteins | sample MA1701073metaG_FD_139345 | JGI IMG/M metagenome (GOLD analysis project Ga0187892, IMG submission 139345) | Bio-ooze microbial communities from a basaltic lava cave in the Kipuka Kanohina Cave System on the Island of Hawaii, USA - MA170107-3 metaG ...
TAGTTCGCAAGCTGCACGAAATAGAAAGGGAAATCAGCTTCGCCCCAGGCGTTGCGCCAGTTGCGAATCATCAGCGGAAAGAGGGCGCGGTATTGATAGGCGCGCCTCGCGTTGCTTTCGCCCTGGTACCAAATGGCGCCGCGAATCGCGAACCTGGTGAGTGGCGCGATCATCGCGTTGTAGAGCACGCTGGGGCGGTTCGGATTGTCTGGTCCAAGGATCTCCGGGCGCGATTCCCAGTCTGGTTTCGCCGGTTCGAGAGCCAGTTCGACCTTGTAATCCCATGGGCCAGCCAGCGAGACGCCCCCGGTTTGTTCGGCGCCCAATGGCCTTAGCGACATCTCGCCCGAGCCAGTAAAACCGCCATCGCCGCCGAAGTCAAAAACGCGCACTGCGATCACACTGCGACCGCCGTGCACGAGCGAGCCGGGAATTTTGTAGCGGCGCGGAACCAGGTAACTGCCCGGTGTTTCTTTGCCGGTTGCGCCAACCTTTGTCCCGTTGAAGTATGTAGTTTCGTGGTCATCAATCGCTACAAGATTCAGGGCGAGGTCTTTGCCGGTCCATGACTGAGGCAGCTCGATCTCTTTGCGAAACCAGACGACACCATCAATGTTCAGTCCCGCCGCTTCAAACGGCTGTGGCAGATTCATCTTCTTCCAGTCCGAAGCATTGAGTGCCGGATCGGCGTAGCCCAGTGCCTCGCCTCTATTGCTGAGATCCTGGTACAGATTCTTCTGATCCCATTCCGCTTGAGCGCGCTCAACCACCGCGCGCTGTTCGGGTTTTAAGTTCTCGGCATATCTATCGAGAATAGGTTTTATTTCTGGAACCGAAGCGAGTCCTTCGTGATTGGTCCATGCTTCCGCTGGTGTGCCGCCCCAGGAAGTGTGAATCAAACCGATCGGCATCTTGAGACGCCGATAGAGCTCGCGTCCAAAGAAGTAGCCGACCGCTGAAAACTTGCCCACGTCATCCGGTGAGGTTACGATCCAGCTTCCTTTCACATCATCAAGCGGCGAGGTAGAAGTGGCGCGCGTAACGGTGAAGAGATGAATTTCAGGATAATTTGCCTGGGCGACTGCGTCAGCTCCGCCTGTCGCGCGCTCCAGGGGCCACTCCATGTTCGATTGGCCCGAACAGATCCAGACCTCGCCAACCAGGACATTCTTGAAAGTGAGCGTATTGCTTCCGGCGATCGTCAACACAAATGGGCCGCCGGCTTTGAATGGCCCAATCGATGTTTGCCAGTTCCCTCGGTCGTCGGCGGAAGCCCTTGCCGTAACCGAGTTAAAACTAACCCTCACGCGCTCCCCCGGGTTCGCTGATCCCCAAATGCGAACCTTCATTCCTTGCTGCAGCACCATGTTATCTCCAATGATTGAAGGGACACGGACTGCAGCGTTGACTCTGCCGTTAATCAGAATCAGAAAAAGCGGCAGCACAAGTTTTGAAAGCGTTTTCGGTTTGGCGATTGCTTTCATTTTTCTCTCAATTCCCATCAGAGCCTTTCTCGCTTGTGGTGTTCTTCGGCTGAAAGACTCCTTCACCCTCTTTCACCTTGATGTAGGCATTGGTCGGGAGATTCGAGAGCTTATCCACTCGACCGCTCGGCCAGAGAATTTCAACGCTGTCAATTTTTGTCGCGCCGCCGAGCCCTAGAATCTCGCGCGGATCATGCGAGGCCAGATAACTTCCGCCATTTGTCCTCACACGACTACGCTTGACCCCACCTGCCTGCCACGTAATCACTGCGCCAACAGCGGCAGAGTTGCTCCTGGTGGCGATCAGTTGCAGACCGAGCCAGTTGTTCCGGTTGCCGCCTTCGTTGTGCAGGAGCAGCGGCGCTTCACCGCTATTCGAGATAACCACGTCCAGGTCGCCGTCGTTGTCATAATCGCCAACCGTCAGCCCGCGCGCCGGATAGTCTTTGCCAAAAACTGGTCCCGATAGCGCGCTCACGTTCTTAAAGACGCGCCCCACGTTTTGGAACATCAGCAGCGGTTCTTTGTACTTCACGCCCGCTGTCAGCGCCTCAACCATATCATCCGGATGGCCACTCGCGAGAAACAGATCGAGGTCACCATCATTGTCGTAATCAAAGAACTTTAATCCCCAACCGCTTAAGAGCCGCGTCGCCTGGGCGATCTCACCCGGCTCATCGGCGAAGGTTAGATCTTTCTGATTGTGATAAAGACTAAAAAGTTCTCGATCAATGTTGGCGACAAACAGGTCTTGCCCCCCATCGTCATCATAGTCAACGGCATTGACGCCCATTCCTGAACGCGGGACCCCGGCTTCACTATAAGCAACACCGGCGGCTAGCCCGACCTCTTCAAACTTTCCACCGCCTTTGTTGATGAACAGGAAATTCGGGAACGTGTCGTTAGCAACAAAGAGATCCATCAATCCATCATTGTTGACATCTGTCGCAACCGCGCCGAATGACTTGCCAGGGTGATCAGCGATGCCGGATTCCTTACTTACGTCAGTGAAGGCGCCGTTGCCATTATTGTGAAAGAGGTGGCTCGGCTGGGGCTTGAACGCACGCGGGATGCAGTAGTATTTGCGATTCAGGCGATTGTCACCACAACTGGTTGACTTGTTGTAAATGACGAAGCCGGAGACAAAGAGATCCAGCTTGCCATCATTGTCATAATCGAACCACACCGCACAGGTGGACGTCACTCTTAGTTTGACGGTTCGTTTCATATCAAATAGTGACACCGAGGGCGACTTCACTCGGTTGATGATGATACTCACCTGAAAATGAGCGGTACGCGGGAGTTGTTCATGCAGAAGCTCGACTTGAAGTTACGGTCGGATACCATAAATCCAGAAGAAAATCAATTGCCGCGCAAAATTTTAGAGAGTGACACCCAACCTTATGCCTTGAGCACGTAAGCTCTTCGCCGACTTAACTATTTCCGGCCACCAGTAGAGTAGCTGCCCGAACTGATGAACTAGATGCTGCGCCTGCCGGCGAGCCTCCTCAACACTTCGGCCTATAACGAGGTCTTGAGGAGCCATCAGGTCTACTTGAGTCAAAGACTGACGCAGCACTTCTATCAGTCTCCTCACGTCGTCCGCCCAATAATCGGGAGTGCCTTTATAGTTCACCAACTGTTCTTCCAACGACGAAATATGAACACAATTAGCATGCCACAGGTTAAAGCGCACGAACTCGTCGAAAGCTGCGGCAGGTAAATCGCCCAGATGAATTAAGTGTTGTCCGACCGCTCGTAATCTATCTTCCCCACAGGTCATCCCAAAAGGGACATTATGTGACTGTAAACAAGCAAGAATCGTGTCACAGAAACGGTATCTCGCCGCTTGCTCCCAAACTTCGGGCTTGGAGTAAATTCTAGAATGAGGTGGCAAATGCTTGATCGCATACGGCACGTGAGAAAAGTAACCAGACTCGAAGCATACTCTAAGCAATCCTCCGAACAGGCCGTCTTGGTTCCGGCACGAAGGAAGAAATGGTGGCAAAATCTCCCGATTATCCAGACCGACCGCGTACGCCATGCAGAAAGCTTCGCTGCTGATGGTCATCCTTCTGGCTACTCGTAAAACTTCCCGGCTCGAGAAGGCAGACTCGTAAATGGGCTTCGATTCTGTCAACCGTTCACGTGATTCCCCTCTCAGCCTCAAGTACCAGAGCGGGGACCACATTCCCGAGTCGCCGACGAGGCCGGTCATCGTCACTAGCGTCTTACCGCCTCCTTGGTGCAGCTCTCGAAGGAGCTGAGGGTCGGCCTCGTCCAAACTCACGGTCGAGGGATCGTATTGCTGCGCAATGCACATGCTAAACGGCTTTCCGAGCAGTTGCTCGTGAGCGCTTAGTATGTCCTGCTCCACCGAATTCACGGACTCGAGTGCCGCCCTGCGGTCGGTGAAGAACCAGAAATCTGTTGGGTCAGTACCGGAATGAAAGGTCAACCCCGGGAGATACGTCCCCGGCGGTGCAGCGACGTTACAGACGGTGTCGTCATCCGCACTGAAGAGCATATCACCAGCCGTATGTAGCATGAGCGCGTTACGATTAGCCCCCGCTGTGGGCTCGCAACCGTGTAGGCCGAAAAGGGCGAAACTAACAACGTCAGCGGGCAGGCCGCCCTTCTCCTGCAACGCGTCAGCGAACCTTTTCTTCTCCTCCAGTCCGGCGTAAGCGACCTCCACGCCGTATTTAGCTTTCATCCGCAGGAGCACTTGCCTTGTGTCTTCACGGAACGACGGATCCTTGGAATCGTCCACCACGACAAAGTCGCATTTTCGCCCGTGCCTTTTGACACTCTCTATGTAGCCGGTCAGGCAGCGGCTCAGACTCTCAGGTCTATCGCGTGTCACTACTCCAACTGTAGCTATGCCCCTAGGCACCGGTTGCCCACATTGCAGCTGTCTATAGTTGGCAATTATGTCCGCGTCCGAAACCAAGAGTCCTGCCTCAGCAAGCCTCACCAATTCGTGTTTGATCAGATCAACGTTCAGTCGATTAACCTCTGCCGTTCCCTTGCGCTTGCGCATAAAATCTCTGTAGCGCGCCAACTGCCTGGTGATCGGTGTTGAGAGTATTCGAGAGGAAAGCCCCCACATCAGAGCGTCCGCCCTGTCCCGGCTCAACTCAGACACCATGGAAATAGCATGAGCATGTTCGTCAAGTGACCTGAACGTCGCGCAATAATTCAAGAGGTCAGCGGTACTCGATGGGAGAAGTCTATTGGCCCGGTTCGCCCGGCAACAAACGAGTGCCAAGCCCGCACCGGCGGGGAGTCTGATGACGTCGGCGCAGCGGTAACGTTTAGGCTGCATCGGGGTGTCAGTCGCTCCGCCGTGCACTACGTCTGACTCAGCCTGATTGGGGTTGCCACCGCTCATACCAGCCCGCGTACTCTGAGCATTTCCAGTTCCGCGTGATATTCCCGGTCGAATCTAATGCGGTAGCCGGCTGACTCAAACAGAGGTGCGCTGCGATCGGTCAGGCCTGCCAAGTCAGAAATGACTCTCTCAAATGTCGCCACAGCTTCTTCGATATTGTCTATCAATGTGCTAGTCATTTCCGGCGTCGGCGCAAGTCCCGTGCTGGTCGCTAAGAGGGATGCTTCCAACTCCATTCGCAACGTTGAAAGGTCAAGTAAGGCAAGAGTGTAGTGTTCGGGTATTTGCGAAACAATCTGAATATTATCCAGAGCATCATTTATTTGGGACCATCTCTCAAATGGTGTCGTGCCGTTTCCCTCAACACGGGGCTTAGTTCCTATTGCAGAGGTGCGTAGCCACGGGGCGGCCGCCAGGAGATCTTGACGAAACTGGCCCATTTGACCGCCTAAGTGACTGATCCAAAATGACAGTTCCGCAGTGTTGTCCTCGTTAATAGCCGACTGCAGTAAGTGTGAATTGCTTTGCATCTTGTTGAATCGGTCTTCTAAGAGAACAAGCAGCCGATGCCACCCACTGAACGCCGTTAAGGGTCTGTGCTGTGCCTCACGTAGCAAAGTCGCACAGTATTCGACATTCTTGTGAAATTCTTCAAAGAGCATCGTCCGCTCTTTAAGTGTAGCCATAAACTCTGCCAGGGTGACACTCCTCTCTCTTTGGGCGAGTTGTTTGGCCGTGATTCGCCCCGCCGCTTGCTTGATTAAACCAAGTGTGTCGGCCAAACCCTGAAGTTCCTGCTCGCCGAGGAGGGGCTGCTCCATGATTTCGTCAACCAACAATTGGAAACACCGGAGGTGTGCCGCAAGGTTACCGCTCTCCACATACAGAAATATTGGCTCAGTGTTAAGCCGTGATACCCTCCGGTCAGAATGGCGCGAGGGGCTGTAACAGCCTTGAGATTCTTCAATAAGAGATACTAGCCGCTCGATTCTTCTCTCTAAATCGAATATTCCTATGACGCCGAGAGCACGAGCTGCCATTGTCCAAAGTAACAGCCGGGTGTGGCCAGCCGGCGACAGCCGCTCCCCGTCTGATGCTTGTCCATTATCAGCTTGCGTTGAGAGTTGGTGGTCATGATTCTCGAGAAGGAGTTGCCAGACCCGGCGTGCCCGGAGGCGGAGGTCCTGTCCAGTACGCTCCTCGTGAACGGCCGACCGGTTATGCTGTCTTTGCGACAAGCGGTATGCGATGAGCGGTGATGAAATCCAGGATAACAGGAAGGGGGTGGCCACTATCATGGCGCCCGGTCTGATTGTCTGAACGAGAACGCCACACGTTAAGGCCACTGGCAACGCCGGCCACATGAGGCGGAAGAACGTTATGGCCGTAGCCCCACTCTCTGCTTGGTTCTGCGCGGTGGCGACCCAATCGAGTAAGTTCTTACGAGAAATGTAAACGCGATAAATGCTTCGGAGGACCGCATCCGTTATCGTGAAGGACTCTAGGGCGAGACATGAGATCGAAAAAAGGACGTTCTTAACCGCGCCAGTGCCGGCTCTGGCTTTTTGCTTGACGTCAGACCATCGAGCTTCGCGACTCCCCAACGGGGAAAGCACACGGGGCTGTTCTCGGTATTTGATGGTCCATAATGATATAGAAAGCCCGAAATACAGCACCCCGCACGCGGTCCATAAAAGCGGAGAACCCGGGAACACCGTCCACGAGGCGAGAAGCCAGAGCAGTGTCGCGGGGAATAAAAGGGAGCGCCGCAAAGGGTCGAGGATTTTCCAGCGTGAAGCAAGAGGAAGAATATTACGCACCGAATTCCCTTGCTCGTCTCGAACGTAGGGAAAGATCCACGGTAAGAGCTGCCAATCGCCTCTGGTCCAGCGGTGCATTCTTCTGAGTCCGGCTCTATAATCATCAACCTCGCCCTCGAAGAGTAGGACGTCGGTCACCAGAGCGGCGCGCGCGTAAAGACCTTCGTACACGTCGTGACTGAGAATCGAGTTTTCCGGTACGCGGCCTTTCAGTGCGGCCTCAAAGGTGTCAACGTCGTACAAACCCTTTCCTATGTAACGGCCCTCGCCGAAAAGATCCTGGTAAACATCAAATGCGGTTGTTGAATACGAGTTATTCTGAGCGATGTGGGAAATTATTCCAGGGAGTTCGGAGCGTTTCGCCTTCGAATTCGCGAAGAATATTCTGGGCTGGATGATTACGTATCCACTAACGACTCGGCCCGAAACCGCGCCCACCCGGGGACGGTTCAAAGGGTGGTGTATCGTCCCGATCAACCTGCGCGCCGCGTCGCGAAGTAACTCCGTGTCTGAGTCAAGAGTGATAACGTATCTTGTTCGGGCGAGGAAATCGCCGTCGGCGGTGCAGTTGATGAAATTAGTGTCATGGGCGCCACGCAGGAGGCGGTTGAACTCACGGAGTTTACCTCGCTTTCTTTCCCACCCGATCCATTTACCTTGACTTGGATTCCATTGTCGGCGGCGATGGAAAAAATAGAAGCGATCATGAGATCCGTCCCTGTAACGCCCGTTCAACAGCTCCACACCCAAGGCCGCCTCTTTCACAACAACCTCATCATCCGCCATCTGTTCCTGAGGTGCATCGCTCCAGTCACCGAGTAAAGCGAAATAGATGTTGGGGTCCTGATTGGCGAGATAATGGGTCTCAAGTTTCTCGAGCAGTTGTGTGACATCAGCTTTCGATGTTAAGACCGCCGGAACCACGACAAACGTCTGGGCCTCTTCAACTACCCCGCCGTAAAAATCCAGCTTCGGCAGCAGAGAAGGCTCGCATATTGGCACCAGTTGCAAGGTACAAACCGCGATGGTACTCGCTGGCGCAAGAAGGAGGACCGCTAGCAATGCGAGAATTGGGAGCGACGCCCCCTCATAAATTGCGTAAACGAGTGGCGCGGTAAAGACAAGCGCCGAGATCAGCAACAGCAAGGTGAAATAGAAGGCAATGGCATATTGTTTAATCAGACGGATGGTCCACTCCTGCCAAGTGGATATGTAACCGACCCTCTGCTCGAGAATCGGCCGGCCTTGGTCTATCAGGTAGTACCCGACGTGCGCGCGCCTTACATCCTTCGGAGATGAAGATTTCGCCTCCGAAGCGACTTCGACCGCTCGCCGGGCTATATCGACTTCAGGCGAGTTCGTTCCCTTGGCAATTAGCTGAATGACCTGGCGGTAGCTGTCAAGAGTTGCTCCATCCATCAAAGCGTAAATGTTCGCGGGATCTCGCTTGAGTGTTAAATCGACCAGACTAACGCGGTCAAATAGAGCCTGCCAATCTATGCCGGAAAGGTGTCGGAAGCTGGATACTACAAGAGAGAAATTTGTTCCAAACGCGCCCAGCCCCCCCAAGCAAGGGGTTGTTTCAATAGACCCTTTAGCCGTTCCTAAAGAGAGTTGCGGTCGGAAATCACCCTTTGATGATAGGCCTCGATCTTGAAGATGACGATCTCGGAATTTTGTCTCTTCAACTTGAGCTTTATGACGCTCGTAATAACTTTTTCCGATTAGGCTTTCGACTTTGAACTCGCCGTAGCTGCCCGTTACTCGCTGGATCAGTGTCCGAAGGTGATTGACAAGTGCAAACCGCAACGCAAGTTGAAGTGTTTGCAACTCAAGGATCGTGAGCGGAGCCGCGCGTTGATAACCTCTGACGAAGCGTTGGATGACGTCTCCATCGAGGTAGCCGTTGGTCGAGGCGAGGAGAGCCGATGCCACTGCGAAGATCCGTGGGAATTCGGGCAATGAATCTCTTTCTAAACCCAGCAGTCCGTGCACATCTATTCGCCTCAGACTTCGGGAAATAACGTGTAGTTGTTCTCTTATGACATCATAGCCAGCCTGCAAGACCGCGGCAGATTGTGAAGTCCGGCCTGCCGTTGGTTCCACCACCAGCCAAGCGCCGAGAGATTCCTGCAGGACGCGGCAGTTCTGTTCGTGACAATCGATGAGCAGTTTTGGGTTGGGAGGGGCGGCGGATACTTTGTGCCGTTCGGCAATAGCGTTTGCTTCCGCCTCCAGTTGTTCGAAGTTAACCAGCTTCTGCGGCGGGGGCTCGTCTTCCCAGTTAGGAATCGAACTCTCGGACGTGCCCTTTGCTAGGTGATTATAGGGCAGGCTGTCATCTCCCCTCATGAGATCTGACTCCATCACTCGGGCATCCGAACCTTTTTCATAAAAGGAGTTCCGGAGGCTGCGATCATGCTCGGTCACAGTCCGACTCCCGAAAAGCAAGTGACACGAAGCTCGGAAGCCCCGCCTGCTACGAGTCAGCAGTGCGACCGTCTACTGGCTGCCAGACTCGGAAGAAGGTAGAGCCGTGCCTCCAAAGGCACGCACTCCGCTAATGAAGAGCCTCCTGCCCTCTATCAAAAAGCTAAAAGCTGTCTCCCGCGTAAGCATAAAGTCCAGCTATCTTTTTCTAACGCCAATCTATCCGTAGCTTCGATCTCAAAAGACCGGTAACTGATTATCGTGTTCGATCACGGATGGATTTCATGCTGCGTCCAAGGCGAAGAGAGATGATCCGTATCGTGTCCAGTTCCACAAGTATCAGTATCCTGCTTCCAAGATTGTTTGTGTGCCCGGGCGCAGAGTATGGACATCACTAGCAAAGTCTTCGGCGATCTTAGATTATGATTTGAGAATCACCCGACAGGCTGCGATTTGGGCCATAGCTTGCGGAACTTTAGCGGCAATCAAATTGATCGATTTGAAAGTACTCTCCCAATCGATCTCAGCCACACGCCTGAAACTGGTTTCATAGTCAGACCCGGGAAGCACGAGCATCAAGTTGAAGTCGGGCAGCAGTGACACTTTCACCTGATAATTGTCGGTCTCATAGACCCCGGAACTGTTTATGGCTGTCACAGCCTCAGCCAGGATTTCTTCGACTGCGTGGGGCTCAACCGAAGAAAAGACCGAGGCGATGGCCGCCGCCCCCTTGACCCGGTTTGTCCCCTCAACTTTGTAGATGACACTCCGCGCGTCAGACAAGAGTCGAAAAGCGACATCTCGGGCATCACCTTTTAAGGAGCCCGCCGCCCTGGCGGCTTCCAACTGGAGCAGCAGACGGATCTGCGCATCGTTGATGCCGGCCACGCGGCGCAAAACCTCATCCCAATCATGCTCCTTAACAGCGGCTTTACCGGCGTAGACATTGATCAAGTCCATGACACGCCCTTTGTCTATATCACCTTCGAGATCTTTGGCCTGCTGTTCGGCTTCGCCAAACTTTTGAGATTGGATGAGACCCCAGATACCTCGGAGAGTTAATTGCGTCTTCCGCTTTTTATCCTTCGCCGCCTTTGCCTCTTCGAGTGACGAACTCCCGTCGCCGAAGTGAAAGACTTGACTGCCCGTGGCCAGCCTTTCCGCGTATGTGGCCAGATTCTGAAGACTTGCGGACCTTATACCCGCCGCGAGGGCGAGTGATTCGATGTACGAGTTTAACCTTTGCCACGCCCCCGTCGCGTCGAGCCCGGAGTTGGCGGCATAGATGCCGAGCTTCCTCGCCAGAAAAAAACTCTGCCCGAGGAATACCGGATCTTTCGTCTTCGGTGATCCTTGTTGTAGTTGAGAGCCTAAATAAGCGGATGCTGCCCTCATATAGGCCGAGGCCAGTCCCGACCCCGGTCCGTCCTCCGGGGGGGAAAGCTGCGAAGAGATGGCCGAGAACTCAAGGGCGTCACCGTCTCCCTCGGATGGAGCGGGAACCGGGACGAAAGTCAAGGGCTCTTTAAACGTGTATGAGGAAAGGTCTATCACTTCTCTCGCGCTGTAAACTCCAGTCGATAGCATAGTCACGGCCTTCTGAAACAAAGTATCGGCAAGAGTGGGGTCTCGCCCCCTTAATTGATTGAGGTATTGCGGGAATGCTAGTGGCAAACTGGTGTTGAGGATGCTTGCGGCGATCGCCGCCGATTGTTTCGTATCGAGATCAAGGCTGTCCTGGGCCACCTCCAGCCTCTCCTCGCTGTACTGAGGGCCTGATTTGTCTTCCGACAACAATTCCTCCCTGAGTTTGTAGTATCGTTTAAGTGTGAGGTCAGCCGAACGGGGGTTTCTGCGAGCCAGCGCCTTCACAACCATATTCAGGGCGGCGTTCAGCTTTTCCCGCTTCGATGCATCTTGCTCCTGAGATTTCAGTTCCGCTTTGTACTGGTCCAGCAGGACATCAATTATGCTAGAAAACTCAGAACGCGCTCGCTGCTCATCGTATTTCCAAAGCAACTCGGCTGCATTCGAGACGATGAGGGACCGTTGTTCAGTGTCCGGGACGGACGAGGCTTGATTAAGAACCTCGTGTAAGATTCGGACAGCCTGGTCTTGATCTTCCGTACTTTTCTTGCGAAGGCCAGTCTTCGGGCTTACCTTATTGGTTTTTTGCTGTTGCGTTAGTGGGGCCGGAATCACCTCTCTCGAAGAATTGTTCGCAGTGCCGGTAGAAGTTTGCCCGAGAAGAAGTGGTAAGGAGATTAAGAGAGCTTCGAAGAACATATTCCCCTCCATGATGTCGCCTACTCACCCCGCATCAGAATCGGTCTGTCGTGATGAGTTGAGGCCCTCGGAACCCGTCTCGTCATCATAATGACAAGCGGTACCCGCGGTTAACAGATGGTCACCAGCCGCCGGCGCTGAGGCTTGCCGGGGGTGAGATGACACCGCAGCGCCACTCTCAGGCACCGCATATAAGATGGGCAAATGATAAGGCTACGCAGCCTCTGCCCCTCTTCAAATCCGGTGGATTGTTACACCGGCAGTAATCAGCTTCGGCTCATAATAACGGGCTAAACTTAACTACCGCTGTTCGTGCAATTTCCGCATTTAGGCGGGTTAGTTAAGTAGATTTGGCACCTCCTGCAGTTCGAAATTGGGCAAATGCAAGAGTAACCGTATTGTTCGCAGACGAATCCTGACGGGCACCCTATTTGAGCGAACGTCTGTTGTTGGATCGAGTCCGAGCCAAAGAGATAGAAACCAAAAGCTGTTACCAGAAAGGTAAGTTTTGACACTAGTTTCAGGATTTTCATTTTACTCTCTCCTTTGGGTTTACGGAACTAAGTTTTGGACATTCGTTCTTCGAACACCTTTAGGTCAAGTGGAATACTTGGTAGTTCAAATGGGGAAACTCGGTCTTTACTGATTGCCCTCTCGAAACCATAATCAGGTGCATACACCTTGCCGTTCGCGAACACGTAGTTACTGATGCCCGGGTCTACGTATTTCCGGTCGACGCCGACATAATTCAGCTCGGCGTCGTAGACGTCAACCTGCTGCTTGAGGGATTTATCCCTATTACTGGTCCAGATGAGGAGGTGACCTGAGTTAGTGAAGTTCAAATGAAAGATGGGTGGGTAAAATTTTAGCTGCCCAGAGCCGCCAAGATTGGCGATCGTCACTTTCCGGTTAGTGAGGTTGCCATCCCCCCTCTCAATAGCTCGCCGCTCGAACGGTTTGTGGTATTCTCGAACTAAGAACCCGCCCTGCTTCGAATACATTACCACTTTGTACTCATAAATGTCTGAGACATAGAGGTACTTGTCTCCCACCGCGAAGTCGAAGGCCCCCGGGCTTAGGGTGGGATGAATGATTACCGGGTTTTGTTGCTGGTGCACTAGGCCTACTTTAAGCGTAGAGGGGTCAAGCTTATAGAGTTTCTGTGACACGGGCCCCCACTCATAAACTTGGATGTAAATACTGTCACTCACCTTATCCCAAGCCATTTTTAAAATCATGCTGTCCTTCGAGTACGGCAAAGCCGTCACCGGGATCACCCTCTCTTCGGCTAAGGAGGGTAAGTAAACGTGAATACCGTCATCGCCTGGGAGGTACGCTCTCCCCGCTTCGTCCACGCAGAATGGACCGTTGAATCCCTTGGGCATAGGGATGGAACCTACTTCTTTTCCTCCGGAGTCAAATTTTCGCACCGATCTTCCCGAAGCTGAAAAGATATAAATACTGCCGGCGCGATCCACATCGAAGTAGCTGATCATACTTAGGATGGGATTTTCGGGTTGGTCTTCAGGGCGGACGCTCAGAGTGGACTTCCCTTCATTGAAGATGCTTAGAGACCTATTAGTTTCCGTCTCGCGCTGAGAAGCCTCGCTTACGCTTTTATTATTCTTGAGAACGGTCTTAATGACGTCCTCCTCGTCATCTTGTGACAATTTCCCGAACCAGGTTTCGAGAACTTCTCTGTTACTGTCTACTAGAACCAAGTACGGGACGATCTCAATGTTTACCTTATGATGATCCACCAACGAAACTGTTTTCAACTGCAGTTGATTCTGCGTCGTGTACTCTTCCACCTGCTCTCGGGACTCCGGAAATAAGGCTATAATGTTTATCTGGCCGCCGACCTGCGCGTTCGCTTGCAAAAGGCGTTTGTAGAACGGAACGCTCTGGGTGCAGTAGCGGCACTGAGTGCTCAAGGCGAGGATTAAAGTCCGGGGATACTTGTTCAGTTCTGCACCCTTAACATCAGCCATCACGCTCCCCCTTTTCAGGGCGTTTGGGTAGGGAGCTGGTTTCCTGTTCGACAAATAGTTTCTAATTACCGTGCCTAAAACTGCGACTGCCACAACAACTATGGCAATATTAGTACCAATTTCAAGGTAGTTTTTAACTCTTCCCTTCAGCATGCCGGTAACCTTTGCAGAGGGTAAAAATGTTCTACGTAAGCGTGGTTTGGCCGCAATCCACCGTTAACAGTTACGCGCGAAATTGGACTTAGAGCTGGTTGCGAGTTTGATTGCTTGCTACGGCTTGCTCGAAGCATAATTTTGCAACCACCTCTTAGTTGTGCGACAGCAGGCTCGTCGTTAAAGGAACTTCCGGATTGTCGCGGAACTCAGGGCTATGCTATTTGGGCGGGAACTGGTACACCACCTTGAGTTCTCGAGA